>Ga0307413_10000478_pt1 | contig 13049 bp, 9 predicted proteins | sample DK1Ometagenome_3_FD_203714 | JGI IMG/M metagenome (GOLD analysis project Ga0307413, IMG submission 203714) | Maize rhizosphere microbial communities from greenhouse at UC Davis, California, United States - DK15-O-2 | ecosystem: Host-associated > Plants > Roots > Rhizosphere > Soil | place: USA... | reverse complement strand
ACGCCACATACTCCTCGTTGACGAAGTCCCGAGTCCGGTCGAGCCTCGTCACCCACATCAGCACCGGCGCCTGGTTCGCGATCCTCCGGAACCGCTCCTCGCTTTCGCGCAGCGCCCGCTCGGCGGCCCTCTGCTCGGTCACGTCCTGGACGAGGATGATCAGCCCGAATACATCGCCCGACGAGTCCGCCCACGGCATGTAGTTCGTCTGCACCGCGAGGCTGCCGCCCGTCGGATGCGGGAAGTCGGTGGCGAAGAACTTGCGCTCGCCCGACATCGCCGCGGACACCAGCGGCTCGCGATGTTCCCACACCTCCTCGCCGAGCAGCTCGCGCATCGTCAGCCCGAGCAGCTCCGACCGCGGCCGGTCGAACCAGTCCGCCATCGGCTTGTTCATGAAGCGATAGCGCAGGTCCCTGTCGACATAAGCGACCATCACCGGAAGCATGTCGGCGACCGCGAGGATCCCGGCGAAGCCGAACGCCTCGTCCGGCACCATGGGCACCGGCGCGGGCGCGGGCGCCGCGGCCTTCCGCTTCATTGGCTTGTCCCTCTCAGCCATGACGGCACATGGTGGTGCGTTTCCCCCGCGGAGTCACGCGCGAAGCACAGGCGCGCGAACGACGGCATTCAACAACGGTACCGACGCGAGGTTCCCGCCCCCGTTCCAAAGCGAGAGCGCACCCCTCTTTCCTATTTGGATTTCATTTGCTCCACACTCGCCGATGAGCACCATCCCAGTCATCTGCGACCGCTGCCGCTCCACCGGAAATTCCGGCGAGGGCGACTTCTCCCACCTCGGCGACCTCCTCGCCTTCACCCCCGTCCCGCGCCGCAAGCGGGTCAACGGCTGGGACGCCGAAGCCCAGCGAGCCTTCATCGCCGCCCTCGCCATGACCGGCTCGAAGACCACCGCCGCAAAGTCGCTCGGCCGAAACGCCCACGGCATCGACCAGCTCCTCAAGTCGGAAGGCTCCGAAGGCTTCCGCCTGGCCTTCGACCGAGCCATCGCCATCGCCGAGAAGAACGGCGCCCTGCGCATCGCCACCGGGGTCGCCGACGCGGCCGCGCGCAACGCCTGGCTCGACAGGCGCTCCGCCCTTCGCGGAGCCGAGCCCGACCCCGAGCCCACCATGAGCGACGATCACAAGCTCGAGATGATCGACAGCATCTGCCGCAAATATTTCGGCAAGGCGCGGCAGGAGCGCGAGTCGCGCCTCTCCGGAGAGATCGTCGCCGCCGATTTCTACCTTCGCCAGATGACCTTCATCGAAGTCGGCCTCGACCTCGCCGCCACCGACCTCGGGCTTACCGGGTTCGAGCTGCTGAGCAGCCTTCAGCGCGACGGCCACGGCTGGATGCGCATCGCCGAAACTCCGTTCAGCCGAGCGCTCGACAATGAGCGTCGCCGGCAATGGGGCCTGATCGACGAGCCCGAGCGCCCCGAAAACGCGTCCCGGCACTACTTCGAGGATCACGGCGACTACAGCCTGCAGCCGGACCGGTCCGAATATGGAGCCCTGACCACCCCCGCCGAGGGTTTCACGCACGAACAGTGGGAGGCGATGGGGCATAAGGAGCAAAGGCGGGCGCGGAAGGCGGAGTTTGAGCGGGCGGCTGTGGAGCAGTTGGATTGGGAGGCTAGAGCGCGCCGAGAATATGAGGCGCGTCAAGTTTGAAGCGGTCCCGTTGATGAGGGGACTCGCGTGGGTTACATTGGGCTCGTGCCTTCATTCGTTCCCGCCCAAATGCTCGAAGACGAGCCGTTGCGCTTTCAAAGCGCCGCGTACTTTGATGCCCCTTTGCGCGAGTCACGATACTTTGTGTGCGTGCCGTCGCTTGGAAGCATGGTGCCTGGATGGGTTTTGATCAGCCCAAAACGTCCGGTCCTTTGCATGGACGAGCTGACTTCTGAGGAAGTGGAGGACTTCCAGGCCTTTTTCGCGGAGCTTTCGAGCGAAGTTTCTCGAACGTTTGGACCAATCTCCGCTTTTGAGCACGGAGCCCGGTCTCCGGGCTCGGCCACAGGATGCGGCGTGGACCAAGCACATCTCCACATCGTACCCATCAACTTTCAGCGCCTTTGGGCGGAGGTTTCCGCATCGCAAGTCTGGTACGAGCAATCCTTAGCGGTGACGCACAATGCCAGTTTGCCGACGCGCGAATACCTTTGGGTTTCAAACGGTAGCACAGCCCAGATCGCTTACCCCACAGTTCCGACTTCCCAGTTCTTCCGTCGAGCCATCGCCCGAATCATCGGCGCTGAAGCGCAATGGGATTATCGTAATTATCCTTTCCACGAGCATATTGCCGAGACTCGGCGAGTGCTGAGTACTGCGGCAGAACCGCCCCAATCTCGTGCTGCGTGATACATCGCAGGACACAGAGGTCTCGGACCAACCCTCGCACGAGAATGATCACCGTCCACTAGGTGATTATGCGAGTCGCTACACAGCCGCCGCATGGGCGCAGATCGTAATCGAACTCCTCGTACTACTGGCGTACCTCGGCACGGCAGTTGCGGGAGTTGGAACCGGGATTGAGCTGAGCAAGCAGCCGGCTGCGATCCCAAACAACGCTTTTTCGTACATTATCTGGGCGACAATGCCGTGGGGACCGATGTTCTTCTCGGCGCTGGCCGGCGGGGCGATTTTTGCTACCAAGTGGCTCTACCATTCCGTGGCCAAGGCCGAATGGAATAGAGATCGGATAATCTGGCGTTTCATCGCGCCAATAAACAGCGCAATCCTCGCCACGTCCGCCGGTTTCGGAATTTCGGCAGGCATCATGCCGTTTCTCGACCAGAATTCGTTCGGAAATGTATATGCGGCACTCTTCTTCGGGTTCTTCATCGGCCACTTTTCCGACAATGTGCTAGCGGCGCTCCAGAGGCTGGCTAGAAAATGGTTTGGTACCGTCGATTACAGTGGCTCTGAAGTGTCACGACCCGATGAAGCCACACCTGTCTAGGCACTTCGACGCCGGCTCGCCGCTACCCGATCCGTCTCAGTATGGTCGCAAGGCAGCAGGGCTCTTTCTGTTTCCGTACCGCTGGACCCTGCCATTCGTCCTCTTGGATGCCGTTGCGCACGAAAATTGGCGTTCTTGGTCGAATAAAGAGCGAGCGAGTTGGGCTCGTGATGCAGCAGCTTCGATCAACGAGGCGCTAAGTCCTCTCAAGGAAAGGTTCGGTCGCGAAACCGACGGAGTTTGGATACGCTCAAGCTCTGTTGAAGAGGGCCTGGAGCAACGAGGTCAGCTCGAAAGCAGGCACTTCGACAAGCTTACTGCGAAGGGACTTCTCGCATTTGCGAACGACTTGTTTGCTGCCGATCCATTTGAGGTTGGTCGAATTGCTCTCATCGGCCAGCTTTCGGCGCGTCCTGACCGGAAGATTCACCTTTCAAACGAGCGTCGCTGCTCAAAGACTAAGAACGAATGGCTCGTATCACAGGCGCTACCCGACAACTTCTTTGTACCGCCGGAGGGGTGCAATTCGATCAAGGCTAGAAGTCTGGATGAAGACCAAGAACTTCGGGTGACACCAGGCGAATTCGACCGCGACCTTCGATCGATTCTTAGAGGAGTGGGGAAGTGGGCCAACAAACGGTTCGACGATCGAGTGCATTTCGAAATTGTCGTGTCTGGCTCTCGGGTATTCCTCGTTCAGGTTGATTTGGAAGAGAGTCAGGGTGGTGTTGATCCTCGCAGGCTTCCTTTGGAATTCCGAAGCGGCGATCCATCCGTCGCTCATCTGCTTCATCGGTACGATGTATCAAAGCCTACACCGTTCAAAAAGCTGGCAAATGTCGCTGACTTTGAGACTGAGAATTATCATCCACCTCATCGCCTATTCTACGCGACCGGCGCGGAACTGGCGCGTGCTCTCGATGAACGCCCTGGCGAACTCCGCGATGAAGTCGACGCGATCACTGGCGGCCGCTTGGTCATCCGGGAGGACGTGGCCAACGGGACGGGCCCCGGCTTCAATCTACATCGGACAGATACGATCAGTCCCGACGAAGCGATACGGACACTTCAACAGCGGCTTCAGTACTGGCAATGTGAAAAGCAGGATCTGAAGAACGTCTGCTTCATCATACATGGCTTCCTGCCTGCACGCGCAAGCGCTTGGGCCATGTACAGTCACATCGACAAGCGTATTCGCATTCACGCACTTTGGGGGCTGCCCGACGGGCTGCAGTATCTGACACCCGATGAGTACGAGTGGGATTTGGCAACAGGCGGATGGTCCGAACGCATTCACTTCAAAGAATTCTTCTTGCGAGAAACCCCGATTGGTTCGTGGGAAATCGAGAGGATCGAACTCAACAGCGCGCGAACAAAGGTACTCACTCGTAAGGAAGCCAAGGCGATCGGTGAGTTGACGCGCGATATTGGCGCGAAACTCGGCTCTGACGTCCACATTATGTTTTTCTGCGGCATGCCGAAGGAGGCTGGCGTTGGAGATGTGCTGCCATGGTACAGGGCGCGAGCGGTCGCGACGTATGAGGCGAAACGAGAGAAGCGACTAAAGCGCGAGGTCGTGGCAAAGGTCGAAGACCTAAGAGGCCTCGATCCCTCTAGACCGATCGCAATCTCGTTGATGCCTGAGATCGAAAATTATCGAGATAACGAATTCGTACGCTCTGTGGCCCAGTTCGCGGTTGAGCACGGCATCCCAGTTGAAATTCAGGGCTCACCGCTCGCACACGCCTACTACATGCTCAAGCAGGCTGGCTGCACGGTCTTCTTGGCACATGCTCCGGCCTATGAGAGAGTTCGAAGCAAGAGGGAGTTCGGCAAGCTGGTGCGTGACGGGATTGTCTCCAGAATTCGGGGCGGAGGAGAACAGTCAATCTCGTTTAACCTCAGACCCGAGGATCGCCCTCCCGCCTTTTTCGGGAAGCTTCTGGAAGAAGGTTTGGAAGTGCTTCGCGCGGATTCTACAGATAGCCGAATTGCTGAGTTTGCTGACCTTTTCGAAGTAGTCCGAAGTTGGATTGAGAGCTCGAATTTCGAAATGGGTGAAGTCGAAGCTGTTGCGGACGCCAAAAGACAGAAGACAGGCGGCTTCTCCGCTGCCGAAGTCCTAGTCGAATCCGGAAGCAAGTCCTCTCCGATTGGAGTTCAAAAGCTTGGGAACCTGTCCCTGGATCGCATCACGCTACCGCGGGAAGCTCCAAGGGGGCTAGCTGTACCCGCCGCGAGGCTGGGCCTTTTGGCCAAGGGTGACACGGTAACGGTCGCCGTGCCAGATTCTGGAGTTGAGATGACGCTATCGATGACCGACGAAGGTGACCTCGTGATCGCTCTCGATCCCGAAGTATCTGAGCAAGACTCTGCACAGTTGGAATTGTTCAGCTAAGACTTCGACCCCTCTGAAGGTACGAGCCGTCACGAAGTAAATTCGTGACGTCGGACGCGTCTCGCTTCTCGGCTTAGGCCGTTCGCTCGCGCGCCGGCCGGGAGTTCCGCATCTCTTCGCGCTGCTTCGGCGACGCTTCGCGTCGGCGGCGCTGCGCTCGGTGCTTCACTCCTCCCCCATCCTCAGGGCTGCGATGAACGCCTCCTGCGGGATCGAGACGCTGCCGTACTCCCGCATCCTCTTCTTGCCCTCTTTCTGCTTCTCCAGAAGCTTGCGCTTTCGGGTCGCGTCGCCGCCGTAGCATTTGGCGGTGACGTCCTTGCGGAGGGCGGCGATGGTTTCGCGGGCGATGATCTTGCCGCCGATCGCGGCCTGGATCGGGATCTTGAAAAGGTGCCTGGGGATCAAATCCTTCAGCCGCTCGCACATGCCGCGGCCGCGGGCCTCGCTGTTGGCGCGGTGGACGATCATGCTCAGCGCGTCGACCGGCTCGCCGTTGACCAGGATGCTCATCTTCACGAGGTCGCCCTCGCGGTGGCCGATCTGGTGGTAATCGAAGCTCGCATAGCCGCGGCTGATCGACTTCAGGCGGTCGTAGAAGTCGAACACCACTTCGTTCAACGGAAGCTCGTAACGGAGCATCGCCCGCGCGTGGCTGCCGCTTCCGACATACGTCAGATCCTTCTGGATTCCGCGGCGGTCCTGGCAGAGCTTGAGCACGGCGCCGAGGTAGCTGTCGGGAACGTAGATGGTCGCGTCGATCCAGGGCTCCTCGACCCGCTCGATGATGCTCGGGTCCGGCCAGTCGGCGGGGTTGTGGATTTCCAGCTTCTTCCCGTCGCGCAGATGGACCTCGTAGACCACGGACGGGGCGGTGGTGATGAGGTCGAGGTCATATTCTCGGGTCAGCCGCTCCTGGATGATCTCGAGGTGGAGGAGGCCGAGGAAGCCGCAGCGGAAGCCGAAGCCGAGCGCCGCGCTGGTCTCCATCTCGAAGCTGAACGAGGCGTCGTTGAGGCGGAGCTTGTAAAGGCTGTCGCGAAGCTTCTCGAAGTCGGCGGCGTCGACCGGGAACAGGCCGCAGAAGACGACCGGCTGGACCAGCTTGAAGCCGGGGAGCGGCTCGGCGGCGGGCTTCTTCGCATCGGTGATCGTGTCGCCGACGCGGGTCTCCGCGACTTCCTTGATCTGCGCGGTGATGAAGCCGATCTCGCCCGCGGCGAGCTCCGGAAGGTCGGTGCGCTTGGGCGTGAAGCAGCCGACGCGGTCGATGAGGTGGGTCGTTCCCGCCTGCATGAACTTGACCTGCTGGCCCTTCTTGATGACCCCGTCCATGACCCGGACGAGGATGACGACTCCGAGATAGGGGTCGTACCAGCTGTCGACGAGCATGGCCTTGAGCGGCGCGTTGCGGTCGCCCTTGGGCGGCGGGATCTTGTCGACGATCGCCTGCAGGACTTCGTCGATTCCGATGCCGCTTTTCGCCGAGGCCAGGACGGCCTCACTCGCGTCGAGCCCGATGATCTCCTCGATCTCCTGCCGCACCCCTTCCGGGTCGGCCGCGGGGAGGTCGATCTTGTTGATGACCGGCACGATTTCATGGTCATGCTCGATCGACTGATAGACGTTCGCCAGCGTCTGCGCTTCCACGCCCTGCGCCGCGTCCACCACCAGAAGCGCACCCTCGCACGCCGCCAGCGACCGCGAGACTTCGTACGCGAAGTCCACGTGACCGGGCGTGTCCATCAGGTTGAGCTCGTAACCGTTCCATTCGAGCCGCACCGTCTGCGCCTTGATGGTGATCCCGCGCTCCTGCTCGATCTCCATATTGTCGAGGATCTGCCCGTGCGTCATCTCGCGCTCGGTCAGCCCGCCCGTCCGCTGGATCAGCCGGTCGGCCAGCGTCGACTTCCCATGGTCGATATGAGCGATGATCGCGAAATTCCGAATTCCAGATATTTCCACTGACAATTTTGGGCACTTTGCGCAATTTGGAGTTGGCGCGCGCTAGCAGTGCGGCGGTGGAATGTCAGCTAGCCGCGACACCCGGATTCTGTTAGGTGCGCGAGCCAAGAGGGCGGCCCGCTCGGGGGTGTCGGAGGCCGTCGCTCTCGGATCATCTACGAGGGGGTATCTGATGCGTAAGCTCGTTCTTTCGACCGTGGCGCTCGCCGCGATGATTTCCGCTGTGCCGGCCGAGGCGCAGAAGCAGACTGCGCCGAGCTCCGGCCGCAAGGACCAGGCGCGGGGAATGGCTGAAATCCCGGTCTGCCAGCACAAGATCGGAACGATCGCCATCGTCGAGCCGGAAGAGCAGTGGTGGCGGCAGCTGAACCTCGGAAGCCCGGAAGCGATCATCCGAGTCTTCGTCCAGAAGTCCGGCTGCTTCACGCTCGTTAGCCGCGGCCGCTCGATGCAGAGCCGCGCAATGGAAAAGGCGCTGGCCGAACAGGGCGAGCTCCAGGCGGGCTCGAAGGTCGCGAAGAAGGGCCAGGTGAAGGCCGCTCAATATTTCCTCGAGCCGAACATCGTCAGCTCCAATTCCAACTCGGGCGGCGGCAACGTCGGCGGAGCACTGGGCGGGGCCATCGGCGGCCTGTTCGGCGGCGCGGGCCACGCGATTGGAGCCCTCGCCGGCGGGATCAACGTCAAGAAGGGCGAGGCCAACGTGACGCTGTCGCTCGTCGATGCCGCGACGACGGAAGAATCGGTCGTCGAAGGCTATTTCCGCAAGCGCGACCTGAGCTGGGCCGGTGGCGGCGGCGCAGGCTGGTGGGGCGGCTTCGCGGCAGCGGGAGCGTCCGGTTACCAGAACACCGAGATCGGCCAGATCATCGTCCTCGCCTACCTCGACGCCTACAAGAAATTGGTGGTCGAACTCGGCGGAATGCCGATCGTGCAGCAGGCCGCGGCTCCGGGCCAGTAAGACAGGTTACAGCCAAGAAAGCCGTCGGCGTGAGCGCCGGCGGCTTTTCTTTTTTGGGGCAATGAACCCCTCTTCCAAGGGCTTGCACGGACCGGCTCACGGCTTACAGCAGGGATCGGAGTTCGAGGGGAGCCAAGAGTCTCATGAATCAGAAGAATCGTCTTGCCGTATTGCTCGCCAGCGCGTCGTTGCTGGCGGCCTGTGCAACCGCTCCGCAGACCGTCGAGGTCGCGCCGCCAGTCGCTCCCGAAGCCATTGCCGCCCCCGCCGAGCCTGCGCCGGTCAGTGCGCTCGTGCAGGAAGTCGCGATCCCGCACACGTCGTTCAAGCTCGCCAACGGCCTGACTGTCATCGTTCACGAGGACCACAAGGCGCCGGTCGTCGCGGTCAGCACCTGGTACAATGTCGGCTCAAAGGACGAGCCCAAAGGCAAGACCGGCTTCGCTCACTTGTTCGAGCATCTGATGTTCAACGGTTCTGACAATCTGCCGGGCGACTTCTTTACCTATCTGCAGCAGATCGGCGCGACCGACTACAACGGGACGACCTGGTTCGACCGGACGAATTATTTCCAGACGGTTCCGAAGGCAGCGCTCGAGCGGGCCCTGTTCATGGAGTCCGACCGCATGGGGTATCTGCTCGGAGCGGTCACCCAGGAGAAGCTGGATAACCAGCGCGGCGTCGTCCAGAACGAGAAGCGCCAGGGCGACAACCAGCCCGGCGGCCTCATCGAATATGAGGTTCTCGGCAACCTTTTCCCCGACGGGCATCCGTACCAGCACTCGACCATCGGCTCGATGGCCGACCTGGATGCGGCGAGCCTCGCGACGGTGAAGGAATGGTTCATCGACAAGTACGGCCCGAACAATGCCGTGCTCGTGCTCGCGGGCGACGTGACGGAGGCCGAAGCGCGCCCGCTGGTCGAGAAATATTTCGGGGCGATCAAGGAAGGTCCGGTCAACGTGCCGGCAGCCGCCGACGTGCCGACGCTCGCCGCACCCAAGTCGATCGTGATGAAGGACCGCGTCGCAGCGACGCAGATCCAACGGCACTGGGCGGTCCCCGGCATGCAGTCGGATCAGCTGGCCGCGCTCGACATCGGTGGTTCGATCCTCGGCGGACTCGCCAGCTCGCGCCTCGACCGGATCCTGGTGCGTGAGGAAAAGCTGGCAGTCAGCGTGACCGCCGGGCTTCAGCCCTTCCAGCGCATCGGCATGTTCGAGGTGACCGCGACAGTGAAGCCGGGCGTCGACCCCGCCGTCGTCGAAAAGAGATTGGACGAGATCCTCGCCGACTATATCGCCAACGGCCCGACCGAAGACGAGGTTCGCCGTGCCGCGACGCAGGAAGTCGGAAGCGAGATCCGCGGGCTCGAGCAGGTTGGCGGCTTCGGCGGCAAGGCCGTGGCGCTGGCCCAGGGCCAGGTTTTCGTCGGCGACTCCGATTTCTACAAGAAGAACCTGGAAGCCTATGCCCGGCTGACGCCCGCGGACGTGAAGGCGGCGATGCAGCAATGGCTGTCGCGGCCCGTCTTCGCGATCCGGCTCGAGCCGGGCGATCGCCCGCCTTACGAAGAGGCCAAGTTCAAGCCGAAGAAGGGCAAGAGCGCGGACATTGCGACGCCGAAGGTGAAGCGCGAGATCCCGCCTGTCGGCGGCAATCCCCCGCTTGATTTCCCCGACGTCCAGCACGTTGCCCTGTCGAACGGGATCAAGGTCGATTACGCGCAGCGTACGACCGTTCCGGTTACGCAGATCGCGCTCGGCTTCGACGCCGGCTATTCGGCCGACCCGGCGGCGGCGCGCGGTCTCCAGGGCATGACCCTCGCGCTGCTTGACGAGGGCGCGGCGGGCAAAACGTCGCAGCAGATCGCGGAGGAAGAGGAGCGGCTCGGAGCGCAGATTTCGGCGCAGGGCAGCGCGGACGTCAGCAACGTCACACTGTCGGCGCTGAGCGCAAACCTTGGACCGTCGCTCGACCTGCTCGCCGACATCGTCCAGCGGCCGGACTTCAATGCGGCGGAAGTGGAGCGGGTTCGCACCCAGATCCTCACCGGAATCGCTCAGGAGCAGAAGGACCCGCAGAGCATGGCGTCGCGCACGCTACCGACTTTGCTCTACGGGGACGCGCATCCCTATGCGGCCACCGGATCGGGCAATCCGGCGGCGGTGAAGGCCTTCACGCGCGACGATCTCACCGGATTCCAGCAGCGCTGGCTGCGGCCCGACAATTTGCAGATTTTCGTGGTTTCGAACCTGCCGCTGGTGGAAGTCCAGCAGCAGCTGGAGCAGCGCTTCGGCAGCTGGGCCGCACCTGCCGGCGTGGCCAAGGGCGAGAAAATGTTCGGGGCGCCCCCGGCACGCCCGACGGGTGAGCGGATCGTGCTGATCGACCGTCCGGGATCGCCGCAGTCGGTGATCATGGCCGGGCAGGTCACGCCGATCGACCCGCGCGGCGAGATGGCTCCGATCACCGCCTCCAACGACGTGCTCGGCGGACAATTCCTGTCGCGCATCAACATGGACCTGCGCGAGACCAAGGGCTGGTCCTACGGCGTCCGCGGAACGGCGCAGCTCAACGCCAAGATCATCCCCTACATCGTCAGCGCTCCGGTTCAGGCCGACCGCACGGGCGATTCCATTGCGGCGCTCCGTCAGGACATTCGCGAGTTCCTGTCGACCAAGGGCGTCACGGACGAGGAGCTGTCACGGACGATCGCCAACCGCGTGAACCAGCTTCCGGGTCAGTTCGAGACGTCTGCGGCGGTGCTCTCGGCGATGCAGACCAACGCGCTCTACGGCCGGCCCGACAATTATTACGAGCTGCTGGCCGGCAAGTATCGCGGGCAGACGCAGGCGACACTCGACGCGGCACTGCGTGAAGCCGTCGATCCGAACGGCTTCGTCTGGGTCGTCGTAGGCGAGGCGGCCAAGGTGAAGCCGCAGCTCAAGAAGCTCGGCCTCCCGATCGAAGAGATCGAGCCGCGGTAAAGCAGGAGCGCCGAGCACAGCGAAGCGGCCGCCCGAGTGGCCGTGAGCTATGCAAGAGACGGCGAATGCCGCCGGGCGCGCGTGCGAGCGGCCTAAGCCGCGCTGCGACATGCGTCCGACGACACGGCATTCACTCCCGTGTCGGACCTTCGGGACTTTGGCGTTCTGAACTGGTACTGCTGCCGCTCGCCTACGCCCCCATTACCGTAGGCTGGTTCGTCGGTATTTGTATCGCGGGGATTCGAGCGGGAGGCAGCAATGGTAAAGCCGGTGAAATTCGCCCACGTCGTCTACCAGACTCGGCGGTTCGACGAGATGATTGCCTGGTACCGCGATGTGTTCGAAGCGGACGTCGTCTACGAGAACCCTGCTCTGGCGTTTCTGACTTACGACGACGAGCACCATCGTTTCGCGTTCGCCAATCTCGATGTCTTGAAACCGGGCGGTGGGTTCCGGGACAACCGAGGCGAGATCGGAGTCAATCATGTGGCCTACACATATGCAAAGGTAGGAGATTTGATGGACACCTATGCGCGGTTAAAGCGAGCCGGAATAAGGCCCTACTGGCCGGTCCATCACGGCACTACGCTGTCGCTTTATTACGCGGATCCTGATGGCAATCGAATGGAGTTCCAGGTTGATTGCGGAACAGTCCAAGAGGCAACAGCCCTCATGCGCACACCCGCTTTCGCCGACAATCCGGTCGGCGTGATGTATGATCCGGACGAGTTGCTAGAGCGCTTCGAGGCTGGAGAGGACGAGGCAACTCTTCTCGCAATGCCCAGCGGAGCTCCTTCTCCTATCCCCGCGGGGCACGGGATGTCCTGAAACTAGGGCTAGTGTCCGCAATGGGTGGAAAGCGGACGTTAGTCTTCGCCCACAACAGTCGCCTGGCGCGCAAGGAAACGCCACTTGCCGTTTTCGAAGAGGAACACATTAGTAAAGCGACGCTGAAGCGTTTTGGCAGGATGCAACTTCCCGAGTTCACTACCCGCCGCGGGTTTTACGATTTCTCGTCCCATGACAATCCCGACCTTGCCTGTCACCGCCGTTCCCTCGATCACCCGTTCGAACCGCTCGCTGGCCATGCCGCCGTGGGCCAGCATAGCGACCACTTGCGACTTGCGTAGCACACGGTTGGCAGGAGCGTTGATGATGTAGTTTGGGTGCATGAACTGCTGCTGCGCCGTCGCATCCTGCTGGACGATAATGCGCATCTGTTCAGCGTCGGCGGCCAGCAAACTTCTTTCGGAGAGCTTCGCTTGTGGCGGAGATGCCGCCAACAAGAGACTTGAAGCGACGATCATCAGACAACGACGCATTACCCACCTCCTCATCGGCCAAAAGCATATTCGCCCCAGGATCTAATGTCCGCACGGGATAGTACGCTTCAAAAGCGTACTAGTCCGTGTCCGCAATGGGTCGAAAGCAGACACTGGACCTTCATCCTTCCCCTTCCTCCAAAGCGATATGTCGCGCCGTCAGGACGGTCTGAACGATGAACAATACGACAAGCGCCAGTCCCGCGGTGCCGACGACAAGGTCGTAGATAAGGAACTGGTCGACCACGCCTGGGCCCGTTCCCACAATGAGCATGGCCAAGGTGAAGGCCATGAGGACAAGCCTGAGCTCTGTAGGCCCTGCTCCCAAGTGAGAGAGTCTCAACTCGCTCACGACCCGTGCACAGAGAAATGCGTGGATGGAAAGTAGCAGGTAACCAGCCAGCGCAAGCAGCGCGATGTCGAGCCTGACGAACGGGCTCAAG
>Ga0307413_10000477_pt1 | contig 13075 bp, 13 predicted proteins | sample DK1Ometagenome_3_FD_203714 | JGI IMG/M metagenome (GOLD analysis project Ga0307413, IMG submission 203714) | Maize rhizosphere microbial communities from greenhouse at UC Davis, California, United States - DK15-O-2 | ecosystem: Host-associated > Plants > Roots > Rhizosphere > Soil | place: USA... | reverse complement strand
CGACTCGACCCATTTCGGTCAACAATGTCGCCTCCTGCCGCGCAATCCCCTCATCCAGGGGGGTTCTAGCTCGCTGTTTGCGGATCACGGTGAGTGCCTCGGGCCGTTTCCCACCTTCGCGGTACAAGGCCACCAGCTGCCGGTCGGCAAAATTGTCTTCGGGCCCAAAAAGCTTGCGGGCACGGTCGATGACAACGATCGCATCCCCAGGTCGGTTTGCGGCCTTCGATGCCCGGATCAGCCTTTCGAAGATCTGGCCCAGGAACATACGCTCGTCCTCTGCAAGCGCGGAAGCCTGGTCAAGGCCCCGAATCGCGATAGCTTTCTCATAGGCCCGCTTCGACTCCGAATAGTTTGACGCCCCTTCATATATTTCCCCAAGTGAGACGTAATAAAGTGCAGCCGTTGTTCGGTCGGTCGGTGCAGCCTTCTTAGCGGCAACTTCCAAAATGTTTGCTGCGTCGCCAAAACGCGCCGCGCGGGCATACGCCTCGGATAGCAGATTGATCAAAGCCGGATTATCAGGATTCGCGAAAACGGCTTGTTGAAGTGCGGAAATCGCTTTCGAAGCATCAGCGGCCTTGCTCGTCGAAAAAGCCTCGCGAAGCATATCGATCGCGGACTCATTATCGGCGTCGTCCGCCACAACAGCGCTAAGGATCTCGATAGCCTCCTGCGCACGACTCGATTTCAGAAACGCTTCTCCCAGCTTAACGGCCGCCGATTCGGGCGAAAGACTAGCTTTGCCACCGGTCATCCGCTGGTAAAACTGGGAATCGACAGGTGCAGCCGAGCTTCGCCATTTCTCTAACGCATCGATCCTTTCCGGCTGCTTATCCTGACGTTCATAAAACTCTGCGAGAAATGCCCAGGCTTCGGCATTACGTGGATCAAGATTCGCGACGAACTTCCACTCATCGACCGCCTTATTTGAATGCAGGCCGTCAAGCGAGCGTGTGCCGAGCCCGCTCTTGAAGGTGTAAAGCCTCGCCAGAATTCGCCGGGCTCCAAAATTATTTTTTTCGATCTTCAACGAAAGATTCGCAAGTCCTATCGCTTCATCCACATCGGTCGGAGGCGCCGTGATCGCAAGTTCGGCGAGTGCGGTGTACGCCTCTGCAAGTCGCGGATTGGCAGCGATCGCATCCTGAAACGCGAGTCGTGCCGATCTAATATTTTGCAGCTGCAACGCCTGATTCCGCCCATTTCTGGAATTCTTTACCGTCCATAGGTAACGCTCACCTTCGAGCAGTTTAGCGTACGCCTTCGCCGCGTTTTGGGACGATACCGAACCTATTGCACCGGAATTACCCAAATTTGATTCGAGGAGCTTTGACAACTTTAATGTAGGCTCCGGCGTCGGTGAATTTACCGTTGACGGCGTATTCTGAGCGTCCGTGGAGACCGCAATCGCCCCGATGATAATTCCCGCCGTAACAGTTCCCTTTAATTTCACTGAGATCGCTCCTTACCCCTTGCCTTCTGCACTGAACATAACAGAAAAGCGGCCTGTTAAACCGCTTTTCTCAAAACCAATCATGGTTCGCACCACTTACTTTTCAGGTTGCGTCGATGTAGCCTTCGGCAGTGCCTGCGGCTGAACCGAAGCCTGACGCTGCGAGATCACGGTGGTCAACGCCTGCGGTATCTGATTTACGTAGATGTCGCCCTGATTCTCGATGATCTGATCGATCAGCTCGAACTTTTTCTCATCAAATTCCTTCGTCATCAGCACGCCGTTCTTGTCGATCGTCATCGGGTAGATGCCGAAGAACTGATTCTTGAAATTGGCGAAGAAACCGCCATCGTCGGGCCGCGTGACGTTAGCCCGTTCCGGATTCGGTTGCGGGATCGACGCACCCATCAATTCCAGTTGCTCCTTAGATTTCGCCACGTACTCGCTGTTCGGATAATCCCTGACAATTCGTTGGAAATACCGAGCGGCCTGGTCGGTTTCCTCCTCCGTCATGTACGTGACAGCGAGTTTATAGAGCGCCTCGTCCATATACCCGAAGTTCGGATATTTTTCCAGGATCTCAGCGTAGCGCGACTGGGCTCCCTTTAAACCGCTCTTTCCCTGACTAACCGAAAGCGTATAGTAATAATTCGCGATATATAGATTGTGAAGCCCGAGATTATTCTGAACCTGTGAAAGCCGCTCTTCGGCTTCTTTCTTGAGAATGCTGTTAGGGTACTGTTGCAGCAGGGCTTTAAGCCTCACCTCCGCTCGCTTCGCTCGCGTCGCGTCGCGGTCCGGCAATCCGATCTGACGCATCTCTGATTCACCGATCTTTAACACAACGCGATCCGCTAACGGGTGAGTCGGGAAAAACGTCAACCAATCCTGGTAAGCCGCGATTGCCTGGATCAGGCCGCTCGTGGAACCTTCAAGAAAGAAAGAATCGGCGACAGCCAACTTTGCCATCGGCAGATACGCCGAATCCGGATATGTTGTGATGATCGTCTGAAAAAGTAACCGGCCCACGTCAAATCTCTTCTTACGGATCTCGCGGGTTGCGACAATGAAAAGCTCCCGGTCCCTTCCCGGCGAAACGGAACCGATAAGTTCGTCGTACTCATCATTCCCGCCGCCGCCGAATATGCCTAGAAACTTCTTATTCTTTTTGACTTCGCGGGGCTTTCCTACCGGCGAGTCAGAAGCCGCACGAGCGTTTGCGGTTTCCAACTGAACGGCATCGACCCGTGTAACCATTTCACCAACGGCGTTCTCAACCTGATCGATCTCCGACATCTCGAACTTTTCCGATCGGTCGATCTTACCCCGCAGCGAATTCACCTCAGACGAAAGTCTCGAAACGTCCTTCTCGAGACCCAGGAGCCTTCCCAAGGGTGTTTCCGTCTTATTCTTGTCGTCTTTTTTCGATTCGTCGTCCTTATTCTCATCTTTAAGAACGGACGCAGCGCTATTAAGGGAACGCCGCATAGTGTCGAGCTTTTGCCGCATCACCTCAAGCCGTTGTGAGGGTGTACCGTCGCCAGGTTTTGCCTGAGCCGAAGCTTCGACAGCGAATGCAAACATCGCGGCAATCAACGCTACGACCGAAAAACTTGAATACTTTCTCATAAAACTAGTTTCGATCAGACCCAAACCGTAGCCCGGTCGATCAGTTCTCTCACGGCCTCGGTCGGACGCCCCGAACCGAATACTGCTGAACCCGCTACTACGATCTCGGCTCCAGCATCGCAAATCTCCGCGATATTTTCCGCGTCGATACCGCCGTCGATCTCAATTCTGGTTGCGAGACCCCGCTCACCGATCATCCGCTTCAATCGCCGAAGCTTATCCATCGATGTTGGGATAAAACGCTGCCCGCCGAAACCCGGATTCACCGACATCAAAAGAACAAAATCCGCGTACGGCAAAGCTTCTTCCAGAGAAACCAATGGCGTGGCCGGGTTGATCGCTATTCCCGCTTTTCCGCCGGCCTCGCGGATAGCGACCAAGGTTCGCTGCAGATGTACGTCGGCCTCTAAATGCACCGAAACCATGTCCGCACCTGCCTTAACGAAATCGACGGCGTAACGTCCGGGCTCCGAGATCATAAGATGCGTGTCGATGGTCATCCCAGTCGCCGCACGCAGCGATTTCACTACCGGAAGCCCGATCGTGATGTTCGGCACAAAATGCCCGTCCATCACGTCAACGTGCAGGACGGTCGCTCCCCCCTCTTCGATCGCCGCGATCGCCTCAGCGAGGCGTGTAAAATCCGCCGAAAGAATGGAAGGCGCTATTTCAAAGGATCGCAAATTGTCGTTAACTTTGTTGCGCAAAATACTGTTACCGTTGCACCGTCAAGGCTTTTGATTGGGTTGCCCGGACGGAGGCCTGAGCGATGACGGCTTCCCTTGTATTGGCGTGTTTTGGGGTTTAGGCCCTTCCTTCTTATCGGTTTTTTCCGAGTCTTTCGTGTCGGTCGTATCTTTCTTGGCCGGGTCACCTTCCGCGTCGGTCTTAGAATCGTTCGAATTTGACGTCGAGGTGTTGGCGATAGTATCGCGCGTTGTGTCCGCCTTCTTCTTACTTGTGTTCGTATTCGCCTTAGCTTTCTTCGGCTTATCCGAGATCATCTCCTCGATCCTCTCGGAATCGTCTTCCTCCACGTCCTTCTTTAGTGAAGGGGGTGGCACTTCGCCTTCGCCGCCAACTTTACTGACCACGACCAGGATCATTTGCCCGGTCTTCACCGTTTCGCCAGGCTTTGGCAATTGTTCGAGTACCGTATTTATTTTATCTGCACTTGGCCGATCCGCCCGCTTCTTGATCTTTAGACCCAGTGACGCAAGTTCCTTTTCGCTCTCAACAAAGTCTTTGCCCGTGATGTCCGGAACCTTTACTTCAGCCCCGGATAAGGACATGTATACGACCCCCGCCATCGCCCCCATAAACGCCGCGAGCAAAACCCCAACAAACACGAGTTTCCCAATCGCCGATAATCCCTTTGAAACAATACTCAAAACGGTAGACCTCTCTCAGATACTAGCATTTCGGGCCGCCCATGTAACGCCCCCGAACGCGCATTATGACCTTCCTAAAATGGCGAAAAAGAATCCGTCAGTGCCGTCTCGGTCCGGAAACGTCCTTCCAAAACCTGCCTCCGTCCGAAATCTCCTGTCTACGCATATCGGCAGCGCCGAAAACTCTTCAAACTCAGATAGAAACTCCGCGATAACGTCTTCATTTTCTTCGCGCTCAAGCGAACAGGTCGAATAATACAACCGTCCACCCCGCCTGAGTAGCCCGGCTGAGTTACCAAGGATCGCAAGTTGTTTCTTTTGAAGAGCTAAAATGTTTTCGGGTTGTAGAAAATAACGTATCTCGGGATTGCTCGATATCGTCCCCGTTCCGGAGCACGGGGCGTCAACTAGGATTGCGTCAAACGACTCGGCAGCGAAGGGCATTGCACGTTCCGCGTCGTACTGCAAAACATTTATCCCGCCGGATCCCTGCCTTCTGCAGTTTTCACGAAGAAACTCGACCCGTTTTTTGTAAAGGTCGCCGGCGAAGAATTGGACACCGTTACCGGAATTTATGTCGGCGACCAGCGCCGTTTTACCTCCTGGTGCCGCACAAACATCTAGAAACTTTTCACCCGCAGGCAATTTGATCTCTCTGGCGATAAGTTGGGAGGCTTCGTCCTGAAAATATACTTCGCCCTTATCAGACAGTTCTCTCAACCCGGAGGTCGACGCGTCCGCGATGAAAGCACCTGAAACTATCTCCGATTCACGACAATATTCGGGCAAGTTTGTGCCGCGCTGCTTTCCATTTGAAGTCAGGCGAATTGCGGTACGCGGTGGTCGGTTGCTGGCCGCGGCGATCGATGAGGCACGTTCGTCGCCGAACTGTCCGCCCCACCGCTTAATCAGCCACGTCGGATGAGAAGTTTCTATCGAAAGTCGATCAGCCGGATCGCTCAACTCAAGACGAAACCCTTCCTTCGAGATTCGCCTAAGGATCGCATTAACAAACCCCTTTGCCGAAGTCTTCCTCGCCCTTTGCGCCAGCGAAACGCTCTCGTTCACAGCCGAATGCTGTGGGATCCGGTTCAGCTCCAGCAATTGGTAGGCGCCCAATCGCAATGCGATCAACACCTCAAGGTCGATCTTTTTCTCGCCGGAGAATTTGGAAATTGCGGTGTCGAGATAAAACTTACGCCGCAATACCCCGAGCACCAATTGGTGGCAGAGAGCCCGGTCTTTTTCATTCAGACCGGCTTCGTATTCCGGCAGCAGAACAGCGGAAAATGCACGATCGCGTTCGATCCGCAATAGGACATCATAAGCTGCGATCCGCGCCGGTGAAATGCTCATTTACCGTTCCTGCGAGAGGTCCCTCGACCTGCTCGGCTTCAGCCTTTCGTCGAGCGTCACTCTCGTATCGAACACATAGCACTCGCCGTTCCAACGCTGATCCTCGGGCGAGACTTCCTCGAGGTATTTAAGAATGCCGCCTTCGAGTTGGTAAACGTTCTCGAACCCGATCTCTTTCATATAAGGCGCAAACTTTTCGCACCTTATCCCACCCGTGCAGAACATCGCGATCTTCTTGTGTTTTTGGGGATCCAGATTCTCTTCAACGTACTCCGGAAGATCACTGAATTTTTCGGTCTTCGGGTTCACCGCTCGATCGAAGGTTCCGGTGCGAAATTCATAATCGTTTCGGGTGTCCAACACGATAACTTCCGGATCATCCAAAAGCTTGTTCCATTCACTTGGCGAGACGTGGGTTCCCTGTCCCAACGCGATCTCAACCGGCTTTTTGAGCGTAACGATCTCCGGTTTCACCTTAACATCAATTTTTCGAAACGGCCGGGCAGCGCTGTATGAGAATTTGGCTAGAATCTTTGTGCTTAAGAGCTGCGACAGGAATTCTATAAAGCTCTCAAGTTCCGCGGCCTGACCGCAAACCGTTGAATTGAACCCTTCGGAAGCGATTATCATGGTCCCAACAATGCCTCGCGCGCGCATTTCACCCCGGATAAGGTCTCGCAACTCAACTAGTTTCGCTACGCTGCCGAGCTCTATAAACCGGTAAAATGCTGCAATTTTGTAACCGCCGTCGCTCATAAAAGAAGTATACTTTGAGTACTGACCTTTACTAAACGATGCCCGAAAGACCAGCCCTTGTTCGGATACTCATAATCTCACGTTTTGGTATTTGGATTTAGATTAAGGATTTCTTATAATCTGAATTTTTGCGAAATAGCGTGGATCCAATAGAAGTAAAGAAGCAATATTCTCTAGAATTCGAGGACCGCGGCCGGTATCTTTTCGCCCGGATCAAAGGTGAACGCGGAACTCTCGAGATCGCACTATCTTACTGGACAAATATCGCCCGGCATCTTATGAAGTCCGGGCACAAAAAGATCCTTGTAATCGAAGACATTCCCGAAATGATCAGCATAGCGGAAGTGCACCAACTCGTGACCGGACTTTCGGAACTGCCGATCAAGGATGTCACGCTTGCATTTGTGGATATGTACGCCGAACACTCGAGCTTGAACAACTTTGGAATTCTCGTTGGTGAAAATCGGGGCTTTTCGATGGCGGCGTTCGACACCGAGGAAGATGCCGAAAACTGGATTTTGGAAAACGCCTAGGAAATTAACTTCTCTCCAATGCTCAACTTCACCCCATTCAGGAAATCGCGCGCGGACATCCGCCTTTTCCCTTCAAGTTGAAGCTCGTGAATTCGAAGCGCCCGCCCGTCGCCGCACTGTACCGCTAAATCGTTTCCGTGGGCCGCGATAATCTCACCCGGCACCGGGTCGTGTGCGGGTTCTTCAGCGACCGAGCATCTCCACAACGTCAGCTTTTTGCCTTTCAAATAACTGAACGTGGTCGGAAAGGGCTGAAACCCCCTCACACGTCTGGCTATTTGATCCGCCGGCATTTCCCACGTGAACCGGCCGTCTTCCTTCTTCATCATCGGAGCAAGGGAGGCCTCCGAATTATTCTGTTCCCTCGGCTCGATCTTCGATATGCATTTAAGCGTCTCAGAAAGTAAGTCCGCCCCGATCCTCGAAAGCCTTTCCATCAATTCTATGGAGTTTTCATCCATTCCGATCTCGGTTTCCTTTTGAAGCAGAATATCGCCTGTGTCGAGCCCCGCGTCCATCTTCATGGTCGTAACGCCCGTGACAGTCTCGCCGTTGACGATGGCCCAATTTACCGGCGCCGCTCCGCGATATTTCGGCAGCAGGGAGAAATGTACATTGACCGCACCGTAAGGGAATGCGCTCAGGAAGGTTTCGGGAAGTATCCGGCCATATGCGACAACAACGGCCAGGTCAGCTTGAAACGAACTAAATTCCGTCAACGCTTCCGGTGTCCGTATTTTTGTCGGCTGCAAAACAGCAATGCCGTTGTCCATGGCGAACTGTTTTACCGGCGAATAGACGATCTTATTCCCACGACCCGCCGGCCTATCCGGCTGCGTGTAAACGGCAATCACCTCGTGGCCGTCTTCCAACAATTTCGAAAGGGAGGGAGCCGCCGCGAGAGGCGTTCCCATAAAAACTATTCGCATAAAAAACAAAGGCGCTTTCGAAGAAGCGCCGGTTAGGGTAAGCGTATTGACTGTCTAATAGCCGCAATGATAATTGGAACCCTCAAAATGCAGCGCCCACCCGGTTGTCTTTCGTTTGTAAACATTGAATCCCGCGCTCTCGAACGACATTATATAGCTGAAAACTTCGGCAACTCCGTCGCCGTCCACGTCGAAAATATCAAGAAGCCGCTCATGGTAAACGCCGCTGTCAACGTCCTTGATGTCCTCGCTCATCGTTTCCGATTGGGCCACCTTTCTATATTCGGAATGGCCGAACTCGTACTTTCCGTCTGTTCCCCGTTGAGCGATGAAAAACAACAACCCGCGATCCGTAGGCGACAGATCGACCCAATAACTGCCGACCAGTTCCGCATTCGCATCCGAATCTACATCAAGCGCGGTAAGATTATGAGATCTCAAATTTCCCGTTGCGGTTTCCTGGACACCGTTCTTGTGAAATTCCGCCCTAACGAGTGCTTCCACCTCCGTTCGCTCGGCCGGCGTCGGCAGTCGCCGCACGCCGCTTCCGGGTTTGACGGCCTTCGCGTTCGTCGCGAGACCCATGATGTTTCCCTTTAAAGGCGTTCGCGTCGTCTTAGTTGTCACCGTCCCGAGATAGTTAACGCACTCCCCTCTCGGGTCTGACGAAACGACCGTCACCGTTCCACCCGACTTACCGCCGAAAATCAGCGGATACGCCTTGCCCTTTGCGAAGTAGTTCTTATGAAAGGCACTCAAAACTTTTCGGTCTGAGGCACCGTCAATCGCGGTGGTGATTTTGCCCTTTGGACCGACAAAACCGATTGGCTCGACACTCTTTCCATCGTTCAGCACCGCAAATATCACTGATCTCAGCGCAGCCGTCCTTTTCTGAGCCCAAGTCGAGTTGACAGCGATGGCCGCGACGATACAAACAGTCGCGGCCAGTTTAAAACCATTCATCAATTACACCTTTCTCGAGATCGATTTGCCCTGCATGAACTGCAGCAAATATTCACGCCCGCCGGCTTTTGAATCGGTGCCGCTCATGTTGAATCCACCGAACGGATGCACGCCAACGAGAGCGCCTGTGCACTTCCGGTTCAAATAAAGATTACCTACATGGAAATCTCGACGAGCCTGTGCGAGCCTATCCTCACTCTTCGAATACACGGCGCCGGTCAATCCGAATTCCGTCCCGTTAGCGATCTCAAGTGCGTGGTCGTAGTCCTTGGCCTTGATCACCGCCAGCACCGGAGCGAACACTTCTTCCTGCTCGATCGAGTCGCCCGGCTTAACGTTGTCGATAACGGTCGGTTCTATGAAGTAGCCCTGCGACTCGTCACCCTTGCCGCCGGCGACGATCTGGCCGCCCTCCTCGATCCCCTTTTTGATGTAACCGAGCGTGTTGTCGAAAGCTCGCTTATTGATAACGGCTGCTACATTAGTATCGCCTTCCGTGGGTTGACCAATATTAAGCTTTTCGGTGAGCGCCTTAACTTTTGTCACGAGCTCGTCGTGCACCTTCTCATCCACAATTAGCCGCGAACAAGCCGAGCATTTCTGACCCTGAAAACCAAACGCCGCCTGCACTGCTCCCTCGGCTGCGGCGTCGATATCCGCATCATCCGCCACCACGATCGCGTCTTTGCCGCCCATCTCGGCAATCACGCGTTTGATCCAGATCTGACCTTCGCGAGGTTTCGCCGCCACTTCGTTGATATGCAATCCAACGCCTTTTGATCCCGTAAACGAAATGAATCGCGTTTTCGGGCTGGTCGTCATCGCTTCGCCCGTTGCTGAGCTACCAGTCAGGAAATTGACAACTCCCTTCGGCAATCCAACCTCTTCGGTGATCTCTATGAATTTCGCCGCAATGGTCGGAGAATCCGACGAAGGCTTCAAGACCACCGTGTTTCCCGTCACCGCCGCCGCCATCGTCATCCCCGCCATGATCGCAAGCGGGAAATTCCAAGGGGGAATTACAGCACCTACGCCAAGCGGGATGTATTCAAGACTGTTATCTTCACCCGGGACCTTTGTGATCGGCTGTTCCTGCGACCAGCGGAGCATCTCTCGCCCGTAGAACTCCAAAAAGTCGATCGCCTCGGCGGTATCGCCGTCCGCTTCCGACCAGGTCTTCGCCACCTCGACCACCATCCAGGCAGAAAGCTCGTGCTTTCGTTTCCTCATCACATCGGCGATCTTGAAAAGGTATTCGGCACGCTCCGCAGCAGGCACGTTCCGCCACGTCTTGAACGCCTCGGTCGCAGCGTCTATCGCTCTATCGACCAGCGACGTATCGTCATCGACCTCGGAGAACACCCCAACGACTTCATCCTTTTTGGCTGGATTGTAACTCTGAAACTTGCTGTCGAGTGTTACCTTTTCGCCGTTGATAACGACCGGATATTCCCGCCCGAGTTCGCTTCTTACCTTCGCGATCGCGGCCTTCATCGCCTCGGCGTTCTCAGGCTTAGAAAAATCTGTAAACGGCTCGTTCTTAAATTCGTCCAATACTCTTTGTGTTTGCATATAGATCAACTCCGGCGTCATGCCGCTTGTAATACCTGTCGTTTCGGTTCTGGGAATGCCCGGCCGTCCTTTTCAAAGATTTCCACCCATTCATCTACCACTTCCAACAATTCTTTGAACACCGTATTTGGATCATCTCCGTGTACACCGCCCCCAAAGAATTCCGGACAGATGCCAATGAAGCAATTATCCTCGTCGCTCCAGTAAACGATCTTTTCATATCGGTCGGCAATGCTCTTCATTTGCTTTTAACCTTCTTCAAAGCGTTTCGAACCAACCGCTCTTGATATTTCTGAGCGTCGTCGCCGGGGTTTCCGGATATCGTCAAACGCTCACCGACCGGATGTTCGTAGTTTCGATGGCTCCCTTTACCACCTCGATTTATAAAGCCGTTGCGTTCCAGCTGCGAGATCAACTCCCTTATCTTAGGCGGCATAAAGGCGGATGGCTATTCCCACTTCCCCGACTTCTGCATCCGCTTTATCTTTCGTTTGGCGAGCTCGCGTTTGAGGGAGGTCATTCGGTCGAGAAAGACTATCCCGTCGCAGTGATCGGTTTCGTGCAATACGCACCTTGCGGCCAGATCTGTCAGGTCGAGTTCGATGCCCTGACCTTTCAGATCCCGAGCACGCACGATCACGCGCATGTCGCGTTTGACGGTTTGGTAGAGCCCGGGGAATGACAGGCAGCCTTCGTCGCCGATCTGTTCGCCTTCCACTCTTAATATCTCCGGGTTGATGAATGTCAGCGGGTTCGACTTCCCTTCCTCGTCCGGCACGTCCATCACGAAGAGCCGCTTCGATATGCCCACCTGCGGGGCCGCAAGGCCTACACCCCCGGCATCACGCATTGTTTCGAACATATCCGACACCGTACGCTCCAGACCGTTAGCAAAATCCTCGTCGCCTACCGGCTTCCCGACCGTCAGTAATACCGGTTCCGGGTAATGAACTATCTTCATCAGCGGCATAAACTACATTTTACCGCATATGCCCGGAAGTAAGAACCGCCTCGGTTAAGAGGCGGGTGTTTGCCGGTCGGCCGGTGCGGATGCGGAGCGATCCGGGCATGCGGGTTGTGGTGAATTTGAGTTAACGCATCAGGAACACCTGGGTGACGAACACTTCGCCGTCGCGTGTGCGATGGACGCCGATTCCGGTTTCGGTCCATTCACGGTCGAGTATGTTGGTGCGGTGCGACGGCGACCTCATCCAGCCGCTTACTGAGAAAGCGGTGAAGTCGTCCATTCCGGTGCAGGTGAAAAGGTTCTCGCCGATCTTCGACCAGCGTGCATCCGACGCACGGTCGCTTACCGTACGCCCTTTTCCATCGTAATGGCCGAAGAAATTCTCGCGTGCCATCTGGCGGGAATAGTTTCGGGCGACGCGTGCGATCTCTTCGTCCCATTCCAGGCTGCCGAGCCGCCGACGAGCCCGCTCCGCGTTGACCAGACGGAACACCTCATATTCCTCGCCCGTCTGTGCCGCCGCCCCCGGCTGCATCGCACCGACCGCAAACGCACACACAACAATTCCAAGCAAAACCCGGATCGCGTTCATATCTTTCTGTCTGTTTTTAAGAGAATCGGGGAACCTAGCCGCTTTGGGGGAAAGTGCTCCCAAGATAATACCCCCACCCGCCCCTCAAATCAACCGTTTTTTCCTCGTCACACTTTAGGGTAACGCGGTGAAATCCATATCCGAGATATTCTCCGACAAACTCACGATTCTTGCCGGCTCCGCAAACGTGTATCGCTTCGCGTTGACCGACAGAATATAACCCTGTCCGGCTGAAAGTCCGTTGATCTTGAAATACCCCCGCGCGCCTGTTTTGACCGATCGCGGCTCCGCAAGGTTAGCACCCTCTATCGTGATTCTTGCGTTCCTGATACCGGCGCCGCTGGCTGTTCGTACATAGCCCGAGATCGAAGCAGGAGCCGCGCTCACTGCTTGAAACTCGTAAGCGCCGATATCCGTCCCGTCGCCGGCAGCCGCATTTGTGAAGGGAGAGAAATCGACCGTTCGAACGAGCCCGCGCCCATCGGTCAAATAACCGAACGAATTTCCGTTGTCGAATGCCGGGCTTACATCGGGCGATGTAAGCAAAGCGTGGGTCGGCACCGGGCCGGCATTGTTCTGTAGCGGTCCCAACTTAGGATCAAGCGGTGCCGCTCCGTCGCCCGCCTGATCCCCGGCCTGACCGAATCCCGTCGCGGTGCCTAAATTCCCGATCAGGTTGAAACCGTCCGAATCGAACGCTCCTGCTATATCAGGGACCGAAGAATTGTTAATGTTCCCCGCCACGATGCTGTTGGCGATCGTTAGCGTCCCACCCGATTGCGAAATTCCACCCGCATCGTTCGTCGCGGAGTTGTTCGTAATCGTGGAATGTATGAGAGTCAGGGATCCAAGCGTCGTCCTAATGCCTCCTCCCATTGAGGCCGCGGAGTTTCCAGACACCGTTGAGAGCACGATGACCACCGCACCCGTA
>Ga0307413_10000476_pt1 | contig 13075 bp, 11 predicted proteins | sample DK1Ometagenome_3_FD_203714 | JGI IMG/M metagenome (GOLD analysis project Ga0307413, IMG submission 203714) | Maize rhizosphere microbial communities from greenhouse at UC Davis, California, United States - DK15-O-2 | ecosystem: Host-associated > Plants > Roots > Rhizosphere > Soil | place: USA... | reverse complement strand
GAGAAGGCGCTCAGCCGGCTGCGCCACGTGAGCCGCGCGAGGGCGCTGGAGAGCTTCCTGGGCTGAACGGCGAGGGACGAGGGCAGAGGCACGAGGGGAAGAGGGAAGAGGGAAGAGGAACGGCGCGTACCGCAGTCACCTCTTCCCTCTTCCCTCTTCCCTCGTTCCTCGCCCCTGGTACGCGTCTTGTTACGCCCTCCGCCCATGACGGACGCGCGTCGGGCGAGGTGGCCGAGCCGGCTCTGGGTGGTGCGGCACGGGGAGAGCGCGGGGAACGTCGCGCGCGACGCGGCGGACGCCGCCGGGCTGTCGCGCATCGACATCGCCGTGCGCGACGTGGACGTGCCGCTCTCCGGGCGCGGCGTGGAGCAGTCGCGCGCGCTCGGCCGCTGGTTCGCCGCGCGCCCCGCGCGCGAGCGCCCCACGGTGGTGCTCGCGTCGCCGCACGTGCGGGCGCAGCACACGGCGCAGCTCGTGCGCGACGCCGGCGGCTTCGCCCCGGGGGTCCGCGACATCGCGAGCGACGAGCGGCTGCGCGAGAAGGAGTTCGGCATCCTCGACCGCCTCACGCGCGCCGGCATCGAGGAGTTCCACCCGGAGCAGGCGGAGCTCCGGCGGCTGCACGGGAAGTTCTACTTCCGCCCCCCGGGCGGCGAGAGCTGGTGCGACGTCGTGCTGCGCCTCCGCAGCGCCCTCGACACGATCTCGCTCCACTATCCCGGCGAGCGCGTGCTCGTCGTCTGCCACCAGGTGGTCGTGCTCTGCCTGCGCTACCTGGTGGAGTGCATGACGGAGGCGGAGATCCTCGCCGTGGACCGCGCGGGCGACGTTGCGAACTGCTCGGTGACCGAGTACGAGTTCGACCCCGCCGCCGGCACGCACGGCCGGCTCGTGCTGCGCGCCTACAACTTCGTCGCCCCGCTCACCGACGCCGGGGTGCCCGTCACCGCCGAGCCGGACGCCACGGCGGCGGGGCGATGACCTCTCCGCGGGCCGCGGGCCGTCACGGCGGCGCGTCGCGTCCCGCGGCGGTCGCGCCGGCGCTCCTCCGCCGCTGGGCGCTGCCGCGCCCCGACGCGCAGGGCGACAAGGAGAGCCGGGGGCGCGTGCTCGTCGTCGGCGGGGCGCCCTCGCTCCCCGGGGCCGTGGTGCTCGCCGCCACGGCCGCGCTGCGCGCCGGCGCGGGCAAGCTGCAGATCGCCACCTGTCGGAGCATCGCGACGGCGGTCGGCATCGCCGTGCCGGAGTCGCTCGTCGTCGCCCTCCCCGAGACGCGTGCGGGGGCGATCGCCGCCGGCGGCGCAAGGGTGCTGCGCGACCACGCCGCCCACACGCAGGCCCTGCTCGTGGGGCCCGGGCTCACCGGCGACCCGGGCGCGCTGCTGGCGGCGCTCGTGCGACGGGTGACGGGGGCGACGGTGGTGGTGGACGCGGGCGCGCTCGCCCCGCTCGGCCGCCGGCGCACGCTGCTGCACCCCCTGGCCGGGCGCGCGGTGGTCACGCCGCACGCCGCGGAGATGGCCGCGCTGCTCGGGCTCGACGTGGGCGAGGTGGAGGCGGACGCGCCGGCCGTCGCCCGGCGGGCGGCGCGCGAGCTGCGCGCGGTCGTGGCGCTCAAGGGCCCCACCACCGTCGTGGCCGCGCCCGACGGCCGCGCCTGGGCGTACGACGGCGGCGACGTGGGGCTCGCGACCTCCGGCTCCGGCGACACGCTGGCGGGCGTCGTCGCCGGGCTGGCCGCGCGCGGCTGCGAGCCGGCGCAGGCGGCGGTATGGGCGGTGTACACGCACGGCGCGGCGGGGAACGCGCTCGCCAGGCGCGTGGGGCGCGTGGGGTTCCTCGCCCGCGAGCTGCTCGCCGAGGTCCCACGCGTGCTCCAGCGGCTGCAGCGCGCCCCCCGGCGCTGACTGGCGCGCCGCCACACACAGACACGCGCGGGACGGCGCGCCTGACGAGCGGCCGAGCGGCACGTCGTCAGGCGCCCCGCGCGCTCGTGGCTACGGCAGCTGCCCGCGGATCTCGCCGCCCGGGAAGTTCCCGGGCCCGCCGTTCGGCGCCAGCGCCGGGTCGACGGTGTGCACGTTCACGTAGACGTTGCCGGCCTCGATCGCCGCCACCAGGGCGTCGAGCGTCTGCCCCTCGAGCGGCCCGACGAGGTCGGCCGCGGTGATCGAGCCCTCGGCGAGCACGCCCTGCGTCCGCCCCTCGATGCGCAGCGGCGGCGGGCCCGGCGGATACAGCCAGACGACGATCTGACCGTTCTCGCCCGCCGGCGCGAGGTGGAGGTGGGCCATGTGCACGTTCGTGATGTTCGCGACGATCAGCTTGTACTCCAGCGCCGCGCCGTCCGCGCTCCAGCGGAACGTGGCCTGGCCCTGCGCGCGCGTGGCGCGCGCGGGCACCTCCTCGTCGCCGGTCAGGTGGGCGTTGTACACCGGGCGGTCACCCGATTGCGTGCCGCCGCGGGCGGCGGCCACGCCGATGGCGGACGCGTGCGGCGCGATCGGCTGGTCCGGCGCGGCGCAGGCGGCGAGTGCGGCCGCGAGCGCGAGCGGGGCGATGCGATGGGCAGCGTTCATGCGACGGCCCTCCAGACAGGGAAGACGGCGGAACGGCCGACCCCGGGCGGCGGCGCCCGCGGTGCGGCGCGTGCGTGCGAGCCAGTCACGATCCGTCCGCCGGAGCCGCCTGTCAATCTCGGCGGCGGCGCGGGGCGCTGCTCCCGCGGCGGGCGTGGCCCTTCCCAACGCCAGCCGCACCGCCCACTCTTTCACCTCCGTCCGCGACGGTCCACCGCTCACCGCCAGCCGCTCCGCCGCCCATATGGCCCAGCTCAGCTCCTTCGACGTCACCACCGGCGTCGACCTCCAGGAAGTGGACAACGCCGTCAACCAGGCGCAGAAGGAGATCGCCCAGCGCTACGACTTCAAGGGCTCGAAGGCGAGCATCGACTTCCAGCGGGGGGAGGGGAAGCTCGTGCTCGTGGCCGACAGCGACTTCCAGATGCAGGCGCTCTTCGACGTGCTCCAGGCGAAGCTGATCAAGCGGAACGTGCCGGTGAAGAACCTCGAGATCGGCGACATCAAGCCGGCGGGGGGCGACACGGTGCGGCGCGACATCGGGCTCAAGATGTCGCTCGACGGCGACACGGCGAAGAAGGTGGCCGCCGCGATCAAGGAGGCGAAGCTCAAGAAGGTGCAGGCGGCCATCCAGGGGGACCAGGTGCGCGTCAGCTCGCCCTCCAAGGACGACCTGCAGGACGCGATGGCGCTGCTGCGCGGCAAGGACTTCGGCGTGGAGCTGAAGTTCGGCAACTACCGCTGACGCGGTGACGGAGCCCGGGCCGCTCGTCAGGCGCGGACCGCCGCCGGCGTCAGGCGCTCCGGACTTCCAGCGCGTCGCGGTGCGTGGCCGGCGCGTTGAGGACGCGGCTCCAGCGCGCCACGATGTCGCGGTACGCCGCGCCCACCGGGCGCATCTTCCGGTTCAGGTCGAAGAGGCCGACCGCGTGCAGGTGGTTGCGCTCCTCGCGGAGCGCGTACTGCCAGTCGATCTGGTCGGTGAGCGAGTACCAGGTGAAGCCCGTCATCGGGATGCCGTCGTTGCGCAGCGCGAGCACGTCCTCCCACTGCTCCTTCAGCCAGGCGAGCGCGAAGCGCGGCACGCGGTTGGTCTCGCAGTGGAACAGCGGGAGCTGGTAGCGGCGGTAGTACTCGGTGGCGAGCGCGCGGAAGCCGAGGCCCTGCCGCGACGTGGTGACGCGGCCGGTGGACGACACGCGATGCTCGCAGCTGGGGTAGTAGTCCAGCCCGATCCACCGCTGCCCGACCGCGCGGCGCTCGCGGAAGAAGCTCAGGTCGTTCGACGTGACCCCGTGCTCGTTGAGGAAGCCGGCCATCCCCGGCGCCAGCTCGCGCCCGGTGGTGAGGTCGAGCGACAGGAAGCGCACGGCGTTCCAGTGGTCGGCCAGCCGCTCCGCGCCGCGGCCGGCGGCGTGGAAGTGCTCGGCGCTCTCCCCCTGCACGAAGATCGCGTCGGGGCGCTCCCCGAGGATCGCCTCCACCGCCAGCTCGTGCGCCATGCACAGGTTGCGCATCGCGCGCACGAATGACGCGTCGCTCGTCTCCCGCTCGTTCCACCATCCCAGGCGCGCCGAGAAGTTGGCGCACACGAAGATCTCATTCACGGGGGTGAAGTAGCGCACCCACGGGTAGCGCCGCGCGAAGGCGCGCGCGTAGCTCGCGAAGAGCACCGGGAACGCCGGGTCCTGGAAGCCGCCGAGCCAGTTCGGCACCCCGAAGTGGCAGAGGTCCGCGATGACCTCGATGTTCAGCTCGCGCAGCCGCTCCATCGGCGCGTCGGCGCACTCCCAGTCGAAGCGGTCGGGCGCGACGTGCGTGCGGTAGTAGGCGGGGCCGTAGCGCAGCGCGTTGAGCCCCATCTCCTTCACGAGCGCGAAGTCGTCCTCCCAGCGCGCGTAGTGCCCGCACTTGTCCATCTGGTCGATGCGCTTGCCGTTGGCGATCGTCGGGTAGCTGTTCTCGATGCCGGTGGCGAAGAGAAACGTCATTGCTGGAGGTATCGGGGAGGGCGACGGTTGGGGGGCCGTGCCCGGCCGTCGCGGGGAGCGGGGCCGGCGCCGGCGCCGCGGCGGAGCGCGGCAGGGGAGAGGAGAGGTGCGATACCCGTGGACGACGAAGCGCGCGGAGGGTAAAAAGCGCGGCCGTCCATCTCATCAGTACACCGCCGCGCCCGCCGGGTGCGGCGCGGCCGCCGGGCTTTGCCGGCCCCCCCGCCGCGGCTAACTTTCGCCGATGCATACGTTTCTCGATCGCGGGGCCGCCCGGTGAAGGTCGGCTTCATCACCCTCGGCTGCGACAAGAACTCCGTCGACAGCGAGCGATACCTCGCGACCCTCGCCGGTTACGGCGCCGAGCACACGGCTGAGCTCGATGAGGCCGAGGTGATCGTCGTCAACACCTGCGGCTTCATCGACGCCGCCAAGCGCGAGTCCATCGACGCGATCGTGGAGGCGGGGCGCTTCAAGGCGGCCGGCTCTTGTCGCGCCGTCGTCGCCGTGGGCTGCATGGTGCAGCGCCACAAGGCGGAGCTGGAGGAGGCGCTCCCCGAGGTGGACCTCTTCCTCGGCTCCTCCGAGGTTGACCGCCTCGTTCCCGAGCTGGAGGGGCGCGGCCTGCTCGGCGGCGCCTACGAGGCGCACCCCGGCGATCGGCTGTACACCGGCGACCTCCCGCACGTACGCTACCTCAAGATCAGCGAGGGGTGCGACCACGGCTGCGCCTTCTGCGCCATCCCGCTCATGCGCGGGCGGCACCGTTCCTTCGCGCTCGACGAGGTGGTGCGCGAGGCGCAGCTCCTGGAGCTCCAGGGGGCGCGCGAGATCAACCTCGTGGCGCAGGACCTGGCGCACTACGGGCGCGACCGGCGAGACGGCGTCGGCCTCCCCGAGCTGCTCGAGGCGCTCGTGCGCGAGACCTCCGTGCCCTGGATCCGGAACCTCTACCTGTACTCCGCCGGCATCACCGGGCGGCTGCTCGAGGTGGTGGCCGGCAACCCGCGCATCCTCCCGTACCTCGACATGCCCATGCAGCACGCCTCGGACGCGGTGCTGGCGCGCATGCGGCGGCCGGAGCGGCAGCGCACCCTCCGCGAGAACGTGGCGCGCTTCCGCGCCGCGGTGCCCGACCTCTCGATCCGCACGACGTGCATCGTGGGCTTTCCGGGCGAGACGGAGGAGGACTTCGCGCGGCTGCTCGACTTCCTCGAGGAGGTGCAGTTCGACCGCGTGGGCGCGTTCACCTACTCGCCGCAGGAGGGGACGCGCGCCTACCAGATGGACGACGACGTGCCGGAGGCGGAGAAGCGCGAGCGGCTGGAGCGGCTCACCGAGCTGCAGCGCAGCATCACGGCGGAGCGCTACGAGCGGCACCTCGGTCGCCGCGTGCAGCTCCTCGTGGACCGCGCCGCGGCGCCCGGCGAGCCCGCGCTCGCGCGCGCGCCCTGGCAGGCGGACGACGTGGACGGCGTGACGCGCGTGCACACCCCCGCCGCCCCGGGGAGCTTCGTGGAGGCGACCATCGCCGAGGTGGTGGACGACTACGACTTCGAGGCGGAGGCGGCGCGCCTCGTCGCCGCCGCGCCGGCGGCGCCGGTGGCGCGGCGGTCGCGCCAGCTCCCCATGGCGGCGGCGACGATCGGGAGCTTCGGCCGGTGAGCACGCGCGCGGCGGGCGAGGGGCGCGCGGCGGCCGCGGCGGGCGAGTCCGTCCCCCCGCGCCCCGCCGCGCGCTCGGCGCGGATCATGGCGCGCGCCCGCGAGCTGTTCCCGGGCGGCGTGAACTCCCCGGTGCGCGCCTTCGGCGGCGTCGGCGGCGAGCCGTTCGTCGTCGAGCGCGGCGAGGGCGCGCGCATCTGGGACGTGGACGGCAACGAGTACATCGACTTCGTGCTCTCGTGGGGTCCGCTCGTGCTCGGCCACGCCCCGCCGGCCGTGCTCGACGCCGTGGAGGAGGCGATGCGGCGCGGCACGAGCTTCGGCATCCCGACGGGACTCGAGGTGGAGCTGGCGGAGCTCATCGTGGCGCGCATGCCGCACCTCGAGATGCTGCGCTTCGTCTCGAGCGGCACCGAGGCGACGATGAGCGCCGTGCGCGTGGCCCGCGCGCACACGGGGCGCGAGCGCATCCTCAAGTTCGACGGCTGCTACCACGGCCACGCGGACTCGTTCCTCGTGCGCGCCGGGTCGGGCGTGGCGACGCTCGGGCTCCCGAACTCGCCGGGCGTGCCCGACGCGCTGGCGGCGCTGACGCTCACCGCGCCGTTCAACGACCTCTCCGCGGTCCGCGAGCTCGCCCGCGCGAACGAGCTCGCCGCCATCATCGTGGAGCCGGTGGTGGGGAACGCCGGCTTCATCCCGCCCGAGGCGGACTTTCTCCCCGGCCTCCGCGCCATCGCCGACGAGACGGGGGCGCTGCTCGTCTTCGACGAGGTGATGACCGGCTTCCGCATCGCCTACGGCGGCGCGCGCGAGCGCTTCGGCGTCACGGCGGACCTCACGACGCTCGGCAAGGTGATCGGCGGGGGGCTGCCGGTGGCGGCCTACGGCGGGCGGGCCGACATCATGCGCCAGGTGGCCCCGAGCGGAAAGGTGTACCAGGCGGGCACGCTGTCCGGCAACCCGCTCGCCATGGCCGGCGGGCTGGCGACGCTGCGCGCCCTCACCGCGCCGCTGCACGAGCGCATCGCCGCGCGCACGGCGCGGCTGGTGGGCGGCGTGCGCGAGCTGGCCGCGCGGCGCGGGGTGCCGCTCACCGCGGACCACGCCGGCTCGATGTGGGGCTTCTTCTTCACGGGCGGGCCGGTGCGCTCGTACGACGACGCGAAGCGGAGCGACGTGGCGCTCTTCCGCCGCTTCTTCCACGAGTCGCTGCGGCGCGGCGTGTACCTCGCGCCCTCCGCGTTCGAGGCCGGCTTCATGAGCGCCGCGCACTCGGACCGCGACGTGGACGAGGCGCTCGACCGCATGGACGCGGCGCTCGGCGCCGCGCTGCGGGCCACCGTTGCGTAGCTCGGCCGCCGCGGCGCTCGCCGTGGGGCTGGTGGCCGCCGCGTGCGTGCGCACGCCGCCGCCGCGCGAGCGCTCGGGGCGCAACGCCGCGCCCACGCGCGACGCGCGCGGGCCGGTGGTGCGGGTGGCGCTGGCGCGCGCGGCGGCCGGCGGCGAGGTGGGCGCGACGGGCGGCTGGCGGCTCTACGCGGGCGAGGGCGCGAGCGTCCTCGTGCGCGGCGGCGCCGGCGAGAGCTGGCGCGTCGAGCGCGAGGGGCGCCGCCTCCGCGCCGTGCGGCGCGACGGCGTCCCGACGCCGTACTACGCCGAGCCGCTCGTCGCGCGCTCCGCGGACCCAGGGGCGATCGTCACCTGGAACGGACGCCGCTTTCGCGGCGAGCTCGCCCTCACCGCCACGGACAGCGGCGTGCTCGTGGTCAACCGCGTGGGCGTGGAGAGCTACCTGCGCGGCGTCGTCCCGCTCGAGATGACCGGCCGGCCGAGCGCCGCCGAGCAGGCCGCGGTGGAGGCGCAGGCGGTGGCGGCGCGCAGCTACGCCTACGCGCAGCGCGCGCGGGCCGCCGCGCGCGGCTACGACCTGGTGGCGACGGTGCAGGACCAGGTGTACGGCGGAGCCGACGCCGAGCGCCCAGCCACGGACCTGGCCGTCGAGCGGACGGCGGGGCTGGTGCTCACCTACGGAGGGCGCGTGGTGGCTGCGCCGTACTCGTCCACCTGCGGCGGCAGCACGGCGGAGGCCACCGAGGTGTGGTGGCGGCGCGCGCCCTCCCCCTACCTCCAGCGCGTGAGCGACCGCGTGCCCGGCACGCGCGACCGCTACTACTGCGACGCGTCGCCGCGCTTCACCTGGACGCAGCGGCTCGACGGCACGTCGCTCGCGGCGGCGCTCGACCGCTACCTGAGCGCGTACGCGTCGGTGCCGCGCGGCGGGGTGGGCGCGGTGCGCTTCGTGAGCGTGCAGGGCACCACGCCGTCGGGCCGCGCCGCCGCGCTCCGCATCGACGCCGAGCGCGGCAGCTACGAGGTGCGCGGCGACGACATCCGCCGCGTGCTGCGCACCTCCGGTGGCGATATCCTCGGCAGCACGTATTTTACCGTCCAGCCGGTGGTCGGACGCGACGGGCGGCTCCAGGAGCTCACGCTGCGCGGGGGGGGGAACGGACATGGCGTCGGCATGTGCCAGTGGGGGGCGATGGGCCGTGCGCGCGCCGGGCAGAGCTTCCGCGAGATCCTGCAGGCGTACTACCCCGGCACCTCGGTGGCCGCGGGTGCGTAGCGGGCACGGACGCGGCCGCCGCCTTGGCGGCCTGACGCTGCTGGCGGTGTGCGCCGCGGTCGCCACCCCAAGCGCCGGGCGCGCGCAGGAGACGCCCGGCGAGCCGCTCTTCGAGCGCCTGGGGCTGGACCGCCTTCGGCTGACGGCGGTGGGGATGGCCGCCGGCGTCGTGAAGCCCACGCAGATGGAGGGGACGCAGGCGTACGCGCTGCACGCCGACTACGGCGAGCTCGCGCCCAAGTGGCGGCTCGTGTTCTCCGCCACGTACTGGGGCTCGCGGCTCACGGACGAGACGGTGCGCACCTTCGCCGACACGCTCCGCCGGAGCGTGGACGACCCGACGGGCGACTACACGCTGGACCTCGGGCGCGTCTCAGTGCAGGACATCGCGCTCACCATGGACCTCCGCTGGGCGCCGCGCCGCGCGGCGCGGCTCCGCCCGTACCTGGGCGGCGGCGTCGGCGCGCACGTGCTCAACGCGGAGGGGCGCGCGATCAGCGGCACCTTCGTCGAGCGCGCGCTCGACAACATCACCGCCGGCGTCACCGCCTCCGCCGGCGTGGACCTCGTGCTCATCCCGCAACTCAGCATCGGCATGCAAGCTCGCTACGACCTTCTCAGCGGCGCCCGGTACGGGTCGCTGCGCGCCGTGGGCACCTACCTGCTGCGCCCCCGCACCGTCCCGGCGGCGCGATGAGCCCGGCCCCGGTGCGGCTCGGCGTCATCGGCGTGGGCGCGATCTCGCAGCTCGCCCACCTCCCCGTGCTCTCGAAGATGCGCGGCGCCCAGCTCGTGGCGCTGTGCGACAACGACGGCGCCAAGGCGCGCGCGCTCGCCGACCGGTTCGGCGTTCCCGACACGTTCACGGACATCGAGGAGCTGCTCGAGTTCGACGAGCTGGACGCGGTGGTGATCGCGACGCCGAACCACCTGCACGAGGCGCACGCGCTCAGCGCGCTCGCGGCGAAGGTGCACGTGCTCTGCGAGCGCCCGCTCGCGCTCACGTCGCGCGGCGTGGAGCGCATCATCGCCGCCGCGAACCGCGCCAACCTCAAGGTGCACGTCGCCAACAACCACCGCTTCCGCAGCGACGTGCAGGCGCTCGACGGCTTCCTGCGCAACGGCGAGCTCGGGAAGCTCACGGGCGTGCGCGCCGGCTCCTACCAGCTCCGCCACGCCGCCGACGGGTGGCGCCACCGGCGGCCGGAGGCGGGGGGCGGCGCCTTCATGGACCAGGGCTTCGCGCTGCTCGACCTGGCGCTCTGGCTGGCGGACTTCCCCGAGCCGGTGCGCGTCTCCGCGCACATGGAGCGGGGGAGCGGCGCGCGGGCGGTGGAGGACGCGATGCTCGTCCACCTCGAGTGCGCCGGCAACCTGACGCTCACCTTCGACGTGAGCTGGAGCTACGTGGGGCAGGAGGAGCGCTGGTGGTTCGAGGTGCTCTCGACGCGCGGCAGCGCGCGGCTGGCGCCGCTGCGCGTGGTGAAGGAGCTCAACGGCAAGCCCACCGACGTGTCGCCCGCCGGCGCGGCGGCGCGGGAGAGCGCCTTCATCCAGAGCTACCGCGCGGAGCTCGCCCACTTCGTCGCCACCCTCGCCGGCGACGCCCCGTACGAGGCGCCCACCGACCAGGTGGTGCTGCACAAGATCCTGGACGCCGTCTACAAGTCGGCGGACGAGGGGAAGGAAGTCAGGCTGTGAGGCGAGGGACGCACCGCGAGGGACGAGGCACGAGGTGAGGGGCACGCGGAGACTGCGCCACGCGGCGCTCGCCGGACTCGTCATGCTGGGACCGTGGGCGCAGGCGGGAGCGCAGGGGGACCGACGCCCGCCGGTGGCGGACACCCGTGCCTCCGACCTCGTGCCCCGTCCCTCGCCCACTGGCTCCGCCCTCACCGTCTACCTCATGACGATGGGCGCCGGCGACCTGGTGTGGGAGCGCTTCGGGCACAACGCGATCTGGATCCACGACGCCGCGCGCGGCACCGACGCCGTCTACAACTGGGGGATGTTCGACTTCGCGCAGCCGGGGTTCCTGCGCCGCTTCCTCACCGGCGACACCCGCTACTGGATGGCCGCCTTCGACCTCCACTCCACGGTCGACGTGTACGCGGGGAGCAACCGCACGGTGCTGGTGCAGGAGCTCGACCTCACGCCCGCGCAGCGCGCCGAGCTGCAGCGCTTCGCGGAGTGGAACGAGCGCGAGGAGAACCGCTACTACCGGTACGACTACTACCGGGACAACTGCTCCACGCGCGTGCGCGACGCCATCGACCGGGTGCTCGGCGGCCGCATTCGCGCCGCCACGGCCGCGACGCCCACGGCCACGAGCTACCGCTCGCACACCCGGCGCCTGACGAGCGGCGACTTCCCCGTCTACACCGGCATCCAGCTCGCGCTCGGGCACCCGGCCGACCGCCCGATCTCGGCGTGGGAGGAGATGTTCCTCCCGGTGAAGATGAGCGAGAGCCTGCGCGGCGTGCGCGTGCCGGGGGAGGGGGGCGCGCTGCGCCCGCTCGTGAAGAGCGAGCGCGTGCTCTTCCAGGCGCGGCGCCCGCCGGAGCCGGCCGGTCCGCCCCGCTACACCGGGCGCTACCTCGCGCTCGGCGGCGCCATCGCGGCGCTCCTCGCGCTGCTCGCGGCGCGGGGGGCGCGCGGCGGGCGCGCGGCGCGTGCCGGCTTCGTGGCCGCGGCCGCGCTCTGGGCGCTCCTCGCCGGCGTGCTGGGCAGCGCGGCGCTCGGCGCCTGGACGCTCACGCAGCACGTCTTCATGTACCGCAACGAGAACCTCCTCCAGTTCAACCCGCTCCCGCTGCTGCTGCTCGCGCTCGTCCCCCTCGCCGTCGTCGGCGGGCGGGCGCGCCGGCCCGCGCGCGCGGTGGCGCTGGGGGTGGCGGCGCTCTCGGCGCTCGGCTTCGCGCTCCAGGCGCTCCCCGGTCTCGACCAGCCGAACGGCGAGATCATCGCGCTCGCCCTGCCCGCGCACGCGGCGCTCGCGTGGGGGCTCGGGCGGCTGCTGGCCGCCTGAGTGCACGCGCCCGCCGACCACCCGCACGACGTGCCCGCCGCGCCCGGCTGGGCGGTCGGGGTGGACGTCGGCGGCACGTTCACCGACCTGGCGGCGCTCGACGCCGCGGGGGGCGTGCACACCCGCAAGGTGCTCAGCACGCCCGCCGACCAGAGCGCCGGCGTGGCCCGCGCGCTCGCGGCGCTCGGCGCCACGCCGGTCGACGTGCGGCGCGTGGCGCACGGCACCACGGTGGTCACCAACCTGCTGCTCGAGCGCACCGGCGCCCGCGCGGTGCTCTGCGCCACCGCGGGGGCCACGGACCTGCTGGAGCTCCGCCGGCAGGAGCGCGCCGCGCTGTACGACCTGGGCGCCCACCACCCGCCCCCCCTCGTACCGCCGGACCGGGTGGTCGCCGTGCCGGAGCGCGTCGCGCCGGAGGGCGTCGCGCGCGCGCTCGACCCGGCGGCCGCGCGCGCGGTGGCCGACGCGGTGGCGGAGCTGTCGCCGGAGATCGTCGCGGTCGCGCTCCTGCACGCCTACGCCGACGCGCGCCACGAGGAGCTTCTCGCCGCCGCTCTCGCCGAGCGCCTTCCCGGCGTCGACGTGGTCTGCTCGAGCAGCGTGCTCCCCGAGATCCGCGAGTACGAGCGTACGGCCACCACCGTCGCAGAGGCGTACGCGCGCCCCGCGGTGGCCCGCTACCTCGCGCGCCTCGCCGACCGGCTGCGCGAGGGCGGGTACCCGCCGGCGGACGTGATGACGTCCGGCGGTGGCGTGCGAGCGGCCGCGGATGCCGCCCGCCACGCGGCGTCGCTCGCGCTCTCCGGGCCCGCCGGCGGCGTCATCGGGGCGGCGGCGGCGGCGCGGGCGGCGGGCTTCGAGCGCGCGCTGACGATCGACATCGGCGGCACGAGCGCCGACGTCGGCCTGGTGCTGGACGGCGAGCCGCTCGTCGAGCGCGGGGGGGCGGTGGCCGGCGTCCCCATCGCGCTGCCGCGCGTGCTCGTCGAGACGGTGAGCGCCGGCGGGGGAAGCCTGCTCTGGGTGGACGACGGCGGCGCGCTGCGCGCCGGCCCACGGAGCGCCGGCGCCGAGCCGGGGCCGGCCGCCTTCGGCCGCGGCGGCACCCGACCCACGATCACCGACGCGCACGTCGTGCTGGGGAACATCCGCGCGGGCACGCTCAGCGGCGGCGTCACGCT
>Ga0307413_10000475_pt1 | contig 13077 bp, 11 predicted proteins | sample DK1Ometagenome_3_FD_203714 | JGI IMG/M metagenome (GOLD analysis project Ga0307413, IMG submission 203714) | Maize rhizosphere microbial communities from greenhouse at UC Davis, California, United States - DK15-O-2 | ecosystem: Host-associated > Plants > Roots > Rhizosphere > Soil | place: USA... | reverse complement strand
GTTCTCGTAGACGGCCTCGATGATGAGGTCGCAGTCGGCGAGCGCGCTGAAGTCCAGCGTCGGGTTGAGGAGGCCCATCGCCTTCTCGACCTGCTCGCCGGTGAAGCGGCCCTTGGCGGCGCTCGCCTCGTAATTCTTCCGCATCAGGCCGGCGCCGCGATCGAGAGCTTCCTGGCCCATTTCGACGATGGTCACCGGAATGCCGGCGGACAGGAAGTTCATCGAGATCCCGCCGCCCATGGTGCCGGCGCCGATGACCCCGACCCGCTGGATCGGGCGCGGCTTGGTGTCTTCGGGAAGGCCGTCGATCTTCGCGGCCTTGCGCTCGGCGAAGAAGAAATATTGCTGAGCCTTCGCCTGAGTGCCGCCCATCAGCTCCATGAACAGCTTGCGTTCTTCGATGACGCCTTCCTCATAGGGCATTTTGCAGGCGAACTCGACGGCGCGAATGTTATATTCCGGCGCGTCAAAGCCGCGAAACTTGCGCCCGTTTTGCTTGCGGAATTCCTCGAACACGGTCGGGTCGCATTCGTTGAGCTTGTACTGCCGCTCCGAGCTCTTCGGCAGCGGCCGCACATCACGGACTTCCTCGGCATAACCCACCGCATGCGGGATGAGATCGTCCTCGATGAGACGGTCGATCAGCCCGCAATCGAAACCCTCCCTGGCGCCGATCGGATTGCCCGTCGCGCACATTTCGAGCGCCTTGCGGACCCCGGCAACACGCGGAAGCCTTTGGGTCCCACCGGCACCCGGCAACAGGCCGAGCTTCACTTCAGGCGTCCCAAGCTTCGCGGAGGGGAGCGCCACGCGATAGTGACAGCCTAGCGCCACCTCGAGACCCCCGCCGAGCGCCGTCCCGTGGATCGCGGCAACGACGGGCTTGGTGCACGCTTCGATGCGATCGACCACCTGAGGCAGCCACGGCATGACCGGCGGCTTGCCGAACTCGGTGATGTCCGCACCTGCGAAGAAGGTCTGTCCCTCGCAGGCGATCACGACGGCCTTCACCGCATCGTCGGCCTCGGCCTCCTCGATCGCCGCGACCAGTCCCTGCCGGACCGCAGCGCCAAGCGCGTTCACCGGCGGGTTGTTCGACAAGACGATCAGCACGTCGCCGTGCTTGCGCGTGGAAATCGGGCTGGTGGTGGCGGGGTTGTCCTCGGTGACCGTGGCCATGATGCTCTCCAATGAAACTAGAACGTGCAGCCGTAGGCTTGCCGCGTGAAGGGGTGGCTGACCGAAAGGCCGCCGTCGACGACCAAAGCGTGGCCGTTGACGTAGCTGGACTCGTCGGATGCCAGGAACAAAGCCGCATGGGCGATCTCGCTCGGCTCACCGCCGCGACGGAGCGGGTTGAGCTGGCCGATCATATCCTGCTTCCCGGCCGCTCGCGCCATGTCGTAAATGCCTTGAGTCATGCCCGTCTCGATCAGCCCAGGGCAGATGGCATTGACGCGGACGTTGCTCTCGCAAAGTTGAACCGCCGCAGTCTTCACGAGGCTGATCACGCCTGCCTTCGAAGCGGAATAGGCCGGCCCACCCGCTCCTGCGCGGATGCCAGCGACGCTTGCCGTGCAAATGATCGACCCGCCGCCGCGCGCCTTCATGTGCGGCGCTGCATGCTTGATCGCCAGCCAGGGTCCAATGAGATTGACCCGAAGGATGTCCTCCCAGTCGGCCGGGCTCTGGTTGAACAGACCCGCGAGGCCGCCGGAAATACCGGCGTTGGCGAAGAAGATGTCGATGCCGCCATGATCGGCGACGGTTTGCTGCACCAGCTGCTCGACCTCGGGCTCGGAGCCCGCATCGACCTTGACGATGTCCACGCCTTCCGCGCGATCGGCCGCGACAACCGTCGCGCCTTCAGACCGAAACAGGTCCGCCGTCGCCTGCCCAATCCCCGACGCGGCACCGGTGACGATCGCAACCTTGCCCTCAAGCCTCGGCATGTTTGGCGAACTCCAGCTTGGCGATGGCGCGATTGTGGACCTCGTCGGGTCCGTCGGCGAGGCGAAGCGTGCGGATGCCGGCCCAGCTCGCGGCCAAGGGCGTGTCCTGGCTGACGCCTGCCGCACCGAACGCCTGCACGGCATCGTCGATGATCTTAAGCGCCATGTTCGGCGCCTTCACTTTGATCATCGCGATCTCGGCCCTGGCAGCCTTGTTGCCCGCCTTGTCCATCAGGTCCGCCGCCTTGAGGCAGAGCAGGCGGGTGCAGTCGATCTCGATCCGCGCCTCGGCAACGCGCTGCTCCCAGATGCTGTGCTCCGAGATTTTCTTGCCAAATGCCACGCGGCTCTGCAGCCGCCGGCACATCAACTCCAGCGCTTCCTCGGCAGCGCCGATCGTCCGCATGCAGTGGTGAATGCGGCCGGGCCCAAGCCGACCCTGCGCAATCTCGAAGCCCCTGCCCTCCCCAAGCAGCAGGTTCGACGGCGCCACCCGCACATTGTCTAGCTTGATTTCCATGTGCCCGTGCGGTGCATCGTCATAGCCGTAGACGGTCAGGTGCCGCTCGATCGTCACGCCCTCCGCGTCCAGCGGCATCAGGATCATCGACTGCTGCTGGTGCGCCTTCGCGCTTGGGTCGGTCTTGCCCATCAGGATCGCCACCTTGCAGCGCGGGTCTCCAGCGCCCGACGACCACCACTTCTTGCCGTTGATCACATATTCGTTGCCGTCGCGGCGGATCTCGCACTGGATGTTGGTCGCATCTGATGAGGCCACGCCCGGCTCGGTCATCAAGAAGGCCGAGCGAATTTCGCCGCGCATTAGCGGACTGAGCCACTCGTCCTTCTGCTCGCGGGTCCCGTAGCGGTGGAGCACCTCCATGTTGCCGGTATCGGGCGCGGAGCAATTGAACACCTCGCTCGACCAGTGGATGCGCCCCATCTCCTCGGCGCACAGAGCATATTCGAGGTTGGTGAGCTGCTCCCCTTCGAACGGGAAGCTCTCGTCGACATGCTGGAGTGCCCCGCCGGGCGGCATGAACAGGTTCCAGAGGCCGGCCTCGCGCGCCTTCGGTTTCAGCTGCTCGATGACCTCGATCGTCTTCCACCGATCGCCGACTTTCTGCTGCCGATGGTAGTCTTCGACTCGGGGACGGACCTCCGCGTCCATGAATTCGCGAACGCGATTGCGGAAAGAAGCCTGTCGTTCCGTAAGGTCAAAGTCCAAAGCGCCGATTCTCCCCTTGCCGCATGCCGATTTTGCGGCTGATTTCCGCTAAGCTTCGGCTGCGACGGCTGCAAGAGAAGAGGCATGGAAGGCGACGAGAGCATCGAACATGTCGACGTGCTGATCGTCGGCGCCGGAATGTCCGGCATCGACGCCGCTTATCGCGTCCAGACCATGTGCCCCGACAAGAGCTACGTCATCCTCGAGATGCGCGACCGCATCGGTGGGACATGGGACCTGTTTCGCTACCCCGGCGTGCGGTCGGACTCCGACATGTACACGCTGGGATTCCCGTTCCGGCCCTGGTCGAGCGAAGTCTCGATCGCGAAGGGCGAGGCGATCCGCGACTATGTCGAAGAGACGGCACGCGAGTTCGGCATCGATAAGAGAATCCGCTTCGGCCATCGCGTGATCGGCGCGGACTGGTCGTCGACGGACGAGCGGTGGACCATCGAAACCGAGCGCGGAAACTTCACCTGCTCCTTCCTGCTCGCCTGCTCCGGCTACTACGATTATTCCGAAGGCTACCGGCCCGAGTGGCAGGGCGAGGCCGATTTCAAAGGCCGGATCGTTCACCCGCAATTCTGGCCCGAAGACCTCGATGTCAGCGGCAAGAAGGTCGCGGTAATCGGCAGCGGGGCGACGGCCGTCACGCTGGTGCCGTCGCTGGCCGAACAGGCCGCACATGTGACGATGGTCCAGCGCTCGCCGACCTACATCGTCGCGCGCCCGGCACGCGATCGCATCGCAGGTCTGCTCCAGCGCGTCTTGCCGCGCACCGCTGCGGGATCCGCGGTCCGCTGGAAAAACGTCCTGCTGACGATCTTCATGTATTCACGGACACGCGCGAAGCCGGAGAAGGCGGCGAACTGGATCAAGGGCATGGCGCGCAAGCAGCTGCCCGAGGGCTACCCGGTCGAGCAGCACTTCTCGCCGGGATACAACGTCTGGGACCAGCGGCTTTGCCTCGTCCCCGACGGGGACCTGTTCGCTTCGATCCGATCCGGCAAAACGTCCGTCGCCACTGGCGCGATCGAACGGTTCACGCCTGCCGGCCTCAAGCTCGTGACCGGCGAAGAGGTCGAGGCCGACGTGATCGTCACCGCCACCGGCCTCGTCGTGAAGCTGTTCGGCGGCGTCCAGCTAAGCGTCGACAGCGAGTCGGTGAACCCGCCCGAGCGGATGATCTACAAAGGCATGATGCTGGATGGCGTACCGAACTATTTCCTGTCGTTCGGCTATACCAATGCCTCGTGGACGCTGCGCAGCGACGTCACCGCAAAGTCCGTGTGCCGCCTGCTCAACCACATGAAGGAAGGCGGTTTCACAGTCTGCACGCCGCGCCTTCCCGATGAGGGCCAGGAGCAGCGCCCTGTCATCACCTTCACCTCCGGCTACGTGCAGCGCGCGCTGCCATTCCTCCCGAAGCAGGGGACGCGCCAGCCGTGGGTCGTTCCGCAGAACTACGTGAAGGACCGCTTCGCCATGCGCTTCGGCCGGATCGACGAGGACCTCGAGCTCCGCCGCAACGGGACTGCTGTTCGCGCGTAGTGGGGGCGTGGCCCACGACGGCATCTTTCCCACCTTCTTCCTGTCCGGCTTCGAATGCTCGTCGTTCAAGTGGAAGGATCGCGGTCGCCGCGACGTTGCGGCCGAGCTCCAGCATTACGAGCACGCGGACGAAGATTATGCGTTTCTGGCCTCGCTTGGCATCGCCGTCGCACGCGAGGGCATTCCGTGGCCGCTCGTCGACAAGGGCGGCGGCGAATATGACTTCTCTCCGATCGATGGCTACCTGGACGCCCAGCGGCGGCACTCGATCCTGCCGATCTGGTCGCTGAGCCACTATGGCTATCCTGACGATCTCGACCCGCTCAACGACGTCGACGGGTTCGTGCGGCGCTTTTCAGCCTATGCCCGCGCCGCGGCCCGTCACGTGGCGAAGCACGCCCATCACGGTTCGCTTTGCTTTTGCCCGGTCAACGAACCGACCTTCTGGGGCTACATGGGCGGCGAATGGGCCTGGTGCGCACCGTTCGGAAAGACCGCTGACGACCGCCGGAGCTTCTCACTGGCGCTTGCCCGCGCTGACATCGCGGCCTGCAAGGCGATCCGCGAGGACTTCCCCGATGCGCGCTTCGTCCACATCGACCCGCTCATCTGGGTCGTCCCGCCTCGCGACCGGCCGGACCTCGCCGACGAAGCGCACCGCGAAGCCTACGAAGACGCCTACATCGCCTGGGATGTCATCTCCGGTCTGAAGCATCCTGAATACGGCGGAAGCCTGGAGTTGATCGATATCCTCGGCTTCAACAATTACAGCTTCGGGCAAATGGAATATTCTGGCGGCGGCAAGCCCAACAATCCGCTGGAGCCCGGGGATCCGCGTATTCGACCTGTCTGCGACCTGATCGAAGAGGCGTGGAGCAAGTACAAAAGACCCTCGATCATCGCGGAGACTTCAGGTCTGTACGGTGGCCGCGTCCAATGGCTGGACGACATCACCTGCGAAGCGCTCGCGGCGGTGAACCGAGGCGTCGACCTGCATGGCATCTGCCTGTTCCCCGCCGTCGACATGCAGGACTGGCATACGGGCGAGTGGCTTCACATGGGCATCGCGGACGTCGAAGAGCTTCCGAACGGATCGCTGATGCGCAAGCCGTTCCCGCCGTACGTCCAGCGCCTGCGCCACTGGCAGCATCGCCTCAACCGGGTGACAGAACTTGACGAAGATCCGTACGACAGTCCGGTGAACCTTGAAGACGTCCGCCGTGCCGCTCGCGAACTTCGTCCGATGGCCGACGCCAATTGGAGTTGAGATGAAGAGATCGATTGCAGTCGTCCTGCTGCTCGCCGCCGCCTGCTCGAAGCAATCGGCGCCTTCGGCGGGCAACGAGGTTGCGCCGGGAAATGAGACCGCGGCCGTCCAGGACGACGCCCCGCTCAACCCACCGGCGCCCGGCCAACCCGGCGGAGTTCCTGACGACCGAACACCGATTTCCGAAGGGGCGATCGATCCGAAAAGCGGCCAGGGCGCCGGCCAGGTCCTTCAATCCTATTTCGCCCTCGTCGAATCCGGCCGGTTCGCGGAGGCCGACAAGCTCTGGTCGAAGGGCGTAGAACGCCTGGATTTGACCGGCTACCGCGAGGTCCACGGCAATGTCGGTGCCCCCGGCAAAGTCGAAGGCGGTGCTGGCTCGCTCTATGTCGAAATTCCCGTGCAGCTCTACGGGCGGCTCAAGGACGGCGAAGAGTTCAGCAGCCGCGGCATGATGATACTCCGGCGTGTGAACGATGTGCCCGGCTCCACCGAAGAGCAGCGCCGGTGGCACATCATGAACGCCGAGTTCGTGAACGCGAACTAGGTCCGTTCGCTGTGACCGTCAGCGAACGGCTGGCGCGGCTTCCGTCGAACGAGCGAGTCCGCACTTCCACTTCACCCTGGACCGCAACCGGTCCCGAGTAGCGGGTCCACGCACCCTCGCCGGATCGATACTCGATCGTCTGCCCGGGAAACTCGCTGTTCGCTTCGAGCTTGCCGCTGACGATCCGCGCTCCGGGCGGCGACAGGCGGTAGGCGACGCCGGATCGTTCAAGATGTGCGAGATGCGCGGGCATTTTCGCGCTGAACGCGCTCCAGTCCTTGCGCAATTCCGTAATGTTCACCGCGTTGTCGCCGAACGTGTAGCTTGCGCCTGCACGATACGCCGGCTCCCACCCAGCCCGGTGCCAGGCGCGTTCCGCGAACGCCAGCACGCGGGGGAAGAGCATATAATCGACCTGCGCATCGCTGCGGACGGTCTCGCTCCAGATTTGCGCCTGCATCCCGGCGATCGAGCGACCGGCCTGAAGCGGCTCCTTGTCCTCGACCGTCACGCCCTTGGCCTTGATGTCGCGCATCACGGACCCGTTCGCTGCTAGGTTCTCCGGCATGAGGTTGAAGACCTTGAACGGATCGGTATTGCGCGAAGGCCAATCGTAGCCGCGCTCCAGCGGATGCGGGACGTACGGAATGTCGAAATAGAGGACATTCGGGACGGAGATTACCGTCTTCCAGCCGTGATTGGCATGGCGATGCGCTTCCGCAGGCGCGCTGGTGAACAGGTCGCTCCAGATGTTGGACTGGACCGCCTTCGGCATCTTCGCCGGATCCGTGTGTCCCAGGCCGTCGCTCCAGCCCGCCACCTCGATGCCTTTGCCCGCAAGCGAAGCCGAGACGCGCTCGATGAACATCGGTCCGAGTTGCGCAGCCGTTCGGCCGGTCTTGGCCATCACCGTCTTGCAGGTCGGCGATTCCGACCACGCTCCGGCCGTTTCATCGGCGCCGATATGATAAGTCTTGAGCGGGGTCCCGGCGGCTTTGTGGAGCTCGGCGAGCTCGTCGATCACGACGTCGAGAAACTTGTAGGTGCTTTCCAGACAGACGTTCAGCGTGTTGTCGTCGTAATTCTGGATGCTGCGGTACTTGGTCGTATCGCCGGGCTCCGCGAGCCGGAATTCCTCGGCCTCTTCGCGACGGCCCAACGCCAGATACTTCCGGTAACGCGCCTCCATCGATCGGATCGCCGCGCGCGAGTGGCCGGGCATGTCGAACGATGGAATGACCTCGATCCCGCGCGCCTTCGCCGCGTCGAGGATCTGGCGATAGTCGGCCTGCGAAAAATAGCCGTTGACCGGCGTATCACGCTCGGGACCAGCGCCCAGCTGCGGCAGCAGGCACCGATCCTCGCTCGGGTCGTGGCACCGGTAGGCACCCACTTCGGTCAGTTCAGGCAGCTTCGCGATTTGCAGCCGCCAGCCCTCGTCGTCACCGAGGTGCAGGTGCAATTTGTTGAGCTTGTACCGGCCCATCTGTTCGACGAGCTTCAGGACTTCCTGCTTGCTGTGGAAATTTCGCGCGAGATCGACGTGAAGGCCGCGAAAGCCGAAGCGCGGCGCATCTTCGATGACGATCGGCCGTAGCTTGCCACCTTCGTGAGCGGCCTGCTGCGCAAGCGAGTAGAGCGCGTTCGAGGCTCCGGCAGCGTCCGCGGCGTCGATGGCGATCACGCCGTTGCGAGCTTCGAGCCGATAACCCTCGGGCTTCAGGCCTTTGCCGGACCCGACGCGCAGAGTGAGTGACGGGCCCGATCCGCCGGTCCGGACTCCGGCTCGCGCAAGTTCCGCGCGGGCGACTGCGATTGCGTCTGCGCTTACTCCGGAGGTCTGGAACCTGACGCCTTGAGTTAGGTCGATCGCCTCGCCCTGCGGCCGCTCGACCAGCGTCGGTGTGGGTACGATAATGACGTCGGCCGCAGCGGCTGGCACGGTCCGCACGGCATTGACGGCAAACGTGCGCTCCGCGGACATCCAGCGTGTTTCGTCGTCCGCGCTGGCCGTCGCGAGCTTCGCTTCGTTGGTCATCGGCGCAACGAACGGCAAACTTTCCAGCCCCGTTTCCGGATCGATCCGGGGCATGGTTGAGGCGATTACCCGCGGCTCCAGCTTGCCCGACGTCAGGTACATGTTCGGCATCGGGTAAAAAGCCGAAAACCAATGGCCCGGAGTCCACACCTTCATGGCGTAGGTCTTGCCGGCTTCGAGGCGAGCGTCCTTACGGGGTTCCAGAACATGCAGATCGCCGTTGATCAAGCGCACGGCGAAGAGATCGCTATCGACCTGGATGATCGGCGCGACGGAACTGAAGTAAATCTGGAAGTCGCCGCCGGCGAGGTCGCTTCCGATCTGTTGCGGCATTGTCAGGGAAAGTTCCGAGAGGAAGCAGCCGTCACGTTGCTGTGGACAGGCGGCGGGCCTGTTGTCGAGGATCTCGAGGCGCGCGACCATCGACTTGGCCAGTGAGTCCAGCTCCGCTTGAGTCGCTGCTGCAGCGGGCGCGGCCATTGCTAATGCAGACACCAGAACGGCTGACCGGAACGCCATCTACACCCTCCCCTGTTACGCGGACGCATTGGTGTCATCCGGACCGGAAAGCGTCAATTCCACTAGCTTGTTGCGGCTGCGTATTCATCGGTTAGGCTGCCGTGATGCGCCCTGTCCTTGCGTTTCTCGCCGCCGCTTTGCTCGCCACGCCCGCGCAGGCTGCGGAGCGGCCCGTCGCGATCGGTTATGTTCCCGCGTTCAAGGGACTCGATGCAATCGTCGAACGTGGCGGCTTTGAGCATTACAGCCATTTGGTCCTGGCCTTTGTGAACGTCGGGCCAGCCGGCGAAATCCTGGCCGAGGACGGACTCGCCTGCGCCCCGAGCGGCGAAAACGTGATGATTTCCGACAAGTCCCTGCGCGGATTCATCCAGGCGGCGCGCAAGGCCGACGCAAAGGTCATTGCCTCGCTTGGCGGCGGTACGATCCCGCCATGTTCGGGCGACTGGGCCGCACTACTCCGTCCGATAACGCGCGCGAAGGTCGTCGCAGGGCTCATGGAACTGGTCGACCGCTACGAGTTGGACGGCATCGACGTCGACCTGGAGAGCGAGTTGATGACCCGCATCGACCGCGAGGGGAACTACACGCCCTTCATCCAGGAATTGGGCGCCGGACTGCGCTCACGCTCAAAGCTGCTGACCTCCGCCACCGGCTCCTACGAAGGCGGAATGGTCCCGGACGCGTCGCTGCCCTACTTCGACCTGATCGGCATCATGTCCTACGACGCCATCGGTCCGACCTGGGGCACGCCAGGCGACGAGCATGCAAGCTACGAACAGGCCGAAAAGGACCTTCGCCTTTGGCTAGCCAAGGGTGTTCCCGCGAGCAGGCTGGCACTGGGTCTTCCCTTCTATGGTCGCGGTTTCGGCAAGTACCGCCCGAGCTGGTCCATCGCAGAGATTGCGGACGAAAAAGGCAAGAAGGCGCTCGAAACCGACGTTGTCGGCAAGCGCTGCGCCGGCTGCGACTATGTGACGTTCAACGGCCTTTCGACACTTGAGCGGAAGGCCATGCTCGCCGGCGCCTGGGGGGCCGGCGTGATGGTTTGGGAAATCGACGAAGACCTGCCGGACGACCGGGCAATCCGCCGCGTCCTGTTCGGCCATGCGAAGGGACGCGCTATCAATGCCGGACGCTGACACGACCGCGGCGAAGCCGCTCACCGCAGACCGCCTGGTCTCGCTCGACCTCCTGCGCGGCCTCACCGTGATGGGCATGATCCTGGTCAACTCGATGGCCGGAATGGAGGGAGAAGGCGCAGTCTATCCGACATTGCTTCATTCCCACTGGGACGGGGTGACGCTGGCGGACCTCGTCTTCCCGGCCTTCCTGTTCATGGTCGGCGTATCCATACCTCTTTCTCTTCGCGAGCGGCCCGGGAATTCCGTTTCGCCCAGCGAGCAGCATCGCCGCATTATCTGGCGCAGCATCAGGCTGTTCCTGCTCGGCTTCATTCTCTCGAACATCTGGTGGTTCTCGGATTTCAGCGCGACGACCTGGCGGCTGTTCGGCGTCCTTCAGCGCATCGGCCTCGCCTATTGCGCCTGCGCGTTGCTGTTCCTGTGGTGCGCACCGAAAACCCGCCTCATCATCGCGGGAGCGATCCTGGTCCTCTACTGGCCGATCAACCTGATCCCCGCCCTCGACGGGCTTCCCAACGATCTCTGGCAGCGCGGTCACAACTTCGTTGCGTCTGTCGACCGTGTGCTCCTCGGCGATCACAATTACGTGAAAGGTCCCGAAGGCTACGATCCTGAAGGCTTGCTCGGCACTTTGCCGGCCATCGCACAGGGCCTGATCGGCATTGCGGTCGGCGAACTGATGCTCCGCTCCGGCGGCAAAAGCGTAACTCGGCCGCTTCTCGTCGTGGGAGCGGGAATGCTCGCGGCAGGCATCCTCTGGGGCTTCGCCTTCCCGGTTGTGAAAGACATCTGGTCCAGCAGCTTCGTGCTCGTCACCTCCGGAATCACGGCACTCTCGCTCGCGGTCCTCCATCTGCTGTTCGACGGACATCTCATGACCGGGGTCCGCGGCTTGATCGGGCTCGTCATCCTGCCGTTCGGGGTGAACGCGATCGCCGCCTATGTCCTCCATATGGTCACGGGCTCGATGCTCGGCTGGGACCTGCTCCTCGCGCCGTACCACGCGTTGAGCCCGTCCGTCGGGCCGGAACTGGCGTCTTTCGTGCCCGTGGGCCTGTACATGTTCTTCATCTGGCTGGCGGCCTATTATCTGTATCGCCGCAAGTGGCTGGTCCGGATCTAGCGGAAGTCGCGCACGCAGCCCTGGAAATGGAGCGTGCCGCCGGACACCTCGACGCGGTCGCAGAGCAGCTTCACGCGCTCACCCGGCTGCCGCCGTTCCAGCGGTACCGGTCCCTTGAGATAGGCCGGCGCAATTCCGACTGGGACCTTCAGCCACAGGGTGGGCGTATCGCTCCCAGCCGCGGAATAGCTGTCGGCGATTCCGTCGATCAGCAACGGCCGATCGCCGAAGCGCTCGCGAGCGCGCGCGCCGTCCTCGAAATATTTCTGCCAGAGTTCCTCGGCCGAAATCTGGGCAGGGTCCTTCGTCCCGCCTGAGCAGGCAGCCAGCAGCAAGGCGATGGCGGGGGCCAGTCGGAGCGTCTTCAGCTCGGAGCACAGCACAACCGGCCTCCTCCTATTTTTTCTTCGGCGCGATCTGTTGGGTGACGCCCTGGATCATTTTGATTCCGGATTCCATTTGCCGGGCGCAGCCGTTCATGATGGCCCCGGCGGTCTTCGCGCTGATCGCCTTCTGCTGTGCGAGCAGCTCGGCCTTCAGCTGAGCGGCGTTTAGCCGGCCGTGAATGCGACCGAGATAGTAGAGCTTGCTGGCTTCCGCGGCTGTCCGCGTTTTTGGATCCTTCGCGGCTTTGGCAAACAGGTTGCTGGCCAGAAGGCATTTCACGTCGTTGCCGGCCTGAGCGCTCGCCGGCGCGGCAGCAAGCAAAGCGGCCACAACGACCGACGCAGCAACTGATCTACACATCGTCTTCATCACCAACTCTCCTGATGGGGCCTGCCCTGCGTGCCAAAATGACACATAGACCAAAGTTTTAATAAACGGTGGAACTGTCTGGTTAACGCGATGTTATGCACGCGCTCGGCGCCCAACGCGACGGGCATAAAAGGGGGTCGCTCAACCCACCAAAAACCGCGTCGATGCCGCTCAGGCCCCCGTGCCTGCCTAGCGACAGCGTGTGCGACGTGGTTTTGCGGAAGTGCTCCCGTCTCGCGCGTCAAAGGAGGCAGGCATGAAATTAATAGGTGTTGCAATTGCGGCGGCAAGCGTCGCTCTGGCTACGGCCTCGCCGGCATATGCCGGCAAATCGACCAAAAACGTCCTGACAGCAGTCGACGATTGCTCGATGGTCTGCGACGGCCCGACCACCGTCGGTACTGAAACGACGATCGGCTTCACCGAAGCTGGTCTTGCCAACCCCACGTTCACCGAATGGCTGACGTTCACGAACGATCTGGCGGGCGTCTATGCTCTTACCCTGGACACCAGCTCCAGCGGCATCGACTTCACCAGCGCGATCCTGACCGGTCCCGGTGGTCCGTACGAGCTCATGGAAGAGTTCGACAATGGCATTTCCGAGTTCTGGAACCTGTCGAGCCTGTTCCTTGAGGCCGGCACCTACACGCTGACGATCAACGGTGAGAACCGTTCGACCGGTTCGCTCGGCGGCACCGTCACGATTAATGCGGTTCCCGAGCCGGGCACCTGGGCGATGATGCTCCTGGGCTTCGGCGCAGCCGGCTTCGCAATGCGTCGCCGTCGCGCTCCGGTCCTTGCGCAAATGGCCTAACACGCGCTCGCCGGACCATTTCGGTCGATGTTGATGGCGGCTCGGAAACGGGCCGCCATTTTCATATCCGCGTAAGTTGGCGAATCCCCTTCCCTAATGCGGCCTGTCATGCTTGGCTGAAGACATGGCCGACCTCG
>Ga0307413_10000473_pt1 | contig 13118 bp, 7 predicted proteins | sample DK1Ometagenome_3_FD_203714 | JGI IMG/M metagenome (GOLD analysis project Ga0307413, IMG submission 203714) | Maize rhizosphere microbial communities from greenhouse at UC Davis, California, United States - DK15-O-2 | ecosystem: Host-associated > Plants > Roots > Rhizosphere > Soil | place: USA... | reverse complement strand
CGCGCTCGCCGGAGCTGCCGGCGCGACCAGCGGCGCCTGGCGCTCGCCCGCGAGGAGGAGCGCCAGGCCGATCAGCAGCGCAGCGGCCAGCGCGGCCGCAGCGCGCGCCCGCGTCACAGGCCGAGGTTCTTGAGACGGCTCGCGTGGTTGCGGAAGAGCGTCTTCGGGTTCGTCTCGAAGATCGAGACGAGGCCCAGCGCGTGGTTGATCTCGTCGATGTGATTGTGGAAGTAGTTGTCGCGGATCACGTCGCCGAGGTGCGAGCTGCAGTGGTCGACCAGCCCGTCGTTGGCGCGGTCGTAGAAGAGCGAGGTGAGGCCCATCAGCGAGTCGCTCACGTCGAGCGCGTTGGTGAGGACGCCGGTGCCGCTCCACGAGTAGTATCGGATGCCGTTCGCCACGTAGGCCCCTTCGCCGCAGCTCGTGGCCGGGACGCCCTGCGGATAGCTCGCGTTGAAGGCGGCCGTTCCCGCCGTGGTGAGGGAGCCGAGCGCGGCGATGGCGTCCTGCGGGTTGGAGTGCCCGGTCAGGAAGGCGAGGACGCTGCCGAGGCTCTCGGCGAGGGCGGCGAGCACCTCCTCGGTGAAGCTCCCGCCCACGACGCGCGCGGCCAGCCAGTCGGCGAGGTCGGCGCCCTTGTGGGGGCTGCCGATCGAAGTCACCGACGCCACCAGGTCCGGCCGCACGGCCGCCGCGTAGCGGACGTCGAGGCCGCCGTGGCTGTGTCCGATCAGGTTCACCCTGGGCTTGCCGCTGATCGCCACGATCGTCTCGATCTGGTCGATCAGCTGCTCGCCGCGCAGCTCGGTGGAGTTGAATTGGCTCACCGTCGTGACGTAGACGGTGGCTCCGTAGTCGCGCAGCTCGCCGGGAATCCCGTACCAGTAGTCGAGGAGTCCGAACAGCTCGTCGAAGCCGCTCATGCCGTGGGCGAGCACGATCGGATAATGGGTCTTCGCCTGGCTGCACGAGAACCAGCACCAGGCCCGCGCGGGCTGCGCCGCGAGCAGCCCGAAGGCGAGCGCGAGCGCCATGACGATCCTCGGAAACACGGTGGTCCCTCCTCGCATGCCGGGGCGAGCGCGACATGCGCCGCCGGAGACCTTTCTATCACGGAGCGGCGCTGCTCCGGACGCGAAAACGCATTACGTGCTTCTTCGGGTCGTGCCCTCGGGCGATCAGCGGCCGCCCTTCGGAGCGCGCGGACGCGGCGGCAGCATATCGGTGATGGTTCCCGCCACCAGCTCTGCGGCGAAGGCGACGGTCTCGGAGAGCGTCGGGTGGGGGTGCACGGTGAGGCCGATGTCGTGCGCGTCGGCGCCCAGCTCCATCGCGAGCGCGACCTCGCTGATCAGCTCGCCCGCGTGCGTGCCGACCAGCCCGGCGCCGACGATGCGCTCGGTCTCCTCGGAGAAGAGCAGCTTGGTCACGCCCTCGCCGCGGCCGAGGCCGAGCGCCCGGCCGCTCGCGCTCCAGGGAAACACGCCCTTGCGCAGCGCGACGCCCCGACGCCGGGCCTCGTCTTCGGTGATGCCCACCCACGCAACCTCCGGGTCGGTGTACGCCACCGACGGGATCGCGAGCGCGTCGAAGGAGGCCGCCACGCCCGCCGCGACCTCCGCGGCCACTTTGCCCTGATGCGTCGCGCGGTGCGCGAGCAGCGGCGGCCCCGTCACGTCGCCGATCGCGAAGACGTGCTGCACGTTCGTGCGAAGCTGCGCGTCGACCGGGACGAAGCCGCGCTCGTCGAGACGCACGCCGAGCGCGTCGAGCCCGATGCCGTCGCTGTTCGGGCGGCGGCCCACCGCGACGAGGATCCGATCGAAGCTGTCGCGGCCCGCGCCGCCGCCCTCGAGCGTGACGTGCAGGCCGTCTGGCCCGGCCTCCACCGACGCCACGCGCGTCTCGAGCAGCACGCGTTCGCAGCGCTCGCGCAGGCGGCGCTCGAGCGGACGGACGAGATCCCGATCGACGCCGGAGAGGAGCTGCGCGAGCAGCTCCACGATCACCACGCGCCAGCCGAACGCGAGGTAGACGGTGGCCAGCTCGAGCCCGATCACGCCGCCGCCGATCACGAGCAGCCGCCCAGGCGGGCCCTCGACCTCGAGCGCGCGGGTGGAGTCGAGGATGCGCGGGTCGGCCGGCAGTCCCGGCAGCTCGACGTTGCGCGAGCCCGTGGCGAGGATCACCTGGCCGAAGCGCACGCGCGCCTCGCCGCGCGCGTGGGCCGCCGAGAGCTCGTTGCTCCCGGTGAAGCGACCGAGCCCGCGGAGCACCCGGACCTTGCGCTGCTCCGCGAGCCGGTCGAGGCCCCGCGTGAGCGTGGACACGACCTCGTCCTTGCGCGCGCGGATGCGCTCGAAGTCGAGCTTCGGCTGGCCGAACTCGATACCGTGCTCGGCGAGCGCGCGAGCCTGCTCGATCACCTCCGCCATGTGGAGGAGCGCCTTCGACGGGATGCAGCCGACGTTCAAGCAGACGCCGCCGAGCGTCGCGTCGCGTTCGACCAGCACCACCGACTTGCCGAGGTCCGCCGCGCGGAACGCGGCGCTGTACCCGCCGGGGCCGCCGCCGAGCACCAGCAGCTCCGCTTCGATCGACTCGGCTCCCGGAGCAGGGGCCGGCGCCGCGGCGGGCGCGGCCGGCGCAGGGGCAGGGCGCTCGGTCGCCTGCGAGGCTGCGCCGGCGTCCGCGCCGGCTTCGGCCTCGACGCGCAAGGTGCAGATCGGATCGCCCTCGCTGACCTTCGCGTTCAAGCTCACGGCCAGCGACTCGACCACGCCCGCAGCCGGCGAGGGGATCTCCATCGAGGCCTTCTCGCTCTCGATCACGATCAGGGCCTGGCCGCTCTCGACGCGACCGCCGACCGTCACCAGCACCTCCACGACGTCCACGCCCTCGAACTCGCCGATGTCCGGCACGCGAACGACGAGGGACTCGGCCATGGCTACAGCAGCAGCAGGCGTAGGTCGCCCACCAGCTCCGTGAGCCGCCGCGTGAAGCGCACGGCGTCGGCGCCGTCGATCACGCGGTGGTCGTAGGACAGCGAGAGCGGCAGGATCAGCCGCGGCACGAAGGCGCCGTCGCGCCACACCGGCTTCCACTGCATGCGCGAGACGCCGAGGATCGCGACCTCGGGGTGGTTCACGATCGGCGTGAAGAAGGTGCCGCCGATGCCGCCGAGGCTCGAGATGCTGAAGCTCCCGCCTTGGAGCTCGGCGGGGCGGAGGCGCCGGCTGCGCGCGCGCGTCGAGAGATCCTCGAGCTCGGCCGCGAGCTCGAACAGGCCCTTGCGATCCGCGTCGCGGATCACGGGCACGACCAGCCCGCTCTCGGTGTCCACCGCGACCCCGACGTGGAAGTACTTCTTCACGATCAGGCTCTCGCCGGTGCGGTCCAGAGACGCGTTGAAGTGCGGGAACTCGTGCAGCGCGGCGGTGACCGCCTTCACCACGAACGGGAGGAAGGTGAGCTTCACGCCGCGGCGCTTCGCCTCCTCCTTCTGGGTGCCGCGGAAGGCGTCGAGCTCGGTGATGTCGGCCTCGTCGAACTGCGTGACGTGGGGAACCGTCACCCAGCTGCGATGCAGGTTCGCCGACGAGATGCGCCGCACGCGGTTGAGCGGCTGGAGCTCCGTCTCGCCCCACTTCGAGAAGTCGATGTCGAGCGGCGCCGCCACCGCCACGCCCGCGAGCGGCACGCCGGGCGCGCCGCCCTGGGAGAGCGACGCCTTCACGAACTTCTGCACGTCCTCGCGCGTGATGCGGCCCTTGCGCGCGGTGCCCGGGACGCGGGCGAGGTCCACGCCGAGCTCGCGCGCGAGCCGTCGTACCGACGGGCCTGCGTGTGCGCGAGGCGAGCGCGCTGCGGGCGCACGCTCGGCCGGCTGCTGCTCCTCGTCCGGCTCGGCCTCGGGCCGCGCTTCGGCCTGCGCACGACGCGCGCGAGGCGGCTCCGCCACGGGGGGCACGGGCTCCGCCGTGGGGGGCAGCGACGCTGGCATCGGCTCGCGCGCGAGTGGAGCGCCGTCGGTAAGCATCACCGCGACCAGGTCGCCCTCGTTCAGCTGGTCGCCCACGCGGACGCGCAGCTCCTCGATCACGCCGGCCGCCGGCGACGGGATCTCCATGGTCGCTTTGTCGCTCTCGAGCACGAGCAGCGACTGCTCCTTCTCGACGCGCTGACCGACCGAGACCAACAGCTCGACCACGTCGACGTCGTGGAAGTCGCCGATGTCGGGCAGGTGGACTTCGAGGCGCTCGGGCATCCGCTAGCTCCGCGCCGGGTCCGGCTTCTCGGGATCGACGCCGTACTTCTCGATCGCCTGGCGCACGACGGCGGGCGGAACCCGACCCTCGTCGGAGAGCGCCTTCAGCGCGGCGATGGTGATGAAGAAGCGGTTCACCTCGAAGAAGTCCCGCAGGCGTGCGCGGCCGTCGGCGCGCCCGAAGCCGTCGGTGCCGAGCGTGCGGTACCGCATGGGCAAGAAGGGGCGGATCTGCTCGGGCACGGCGCGCACCCAATCGGTGGCCGCGATCACGGGTCCGGTGCGGTCCGCGAGGCATTCCTCGACCGCGGTCAGGCGTTGGGGCTCGCTCGGGTGCAGCAGGTTCCAGCGCTCCACCTCGCTGCCCTGGCGGCGCAGCTCGCTGAAGCTGGTCACGCTCCAGACGTCGGCGTCGACGTGGAAGTCGTCGCGCAGCAGCTCCGCGGCGGCCAGCGCCTCGCGCAGGATCGTGCCGCTGCCGAGCAGCTGCACGCGCTCGCGATCGCCCTGCGCCTCCTGCACGCGGTACATGCCCCGCAGGATTCCCTCGCGCGCGCCCTCGGGCAGCGCCGGATGCGCGTAGTTCTCGTTCATCACGGTGACGTAGTAGAAGACGTCCTCCTCCAGGCTGAGCATGCGGCGCATACCGTCCTGCAGGATCACGGCCAGCTCGTAGGCATAGGCGGGATCCCACGCGCGACAGTTCGGCACCGTGGCGGCGGCCAGATGGCTGTGGCCGTCCTGGTGCTGGAGCCCCTCGCCCGCGAGCGTGGTGCGGCCGGCCGTGCCGCCGAGCAGGAAGCCCCGCGCGCGCGAGTCCGCCGCCGCCCAGATCAAATCGCCCACGCGCTGGAAGCCGAACATCGAGTAGAAGATGTAGAACGGCAGCATGTGGAGGCCGTGGTTCGCGTAGGAGGTGCCCGCGGCGATCCACGAGCACAGCGAGCCCGCCTCGCTGATGCCCTCCTGGAGGATCTGGCCGCTCTGGTCCTCGCGGTAGTAGGCGATCGTGTCGGAGTCGACCGGCTCGTACAGCTGGCCCTGCGAGGCGTAGATCCCGAGCTGCCGGAACAGGCCCTCCATGCCGAACGTGCGCGATTCGTCCGCCACGATCGGGACCACGTGCTTGCCGAGCTTCTTGTCGCGCGTGAGCGCCGCCAGCATGCGCACGAAGGCCATCGTGGTGGACATCTCGCGGTCGCCCGAGCCCTTGAGCAGCGAGTCGAAGATCGACAGGTCGGGGACCTCGAGCGCCGGCGCTTCGCTGCGGCGCGCCGGCAGGTAGCCGCCGAGCGCCTTGCGACGCTCGTGCATGTACTGGACCTCGGGGCTGTCGTCGTCGGGCTTGTAGAAGGGCGCCTCGCCGATCTTCTCGTCCGGGATCGGGATGCGGTAGCGGTCCCGGAACTTTCGCACCGCCTCGTCCCCGAGCTTCTTCTGCTGGTGCGTGAAGTTCTTGCCCTCGCCCGCCTCGCCCATGCCGTAGCCCTTCACCGTCTTGGCGAGGATCACGGTGGGCTGTCCGACGTGGTTCACGGCCGCGTGGTAGGCGGCGTAGATCTTGCTCGGGTCGTGACCGCCGCGGTTCAGCTGCCAGATGTCGTCGTCGGTGAGGTTCGCAACCATCGCGAGCAGCTCGGGGTGCGTGCCGAAGAAGTGCTGCCGCGTGTAGGCGCCGCCGCGCACCTTGTAGTTCTGGTAGTCGCCGTCGACCGCCTTCTCCATGCGCTCGAGCAGCAGGCCCTTCGTGTCCTTGGCCAGCAACGGGTCCCAACGATCGCCCCAGATCACCTTCAGCACGTTCCAGCCGGCGCCGCGGAAGGTGCCCTCGAGCTCCTGGATGATCTTGCCGTTGCCCCGCACGGGGCCGTCGAGGCGCTGGAGGTTGCAGTTCACCACGAAGATCAGGTTGTCGAGCCTCTCGCGGGCGGCGAGGCCGATGGCGCCGAGCGACTCGGGCTCGTCCGTCTCGCCGTCGCCCACGAAGCACCAGACCTTGCGGCCGTCCATCTCGGCGAGCCCGCGGTTCGCGAGGTACTTCATGAAGCGCGCCTGGTAGATCGCCATGATCGGCCCGAGGCCCATCGACACCGTCGGGAACTGCCAGAAGTCGGGCATCAGCCAGGGGTGCGGATAGGAGGACAGGCCGCGGCGGCCGACCTCCTGCCGGAAGTTGTGGAGCTGCTCCTCGCTGAGGCGCCCCTCGAGGAAGGCGCGCGCGTAGATGCCCGGAGAGGAGTGGCCCTGGATGTAGAGCAGGTCGGCGCCCTCGGGATGGTCCGGGCCCTTCCAGAAGTGATTGAAGCCGACGTCGTACAGCGTGGCCGCGCTCGCGAAGGTCGCGATGTGGCCGCCGAGCTCCGCGTTCTGGCGGTTGGCCTGGACCACCATGGCGAGCGCGTTCCAGCGCACCAGCGAGCGGATGCGATACTCGAGGCCGGGCTCGCCCGCCGGCGCGGGCTCGTCCCGCACGTGGATCGTGTTGAGGTAGGCCGTGGTCGCCGAATAGGGCAGGTGCGCGCCCGAGCGACGCGCCTGGTCGATCAGGCGCTCGATCAGGTAGTGCCCCCGCGCGATGCCCTCGGTCCGGAAGACCGACTCGAGCGCATCGAGCCACTCCGCAGTCTCGGCCGGATCCGGATCGGTGCTGCGATCGACCACGCTGCCTCCTCGCGCGATTGTCTACGTATTAGCAGTCCATCGGATATCAGCGCCGGATCAAGAGTTATTTCCAGGCGACGTGGCGAAATCACCCGAGCTCGGGCGCCGGATCGGCGGCGGTACGGCTGCTTCTTGGAAACGTGTTGACATCTCGGGCCCACGCTCTACGGTGCGGGCCGTGCGAACGCAGAGCCCTCGCTCCTCGGCGCGGGCGATTCCCCGGGCCGATGCGTCCCGCGTGGCCTACACGGAAGCGGGCGTCGCGCTCTTCCACCTGCTCCGCCAGCTCGAGACCGCGCTGCCGCTGCTCTCGCACCTGCCGATCTCCCACGGCCGGATGGCCTTGCTGCGCAGCCTCGCGCTGCGCGGGCCCCGCAACCTGAGCGAGCTGGCGCGCGAACGCGGCGTGAGCCGCCAGGGCGTGCAGCGGCTCGCGGACGCGCTCGCGGCCGAGGGGCTCGCGCTCTGTGCGCCCGACCCGAGGAGCGCTCGGGCGAAGCGGCTCGAGCTCACGGAGGCGGGCCTGGCCGCCTACCGGGAGATCGCGCAGCAAGAAGCGCGCGAGCTGAATGCGCGCGCCGTGGGCATCGCGCCCGCCGAGCTCCGCACGGCCACCCGCGTGCTGCGCCTGCTCGCGAGCCGCGAGCGGGGCTAGCCTTCGCGGCCGGAGGAGCCGCGATGAAGGTGCGCGCCGCCGTGGCCGTCGAGCCGGGCAAGCCGCTGGCAATCGAAGAGGTGGAGCTCGCGGGGCCGCGCGAGGGCGAGGTGCTCGTCGAGATTCGCGCGACGGGCGTCTGCCACACCGACGCCTACACGCTGTCGGGGCGCGACTCGGAGGGCCGGTTCCCGTCGATCCTCGGCCACGAGGGCGCCGGCGTGGTGGTCGAGGTCGGCCCGGGCGTGCGCTCGGTGGCGCCGGGCGATCACGTGATCCCCCTCTACACGCCGGAGTGTCGGCAGTGCAAGACGTGCCTGTCCGGCAAGAGCAACCTCTGTACCGCGATCCGCGCCACCCAGGGCCAGGGGCTCATGCCCGATGGCACCAGCCGCTTCTCGCTGCGCGGCCGGCCCGTGTTCCACTACATGGGCACCTCCACCTTCTCGAACTACACGGTGCTGCCGGAGATCGCGCTCGCGCAGATCCGCAAGGACGCGCCCTTCGAGAAGGTCTGTTACATCGGCTGCGGGGTGACGACCGGCATCGGCGCGGTCGTCAACACCGCGAAGGTCGAGGCCGGGGCGCGCTGCGTGGTGTTCGGGCTCGGCGGCATCGGGCTCAACGTGATCCAGGGGCTGCGGATGGTCGGCGCCGACCAGATCGTGGGCGTCGACACGAACCCCGCCAAGCGCCCGCTCGCCGAGCGCTTCGGCATGACGCACTTCGTGAACCCGAACGAGGTCGAGGGCGACCTCGTCCAGCACCTCGTCGCCCTCACCGACGGCGGAGCCGACTACTCCTTCGAGTGCATCGGCAACGTCGGCGTGATGCGCCAGGCCCTCGAGTGCTGCCACCGCGGCTGGGGCGAGTCGATCGTGATCGGGGTGGCGGGGGCCGGCGAGGAGATCTCGACGCGCCCCTTCCAGCTGGTTACGGGTCGCGTCTGGCGCGGCAGCGCCTTCGGCGGCGCGAAGGGGCGGCGGGACGTGCCGCGAATCGTCGACTGGTACATGAGCGGGAAGGTCCAGATCGACCCGCTGATCACTCACGAGCTCCCGCTGGAGCGCATCAACGAGGCCTTCGCCCTGATGCACGAGGGCCGTTCGATCCGCGCCGTGATCCGTTTCTAGAGGGCTGACTCCGAGTCACCCACCCGCCGCCTCGCAACACGATTGCCAGGGCCGGGGCATCTCGAATAGAGTGGCCCCTCCACCCCAACGGAGGGCTCGTCGGTGCCGCGACGCTCCGCGCTCTGCCTCTTCGCCTGCTCGCTCCTCGCAGCGCTCGCTCCGGCGTGCGTGCCGAGCGGGCCGCAGATCCTGTCGCCGCGCAACGTGGTGCGGGAGTTCGACGTCCCCGTCCAGGTGAGCATCCCGCTGGGCTACGTCTTCGACCCGTCGGACGATGTGACGCTGAACGGTGTCGCCGTCCCGGTCACGGGTGGATCGCAGATCTTCTCGGCGACCGTTCCCCCGGGCTTCCCGCTCCAGGACGTGAATACCCTCACGGTGCGCGCCATCAACGGGTCCGGGGTCACGCAGTCGGCATCCCAGGTCTTCCAGTACCGGCCGGCGAAGGCGAGCGCGCGCCAGATCACGGACCCCGCCCAGCTGATCGGCGGGCCGCTCGCCCACGGCCGCGTCGGCGACTGGCTGATCGAGAACTCGGTGGCGCGCTTCATCGTGCAGGACGTTGCCCAGCGCGACATGTACAGCGTCGGCGCCTTCGGCGGGAACGTGATCGACCTCGAGCTGGTCGCGAAGCCCGGCACCGACAACTTCATCGAGATCCAGCCGATGCTGAACGTCGAGACCGTCGTCAACGCGCAGACGATCGAGGTCGTGAACGACGGGCAGGACGGCACCGCGGCGATCCTGCGGACCTGCGGCCCCGACGACCTGCTCGATTTCGTGAATCCGTCGAGCCTGCTCGCGGACGCCGGGCTGCCCGCGCCGCCGTCGATCGACGACAACGACCAGACGATCGAGGCCTGTACGGAGTACAAGCTCGAGCCGCTGGTGTCGCGGCTCGAGCTCGACACGACGGTGATGAACGTCGGCGGCACCCAGCAGCGGATGATCGTCGGCGACTGGTACAACCCCGGCGGCCAGCTCGAGCAGTGGGACAAGCCCTTCCGGATCGGCGAGGCGCTGCGCGCGCCGCACGACCTCATCAGCGTCTTCGGCTACGGCGAGCACGAGGGCGTCGACTACGGCTACACCACGCTGCCCCTCGACCCGCCCCTGCCGGACGCGTCCCTGCGGGCCGATCTCTTCACGACGAGCGGCGTGACGGTCGTGCTGCACGACATGACCGTGCTCAATGCACTCGCGGGGGCCGAGCCTCCGTTCTACGTGGACCCGGGCGCCGAGCGGAACTACCGCCGCTTCCTCAGCGTCGGCGACGGCTCGGGCGCGAACGGGGTCGAGATGGAGACCGCCGTCAAGGCGATCCCGACCGGGCGCATCGAGGGCTGCATCACCGTCGGCGGCACTCCGCTGCCCAGCGCGCGCGTGAGCGTGGTGCGCACGAACCTGAGCGGCACGATCAACCGCATGGAGACGCAGTTCGTGACGAAGGAGGGCGCCTGCCCGAACTACGGCGGGGTGATCGCGGAGGGCGCCTGGCACGTGACGGCGTCGCGCCGCGGCGCGCTCTTCCAGGGCGGGCTCGCTACGCCGACCCTGAACCCCTTCACGGCGACGGCGGGCGTCACGAGCACGGTGAACGTCGACCTGCCCGCCGGCGGCCGCCTCGCCGCGCAGGTGACGAACGAGGCCGGCCAGCCGATGCCCGCGCGCGTCGCGGTGATGGGCTTCGACCCGAGCCCGCCCATCACGCTGGCTGGACCCTCGCTGCCGGGCTTCAGCGGCCCGATTCTCGGCTTGTTCGAGGATCCGAAGGAGGCGCTGCCCTTCGGCATCGTGGCCTTCGGCTACAGCGACGCGAGCGGCCAGGTGTCGTTCGACGTCGAGCCGGGGGGCTACCAGGTCGTGGTGAGCCGCGGAACCGAGTACTCGAGCTACTCGGCGCCGCTCACGATCACGGCGGGCGCCACCACGAACGTCTCGGCGCAGATCGCGCGCGTGCTCGACACGGCGGGCTTCATCTCGTCCGATTTCCACGTGCACGGCATCCGCTCGGCGGACTCGCGCGTGGCGGACGGCCCGCGCGTCGCGCAGTTCGCGGGCGAGGGCGTCGAGAACATCATCATGACCGACCACCACGTGCACACGGACCTGACACCGACCATCGCGGCGCTCGGGCTCGGCGCGTGGGTCGCCTCGACCGTGGGCGAGGAGATCACCACCTTCGATTACGGCCACTTCAACGGCTACCCGTTCACGATCGATCCGAGCGTGCCGTCGGGCGGCTCGACGGACTTCGGCCAGGCCGCGCCGCCGGGGCAGGACTTCCCCTCCGCGGGCGCCTTCAACGCCACGCCCGCCGAGATCTACGCGCTCGCCACGGCGGGTGACCAGTCGATCGCGGGCGTGACGACGATCCAGGTGAACCACATCGACTCGCACTTCAGCCCGATGCAGATCGACACGGCGGCGCCCGGCGCGATCAGCGACGGGCTCGACGACACCGAGCGGCTGGCTCGCCGGCTGCCGAGCGTCGCTGCGGCCGGGAACCTGTTCCACCCCTTCCCGGCGCTCGAGCTGTGGAACGGCGCCGACCGCAACCAGCAGAACAACTTCCTGAACGAGCGGATCGGCATCTGGATGAACCACCTCAACAAGGGGCTGCGCACCACCGCCATCTCGGACACCGACACGCACACCTTCGGCGACCTCGAGACGGCGGGTGCGCGCACCTGGACGGCGTCCACGAGCGACCTGCCGCCCGGGATCTCCGACGCCGAGGTGGCCGCGGCGGTCGACGCGGGCCGTGCGGTGGGCGGGCAGGGAATCTACGTGCAGACGCGCCTCCTCGCCGCCGACGGCTCGGGCGCGGTGGCCGACCTCACGCTCGGCGGCAGCACCGACGTCGTCACGACGAACGGCGCCGTGAACCTCGAGATCAAGGTGCAGGCGCCGCTCTGGGCGCAGTTCGACCGAATCGAGATCTTCCGGAACGCGACGACGACGCCGGTCGATCCGACGGCTCCCTACCTCTACACGGCGGCGCCGCAGCTCGGGGACACGAAGCTGGAGGGCGACTGCGATCCGGCCACGACCGGGGACGGCGACTTCGACGTCTCGATCGTGAGCGTCCATCCGGGTGTGCCCGGCGGCGAGCGTCAGGAGGTCACGCTCTCGGTGCCCTTCACGGGCCTCGTGCAGGACACCTGGTTCGCCGTGGTTGTGAAGGGCACGGACGGCGTGTGTGAGCCGATGTTCCCGGTCTACCCGCGCAGCCTGACCACGGCCACGAACACCACGCTCGCGAACCTGCTCGACGGGAACGTCGGCGAGAGCGGCACCATGGCGCTCGGCGTGGCGAACGCGCTCTACGCGGACGTCGACGGCGTGCCCGGGTTCCAGCCGCCGCCTCCCTGAGCACCGCGGTGCGAGCAGTTCTCGCGTGCCTGGCGCTGCTCGCCGGCGCGGCGGCGGCCGAGCCTCCGGCGGCGGCGCCCGCGGCCGCCGAGAGCACGGCGCTGATCGACGCGCTCGAGGCCGCGCCGCTCGGCGTGGTGGGCACGATCGAGGGCAAGAGCGCGCTCGACGCGCGCAGCTGGCGGGCCACGCTGCGCGTCGAGTCGGTGCTCGTGGGCGAAGCGGGAGCCGCCCCGCTCGCGATCGCGTGGGAGGAGCTCGCGAGCGCGCGGCCGCCGCGCTTCGCGAACGGAGATCGCCTGCTGCTCGCGCTCGAGCCGCTCCCGGCCGGCTCGCTCTGGCGCCAGCGCTTCGGCGAGCCGAAGGCGCTGCTCGCCGTGCGCGGGGTGGCGCAGCGGGGCACGGCGTTCCTGCGCAGCCCGTCCCTCGGCAGCCTGGCGGTCCTGCGCCACTACCTGGCGCTGCCGGCCGAGCTGCGCGCGGGGCCGGCGGGCCAGCGTCATCTCCTCACGCTCGCGGCCGACGCCGAGCGCGCGCTCGCGATCTCGGCGGCGCGCCGCCTCGCCCGGGCGTCCGGCCCGACGACGCTCGGCGCCGACGAGACGAAGGCGGCGCTGCGGGCGCTCTCGCGCGCGGATTCCGACGCGGAGCTGGCTGCGGCGCTGATGAGCTGGGTCGAGCGCCGCCAGCCCGCCGGGCTCGCGCCCGCGCTGGACGCCGCGCTCGCCGGGGCGGCCGGCCCTCCGGCGAGCTTCGTGCACGCGAGAGGGCTGCTCGGCGAGGGCATTCCGGCCGAGCGCGAGAAGCTGCTGCTCGCGAGCCCGTCGGCGAAGCAACGCGCCGCGGCGGCGGCCGTGGCGAGCCCGGAGCAGGCCGGCCGACTCGCCGACCTGCTGCGCCGCGACGGCGCCCCCGAGGTCCGCGCGGCCGCGCTCGCGCGGCTCGCGCGCCTCGAGGGCCCCGCCGCGCTCGACACACTGCTCGACGCCTTCGACGACGAGGACGGGGCGGTACGCAGCTCCGCCGC
>Ga0307413_10000472_pt1 | contig 13118 bp, 10 predicted proteins | sample DK1Ometagenome_3_FD_203714 | JGI IMG/M metagenome (GOLD analysis project Ga0307413, IMG submission 203714) | Maize rhizosphere microbial communities from greenhouse at UC Davis, California, United States - DK15-O-2 | ecosystem: Host-associated > Plants > Roots > Rhizosphere > Soil | place: USA... | reverse complement strand
CCGCCTCGGCCAGCGCGGCCGGCGTCACCACCCTGAGGAACGGGTACACCAGCAGCACGCACAACACCGCGAAGAAGCCGAACGCGACCCGGTAGCCGAACAGCTCCGCGAGCCCACCGGCGATCGCCGCGGCCACCGGCAGCATCCCCCAGGAGATCAGCCTGCTGGCCGCGTTGAACCGGCCGAGCATCTCGTTCGGCACCACCGACTGCGTGATCACCCGGGAGTTGACCGTCCACATGGTACCGCCGACGCCGGCGGCGAACGCGGCGACGCCGATCGGCCACGCGCTGGTCGGCGCGGCCGGCAGCAGCGCCGGGATGCCGACCATCAGCGCGGTGCCGATGATGTCGACGAACATCGACCAGCGCCGGCCGATCAGCCGGTTCACCGGACCGACCAGCACGGTGCCGATCACGCCGCCGGCTCCGAGGCAGGTCAGCAGGAAGCCGTACTGGCGGGCGTCGAGGTCGAGCGGACCGCCCACCGCGTAGATCGGGATCAGCGCGTACCAGGCCGACCAGCAGCCGGCCATCACGGTGATCAGCACCGCCATCGAGCGCAGCAGCGGATGGCCGAGCAGGAACCGCAGACCTTCCCTGATCTCCTCGCGGGCCGGCCGGCGCTCGGTCTTCGGTGTCGGCGTGAAGTTGCCGACCAGCATGGTGAGCAGCAGGGCGCCGATCAGGTAGGCGATCCCGGTGGCGCCGAGCGCCAGCGCGAAACCGGCGGCGACCAGGAACCCGCCGATCGGCGCGCCGACGAAGCTGAAGCTGACGTACTCGGTGGCGGTGATCCGGGCGTTGGCCGTCTGCCAGCGTGATCGCGGCACGGCGGCCGGGATGATCGAGGCGGCGCTGAGCTGAGCCACCACCTCGGCGATCCCGATCACGAGCGCGACCAGGTAGATCACCGGCAGGCCGCCGACGTCGAACGCCACCGCGACGGCGAGCACGGCGATCGCGGCCATCCGGGCGAACTCCGCGCCGGCCATGAGATTGCGCCGGTTGTGGCGGTCCACCAGCACACCGATGTGCAGCGCGGTGACCAGCCACGGCAGGCTCAGCATGATCGCCACCCCGGCGACCAGCGCGGGTGAGTTGGTGAACCGGGTGGCCAGCAACGGCAGCGCCACCCGCATGACCGCGTCCGCGGTGTTGGTGGTGCCGGTGAACGCCACCAGCAGCCACTCGTTGCGTCTGGGCGGCACCGGTGCGGCGGCGCCGGACGCGCCGGACTCACTGGACACGGTGGACGGATTCGCGGACAACCGACCTCCTCGACGGGCCGACGACGCCGTCGGCGCATCCCATCGTGTCAGCGTCGCGAAAGGTGTCAAGAACCGTTACAGCGCACCAACATCGATGCTCGCACCGGAGAACATCGGGCATGCATCGGCGCAGGTGGGAGACCTTCGGTCAGTGTGCCTTGACCAGCGTCAGGAACGCGCCCCACTCGTCCGGCTCGAAGAGCAACACCCCACCGCCGGGGTTCAGGGAGTGCCGAACCCGGACGTCGTCCCGGCCGTTCACCAACTCGACGCACTCCTCCTCGCCACTGAACGAACTCTTGCGCCAGACCAGCGAATCCACCGCGTCAGCCAACACTGCCTCCTCCAAGCCCACCACTCAGTGTAGCCAGGGGAACCACATTTCCGGTCCCCGCGACAACGCCGAGAACCGTCACCGGCACGACTACGCCCGGATGGCGCACCGGACCGACATGGCCGCCGGGATGAGCCAGGACCCACATCGCCACGATGTAGGCTGCATCCACGGTGCACCGGGGAGGTCTGATGATCGCGAACGATCCGCCTCAGGACCCGAGCCCGCACACCCCCCAGCCAGGACTCACCGCCCGTGTGCTGCCGCGTGGACGCGCGGAGGTCGGTATCGCGTTCGCGGTGCTCGCCTACAGCGCGGCCAGCTCCATGATCGCCATGGGCGTCGCGACGATGGTCGGCGACCTGACGACACAGGCGACCCGACTCGTGGTGCTGGTGGCGTTGGTACTGCTGGCCGGCCTGTCCGCGTCCAAAATGCTCGGCCTGCTGCATCGACACTGACCGCGGCGATCACCCGGGACGATCACTACGGGACGGCCTCCGGTTCCGGTTCGCCCCGCTCGGTCGCCGGTACCGACGGAGGTCTGGTCACCGGTCGCCGGGTACTCGTCCGGCGCGAAGCCGACGGCGCCGCCGCGGTTGCCGCCGCGGGTTTCCCGGCTGGTGTGGCTCTGTTCTTCGCGGGCGACTTCGTCCTACCCGTCACCGGCGACTTCACCGGCGTGGCCCCGCTCCTGGCCGCGGGTTTCACAGGCGGTGTGGCCGGCGGTCTCGCTCGCCGGGCACGCCGTCTGCGGATCGCCGCCTTCGTCGTACTGACGCCGAGGACGCCGGCCATCGCGGTTCCCCACGTCCCGATCGTCTTCAGGTCGGTGAACCTGGTGAGGGCCAGCCCCAGGCCGCCGATGAGCAGAGTCAGGCAGCCGAGCAGGACGGTCAACGCCGACAACAACCGCTCGGCGCGCGCCGTGCGGTCGTCGTCGTCGATGACGTGCTTGAGGAAATCGCTGATGCTCACCAGCGGACCTCCGTCCCGGGGTTGCCCGTAGAGCTAGAAGCGAGCCTCGGAGATCGCGGTGACCATCCGGCTCAGGTCGGCCGGATCGCTCGCGAGCTCTTTGAGCCTGGAATGGGTGGCGCGGTAGTTCGCGACCTGCTCGAGCTGCTCCCGGGTGATCGTCACGCCGCCGGCGTTCTCGAGGTAGAGCACGTCGTCCAGTTCGGGATCGGCGAAGTCGAGGATGGTGAACGCCCCGCGCATTCCCGGGTGAGCGCCCGCCGAGAACGGCAGCACCCTGATGAACACGTTCGGCAGCTCAGCCACCTCCATGATGCGCCGCAACTGGTTGCGCATGACCCCGGGACCGCCGACCGCCCAGCTCAGCACCGATTCGCTGAGCACGAAGTCCAGTACGGGCCGTACGTCGCGCTCGAGCAGGTCCTGCCGTTCGAGGCGAGCGGCGACCAGCAGGTCGACGTCGCTCTCGGACCGACCGAGACCGTGCAGCAGTGCGCGGGCGTACTCCTCCGTCTGGAGCAGTCCCGGCACGTAGGTCGGCTCGTACTTGTACATCGTGCGGGCCGCGCCCTCGGTGCCGAACAGGGACAGCGACTCCTTGGCGTAGACGCCCCTGTACTGGGTCCACTCCTGCTTCTTCGCGCCCCGGGCGAGGTCGACCAGCGCGGCGACCTCGGCCGGATCCTCGATGCGGTACAGGCTGAGCAGCGCACGGAGGTCGGTGGTGGTCACCCCGACCACGCCCTGCTCGATTCTGATGATCTTGCTGACGCTCCAGTCGAGCTTGTCGGCCACTTCCTGCTGGGTGATATCGGCCGTGTCGCGGGCCTGCCGCAGGGCGACCTTCAGGCGTCGGCGCATCAGTTCGGGCGTTTCGAGCGATGGCGGTGTGCTCGTGACCACGACTGCCCTCCTCTGATCAAGTTCCAAGTGCAACATTGCACTTGGACAATAACGGATGGACGTTAGCGATAGGAAGGGCAACCTATCATGACATGGCGGAAGAGATGTTCGCGATGGGCCCTCTCCCACCTGCCTTACGCTTACGGCCGAAGGACGACAGCTGGTCCCGATCGGCACACGACACAGCGAAACGCGACGGTGGCCAGGTTTCACACCTGGCCACCGTCGCGTGTTCTCGCTGCTCAGAGCCTCCTCAGGGAGCCAGGATCACCTCGATGCGCGTGGTCGCGCCACGGGCCGCTACCCGCACCTCGATACCGCGCGCGGTACGCACCGTGGTGAAGGTGGCCGGGGAACCGTTCACCCGCACCTGCTCCACCGACGCCCCCTCGGGCAGTACCGCACCCACCGTCAGCGCGATCCCACCGAGGCCGCGCACCGACACCGTGGTGCCCAGACGCCTGCCGTCCCGCGACGCCGAGACGTCCACCGAGCCCCCTCCCAGCCGGATGTCGCGGCCGGCGATCCGACTCTGACCGGCCGGGATCTGCGGCACCACGGCGAGCGCGCGGTTGCCGAGGTCCGGCGCCACGCCGAGCTGCTGGTGCACCACCGGCCACAGCACCCCGTAGGTGCCCCACGCCTGCAGCACCATCGACCGCTCGGTCATGTGCCGGTCGATGTTGGCGACGAAGTCCGGCGAGGGCGCCACCTCCGGCATCGCGCCCGGCAGCTCCCACACCGTCGGGTCGAGCTGGATGCGCGCGTTCGCCGTGGTGTAGCGCCGCTGCTGCGCCAGCCGGCCGTAGTTGCCCTCGGCGACCGCCATCACCGCGGTGTTCAGCGAGAACGCGGCCCGCTCGCTGGGCACGGTGGACACCACCTCGTCACAGCTCGGACCCGGGTTGCCGGCCGGCGCGCTGGTCGGCCCGGTGCCGGTGTGGAAAAGACCGAGATCACCGGTGTAGCAGGGACGTTCCCGCTGGTCGAGCCCGACGAGAGCGGTGCTCTGCCCGGCGAGCGGCGTTCCGCCCGGCAGCTCCGCCTCCATCGGGGTCAGCCCGGTCCAGTGCCGCTGGAAGATCCTGGTGTTGTCGTTGGTCGGGTCGGTGGTGCTGTCGATCGACTCGGCATAACCACGGCCTGCCGCGTCCCACCAGGTGGCGTCGAACCGCTGTCGCAGCCCCTCGGCGATCCCGCGGGCCCAGCTCGCCACCGCGGTGTCCCCCCTGCTGTCCGCGAGCGTGGCGAGGTCCAGCAGACCGCGCACGTAGTAGACGGTGCTGTCCAGCTTCTCCGCGCCCATGCCGGACCGCTCGACGTTGCCGAGCCCCTCCGGCCAGCCGTCACCGTCCACGTCCAGGTTCGCCTGCACGTAGCGCAGGTTGCGCACCGCGAAGTCGTACATCTCGTCGCGGAACCGGTCGTCACCCGTCCAGCGCCACAGCAGCGCGACGGCGCTGGGGAACTTGACGGTCTCGTCGGTGTTGCCCGCGTCGTCGTTGGCGCCGAAGTAGACGTCCCCGGTCGGCACCACCTCGTGCACGACCTTGCCGCTGCGCGCGTTGAGCAGGTCGCTCACGTCGCGCAGCGCCCGCAGGTGGTCCTTGGCGACGTCCGCCATGCCCGCCGCGACCAGCGCGTGCGCGGTGTACTCGCCGTCGGTGGCGAACAGCCAGGGATAGTCCGGGAAGCCGGCCCCGGACCAGCGGGCCGCGGCGATCCGGCCGGCCGGCGCCGGGTAGGCGCGCCCCTCGTCCACGTCGCGGATCGCGAGGTCGCGGGCGGACTGGGTGGAGTCGGCCAGGTTCTGCTTGCTCCACTCGACGCTGCGCGCCAGGAGCTCATCGCCCGGCAGGTCGACCGAGGTGTGCGCGGACACCGCGCGGCGGGCGTCGACCACCGAGCGCAACGCGCCGGCCGGGTTGCGCAGCGCGCGGTCGAACTCGCTGCGCGCGGCCCGCTCCCCCTTGTCCGAGCCGGCCACGGCGAACCACACGGTCCGCGGCCGGTTCGGGGTCAGCGACACGGCGTGCTCCAGCCGGCCGCCCGCGCCCCGTCCGTAGCCGGAGTCGTCGCAACGCGCCGGCACCGGGCCCTCGGTCGGGCAGATCACCGGCGGTTCCTGCGGACCGCGGAAGCCCGGGCCGGTCGTCGAGGCGACCGGGTCCGAGACGGTGCCGACCACCGCGGCGTAGTCCCGGCCGGCCGCCTTGTCGGTGAACACCAGCTTGCCGTCGCGGACCGTGCCGCTGTCCGGGGTCTCGCCGCTCGCCGACGGAGTCGTCCAGCCCCATGGGTAGGACGGCATCAGTTCGGAGTGCGCCTCGGTGGCCAGCCGGACATCGCGCGGGGTGGGGCTGGTCAGGGTGAGCCCGACCAGGGTGGCCCGGCCGTCCCGGGGCACCAGCTCGACCCGGTCCACCCGCAGGCCGCCGGTCTGGGCGTACTCGAAGCGCTGGTAGCCCCAGCCGCGGGCGTACCTCGTGGTGGCGATGCCACCGCTGCCGCCGAGCCAGGCACCGTCCACCGCGAACCAGATGCCGTCGAGCAGCTTGATCGGCTGACTCCAGAAGCCGCCCATCTCGCCCTTGATGTGCCAGCCGGTCGCCGGGTACAGGCCGGTCTCGTCGCCCATCGCGTAGGCGCGCTCGCCGGACACCAGCGCTCGCCGGTCCGCCAGCCGGGTGGTCTCGGCCAGCTCGACCGTGCGGGCCAGCCCGTCACCGCCACCGCCGTCCGGAGCAGCGCCGGCGGTGGGCGGGACCAGCGCGACGGCGACCGCTACGACGGTCGGCACGACCAGGGGCAACGCGATCCTCGGTGGATTTCGCATGTCACTGCTCCTCGATGGGGACCGGGATGGGGGTGGAGAACTCGGTAGGGACGGGGACGGGGGCGCTGCCGCGGCTGACGATGCGGCCGGGCAGCAGCACGGCGGCGCGGGGGTCGCGGCCGGTGAGCTGGGCGACGACGGTGGCGGCGACCTCACCGGCCGGTTGACGCACGCTGGTCAGCCCACCGTCCACGGCGGACGTCAGCTCGCCGTCGTCGAAGCCGGTGACCGCCACGTCGACGCCGGGGCGAAGACCCGCGGCGCGCACCGCGCGCAGCACGCCGACCGCCACCACGTCGCTGACCGCGACGACCGCGGTCGCCGCGTCACCACCGGTGAGCAGCGGCTCGGCCGCCGAGGCGCCGGCGTCCGCGCTGTCCGCGAGGGCGTGTCCGAACAGGTTCGTCGGCAGGCCGAGGTCGGCGCAGCCGGCGTGCCAGCCCTGCCGGCGGTCGAGCATCGCACCGGTGACGTCGCGCCAGCCGAGGAAGGCGATGCGCCGGTGGCCCAGCGCGTGCAGGCCGTGCACCAGCGTCCGGCATGCCGCGGCACCGTCCACATCGACCCATGGGCCGGCCTCGACGCCGTCGCGCGGCCAGGTCCGGCCGAAGGAGACGAACGGCACGCCCCGCCCCGCGAGCCAACGTGGACGCGGGTCGCCGTCGACGGTGTCGGTGAGCACGAACCCGTCCACCGCGCGGGCGGCGATCAGCTCCGCGTAGCCCGCGGTGCCGGTCGGCCCGTCCGGCGCGGTGAACAGCAGGACGTGTTTGCCGTCCGCCTCGACGGCCGCGGTCAGCTGGTGCAGGAACCGGTCCATGAACGCGCTGGGCGTGCGGTCGGTGGGCAGGCAGTAGCCGATCAGGCCGGCCTGCTGGGCGGCCAGGTTGCGGGCGTTGCGATTGGGCCGGTAACCGAGCTCCTCCACCGCCGCGAGCACCAGCGCCCTGGTGGACTCCTCGACCCGGTGCGGGGCGTTGAGTGCGTTGGACACGGTCTGCCGGGACACGCCGGCACGCGCCGCGACATGGCGGATGGTGACCTGCTGGCCCGGCATCGTTGCTCGGCCTCCGCGATTTGACCGTTCAAATCACGTCGACCCTGGCCCACCGGTGACCGGGTGTCAAGGGTGGACGGCAGACGGACCGGACGCCGTCCGTCGGCCGTCCACACCGCGCGGGCTGTCCTTCCACAGTGGACGGACCGGCCGGGACCTGCGGGTTCGGTTAGGTTCGAGGTGACCGACGGTGCACCGACGACGGGAGCGACATGACCACAGGTGGACTGGCCAGGCTGGTGGACGTCGCGCTGGACCGCGCCCTGATCGGCTACGGCAACGTCGGCCTGGTCCTGCGCCGGCGCTGGTGGCCGGCGGATCCGGCTCCCGACGCGCTCGCCGGGCGCACCGCGGTCGTCACCGGTGCCCGGACCGGACTGGGTCTCGCCACCGCGGTCGGCCTCGCCCGGCTCGGCGCCGCGGTCCGGATGGTGGTGCGCGACGCCGACCGCGCCGCGGCCGCGGCGCGGGAGGTTCGCCGCGCGGCGCCCGGCGCCGTGGTGGAGTTGGACGAGTGCGACGTCAGCGTGCTCGACGACGTCCGCCGCTACGCGGCCGGCCTGACCGGCCCGGTACACCTGCTGGTGCACAACGCGGGCGTGATGCCCACCGAGCGGACCGAGAACTCCGACGGCAACGAGCTGATGCTCGCCACCCACGTGCTGGGTCCGCACCTGCTCACCGGGCTGCTGCGCGACCGGCTGGCGGACGGCGCGCCCAGCCGGGTGATCTGGGTCAGCTCCGGCGGCATGTACGGCCAGCGGCTGAGCCTGTCCGATCCGCAGTCGACGCGCGGGTACAGGCCGACGAAGGTCTACGCGCGCACCAAGCGGATGCAGGTGGTGCTCGCCGAGCTGTGGGCGCAGCGACTGGCCGCGAGCGGCGTCGACGTGCACGCCATGCACCCGGGCTGGGCGGACACTCCGGGCGTGGCGACCTCGCTGCCCACCTTCCGCACCCTCACCCGACCGATCCTGCGTGATCCGGCACAGGGCGCGGACACCGTGGTGTGGCTGGCCGCGGCATCGCCGTGGATGGCCGGCACCGGACGGTTCTGGCACGACCGGGCGGCCCGGCCGACGCACTACCTGAGCCGGACGCGCGAGGATCCCGCGGACCGGCGACGACTCTGGCAGCTGTGCGAGGACCTCACCGCACCGGCGACGCGGTGAGCGCGAGAACGACGGCGACCCGGACCGTCCTGGGTGGACAGCCACTGTGGGCGGTCGCGGTGCCGTCGGCCGCCGTGGTGGTGCTCGCGATCACCTGGGGTGGCGAACCGGGGGCGCTGCTCGCGCCGGTCGCCGTCATGTTGGTCGCCGTCATGCAGGTCGCCGCGGTGACGGCCGCCGTGCACCAGCGGAGGTGGTCGCGCACCGGGTCGGCGAGCCGCTGGGCACGCTGGTGCTCGCCGTCGCGATGACCGTCGCGTCCGGCCGCGCGACGCTCATGCGGGGCACCGTGCACCTGGCGATCTTCGGCCCTTCCTCTCCCTCTCCGTGACGACGCCGACGGCCGCTGGTCCATTGTGGACCGGCGGCCGCGGGCGGTGGGCGGAGCGAGGTGCTACTTCGGCATCAGCACCGAGTCGATCAGGTACACCGTGGCGTTCGCGGTGCGCACGCCGCCGCAGATCACGTTGGCGTCGTTGACCTTCAGCGCGTCACCGGAACCGGAGACGGTGACGGCCCCCTTCTCCAGGGTGGTCTGCGTACCGGCGATCTTGTCCGGGGCGATCTGGCCGGGCACCACGTGGTAGGTGAGGATCTTGGTCAGCAGGGCGGTGTCGGTCTTCAGTGTCTCGATGGTCGCCGGGTCGATCTTGGCGAACGCGTCGTCGACCGGCGCGAACACGGTGAGCTCGGCACCGTTCAAAGTGGACACGAGGTCGACGTTCGGGTTGAGTTTGCCGGACACCGCGGCGACCAGGGTCTTCAGCAGCGGGTTGTTGCTGGCCGCGACCGCGACCGGGTCGGCGGCCATGCCGGCGACGGAGCCGCCACCACTCGGGTTCGCCGCCGCGTAGCCGGCGCAACCCGGGCCGACCAGGTCGGCGGCCGGATCCATCGCCGCGGCGGAGGACGTGGGGGCCGCACTGGACGTGGCCGGCGCCATCGAGGTGGACGAACCGGAGCCGGTGGACGAGCTGTCCGAGCCGCAGGCCGCGGACACGAGACCGATCAGCGCCACACCAAGGGTGGCCGCACCGAGACGAATGCTGCGCTTCATGACGAGTGAATCTCCCGTTTCCGTTGAGGTTCAGTGCTTCACGCATCCCCAGCGGGTTGTGAGGACGTCGATGCCAGGCTTTCGGAGGCCGGCTCGGCAACGGATGGCCTCGACCCACTCTCGTGACCGTTTCGTTATCTAACTCGAAGTCCTTGTGGCGCTTCGGATCCGGCCGGACCGGTCCCGGAACGGATCGGTTCCACCACCCCGGTGACGCGGAAAACCGTTCCGGCGAAAGCAATCCGAGCGCGGGTCCGCATCGAAGCAACACCTGTGGACCATGGAGCCCGGGTGACCCTCATCCGGCCGCGGCCTCGAACCTGGTGAGGTAATCGTGCTGACACTCGCGTTGATCGGACTGGTCGGCGGACTGGTCACCGGCATATCGCCGTGCATTCTCCCGGTGCTGCCGGTCATCTTCCTGTCCGGTGGCGCACAGAGCGCTCGGCCGGACACCGGCCCGGACGCCGACGGGGTGAGCGGCGAGGGCGGAGTCGCGGTGGCGACGAGGCGGCGTGCCGTGTCGAGGACCCGGCCGTACCAGGTGATCGCCGGACTCGTGGTCAGCTTCACCCTGGTCACCCTGTTCGGCTCGCTGATGCTGTCGCTGCTCGGCCTGCCCCAGGACGTGCTGCGCTGGGGCGGCATCGTGGTGCTGGTACTGATCGGCGTCGGGCTCATCGTGCCCAGGTTCGAGCACATCCTGGAGAAGCCGTTCAGCCGGATCCCCCAGCGCCGGCCCGACTCCACCAAGGGCGGGTTCTCCCTCGGTCTGGCCCTCGGCGCGGTGTACGTGCCGTGCGCCGGTCCGGTCCTCGCGGCGATCACCGTCGCCGGCTCCACCGGGAGGATCGGCCTGGAGACCGTCGTCCTCACCGTCACCTTCGCGTTCGGCGCCGCGCTGCCGCTGCTGATCTTCGCTCTCGCCGGGCGGCGGGTGGCCGAGCGGGTCGGGACCTTCCGCAAGCGCCAGCGGGGCATCCGGGTCGCCGCGGGCGTCGTGATGATCGCGCTCGCCCTCGGTCTGCTGCTCAACCTGCCGCAGCTGCTGCAGCGCGCCATCCCGGACTACACGTCCGGCCTGCAGGACAAGGTCAACAACTCCGAGCAGGTCAGGAAGGCGCTCAGCCTCGGCGGCCTGGAGAACGAACAGAACAAGGACCTCGACCTGTGTTCGGAGGGCGCCCCGGAGCTGCAGAGCTGCGGCACCGCGCCGGACATCAAGGACATCCAGGCCTGGTTCAACACGCAGGGCGACCAGGCGGTCAGGCTCGACCAGCTGCGCGGCAAGGTCGTGCTGCTCGACTTCTGGGCCTACTCCTGCATCAACTGCCAGCGTTCGCTGCCGCACGTCACGGCCTGGGACAGGGCCTACCGCGACGCCGGCCTGCGGGTCATCGGCATCCACTCGCCGGAGTACGCGTTCGAGAAGGAGGCCGGCAACGTCCGCTCCGCCGCGGCGGACCTCGGCATCACCTACCCGGTCGCGTTGGACAACAACCTCGGCACCTGGACCAACTACCGAAACCGTTACTGGCCCGCGCACTACCTGATCGACGCGGACGGCACCGTGCGGCACATCAGGTTCGGCGAGGGCGGCTACGCCACCACCGAGAAGCTTCTCCGTCAGCTCCTCGCCGACGCCAGTCCCGGTGTGTCGCTGCCGGCACCGACCGACACCCGGGACGACACCCCGGACGTCGCCGGGATCACCCCCGAGACCTACCTCGGGTCCACGAAGCGGGTGAACTTCGCCGGCCCGCAGACCTACACGGCGGGCGAGGGGACGTTCACCTTCCCGGCTGACCAGCCGGCGAACTCCTTCGCGCTGGACGGCGCCTGGACGCTCGGCACCCAGAACATCACGCCGACCGCCGACGCCGGGCGGGTCAGGCTGAACTACACGGCCCGGGAGGTGCGGATGGTGCTCGCCGGCAGCGGCACGGTGACCTACGAGGTGAACGGCAGCACGAAGACGATCGACGTCACCGGCACCCCCAACTCCTACCGGCTGCTCGCCACCCCGGACCTCGGCAGCGGCACGCTGACCGCCACGGTCGCCCCCGGCGTGCAGGCGTTCTCGTTCACCTTCGGCTGAGAGGCCGCTTTCGTGAAGCTCACCGGCCGCCGGAATGGCGAATTGCAGCCTGCTACCCGCTGTGCGGACAGACCCGGCGGCCGGCGCATCGAGGTGTACCGCGGCCGCCCGGCCCCGGTGGCCGCGGCCGGGTGGCACACCTGCGGGTTTTCGATAACCTTCACCCTGCCACCAACCATCTGGACGCATTCGGTGCCGCACTAAACGCATTCCGTAGTGCGATATGGCTGATAGGCTTCGATTCGATTCGCGGCCGTACCCGGGCCGGTCGGCGGCCAGTGAAGCGGAGGAGCCGCCCGATGCCGGATCGCGCGGCACGACAGGGGGTCCACTGATGGTGACTCCGTCCCGGGCCGCGACACCGTCCGAATCGGACGGTCCGCGAGCCGGTCGGCCCGTCCCGGCGCGGCCGATGCCGACGGCGGACCGGGGCCGGCTCGCCGGGGACCTCACCGACCACCTGACCGAGACCGTCGTCATGGCGCCGGTCGGCCGGGTCGACCAGGACGAGTCCGACCCGCTGGAATTCGACCCGCTGGAATTCGACCCGCTGGAGTCCGACCCGCTGGAGTTCGACAAGGCGCCGCGGCGCCGGCCGGCCGGCGCGGTGTCCGCGCTGCTGGTGCTGGCCGCGGGGGTCGCCGTGGTGACCAGGGTCGCCGTGACCGCCGCCTCGCTGCCCGCCTCCGGCGTCGAGGCCGCGCTGGTCGACAACGTGTTCGGGGCGCTCACCGGCGATCCCGGAGTGGCCGCCCCACACCCGCTCTCCGCCACGCAGCTGCATGCCGTCACCGCGCTGACCGGCGCGTTGGACCGCCATCCCGGGGTGCTCACCGGCGCCCGCGAGCTGTCCGTGGTGGCCGCCGCGCTGATCGTCGCGGCCCTGCTCACGGTCACCGCGGTGTTGCAGGTACGCCGCTGGGTGACCTTCGGCGCGCTCGCCGCGCTGGCGCTCGCCGGGCCGGTGATCACCGTGCTGACCCCGACGGGTCCCGGGGTGCTGGCCGGCGCCTGGGCCGCGCTGGCCGTCGCCGGCGCGGCACTCGCGTTCGGCCGGCGACCGCAGCTGCCCGGCCTTCTGGCCGCGCTCAGCGCGGTGGCCGCGTTCGTCACGCTGCCCGCGCTCGTCCTGCCGGCCGCCGCGGCGGTCGCCGGCTGGCTCGCCGGACTCGGCAGCCGGCGCCGCACCCCCCGGCGGTCCGCCGCGGCCGCCGGTCTGGTGCTGCTCACCGCTGCCGCGGTGACGACGCTGGCGAACGCCGGCCTGCTGCTGCCGCCGGGTCCGGTGAACCTCACCCCGACCGCGCGGGTGCTGCTGCTGGCGGTGCTGTCCGTGGTGCGGGTGGTGGCGCTGCCGAGCCGGTGGCTGCGCCCGGCCGCGTTCGGGCTGGCCACCGGCGTCGCCGCGGCGTG
>Ga0307413_10000470_pt1 | contig 13124 bp, 15 predicted proteins | sample DK1Ometagenome_3_FD_203714 | JGI IMG/M metagenome (GOLD analysis project Ga0307413, IMG submission 203714) | Maize rhizosphere microbial communities from greenhouse at UC Davis, California, United States - DK15-O-2 | ecosystem: Host-associated > Plants > Roots > Rhizosphere > Soil | place: USA... | reverse complement strand
TGCGCGAGCCCGCGGCCCGAGACGGCGGCCTCGAGGTGGGGGACCCAGCGGCGGGTGGGGCTGGTGAAGGCGTAGCGGACCCCGATGTCGGCGTGCCCGAGCGCGATGTCGCCGTCGTCCGTGTCGAGCACCGCCCCTGTGCCCTCGACGAACAGCGCGAGCTGCGGGGTGAAGCCGTAGCCGATCTGGATACCGCCGCCCCCCCCGGCCTCGGTGTCGTCGCTCAGGTCGTCGGCGGAGATGGACGAGCCGCCGCTGTGGATGCCGATGAAGAAGCCCTTCGTGCTGGACGCCGGCAGGGTGGCGCCCTGGGCCGTGCCCTGGGCGGCGAGCGGGGCGGCCGCGAGCAGCGCGGCACAGGCCGCGAGCAGTGTCGAACGGTGCATGGTCGGATCCGGAATGAGGACGTGGCGCGGTGAGATTCGCCTCCGTCGGCACGGGGGCCGGCGGGCGCCTGGCGGCGGCATCAGGCGAACGGGCGCGTCGCGACGTTGCGAGGCTCGTGGTCGTACGGTGCCCCCCGCCAATGGTTTCGGTGCGGCGCGTACGCTCGCGCCCGGTCGGTCTCCACGGTCCCTCACGGCCGGGCATGCGCGAGCGCCTCACCACGGAGCGGTCAGAAGGCGACGACCCCCTCGACCACGAAGCCGTTGAACTTGCCGCCGCTGCGGATGTCGCGCGTCGGGAAGTCGTCGTACGACTGGGTCACGTACTCGCCCTTGAGCATGATGCCCGGCGTGATGAACCAGCCGCCGCCGACCTCCACGCGGTCGACGCTCACCTCGTCGGCGATCCCGGCCAGCTCCCCCTTCACGGCGTTGTACCGGCCGCCCACGTACACGCGCTCGCCAGGCAGGAAGCGGTAGACGGCGTCCACGGCGTACTGGTCGAAGGTGCGCTCGCCCGCCTCGGGCTCCAGGGCGTTGGGCGCCGGCTGGTAGCCGCGCCCGGTCGCCCGCTCGACGAGGCCGAACAGCTCCAGCCCGCCGACCTTGACGAACGGGTTCACCATCAGCGCCGTCACCTCGCGCCGGAACCCGGGGTTGATGAGCCCCGAGGTGAACTGCCCGGACTCGGTGGCCGCCGCGTTCTCCAGCACCATGTAGTAGCGCGAGCCCGCGCGGTCGCCGGCGTAGAGCGTGCTCGCCGGCGACTTGTTGGCGGCGTACACGGAGCCGGTGAGGCGCGCCCGCACCGCGGGCGTGAACTGCCGGTCGAAGCCGACCTTGCCGAGGAACGCCGGGCCGCGGTCGTCCGGCCGGGTGACGTTGCCGCGGATCTCGCCGCCGGTGACGCCGACCATCGCGAGCAGCCCCTGCGGCGTGCGCACGTACCCCTCCGCGCCGACCTCGGTGGTGAACGCGTCCATGATGTAGTTGCCGACGAACGGGTTGTACATCGCGTTGCCGTTGTCGGTGCGGCGGAAGTGGGCGTCGCCGTAGTTGACCTCGAAGTGGCCGGCCTTCACCGTCACGTACTGCATGAGCGTGTTGAACGCCGCGACGTCGAACGGCGAGGCGTCGATCAGCAGGTAGCCGTCCTTCACCCACGTCTCGTTGTGGTGGCGCGACGACAGGTAGGTGGTGAGGGCGACGCGGATGCCGCGCGTGAGCTGCGCGTCGAGGTAGAGGTTGGCGACGGCGTTGTTGAAGCCGCTGCCGATCTCCATCAGCCGGTTCGCGTTGCCCGCGCCCGTGGCGCCCACGGGAACGGAGTCGGCGGCGTTCTCGTGGCGCAGCCCCTGGAACTGCTGGGTGAACGCCGCGCCGATCTTGAGCTTCGCCCCGTCGAACGTGGTCGCGTCGTACTTGGGCGGCTCGAACACGTTGATCCCGCGCTGCGTGTAGGGACGGAAGTGCTGTATGACGGAGTCGCGGATCGTCACGTCCTGCGCGCCGGCCGCGAGCGGCAGGGCGGCGAGGGCGATGAGGGCGCGGGTGATCGGACGGGGAACGGTTCGCACGGTGCGTCTCCTGGTGGCGAGTGGTGTCGGGGCCCGGAACGGAGCGGCTCCGGGCAGCGGCGCGGCGACGAGCGGCGGGATCCGGGCCGTGCGCGCGCCTCGCTGCCGCATGCTACCAGCGCCGGGGGGCGCCGCGCAGTCGGGCGTTCCCGGTCCCGGTGTGCGCATAACGTTCACCCGAGCGTGGGGAGATCCCCGAGGGGCGGGCGCGACGCTCGTCAGGCGCGGCGCCCGCCGGCTGCCCTCGCACCGCACGGGCGACCCGGCCTCGCCGGCCGGCGACTCGCCGCCTGCCCGGGCAACCCGCCGTCGCGGGGGCGCGGCTCGTCACGCTCCTCTAGCCGGCCGCGTGGACGCGTAGCACTTTGGATCCCACAGTACCGGGGCGGTCGATCGTGGGGAGCGATCGCGTGCCGGCGCCTTTTTGCGTGGAGGCTCATGGTGAGACAGATGATCCGCTGGTCGCTGATGGCCTGCTTCCTGGCGGCCCTCGGCGCCTGCGCCAGCGGCGGCGGTGCCAAGAGCTCGCCGGGCGACGCGCCGACGCGACGCTCCGACATCATCAACCAGACGGAGATCCAGCGGGTGCAGTGGCGCGACGCGTACGACATGGTGGCCAACCTGCGCCCGCTCTGGCTGCGGCAGCGCGGTGCGGACACGATCACCGGCGAGCAGGGAGAGATCCAGATCCTGCTCGACGGCGTGCGGCTCGGCGGACCGAGCGCGCTGCGGAACATGCCCCTGTCCGGCATCGCGTCGCTGCAGTACTTCGACCCGGTCACCGCCGCGTCGCGCTTCGGGCTGGGGTTCTCGCACGGGGCGATCTACATCACCCAGAGCGCGCGCTGAGCCGCTCGGCGGGCGGCGTGGGCGCCTGGCGGGCGCGCCCACGCCGCGCCGTCACTGCGCGGTGTACCCCCCGTCCACCAGGTACGGCGCGCCGGTGAGGAACGCCGCCTCGTCGGAGCCCAGGTAGGCGACGAGGCCGGCGACCTCCTCCGCCTCGCCGAGCCGGCCGACCGGGTGCAGCGGCAGCACCGTCTCCTCCAGCCCGGCGATCAGCGGGGTGCGGATGAAGGCCGGGGAGACCGCCACGACGCGGATGCCGTGCGGCGCGAGCTCGAGCGCCGCCGCGCGCGTGAGCCCGATCAGCCCGTGCTTGGCGGCCGTGTAGGCGGGCGCCCCGTTGAAGCCGACGTGGCCGAGGATGGACGCCATGTTGATGATCGCGCCGCCGCGCCCGCCCGCCTTCATCACCCGCGCGGCGTGCTTCACGCCGAAGAAGGCGCCGGTGAGGTTGACGTCGATGACGCGGCGCCAGTCGGCGGCGCTCCGCTCCTCGATGGGCGTGGGCTGCTCGCTCACGCCGGCGTTGTTCACCATCACGTCCAGGCGGCCGAACTCGGCGACGGCGCGGTCGACGAGGGCGCGCACCGCCCCCTCGTCGGTGACGTTGGCCGCGACGCCGATCGCCCGGGCGCCCTGTCGGCCGACGTCCGCGGCGGTGCGCGCCGCGGCGTCGGCATCGAGGTCGCTCACCACCACCGTCGCGCCCTCGCCCGTCAGGCGCCGCACGATGGCCGCACCGATCCCGCTCGCGCCGCCGGTGACGACGGCCACCCTCCCCTCGTATCGCGCCATGTCTCGCTCCCTGGTGTGCCGCGCCCGGCCCGCGGCGCCGTTCCCGTCAGGCGGCCTCGCCGCCGGACGTCCAGCCGCATCACGCGTTCCATGATGGCCGCGCGCGGCGGCGCGCACGTCGGGCGTTTCCTCGCCACCGCTCCGGCCGTCCCCGACGGCGGCGGCGATCGCCGGCTCGTACCTTGCCGGAGCGACGGCGCTCGCGACGGGCGCCGCCCGCGTGCACCGGAGGAACCCATGAGACGCTCCATCAGGATCGCCGCGACGGTCGCCGGCGGCGTGGCGGCGTTGTCGGCCGCGGCGGTGGCGGCCGGCACGCTGCGCTGGAAGCGCGAGACGGCGCGCGCGGTCGCCCGCCTCGCGGGCGCGGCGCCCGACGAGGGCGCCGCCGTCTTCACCCGCGACGACCTCGCGGGCCTCCCCGCGCCGGTGGCGCGCTACTTCGAGTTCGCGCTCGCGCCGGGGCAGCCGATGATCCGGCGGGCGCGCGTGGAGCACGCGGGGGACTTCGCCATGCGCCCCGGCGCGTGGGTGCCCTTCACCTCCGTGCAGCACGTCGCGGTGCGCCCGCCGGGTTTCGTATGGGACGCATCCATCCACATGACGCCCGGGCCGGCGACGCGCGTGCGCGACGGCTACCTGGAGGGCGAGGGCTCGACGTACGGCGCGGTCGCCGGGGTGGTGCCCGTGGTGCGGCAGCGTGGGTCGCCGGAGCTGGCCGCGGGGGCGCTCATGCGCTACCTGGCCGAGGCGCCCTGGTTCCCCACCGCCCTGCTGCCGCGCGAGGGCGTGACGTGGACGCCCGTGGACGACGGCACCGCGCGCGCGACGCTCATCGACCGCGGGACGACGGTGTCGGTGGACTTCCGCTTCGGCGCGCGCGGGGAGATCGTCGCCCTCTCCGCGCTCCGCTACCGCGACGTGGACGGCCGCGGGGTGCTCACGCCGTGGGCGGCGGAGTGGAGCCGCTACGAGCGCGTGGGCGGGATGATGGTGCCCACGGAAGGGGAGGTGGCGTGGCTGCTGCCCGAGGGGCGCCACGCCTACTGGCGCGCGCGCGTGGTGCGCGCGGAGTACGAGCTCGCGCGGTAGGCGGCGCGGCGTCAGTCGCGCCGGACAACCGCCAGCGCCGTGATGTCGTCCGACTGCTCGGCGCCGGCGGCGTGGGCCCGCACGGCGTCGAGCAGCCGGTCGAGCAGCGGCTGCGCGCCGCGCGCGTGCGCGCGCTCCTCCTCGACCAGCTCAGCCAGCCGCGCGTCGCCGTAGAACGAGCCGTCGGCGGCGCGCGCCTCGGTGACGCCGTCGGTGTAGACGACGAGCGCCTCCCCGGGCTCCACGCGCGCCGACGCGGCGCCGAACGGCACGCCGGGGAGGAGGCCGGCGGCCGGCCCGGTGGGCGGGAGCTGCGCGCGCACGCGCCCGCCGACGCCGACGAGGAGCGCGGGCTCGTGCCCCGCGTTCACGTACGCGAGCGCGCCGGTGGCCGGGTCGAGCGCCGCCACGAACAGCGTCGCGAACATGTTGGCGCGCGAGTGCGTGCGGGCGATGTAGTCGTTGGTCACCGTCACCGCGCGCAGCAGCCGCGCCGCGCCGCCGTCGGAGTCGCCGCCGTCCGCGTCGCCGTCGCCGCCGGCCCGCGACGGCGCGGCCAGGCCGTCCTCCTCCTGCTCCGCGACGGCGCGAAGCAGGCTGCGGAAGAGGGCCATGAACAGCGCCGCGCCCACCCCCTTGTCGCACACGTCGCCGACGACGAGCGCCACGAGCCGCCCGCGGTCCACGGGGAAGGCGTCGTAGAAGTCCCCCGCCACCTGCCGGGCGCTCCGGAACAGCGCCGCCACCTCCCAGCCCGCCGGCTGCGGCAGCGACTCGGGGAAGAAGCCGGCCTGGATCTCGCGGCCGATCTCGAGCTCGCGCTCCAGGCTGCGCGCGTGGAGCCGCTCGCGGTCGCGCAGCCGCTTGCTCTCCAGGCAGGCGCCGACGCGCGCCCGCAGCAGCACCGGGTCGAACGGCTTGGGGAGGTAGTCGGCGGCCCCCAGCTCGATGCAGCGCACGACGCTCGCCATCTCGTCGAGCGCCGAGACCATGATCACCGGGATGTGGCGCAGCGTCTCGCTGCGCTTGATGCGCTCCAGCACCTCGTAGCCGTTCATGTCCGGCATCATCACGTCGAGCAGCACGAGGTCGGGCTCGCGGGCGTCGAGCATCGCGAGCGCCTCGGCGCCGCCGGCGGCGCACTCCACCTCGTGGCCGAGCCGGCGCAGCCGCCGCGAGAGGAGGTCGCGGTTCACCTCGTTGTCGTCCACCACCAGAAGCCGCGCGGCGGGCGCGGCCGCGACGGCCGGCTCGACGGTCGCGCCCGTCACGTCGCCGTGGCCGCCAGCAGGCGGCGCAGGTAGGGGAGCTGCTCCTCCATCGCGCGCGCGCCCGCCTCGATGAGGGCGGGGATCTCGTGCACGTCGGTGAGCCCGATGCTGCGCCCGAGCGTGGGGATCACCGGCACCACCTCCGCGTGGTGCGCGATGTTGTAGAAGGCGAAGGTGGCGCGCAGCAGGTGGTTCTGCACGATCGTCGTCGTGCGCCCCACGGCGCCGGCGAAGCTGCGCACGGGGCCGTGGGGGTGGTTCTCGAAGCCCATCGCCAGGATCGCGTCGCACCCCTCGCGAATGGCCACGTCCACCGGCAGCGGGTTGGAGGCGCCCCCGTCCACGAGCAGCCGGCCGCCCACGGGCCAGGGGCGCAGGAGGAGCGGGAGCGCGATGCTCGCGCGCACCGCGTCGGCGAGGCGCCCCTCGGTGATCGTCACCTTCTCCCCCGTCGCGACGTCGGTGGCGGCGATGAAGAGGGGGACGCGCGCGTCGGCGAAGGTGGCGTCGCCGAACAGCTCGCGCAGCACCAGCCGCACGCGCCGGTCGTCGATGAGCCCCACGCCCTCGTCGAAGCCGAACAGCCGCGGCATGAGCGCGCGCAGGAGCGACCGGTAGTGGAGGCGCGTGAACAGGTCGCGCCACATCACGAGCGTGCGCCGCTCCGACTCGCCCACGTCGAAGCCGAGCGCGATCGCCGCGGCGTACACGCTCCCGCCGCTGCAGCCGACGGCGGCGTCCACGGCGATCCCCTCGCGCGCCAGCACCTTCCAGAGCCCGATCGCCGCCGCGCACTTCACGCCCCCCGAGCCGATGACGAGCCCGACGCGCGGCCGGCCGTCGCGCCCGCGCGCCGGCCCCGGGCCCGCGTACCCCGCGGCGAGCCCCGCGCCGCCGGTGCGCGGGCCGGCGGTCACGCCGCCGGCACCGCCGCGAGCAGCCGCCGGAGGTAGGGCACCTGCTCGGTCATCGCCCGCTCGCCCTCGTCGATGATGTAGGGCATCTTCGCCGTGTCGAAGAGGCGGATGCGCTGCTCGAAGCGCGGGATCACGGCGATCACCTCGCTGTGGTGCGCCAGGCCGTGGAAGGCGAACGACGCCTTGAGCAGGTTGTTGGTCATGATGCTGCTGAGCTGGAACGCGAAGCGCCCCGCCGAGGTGACGCGCGACTGGTAGGGGCTCTCGAAGCCGATGGCGACGATCACGTTCGCCCCCTCGCGGATGGCGACGCCCACCGGGAGCGGGTCGGACATGAAGCCGTCGATGAGCAGCCGGCCGTCCACCTCGTGCGGGCGGAAGGCGAACGGGATGGCGATGCTGGCGCGGATTGCGTCCACCAGCCGCCCGCTGCGCAGCACCACCTGCTCGCCGGTGTGGAAGTCGGTGGCCGTGATGAAGAGCGGGATGCGCGCGTCGGCGAAGGTGCGGTCGCCGTACGTCTCCTCCATGCGGCGCATGATGCGCGCGTCGTTGCGCAGCCCCCAGTGCGCGTCGAAGCCGAACAGCCGCGGGAAGGCCGCGCGCAGCAGCGCGCGCCGGTCGGGCTGGCTGGTCAGGTCCTTCGTCCAGAGCCCGGACGCCATCCGCGCGCACGTCTCGGGGTCGTAGCCGAGCGCCATCACGCTCGCGAACAGGCTGCCGGCGCTGCACCCCACCACCATGTCCACGTCGATCCCCTCGCGCTGCAGCGCGCGGTACGCGCCCAGCGCCGCGGCGCACTTCACGCTCCCCGAGCCGATCACGAGCGCGACGCGGCCGCGCGTCGCGCGCGGCGCGTGCGGCAGCGACGGGTCGCGGGCCACGGACGATGTGTCCACACGTCCTCCCGGTTACGAGTGATGGGACGGGAAGCTGGCCACCGCGGCCCCGACGTCGGGGTAGCACTTGAGGATGCTCGTGAACCCGCTCAGGTCGAGCACCCGCAGCACGCGCTCCTGCACCGCGGCCAGGCGCAGGTCGCCGCCGCGCTGCCGCGCCTCCTTGAGCGTGGCGAGGAGCACGCGGAGCCCCGCGCTGCTCGTGTACTCCACGCCGTCGAAGGCGGCGACGAGCCGCGTGTTGCCGGCGTGCATCTGCTCGCCCATCGCGCGCACGAGCGCGTCGGCGGTGAGGGCGTCGATGCTGCCGGCCACCGCCACCACGGTGACGTGCGCCCGCTGGTCGATCGTGATCTCCATCGTCGGTTCCCCCTCGGCCATCCCTCTGTTGACGCGGCGCCCGTGCCCCCGGCGCTCGCGCTACGTCGCTCGCTTGACCAGCGTCACCAAATTCGCGCCCGAGCGCCGCTCGTAGCGGAGCTCGTCCACCACCTGGCGCACTAGGTGCCAGCCGAGCCCCCCCGCCTCGCGCTCCGCCCAGGGGGCGGCGAGGTCGGGCACGGGCGCGTCCGCCGGGTCGAAGGCGCGCCCCTCGTCGGTGATCGTCACGCGCGCGCCGTCGTCGGCGCGGTCCACCTCGATCGTGATCGGCCCCGGCCCGGCCGCGCCGTAGCCGTGCAGCACGATGTTCGTACACACCTCGTCGGCGGCGAGCACGAGCGCCTCGCCCACCGCCGGCGGCGCGCCCACCTCGGCGCACGCCGCCGCCACGAAGGCGCGCAGCGCGGCGAGGTCGGCGAGGTGCGCCCGCGGCACCGAGCGCCGCGCCGCCGTGGCGCGCGGCGCGCTCCCCCCCGCCCCGTCGTCAGCGCGCCGCACCGCGCGTCACGACGCCTGCCGCTCGAGGAGCGCCTCGATCTTCCCGAGCAGCCGCGGCAGCTCGACGGGCTTGGTGTCGAAGTCGTCGCACCCCGCCGCCAGCGCCTGCTCGCGGTCGCTCGCCATCGCGTGCGCCGTGAGCGCGATCACCGGGATGAGGCGCGTCGCCGGCGAGCTCTTGAGGCGCGTCGCCGCCTGCCACCCGTCGAGCACCGGCAGGCTCATGTCGAGCAGGATCAGGTCGGGCGCCTCGCGCTCGGCCAGCGCCAGCCCCTCCGCCCCGTCCACCGCGCTCACCACCGCGTAGCCGCGCCGCTGCAGCCGCCGCGTGAGCATGTCGCGGTTCATCTCGTTGTCCTCGACCAGCAGGATCTTGCGCACGGCGCGCTCGCCCCCGCTCACGGACCCGCGGGCGACCGCGGCGCCGGCGACAGCTCGGCGGCGTACCGCTCGACGCTGATGAGGTTCGCCTCGGCGAGCGTCTTCGCGGTGATCACCACCACCGGCACCGCCTGCCAGGCCGGCACGAGGCGGAAGCTGGCGAGGAAGTCCACGCCGTCCATGTCGGGCATCATCAGGTCGAGCAGCACCAGGTCGGGCACCCGCGCGCGGGTGCAGGCCAGCGCCGCGCGCCCGCTCGCCGCCTCGTCCACCCGCCACCCCTCGCGCTCGAGCACGCGGCAGAGGATGTCGCGCATCGCCGCGTCGTCCTCCACCACCAGCGCGTGCCCGCCGGCGGCGGGGCGGAAGGTGCGCAGCAGCCGGGTGAGCCGCTCGCGGTCCACCGGCTTGCCGAGGAACTCCGCCGTGGTGAGCATCGGGCCCGGCGCGGCCTCGGCCGGCGCCACGTCGGCGGCCGCCGCCGGCTCCGGCACGCGCATCTCGGCGGTGTACGGCGGGCGGAACACCGGGAAGCTCTGCGTGTCGCGCTGCGCCTCGTGCACCGCGTGGCTCAGCGCCACCTCGCTCGGCTGCGCCGGCAGCCGCACGGTGAACGTCGTGCCCACCCCCGGCGCCGACTCCACGTCGATGTCGCCGCCCATCAGCCGCGCGAAGCGGCGGCTGAGCGCCAGCCCGAGCCCCGTGCCGCCGTGCTTGCGCGCCAGGCCGGCGTCCACCTGCGTGAACGCCTGGAAGAGGCGCGCCTGCTGCTCGGCCGTCATCCCCGCGCCGGTGTCGCGCACGCGGAGCACCACCCAGGCGCCGCGGTGCTCGTACTCGCGCCGGTCGGCCTCGAGCGTCACCGTGCCCTGCCTGGTGAACTTGCCGGCGTTCGAGAGCAGGTTGAGCAGGATCTGCCGCACCTTGGTGGCGTCGCCGACGACGGTGCCCACGTCGTCGGCCACGCGGACGACGAAGCGGTTCTCGTGCTGCACGACAACGCGCTCCGCCGTGCTCGTGACCTCGCGCACGAGCTGCGCGAGGTCGAACGGCTCGCGCGCCACGTCCATCTTGCCCGCCTCGATCTTCGAGAGGTCGAGCACCTCGTTGATCAGCCCGAGCAGGTGCTTGCCGGCGCTGCTGATCTTCTGCAGGTCCCGCTCGATCTGCGCGGCGTCGAGCTCCGACACCTCCTCCTGCAGCATCTCGGAGTAGCCGATGATGGCGTTGAGGGGCGTGCGCAGCTCGTGGCTCATGTTCGCCAGGAACAGGCTCTTCGCCTGGCTCGCCTCCTCGGCCCGCGCCTGCGCCGCCGTCGACTCGTCGCGCGCCTGGGCGAGCAGCCGGTTGGCCTCCTGGATGTGGCGGCTCTGCTCCTGGCTCAGCCGCCGGCTCGCCACCAGCCCCTTGGCCTGCGAGTGCGACTTGAGGCCGAAGACGACGGCGTAGATGACGATGCCGGTGATGCAGAGCAGCGCCGTGATCGGCGGCCCCTCCGGCTCCAGGCGGAAGCCCACCACGGAGCCGACGGCGAGGACGCCCAGCCCCGTGGCGGCCAGCGACGGGAGCGCCAGCCGCACGCCGCCGACGCTCAGGAAGGCGAGCAGGAGGGCGGAGAAGTAGAGCGTGCTCGTCCACGGGTTGAAGTGGACGTACGCGCTCCACGCGCCGGCCAGAAAGCCGTCGAAGCCGAGGTTGATCAGCTCCGTGCGCTTGGAGTTGCGGCTGTGCCGGGCCAGCACGTAGGCGACGTGCGGCCAGACGATCCCCTGCAGCAGGGCGACCACCATCACGCCCAGGGGGGCCGACCGCGCCAGCAGGAGCGACCCGATGCACACCATGAAGATGGCGTGGCCGGCGATGCGGATCGGGTAGTCGAGCGACACCAGCGGGTGCACGGGGCGCTCGACGGCGGCCAGCGGCGCGGTCGTGCCCGTCGCCTCGCTCAGCGAGATGCTCGCCACCCGCTCCAGCGAGCGCTCCAGCGTTCTCCCCATCTCCGCGCGCACGGCCATGTGGTCTCCGGCACGGGGGCGGCTCCGCGGAGCGGTCCCGGCTCGTTCGGCAGCGAGGCCCGGCGTCGGGTCGGTGAGCGCGAAGGTACAGTCTGGCCCGCCCCGCGCCAGTGGGGCGCGGCGGAACGGGCGCCCGCCCCGCTCAGAAGCGCTCGCCCTTCGCCTCGCGCGCCTGGCTGCCCACCGGGCGGATGCGCGACCACATGGTGTAGAAGAAGAGGCCGACCCCGGCGATCTGCGCCAGCCCGCAGAGCACCACCGCCCAGCGCAGCCACAGGCCGCCCGCCGCCGTGCGCAGCAGCTCCCCGGCCACCCGCCCCGCGGTGCCGAGCGCGACGAGCCAGTACGCCGCGCCGGCGAGGCGCGGGCTGTAGCGCTCGTCCCCCTTCTCGGGGCGCGGGAAGAGCCAGAGCGCGACGCCGAGGATCATCATCATCACGAAGCCGACGAAGATCGCGTGCGCGTGCGCGCTCGACTCGTACGGCGTGGGGTGGCGGCCGTAGAGCTCGCGCCGCACCATCATCCAGCCGCCGAGCGCGAGCCCGAGGCCCAGGAAGGCGATGGCGGTCTTGAGGTAGCGCCTGACGAGGGAGTACATCCCGCCAGTCTACCGCTCCGCGCGCGCGCCGGCGAGCGGCAGCCGCGCGCCGCCGCCCTGCTCCGCGGCCGCCGTGCGGGCGCGGCCGGCCGCCGCGCGCAGCTTCCGCGGCCCGTCGATGGTGCGCCAGAGGACGTAGGCGAAGGTGTAGGCGCCGAGCGCGGAGAGCGCGCCGCCGGTGGCGAGGACCGGGGTGCCGGCCGCGGCGCCCACGGCGCGCGCCGCGAAGCCGGTCACCATGAGCGCGAGCCCCGCGTTCGACGCCCACCAGTGCCACGCCGCCGCGCGGCGGCTGTGCAGCGGGAAGCCGGCGAAGCGCGGGATCACGTGGTACGCGACGCCGTAGATCATCATCGTCACGAAGCCGAGCAGCACCATGTGCGCGTGCGCCGGCCGGTACACCGTCCACGCGGGGTGCGCGGCCATCGCCACGCCGAGCGTGACGCCGAGCGAGAGCCAGGCGAGGCTCGCCTTGACGAAGGCCTTGACGAACCACTCCATCAGCGGCCTCCCGGGCGCGGCGTGATCGTCGCCAGCAGGAGCAGCTCCCGCTCCTCGGCGCGCATGCCGTGCAGCTCGTTGGGCGCGTAGGCCACCGCGTCGCCCGCGGCGCAGGCGCGCTCCTGCGGCGCGCCGCCGTCCTCCCCCGAGAGCACGCCCGCGCCCTCGAGCACGGTGAGCAGCACGGTGGACGCGCTGCGGTGCGGCGGCACCGCCTGCCCCGGCGCGAGCCGGAAGACGACCAGCCGCGCGTCCGGCTCGTCGTGGATGATGGCGGTGGCGGGGCGCGCCGGGTTCGCGGCGACGGCGGCGCGGGCCGCCGCCCTGGGATCGAGCGCCCTCACGCGCCCGCCCCGCTCGCGGCCGCCTCGAGGGCGGCGACCAGCGCGTCGGGGTCGGCGCCGTCGCGGCGCGCGGCCTCGGCGAGCGGGCTCGCGCCGCCGCAGCAGGCGTCGATGCCGAAGGCGTTGAACACCGCGACGGTGGCCGGGTGGCGCCGCAGCACCTCGTTCACGGTCCAGGCGGGGTCGATCCGCGGCGCGCGGGGGGTCGTGTCGGTCGTGGTCATCTGCTCGTGCAGCTCGAAGGTGAGGAGTGAAGCGTGAAGTGCGAAGGGTGACGCGCGGCGCGGCGGCGCGGTGTGACGGATGTCATGCCCGGCGCTCAGAAGGCGACGCGGAGCTGCAGGTAGCCCCAGTCGCGGACGGTGCCCTCCGCGCCCAGGCCCGCCGCCGCGGCGTCGCGACCGGCGCGGAAGGCGCTGTAGCCGAGCTCCACGCCGGCCGCGGGCGTCAGGCGCACCGGGAGCGTGACGTCGCCCTCCCACCCCAGGTCGCGGCCGGCGCCGGTGGCGAGCGTGAAGCGGTGCAGCTCGCCCTTGAGCGCGAGCGCGCCGCCGAGCTTCAGCGAGCCGGTGGCCAGGGCGTCCACCAGGCCGCGCTCGCGTGTGGCCGCCGCCGGGTCGCCG
>Ga0307413_10000468_pt1 | contig 13149 bp, 9 predicted proteins | sample DK1Ometagenome_3_FD_203714 | JGI IMG/M metagenome (GOLD analysis project Ga0307413, IMG submission 203714) | Maize rhizosphere microbial communities from greenhouse at UC Davis, California, United States - DK15-O-2 | ecosystem: Host-associated > Plants > Roots > Rhizosphere > Soil | place: USA... | reverse complement strand
CGCCGCGGGACGCGTGACCAACTTCGACGACGCGAACCAGTACCTGCGGCGCGAGTACCGGGCGGGGTGGAAGCTGTGACGAGATGACAGCCAGTTGACAGGCGCACCCGAGACGCGCCCTCCGGCTACGCCGGAGGGCGCGTCTGTCATCTATCGGTATGCGTAGGGCCGTTACGCCGCATTCTCGACCGGCCGGTACACGAGCGCCACGACCCCCGTGCCGAACGTCTTCGCCTCCACGAGCTTGAGCCTCGCCTTACTCCCCTCCTCGAACAGGCGCTTTCCGCTCCCCAGCGCGAGGGGATAGACGAGCAGATGGTACTCGTCGATCAGACCGTGCTGCATCAGCGTCTGGACGAGCGTGCGGCTGCCGTGGACCACGATGTCCTGCCCGGGCTCCTGCTTCAGCCTGGAGACTTCGTCGGCGACGTTCCCCTTGATCAGCCGCGAGTTGTTCCACCCCACTTCGTTCAACGTTGTGGAGACGACGTACTTGGGGAGCGCGTTCATGCGGTCGGCGAAGCCTGTCGGGTCGGTGCGCGACGGCCAGGCGGCGGCGAAGCCCTCGTAGGTCACGCGCCCGAGCAGGAGCGCGCCGCTCGCGAACAGCTCGTCCTGCTTGAACTTCGCCGCCTCGTCGTTCCAGTACGGGAAGGACCACTCGTGCGGCGCTTCCATCACGCCGTCGAGCGTCATGAACTCCGTGACCACCAGCTTGCTCATGTCGGTGCTCCTCTGGTTCTCGTTCGCCGCCGCACGCCGAGGCACGGCGTGATCACCGGTTTGCCGCCGCTCGCGCGCGCGTGCGCTCCTCCTGCTCCCTCAGCTCGGGCGTGAGCTCGGCGCCGAAGTCCGACGGCTCGGCGATCTGGCGAACCTCGGTCTCACCGTCGCCGGCCACCGTGATGAAGCGCTTCGTCCACTCGATCGCCTCGTCCTTCGAGTTCACCTTGAGCAGCGCGAAGCCGGCGATCAGCTCCTTCGATTCGGTGAACGGCCCGTCGGTCACGGTGACCTTCCCCTTCGAGAGCCGCACGCGGGCGCCCGTCGCGCTCGGCAGGCACCCCTCCGTCGCGAGCAGCACGCCGGCCGCCGTCATCTCCTCGAGGAGCTTTCCCATCCGCGCCATGTCGTCGGTCGTCGGCGGCGTGTTGGTCTCCACTGCCTTGTAGATCGCCAGGAATCGCATCGTCGTGTCTCCTGCTGGTCTCGGGTCGTGAGCCGGGCGCCCGGTCAAGACCGCCCGGGTGAGCCTGTGCTCTACCTACACGTCGAACGAGGGGCGGCAGGATCGACACGCCCGAGGTTCTGGCCTTCGGAGGCTGCGCCGCGCCGAAGGCGCGCCGCTCACGCGTCGCCGTCGGGGAAGCAGGCTCGATACAACCGGGCGCCCGGCCGTATGTGGAGTGTCGAGATCCGTGCCCCTCGGCGCGCCAGGGCACGCGAGAGCTCGCGCCGCTCCGCCCCCTTCGCGAGCGAAAAGAGCAGCAGCGCGCAGGGGTGGGCCGCGCCCGCGATCCGCGCCGCCTCGGTGTCGGCCCATCCGCTCCGGGCCGCGCTCGCGCTGTCGGTGAACCAGCGCCCGAGCAGCACGCCCGGCGGCATCGGTCGGTCGTGAGGGTCGGCGAAGTCGTCGGTGCGCGCGTACGGCCGCGGGCCAGGGAGCCCCGAGTAGAACCGCCAGGCGTTTTCCGCTCCACCCGACAGCCAGATCGGCTCGCGCCGGGCGGCCGCGATCGGGGTGAGCGCGCGCACCATCTCTCGGGCCTCGTACCGGCCGGGCGGCGACCACGCGGTCGTCGCGGCCTTCGACAGCGGCCGCCAGAGGAGCAGGAGCCCCACCACCAGGAGGCCGACGGGCGCCGCACGTCGAGGGAGCGTTTTCGCGAGCGCGGCACCCGCGCTCGCCAGGCAGAACGCGATGAGCGGCGCGGCGAAGAGGAGTATGCGGCTGCGCAGCGGGTACTGCTGGAGGGCTCCCGCGACGACCAGCGCGAGGAGCGGGGTGGCGAGGAGCGCCGCGCTCGCCAGGCCGCGCGTGCGCGCGACGACGGCGATGCCGGCGACGAGCGCCGCGGCGAGGGCGGGTAGCTCGTACGGACGTGACCGGCCGTCGAACAGGGTGAGTCTGATCGCCTCGTGGGCCGCCCGGACGCCGCGCTCGTAGAGCCCGGGCGGGCTCGTGGTCAGGAAGTACGGACTCCAGGACGCCCGCAGGAAGTGGCCGAGCGGGGCCGCCGGGTCCGCGACCTCGCGGTGCAGAATCACAGTCGCGGCGAACGCGACGCCCCAGGCCCCCACCGTCGCCAGCGCGTGCGCCGGGAAACCGGCGGCGCGCCTAGTGTGCGAGTCGAGCAGGAGGAAGGCCGCCACGCCGGCGAGGACGAACACGGACGGCGTCGAAGCGAAGAGCGCCGCGGCGCCTCCCGCGGCGAGTGCGGTCCAGCGCCGTCCGCTCGTGGGCGCCCCCGCGACGTGGAACGCGCCGGCGAGGAGCAACAGCGTCACGAGTGCGTCCACGGCGTACGGCTTGAGCTCGTTCGAGTAGTAGACGAGGGGCGGCGAGAACGCGACGAGCGCCGTGGCGATCGCGGCCGCGCTCTCGGAGGTCAGTCGTTGCCCCACCCACCAGGTGAGCGGCGCGAGGAGCAGCCCCGCGACGAGCGCCGGTGCCCGGAGCGCAAGCTCGTTGGGCCCGCCGAGGAGCACGGCCGTCCGTTCGAGCCAGAGGAAGAGGGGCGGCGCGGTCTGCCGGAAGTCGAGCGGCGCGAGGAGCTCCAGGAACGAGCGGTCGACGACGTTCAGGGCGACGGCGGCCTCGTCGAACCAGAGCGCGCGGCGGGCGAGGTAGAGTCGGAGGCGAACGACCGTCCCGAGCGCCACGCACAGCCAGACGGCGTAGAGAAGCCAGCGCGCCGGCGCGTGACTGGTGGCCGTGCTCTCACCCGGCGCCGCGAGCCGGCGCTCGCGGCGCGTTGACCTGCCGTCGATCCAGCTCACGAGAGGGTTGCGGATCACGGCAGCTCGCGCGCACTCATGGCTCGCATGCCGGGAGGGCGGTCGCGCTGCCCGCCCCCTCAGCGCGCCTGCGCGTCGAGGTTCGACGCCTGCCAGATGTCGCGCGAGGTCGTCGAGACGACGCAGGCGAGACGCCGCGCGTCGCGGGAGAGCGCGAGGTCCGACTTCCTGCACTCGACCGGCAGGCGCAGGTAGAGCTGCGGCCGGCCGCCGTCGGCGCGCATGCGCCACACCTCCGGGAGGCGGTCGTCGGCGTAGTCCACCCAGAGGTAGAGCCAGCCGTCGTCGGTCCACCGCAAGGGCACCGCGTCGCCGTTCGGCCCGTCAATGCGCTGCCACGCCCCCTCACCCAACCGCATGCGCCAGAGCGTGAACCAGTCGCTGGTGCCGGCCATCCGCGCCGCGACGACCTCGCCGCCGTCGGGCGACACCGCCCAGCCGACGAACGAGCCGCTGGAGTCGGGGCGCGGGAGTGACGTTCTGACGCCGCCGGCCAGGCGGACGGCCGTGAGGGTGTGCCCGCCGTCCGCCGGGTAGACGAGCGTCGCGCCGTCACCGCTCCAGGCCAGCGGCTTGAAGTAGACGGGCGGCGCGGCAATGCCGCCCTCGACGCGCTCGACGCGTCCCGTGGCTTGATCCCAGACCATGACTGAGAGGCCGCTGGAATCCCTGACGAGATACGCGAGCCGGCGACCGTCAGGTGCCCAGCGCGGATACGATTCCTGCGCGGCGGTCGCCACGATGGCGCGCGACGGTCCGCCGGCGAACGGGGCGACGTGGATGTTGTAGCTGTAGGAGCCGGACGTGCCCTCGTCCCGCTGGCTGAAGGCGACCCACTCCCCGTCCGCCGTCAGGTCGGCTCGCGCGCGCTCGAGTGAGCCCGAGGTCGACTGGGTCGCCGTCGCCGTCGCCGTAAGCCGCTCGCGAGGTCCCGCTACCGACATGGTCCAGAGCTGGTCGTTGACTGGTGCCTGATCGAAGACGAGCGTACGTCCGTCGGGCGTGAGGTCGAGCCGGGTCCCCTGTTTGAGGCCGCTGAAGACGAGGGCGGGCTCACCGACCGGCGCTCCCGTCCGACCGTCGATCCGGACTCTCATCAGATCCGCGCCCGCTGCTGCCGGATTCAGGAAGTAGAGCGCGTCGCCCCTTCGGCTCCATCGTACCTGGTGGATCGCCCCCCCGCCCAGGCGCCGCCACGTGCGGCCGTCGCGCGAGAGCACGCCGAACTCTGACTGCAGGCCGAGCGCGATCCAGCGTCCGTCGGGAGAGACCGCGACGTCGTTCCCGAAGGTGACGCTCCGCGGCGCGAGTGGGACGATCGCCTCGACCCGACCCGTCGCCACGTCCACGACGGTGAGCGTGTCACCGAAGGCGCGCACGAGGCTGCGCCCGGACGGGTCCCACGCGAACGGCTGGATGTCGGGCGCCACCCGGCGGGCAGGGCCGCCCCGCCTCGCCACGACGAACAGGCCCGAGCTGGGCCCACTGTCCCGGACCATGTTGAAGGCGATGCTCGACCCATCAGGGCTCCACCGCGGCTTCTCCAAGGACTGGGACGCCGCTGCGAGGTCCTGCGGCCCGCCGCCGCCGGGCCCGAGCTCCTGCACGACGAGCGACACGCCATTGGCGACGTAGGCGACCCAGCGACCATCCGGTGACACCGCCGGGTACCTCGCGGCGCCCGAGAACGTGATTTGCCGCAGCGCGACCGGCACGCTCGCAGCCGGCGCCTGCGGCCTGCGGAGCGCCATGCCCAACGCCGCGACTCCCGATCCGACGGCGACGACGAGCGCGAGCGCCGCGGCCCACCCGGTCCAGTGCCGCGGCGGCTGGCGTGGCCCGCGGCCGGAGCGCGTCTCGCCGGCAGCCACGGCGGGTGGAGGCGCGGAAACCGCTGTGACTACCTCCGGCGCCACGCCCGCAGCGCTACCAGGCACGGCGGAAGCGTCCGGCATCGCGAGGAGCGCCGCAGATGGCAGAGCGGGCGGCGTAATCGTTGGCTCCGCGACCTCGGCTGGAGCGGCGTGTTCGGCACGCTCTACAATGATTGCAGCCGACTCGGCTTCACGCCGCAGGCGCGCAGACAGCGCCGCCACCGCGCTGTCCGGCGGGAGGTCGAGCTCCTGCTCGAGCAGGAGCTCGTAGATGCGCGCCTGACCGAGGGCGCCGGCGCGGTCGCCCGAGGCGGCCAGCGCCTCCATGAGCCCGACCGTGACACGGGCATTGAGCGGGTCGAGCGCAGCCAGCTTGCGCCACCACGCGACTGACGCGGTCGCGTCGCCGCGTGTGAGTGCCCCGCGCGCCAATGCTTCGAGGCTCCGCGCGTAATCCCGCGCCAGCGCGTCCCGCTCGCCTTCGGCCCACCGTTCGAACTCCTCCGCGCCCGCGAGGTGGAAGCCGTACAGGAACGGCCCCCCGTAGAGCTCGGCGGCTCGCGCGTCGCCGCCGCGCGACACCGCCGCCGAGAACTCGGCCACGTCGCTGGTGACGACGTCCGGGTCCAGGCACAGCTCCTTGGCGCCGACGATCGCCGCCTCGGACTTGAGGTCGCGCCGGAGCGAGTAGACCGCCTGGGCAAGCGTGTTCCGCGCCCGGTCCTCACTGGCGTCGGGCCACAGCAGCGCCAGCAGCGTCTCACGGCTGACGCCGCGAGCGCCAGCGCGCGCGAGGAGAGCGAGGACAGCCACCCGGCGTGGCTGAGCGGCCGCGCCCGAGAGCGCCTGGCCGTCGTCGCCACGCACGGAGAGGCCGCCGAGGGTTTGGATGCGGATCATGCGCGTGCCACCCGGCGGGCGAGGAACAGACGGAGCCAAGGTACGGGCGCTCCCGGCCCGCGGCAACAACAGCGGCTCTCGGCTCTCGGCCACTGCGAACGGCGCTCGGCGAACGCACCGCGCGGTGAGAGGACGCTGACTCGGGGTGTCCCTTGCGCGCGGCGACACCCGAGGGTGGGCGGGCAGCGCCGTCACAACGCGCAGTGTGACAAGGGCTTCCGCCGGGTCATGGAAATGTCATCCGGTTGTCACCGGCCCGCATAGCATTGCCGGCGTTCCACGGGACCGCGCCGCACCACCGGCGGATCCGCGCTCCACCTCAGATCAGCCACCATCCCACTACGTCCGATTGGACGGGAGACTACGATGTCACACCACACCAGCAGCCACTCGAAGCGCCGACTCCTCGCCGGCTTCACCCTCTCGGCACTCGCCGTCCTCGCGGCCTGCACCGACCAACCAACCTCTCCCGCCGTGTCCGCCACGGCAGGCAAAGCGTCCGGCAGCTCCAAGCCGGAGACCTTCCTCTTCTCCGGCACCCAGACCGGCGTCGCGAAGATCTATTCCGCCAACGCGGACGGCTCGAACGTTCGCCAGCTCACGACCGGCGCCGGCATCGACATCCAGCCGGACTACCAGCCCGGCAACAAGCGCTTCGTCTGGGTCCGCACCGACCCGGCCCTCGGCACGAGCGAGATCTGGACGGCGCTCGCCAACGGCGCGAACACCAAGCGCCTCACGCCCGCCGGGATGTTCGCGGCGAATCCGGAGTACTCCCCCGACGGGAAGCAGATCGCCTTCGATACCGGGCGCGAGAGGGACACCCATTCGATCGCGATCATGAACGCGGACGGCACCGGGTTCAGGTTGGTTCTGGAGGGCCTCGTTCCCGCCGTCGCCCCGACGTGGGCTCCTTCCGGAGAGTTCATCGCATTCCAGGGCGACTCTCCGAGCGGCGTCCCCTCCATCTACGAGGTGGAAGTGGGCGGAGGCGACCCACGGCTCTTCGTCAACTGCACCGTCCAGCCGGGCTGCTCGGACCCCGACTACAACCCCGCCGGCACCGCGCTCGCCTTCGTCGACAACTCGACGCACCAGCTCGGGGTGCTCGCGTTCCAGACGGGCACGATCACGTACGTCGGCGGCGGCTCGAGCGAGCTGGGAAACCCGACGTGGAGCAGGAACGGCGACCGGATTCTGTTCGACAGCAACCTCCTCGACGACACACGCGACGTCTTCGCGATCCAGAGCGACGACCCGGTCGGATCGGTGTTCGTGCGCCTCACGAAGTTCAGCGGCGACGAGGTCGCCCCGGCGGCCAGCCGCTGAACCTTTGCCCGCGGGGCGGCGCCACGTCCTACGCGACGTCGCCCCGCGGGACCTCCCCACTGAGCTGATACATCACACCCAATACATCACACCCAACCGGACACTCAGATGCCCTCCCCATACACGCGCTCCACCAGCACTCGCGCAGCCCGCAGCGGCGTGACTGCCCTCGCCGCCCTGGTCGCGCTCGGCTCGACCCTCGCCGCTTGCAGCGACCAGCCCACGTCACCCATCCAGCCGAACGCCGCATCGTCGCTCGCCAAGGCTGGCTCGACCGGCTCGGGCGGCAAGCCCCAGCGCAATCGCATCGCCTTCGCACAGACCGACACGCTCGGTTACGTCGACATCTACACCATGAATCCTGACGGCGGCAGCGTGGTCCGCCTGACGAATAACGGCTTCTTCTTCGACGGCGAGCCCGCCTGGTCGCCCGACGGACGGAAGATCGCGTTCACGAGCTCCCGCGACGGGAACGACGAGATCTACGTGATGAACGCCGACGGCTCGAACGTCCGGCGCCTCACGAACAACACCTACACGGACGAACAGCCCACCTGGTCGCCCGACGGAACCAGGATCGCCTTCGCCAGCGCCCGCGGCGCCGACGTCCCCGACATCTACGTGATGAACGCCGACGGCAGCAGCCAGCGGCGGCTGACCGCGGATGGATCGGGCAACCGCCGGCCGGCGTGGTCGCCCGACGGAGGCACGATCTACTTCAGCAGCCACCGGCTCGCCGGAGGCACCGCGATCTTCCGCATGAACGCCGACGGCAGCGCGCAGACCCCGGTCCTGCAATTCGGGTCGAGCAGCGCCTCCTCGCCGGCGATCTCACCCGACGGTCGAACGATCGCCTTCCGCACCGACGACAACAGGGGCTCGATATGGGTGGCGAGCACCGCGGACCCGATGAACACGGCGTACCCGCTCCTCGACACCGTGGGCGGCAATTCCGACGCACCGGCGTGGGGCCCCGATGGCCAGACGGTCATGTTCACGATCACCGTCTTCGGCCCGACGAGTGACGAGGTCCAGCTCTTCAGGTACAACCCCGTCACCGGCGGCACGCTCCTCACCACGTCGCCGACGCAAAGCAAGAACCCGGCGTGGAGCCGCTGACGGGCACACGCACTCCTCCCTTCGGCTCTCCTTCACCCCGGCATTCGCATGCTCCCCGAACAGCGCCACCTCGTGCAGAGCAGCTGGGCGCTCGCCGCCGCGTGCGGCGGCGAGCTCGCGGGCCGCTTCTACGCGCGGCTGTTCGAGATCGACGGCGGCGCCGCCCGGCTCTTCGCCGGGGTCGACATGGCGGCGCAGCACCGCAAGTTCGCCGACATGCTCGCCGCCATCGTCGGCGTGCTCGACGATCCGGACGCGATGGTCCCCAGGCTCGCCGCACTGGGCCGTCGGCACGCCGGGTACGGAGTTCACGAGTCGCATTACGCGGCGGTCGGCGAGGCACTTCTCCACGCATTGAGCGCCACGCTCGGCGACGCTCTCCCGCCGGACGCCCGCGCCGCGTGGGCCCACGCGTATGCCCTGATCGGCGCCGTCATGCGCCGCGCCACCACGCACCAGCATTCGCTCTCGCAGTCCGTCCCTCACCAACCGACCTTCAGGCAGTAATCCCGTGTACACCCCGCACGCCTCACACCCAGCCCAGTAGGGAGTAGGGAATAGACCTGCCCGGCAGTCCCCACTCCCTACTCCCCACTCCCTGCCCCTCGCCTTTCATGCATCCCGATTCCTCCCTCGACCTGACTCCGGCCGCGCGTGCGGAGCTCTGGACGCACGTCGCCGCGACCATGGAGCACTACTCTGCCGGCGTGGACGCCGCACCCGTCGCGCCCGCGTGCGACCCCGCGGAAGTGCGGCGCTACGTCGACGCCGTCGACTTCGCTCAGCCCCTCGCGCCGCACGACGCGATCGAGCACGCGGCGCAGGGGCTCTGGCGCTACCACCTCCACACCGCGCATCGGCGCTACTTCGGACTGTTCAACCCCACCCCGGCGGCGATGGGGATCGCCGCCGACGCGCTCACCGCCGCCTTCAACCCGCAGCTCGCCGCGTGGGCGCACGCGCCGTTCGCGGTCGAGGTGGAGCGGCGACTACTTCGTGAGTTCGCTGGGCGGCTGGGCTTCGACCCCGCCGCCGCGGACGGCACCTTCACGTCAGGCGGCGCGGAGGCGAATCATACCGCCGTGGTGACCGCGCTCCTGGCGGCGTTTCCGGCCGTCGCCCGCGAGGGCCTGCGAGCGCTCGCCGGACAGCCCACGCTCTACGTCTCCGACGAAAGCCACCACTCCTTCGTGAAGGCGGCGCGCGCCTGCGGACTCGGCACCGACGCCGTGCGGCGCGTGGCCGTCGACGACAGCTTGCGCATGCGGCCGGACGCGCTCGCCGCGACCATCGAGGGCGACCGCGCGGCGGGGTGCCTGCCCTTCCTGGTAGTTGCGACGGCCGGGACCACCAGCGCCGGAGCCATCGACCCGCTGCCTGACGTGGCGGACGTCGCCGCGGCCCAAGGGCTGTGGCTGCACGCGGACGCCGCCTGGGGGGGCGCGGCCGCGCTCGTCCCCGAGCTGCGAGGCGCCCTCGCGGGCATCGAGCGCGCGGACTCGGTCACCCTCGACGCCCACAAGTGGCTCTCGGTGCCCATGGCCGCCGGCATGTTCCTCACCCGCCGTCGCGACGCACTCCCTCGGGCGTTCGCGATCAGCGCTGCGTATGTCCCCCCGAACGAGGCGGGCGACACCGTCGACCCGTACGCGCATTCCATGCAGTGGTCGCGGCGCTTCATTGGCCTCAAGCTGTTCCTCTCGCTCGCCGTGGCCGGGTGGGAGGGGTACGCCGCGGCGCTCCGCCACCAGACGGCCATGGGCGACCTGCTCCGCGCCGAGCTGGTGCGCGGCGGATGGCGGGTGATCAACGAGACCCCGCTCCCGGTGGTCTGCTTCGAGGACACGACCGGAGCGGACGCCGACGCCGTGGTGCGCGCCGTCGTCGCGTCGGGCGACGCGTGGGTGTCGTCGACGCGCGTGGGCGCGGGCCGACCGGCGCTCCGGGCGTGCGTGACGAGCTACCGCACGGGGCCGGAGGACGTGCGGACGCTGGTGCGCGCGCTCGACGACGCCCGCCGACGCGTGCGCGTGGGTACGCCACGCGCTACGAGCAGCGAAGCGGCATCCAGCGAAGCGGCGCCTCGTCTCGACCTCACGGCGCCGTGATCACCGCTCCGATCAGCCGCGCCAGCGCCGCGAGGTCGCGCAGGTCGAGCACTTCGGCCGGCGAGTGGCTGTATCGCCCGGGCCAGGAGAGCCCCATGCCCGGCGCCCCCGCAGCCACGAACGGCGTCGCGTCCGTGGCCCCGTGCGTCGTCCCCACCTGGAGGGGGATGCCGGCCGCCGCGGCGATGCGGCGCACGCGCGCGCGCTCGTCCCGCCGAGCCACCAGCCCGTCGTCCACTCCGCGCAGCACAGGGCCGGCGCCGAGCGGCGTGTACGCGAACGTCGGCGCCTCGAGCGGCGTGTCCGACGACACGAAGGTGTCGATCGCGTACGCGCGCCGCACCGACGCCCCGAGGCGCCGCGCCAGCGCGCTCGCGCCGAACACCCCGATCTCCTCCTGGACGCTCCAGGCGAGGATCACCTTGCGCGTCAACCTCGCCGGGTCGAGTGCGCGGGCGGCGAGGACGAGCGCCGTGGAGCCGGCGCGGTCGTCGAGTGCGCGCGCGGTGAAGCGCGTGGCGCCGAGCCGCTCGCCGCGCTTGGTGGCGGTGACGCCCAGCCCCACGCGCACGCCGCGCGCCACCAGTGCCGCCGAGTCGAGCCCGAACCAGGCGCGCACCGCCTCGGGCCGCCGAAGGGTGGCGCTCGCGCGCGGCACGAACACCCCGGGGAGCGGCGCGGCCGCCGTACCGTTAGGCGCCATGTCGAAGTGCAGCACCGCGGGCTGCCCCTCCCAGGCCGACGGGATCACGCCGCCCTGAGCCTCGAGCGCCACGCTCCCGTCGGCGGCGATCGACGCGACGGTCCACGCCACCTCGTCCATGTGTGCGACGACGAGCGTCGTGTCGCGGTCCGGCCCCGCGGCGACGATGAGATTCCCCGCGGAGTCCACCTCGGCCCGCTCGCGCGCCCACCCCGGGAGCGCGGCGCGGACGGCGGCACGCACCGCCGCCTCGTGCCTGGGGACCCCGGGGAGCACGATCAGCGAGTCGAGGAGGGCGGCCACGCCGGCGAGCGCGTCGCGTGAGGTGCGGCCTGCAGGCCGAGTCGCCGCGCCCGGCATCGCTGCGGCGGGCAGCACCCAGCCGGGTCCGGAGGCGTTAGGCGCCAGCCCCGCGGCCAGGCGCACCGCGGCGAGCAGAGAGTCGGCGTCCGCGGCGGCCACGCTCTCCACGAGCGCACCGGCGAAGCGCGCCCGCACGTCGAGGCGCACCAGCGAGTCGACGCCGGCGGGAAGCTCTTCGCTCTCGTCCGGCGCGCCGGCGCGCAGCACCCGCCGGCGCACGGCCGGCCCGTCGGCCACGACCCTGGCCACACCCGTAGCGGCCGGGCCTCCCTCGGCTGGCAGCTCCGCCGGCCCGGCGACGACTACCTGATCGAACGGCCCGAGGCGCGCCACGGCGGCGGCGAGCCCCGCCCACCCGGTCGCGCGCTGCACCGAGAGCAGGTAGACCGTCTCGCCCGCGGCCGGAGTCTCCCGGCCCGCCGCCGCGACCGCTGCGCAGCCGGCCCGGCCACTGGCGTCCGCGCCGGCTACGAGCGCACCGTAGCACCAGGGTGGGTGGTCGCGGCGCACGGGGTCGAGCAGCGCCACGCCGAGCCGCTCCGCCTCGGCGCGCGAGCGGGCGCCGACGTCGACCCAGAGCTGATCCACGCCGACGACCACCGTGTCGCCCCGGTGCTGACGGGCGAAGTGGGCGTTGGCGATTGCGACGACGCCCGGGATGGCGCCACGCGCGCCGAGCACGCGTACCTGCTGCCCCTGGTGGGACTGGTCCCACAGCGGGTGCGTCGCGGCGTTGCCGGCGCGGTGGAGGCGAAGGTAGCCGTCCTCGGTGATGGCGCTCACCACGAAGCCGACGTGGTCGAGCCCGCACGCCACGAGGCGGCGTGGGCGCCCCTGTCCCGCGCGGCGCACCAGGTTGCCGAGCACGTCGCGCCGCCACCCCGGATCGGCGGCCCGGATCGCGTCGGTGGCGCGCGTCTCGTCGCCCGTGGGCACGTCGAGCGCGAGCCACCGCTCGAGTGCGGACAGGGTCGGCTCGGGCGCCTGCGCGACCGCCGGGCGGCCGAAAGCGCAGGCGAGGAGGGCGGCGAAGGCAAGGGCGCGTGCGGTGCGGCCCGGGAGGGCGAGCCAATCAGCGAGAGAGCGCACGGCGCCAAGCTACTCCGTGCTGACTCCGCGCGCGACCATGCCCTTCGGGCGCCTCCGGCTCCGCCCGTGCCCTTGGAACGTCCGCTTCTCCTCCGCCCCGCCTGACGAGTCGCCGTACGCGCCTCGCGCGGTAATCGCCGGGAAGGACGCGCGGACGCTCGGTCGCGCCGGGCACAGCACTCTCTCGTATCACGGGCGCTGCCCGACGACCTGGCGATCGATCGGGGCGACGAGCGCGCGCCCGTCCACCGTAGCCCCGACCGGCACGGCGGCGAGCGCCGCGAGCGTCGGTGCTACGTCCACGGTGTAGACCGCGCGGGAATCCACGCCCGGACTGACGCCGGTGCCGAAGAGCACGAGCGCGACCCGGCGGTCGTACTCGTACGGCGAGCCGTGCTCGGCCGGCACGTCGCCGACGACGGCGCCCGGCGCCAGCCGCGCCGTGAGGCCGTAGCGGGCGAGCGACCCGTTGCGATGCGAGACGAGCGGCCGCGCCGGCGTGCGCCGCGGGTGGAACCCGTTGCGGAAGAGCGTGACGAAGGAGTCCGCTGGCGCCCCCGCCGTGTCGGCGAGCTCCTCGCGCGTCATCACCGCGGCCACGAATGGCTGACGTCTCAGGATCTCGCGCACCGCACTCCGAGCCGCG
>Ga0307413_10000467_pt1 | contig 13161 bp, 11 predicted proteins | sample DK1Ometagenome_3_FD_203714 | JGI IMG/M metagenome (GOLD analysis project Ga0307413, IMG submission 203714) | Maize rhizosphere microbial communities from greenhouse at UC Davis, California, United States - DK15-O-2 | ecosystem: Host-associated > Plants > Roots > Rhizosphere > Soil | place: USA... | reverse complement strand
CGGCTCGAGGAGCTCGATGCCCCGATGCTCGAGCGGCTGGAATCAGCGCGGAAGTCCGGCCGGGTGCTCCGCTACGTGGCGGCGCTCGACGCCGCGACCCGCAAAGCCACCGTCGGCCTCGTCGAACTGGAGCGCAGCCACCCGTTTGCGAACATCAACCTGACGGACAACATCGTGCAGTTCGTCACCAGCCGGTATCACCAGAACCCGCTCGTCGTGCAGGGCCCCGGGGCCGGGCCGGCAGTCACCGCCGGCGGTGTCTTCGCGGATCTCCTGCGCGTGTGCGCGTATCTCGGAGCAAAGTTATAGAGTCTCGACCGTGAAACCACGAAGATCACGAAGCGATCGAAGGACACGAAGAACGCCAACGGTCTTTCTCTTCGTGGTCTTCCTCACCTTCGTGGTCTTCGTGGTTCAAGGCCGGGTCCAGCGGCCGACAGTACAGCAGGCCGCACCTTCGATTGACGTCGTCGATCTGAGCATCGCCGACGCCCAGCGCCGGATGACGGCCGGGACGCTCACCTCCCGTGCGTTGACCCGCGCATATCTCGACCGCATCGCCGCGGTGGACGACCGCGGACCGCAGCTCAATGCCGTCATCGATATCAGTTCCGCGGCGCTGAAGGATGCGGAGGGGCGTGACGCCGAACGGCGCGCGGGCAGGGCGCGCGGGCCGCTGCACGGCATTCCGGTGCTCGTCAAGGACAACATCGACGTGGCCGGGATGGTCAATTCCGCGGGCTCGCTCGCCTTCGTCGACAATCGTCCGAAGACCGACGCGTTTCTGATCCGCCGGCTTCGCGACGCCGGCGTCGTCATCCTGGGGCGGACCAATCTGAGCGAGTGGGCGAACTTCCGATCGACCCAATCGACGTCCGGATGGAGCTCGCGTGGCGGGCAGACCAAGAACGCCCACGTCCTCGACCGGAACCCGTGCGGGTCGAGCTCCGGCTCCGCGGTGGCGGCCGCCGCCAGCCTTGCGCCGGTTGCGATCGGAACCGAAACCAACGGCAGCATCATCTGTCCGGCTTCCGTGAACGGCGTTGTCGGTTTGAAGCCGACCGTCGGTCTCGTGAGTCGTGCCGGCATCATTCCGATCGCGGCGACCCAGGACACAGCCGGGCCGATCGGCCGCACGGTCGCCGACGTCGCAGCCCTGCTTGGCGCGATGACCGGCGTGGACCCTCGTGATCCGGCGACGAAGGCTTCAAAGGGATTACCGGACTACACGGCGTTTCTCAATCGCGAGGCGTTGAACGGCCAGCGCCTTGGCGTGTTCCGGACGCCAGGCATGCCTGCGGACGTCGATGCAGCGCTGCAGGCTGGCCTCGCCGCGATGCGGAAAGCGGGCGCGACGATCGTTGACGTCCAGATGGCCGGTGCGCCTGGCGGCGACCAGCTCGAGGTGCTGCTGTACGAGTTCAAAGACGGCCTCAGCAAATATCTCGCGACGAGCACGTCAGCACAGAAATCGCTGGCGGCGCTCATTGCATGGAATCAGGCCAACGCCGCCCGGGTGATGCCGTTGTTTGGCCAGGAGCTCTTCGAACGCGCACAGAGCAAGGGGCCGCTGACCGACAAGGCCTACGTGGAAGCACTGGCGGCAGTTCGCCGACGTGTCGGCCCCGATGGTCTGCTTGGCGCGATCGAACGGGAGAAGCTGGCAGCGGTCGTGACGATCAGTACCGGGCCGGCATGGCGGGTCGACGGTCCGCGCGGCGATCGCGCGGGACTGATCGGCGGCTATGGCGCGGCAGCCATCGCCGGCACGCCGAGCATCACCATTCCGATTGGCGAGAGCCGCGGGCTGCCATTCGGGCTCACGTTCATGGGTCCCGCGCTCAGCGAGCCGCAGCTGATTGGTCTGGCGTACGCCCTCGAACAACGCATCAATGCCCGCCGGACGCCGCGGTTCCTGCCCACGCTCCCGTAGCATTCGCCTCTACCCGTCGCCGGCGGAAGTCCCTATTATTTGTCAGCATGACTCAGCCGCTTCTCGGCATCGTGGCGAGTGCGTTCGTCCTCGCCGTCTCCCTCGCGTTTCTCGCGGTATTCGACTTTCCAACGTTCGTTGGCTGGGTGTCGTTCTACATGCTTGGCGTTGTCCCGCTGCAGATTGTCGTCGTGGTCGTCTGGGGCGCGAACCCGCCGTTCGCCGCGCGCCTGCGGCAGCCGGCGAAAGGGCTGACGCTGCTTCTCGCGACCGCGCTGGGCGCCGCGGCGATCGCGCCGGTGGTGCTGCGCCTCGTCGGTGAGGGGATCTCTCCGCCGGGACCGATCCCGTCGCAGTACGCCGTCGTCGTCGTTCCCACGACGTTCTTCATGGCGATAGCGTTTGGCGGATGGCCCTTCGACGCGCTGACGCGCGCTCAGGGCAGGGCGAACGCAAGGAATCAGATTGCTGCGGGACTTTTACTCCTCGTCGTGTCGTACGCGCTGACGTATGCGCTCTTCCGCGTGTTCTTCAATTACGAGTTCCTGCAGGGGACGCCCGTGTATCTGCAATCCGCGCCCCATGGGCTGTTCAACGGGGTCTCGGCGCTGGTGTTCTACGTGACGATGCTGGGCGGGATGTTTCTGATGCTCCATTTCGACTTGTGGCCGTTCACGCTCGCCGCCGGTCTGATGAAGCAGCCGGTGCTGGGCCTTGTCTGGACGATCGCCGCCGCGGCCGTCGCCGCGGTCGTGATGTGGATCACGACCGGCATCCTGGCGCTGGATCCGATGTACGTGCTGACTCGCATCACCGCGCCGTTCATCTTCGGCACGATCATCGTGCTGAACATGCTGCAGAACTCGCTGTTTGCCACGCTCCGACAGCCGCTGAAGGGTGCGGCGAACGCGTTGGGCGCGGCCCTTATCGGAGGCGTGCTGGCGCATCTATACGGCCGCGTCGACCGGATAATCGTTGGGCTCGAGCTTCCGTCCGGTGCGCCAGGCTATGAGTACGAGTTGTGGCTGGTGAACGCGCTTCTGAGCGTGACGTTCCCGTTTCTGATCGTGTATGCGGCCTATTTCACGTTCTGGCCGATGACGAAGCGCCAGGCCGTCGGCTCAACGGTGCAAACGTGAGCAAAGCCGCTGTTGAGCTTTGCAGCGTCGAAATGGCCCTATATTTTCAATGATAAATGTCGTCCGCGCGGATGGTTGACCCGGCCACGTTACGTCTGGCCGCGGTCGTCGCTTCTTCCGAAGACGCTATCGTCACCGAAACCCTCGATGGCTCCATCGAGACGTGGAACCGGTCTGCCGAACGGCTGTTCGGGTATTCAGCAGCAGAAGTTATTGGTCGCCCGATCGAAATCATCGTTCCGCCGGAGGTGCGCGCGACGGGGGAAAACTCGTCGCTGCGCGTGCTGACCGGTCAGACGGCCAAGCATTTCGAGACAATCGGTCTGACACGCGACGGCCAGCGCATTCCGATCTCCGTGTCTCTCTCGGTTGTGGTCGCGCCCGAAGGGGACGTCATCGGGACATCGCGCATCATCCGCGACATCTCGGCGCAGCGGACGCTGGAACGCGACACGCTGCGCCTCGCGGCGATCGTCAACTCCTCCGAAGACGCCATTGTCAGCAAGGACCTCAACGGGATCGTGCAGACGTGGAATCGCGCGGCGGAGAGAATGTTCGGCTATGCGGCGGAGGAGATCATCGGGCGGCCGATCCGTCTGATCATTCCGCAGGATCGGCAGACGGAAGAAGACAAGGTGCTGGCGACGATCCGCGCCGGCGGCGCAGTCGAGCATTTCGAGACGGTCCGCCAGCGGAAGGACGGCACGCTGATCGAGATTTCGCTCAGCGTGTCGCCGGTCCGCGCTCGCGACGGCGCAGTCATTGGCGCCTCGAAAATCGCCCGCGACATCTCTGAGCAGCGGCGCCTCCTGCACCAGGCGGAGGAAGCGGCGCGGTCGAAGGACGAGTTTCTGGCGATGCTGTCGCATGAGCTGCGCACCCCGCTCAATGCGGTGCTGGGCTACACGCGCATGCTTCGCGACGGCCGTTATACCGACGAGCGTCGCGAGCAGGTGGTGGAGATCATCGAGCGGAACGCGCGCGTCCTGTCGCAGCTGGTGTCGGACGTGCTCGACGTGTCGAGCATCGTCACCGGCAAGGTGCGGCTGGCGCTCGACGCGTGCAACGTCGCCGTCCCGCTGCAGGCGGCGCTGGATATCGTGCGACCCTCCGCGGACGCCAAGGGCGTCGCGCTGCGGCTCACCGCTCCGGAGGAGCCTGCGCTCGCGCGTTGCGACGTCGACCGCATGCAGCAGGTGTTCTGGAACCTGCTGTCGAACGCGGTCAAATTCACGCCGCGCGGCGGCGTCGTGCAGGCGACGCTCGCAGCGGACGACAGCGTTGTGGCCGTCGTCGTGACCGACACCGGGATCGGGATCCGCCCCGAGTCGCTGCCGTTTCTCTTTCAGCGTTTCTGGCAGGTCGAAAGTGTTCACACGCGTTCAGTCGGCGGCCTTGGCCTTGGCCTCGCGCTGGCGCGGCACTTCGTCGAGCTGCACGGCGGGACCATCAGTGCCGCCAGCGAAGGCGAAGGACGCGGCGCGACGTTTACGGTGGCCCTGCCGCGCATGTCGTCCGCCGCGACCAAACAATCGTCTCCGCAGTCTTAGCGGCATGACCCCAGCGGTTGCCACCACCTTGCGGCGCCGGCCGTGACGAGCGCAATCGCGCACTCGAACGACTCGAACGACTCGAACGACTCGAACGATTCGAACGATTCGAACGATTCGAACGATTCGAACGATTTATTTCGCCTGTATATGAATCCCGCACTCGAGCTTTTCGCCCTGCCACCGGCCGGAGCGCGGATTGTTCGGATCGAGCGGCGGCGTGGTGCACGGCTCGCAGCCGATGCTGGTATAGCCGGCTTCGTACAGCGACAGCAGCGGGATGTCGTGGTCCTTGGCGTACTTCCAGACGTCGCGCGCATGCCAGCCGGCAATCGGCGCGACGCGTGAGATCGTCTTCGACGGGAGCTGGAACGGCTCCACTTCCTTCAGGTTCGCCCGCGACGGCGATTGATCCCGGCGCAGCGCCGTGAACCACGTGTCGTAGTCAGCGAGCGCGTTGAACAGCGGTTCGACCTTGTGTCGCGCGCAGCACGCCTGCGTGCTCTCGCGCTCCCACAACCCAACCTGGGGTTCCTTCGCGCGCAGGTTGATCAGGTTCAGCTTCCATCGCTCCGTGAGCTCGTCGCGGTAGGCGAGCGTCTGCGGGAAATGATGGAACGTGTCCAGGAACAGGACCGCAATGTCCGGCCGCTGCTGCAGCAGCATGTGAGTCAACACGACGCACTCCGCCTGGAAGCTCGAGGTGATGCAGGGCCTCTCGGCCTTCGCCAATGCCGACGCGATTACCTCCCGCGCCGCCTCCACGATCGTGATTTGCGTTTCGGGATTTGCGCTGTGGGATTTCACGTCAGCATTTCCTCGAGGGCCTCGCGGATCAGGTCTGCCGCCTCGTCATCGGACGACGCCCGGCGGGCGATGTGCGCCAACCGTTCGGCGAAGGTGAGCGGCGCCGCGTGCAGGTGCGTGGTTTCGCGAACCGGCTCGGTGATCATTCCCGCGCCGCACGTAAACTGCGTCGCCGGATCGATGAGAATGAAGCTGCCCGTGCCGCGGTTCTCGGCATAGCGATCGAACACCAGCGGCCGCGCGGTGGACACCTGCACGTTACCGATCTGGTTCAGCACCAGCGCGTGATTCACTTCGGCCGTGACCGTCCGCGTGCCCTGCTTGAGCAGATAGACACGGCCCGGGTCCAGCGGCTTCTCGTCCATCCAGACCACTTCGGCCTCGAACTTCTGGCCGACGAACGCCGGTTCGACGGTCAGCACGTCGCCGCGGCTGATGTCGATCTCGTGGTCGAGCGTCAAGGTGACAGACATCGGCGCGAACGCCATGTCGAGGTCACCGTCCCAGGTCACGATGCGCTCGACGACCGCCGACTTTCCCGATGGCCAGGTGGTCAACCGGTCGCCGACGCGGACGATGCCCGAGGCGATCTGGCCGGCATAGCCACGAAAGTCCTGGTCCGGCCGCGCGACGAGCTGAACGGGAAAGCGGAGCGGCGCCGCCGGCAGATTGCGGTGGACCTGCACCGTCTCGAGATACTCGAGCAGCGGTGGGCCGTCGAAATACGGCGTCCGATCGCTGCGGGTGATGACGTTGTCGCCGTTCAGCGCGCTCATCGGGATCGCGTGGACCGCGGCGCCGGTCAGGAACTCCTCGAAGTCATCCTGGATCTTCTCGTAGACGTCGCGGTCGTAGTCCACCAGGTCCATCTTGTTGATCGCCAGCACGAAATCCTGGATGCCCAGCAGCCGGGCAATCTTCGCGTGCCGTTTCGACTGCGCGCGGACGCCGTTGCGCGCATCGATCAGCAGGATCGCGACGTCCGCCGTCGACGCGCCGGTGGCCATGTTCCGCGTGTACTGCTCGTGCCCCGGCGTGTCGGCGAGGATGAATTTGCGCCGCGCCGTTGCGAAATACCGATAGGCGACGTCGATCGTGATGCCCTGCTCGCGTTCGGCGCGCAGGCCGTCGGTGAACAGCGAAAAGTCGATCGGACCGGCGTTGCGGTTCTTCGACGCCTTCTCGACCGAGCTGACCTGATCCTCGTAGACCGACTGCGAGTCGTAGAGCAGCCGTCCGATCAGCGTACTCTTCCCGTCGTCCACGCTGCCGGCCGTGCAGATGCGGAGGAGGCCGCCTTCTGAACCGTGCACGGCCATCAGAAGTAGCCCTCGCGCTTTTTCAGCTCCATCGAGCCATCCTGATCGTGGTCGATGATGCGCAGCTGCCGCTCGGACTGCCGGGTGGCAATCAGCTCGCTGATGATCTTGGGCACCGTATCGGCGTCCGATCGGATGGCGCCGGTGCACGGCGAGCATCCGAGCGAGCGCATGCGGCACTTCACGAGCTGCGGCTTCTCGCCGGGCATCGTGACGACGAAGGGCTGCTCCTGGACGATCAGCGAGTTGCCGCGAACGATGACCTCCCGTTCCTTCGCGAAGTACAGCGGCACGATCGGAATCTGTTCGAGCGCGATGTAATGCCAGACGTCGAGCTCGGTCCAATTGGACAGCGGGAAGACACGGATACTTTCGCCCGGCCGCAGTTTCCCGTTGAGCAGGTTCCAGAGCTCCGGCCGCTGACGTTTCGGATCCCACTGGCCGTTCGGATCGCGGACCGAGAAGACGCGCTCCTTCGCACGCGACCGCTCCTCGTCGCGGCGGGCGCCGCCGATCGCGGCGTCGAAGTTGCCCGATTCCAGTCCGTCGAGAAGCGCCTTCGTCTTGAGCAGCCCGCAGCAGCGCTGCGTCCCGACCTTGAACGGCTGCGTCCCGTCGGAGATCGCTTCCTGATTGGTGTGGACGATCAACCGCGCCCCGACGGCCTTCGCCATCTGATCGCGGAACTCGATCATCTCGCGGAACTTGTAGGTCGTGTCGACGTGGAGAAGCGGGAAGGGAATCGGTCCAGGGTAAAACGCTTTCTGCGCCAGCCGCAGCAGGACCGAGGAATCCTTGCCGATGGAATAGAGCATGACCGGCCGCTCGAACTCGGCCACCACCTCGCGCATGATGTGGATGCTTTCGGCTTCCAGCGCGCGGAGATGGTCGAGGCGGAGGTCGGTCGTCACGTCCGGAGATAAGGCCACAGTAGACATTTTGTCGCGTGAGTCGACCTGGAAGGTCGACCCCTACCGCGCAGGCAGGGGCCGACGCTGACGTCGGCCCAAATAAAAAAAGCCCGGGATTCTATCCCGGGCTTCGTTTCAGCTCTTTGTGTTTCTGGTTGTTACCCAAACAGCTGGACCGCAAGCGCCGGGACCGATGGGGTCCTCGTACAACAAGCGCAGGTACAGCAGCAGTTCGGGCGAAACACTGTCCTGTGATTCTACCTCAAATCCGACCGGTTTGGTCGCCTCCGCGCTATCTCGCTACGGCGGACAGGTCCGCTGCTCGAAAGCGGCCGGTGGCGATATACTTCGGCGCCTTTAAAGAACTCCCGGGAGAAACCTCATGCCCCCAACGACCTTGCTTGGCCTGCTGACCCCCGCCCCGGCGGATCAGACGGCTATCATCCTTCCCGAATCGAACATCCGGATCAGCTACGGAAACCTGCGAGGCCAGGTCAAAGCCGTCGCCGAAGCGCTTGCCGCGAACGGTGTCCGGCGCGGCGACCGCGTGGGTATGGCGCTGCCGAACGGGCTGCCGACCATCGTCGCTTTTCTCGCCGCCTCGGAGGCCGGCACCGCCGCGCCGCTCAATCCGGCGTATCGCGAAGAGGAGTTCAAGTTCTATCTGGAAGACACGAGCGCCAGGATTCTGCTCCTGCCGCCAACTGGCGCAGACGATGCGCGCCGCGCGGCGGCGGCGTGCAACGTGCCGGTGCTGAATGTGGCGATGGACGCCGAGGGCCGTGTGACCGTCGATGGGAAGACCGGAGGCCAGTCATACACGGCGCCGGGCCCGGACGATGTCGCACTCATCCTTCACACCAGCGGGAGCACGGGCCGGCCGAAGCGAGTACCGCTGACGCATGCGAACCTGTCGATTTCGTCGGGCAACGTCGCTGCGACCTACGACCTCTCCCCGCGTGACGTATCGATGTGCGTGATGCCGCTGTTTCACGTGCACGGCCTGGTGGCGTCGACGCTTGCGACCCTGGCGACGGGTGGAACGGTCGTTGTTCCTGCGAAGTTCAGCCCGCTGTCGTTCTGGCGGACGGTGCGCGACACCGGCGCGACGTGGTACTCGGCCGTGCCGACGATTCATCAGCTGCTGCTCGCGCGCGCCGAAAAAGGGTCGCGCCCGGCCGGCTCCGAGAACCTGCGATTCATCCGATCGTGCAGCGCGGCGCTGCCGCCGCCGGTGATGGCCGGCCTCGAGGAGGCCTTCGGCGCTCCTGTGCTCGAGGCCTACGGGATGACGGAAGCCGCGCATCAGATGGCCTCGAATCCGCTGCCGCCGGCCGCGCGCAAACCGGGATCGGTCGGGCCCGGCACCAATGTCGGCATCAGCATCCGCGACGAACACGGCAACGCGCTCGCTGCCGGCGAGCGCGGCGAGGTGTGCATCAGCGGGCCGAACGTCGTCTCGGGCTATGAAAACAATCCCGAGGCGAACGCCACCGCGTTCTTCGGCGAATGGTTCCGGACCGGCGATCAGGGCACGCTCTACGAGCACGGTTATCTGTCGCTGACCGGCCGTCTGAAAGAGATGATCAACCGGGGCGGCGAGAAGATTTCGCCGCGCGAGATCGACGAGGTGCTGCTGGCGCATCCGGCGATCGCCGAGGCGGTCGCCTTCGGTCAGCCGCACGCGACGTGGGGCGAGGAGGTGGCGGCGGCGGTCACGCTTCGTGAGGGCGCCGCGACGAAGGAAGCAGAAATTCTGGCGTTCTGCCGCGAACGGCTTGCCGACTTCAAGCGGCCCAAGCAGATCTTCATCACCGACGCGATCCCGAGGACGGCCACCGGCAAGATTCAGCGGCGGGTGGTGGCCCAGGCCTTTTCCGCGCAGCCATCGTGAAGATCGTCATCGCCGGCGCCGGTGCGATCGGCGGATACATCGGCGCGCGGCTGGCGCACGCCGGTGCCGACGTCGTGCTGTTCGCCCGCGGCCCGCACCTCCGCGCGATGCAGCAGCACGGGGTCCGGGTCATCAGTCCGGATGGCGATTTCTCGGCGCGTCCGCAGGTCACCGACGATCTGGCGGCGATCGGCGCCGCCGACGTCGTGTTCCTCGGCGTCAAGGCGCACAGCCTCACGGCGCTCGCGCCGACGTTGCGTCCGCTCTTCGGTCCCGACACGGTCGTCATCAGCACGCAGAATGGCATCCCGTGGTGGTACTTTCAGGAGCACGGCGGCGAACTCGACGGGGTCACCCTCGAGCGCGTTGATCCAGGTGGCGTGATCGCGGCGTCGATCGAGCACCGCCGCGTCATTGGCTCGCTCGCCTACTTCGCTACCGACATCGTCGAGCCCGGCGTCATCCATCACACCGAAGGGAATCGCATCAGCTTCGGCGAGCCGAGCGGCGAGCGGTCGGACCGCGCCAGGCAGGTCACGTCCGCGCTGTCGGCGGCCGGCTTCCGGTGTCCGGTGACGACACGGATCCGGCATGAGATCTGGGTCAAGCTGCTCGGCAACGTTGCGTTTAACCCGATCAGCGTCCTGACCGGCGGCACGCTCGAGCAGTTGACGCGGCATCCCGCCGTGTCGCGGCTGGCGCGCGCCGTGATGGTCGAAGCGGAAACCGTGGCCTCGAAGCTCGGTATCGAGCTGCCGATCACCATCGATCAGCGGATGGCTGGCGCCGAAAAGGTCGGCGCGCACAAAACCTCGATGCTCCAGGACTGGGAGGCCGGCCGGCCGATGGAGCTCGAAGCCGTTGTCGGCGCGGTTGTCGAACTGGGCGAGCGTCTCGGCGTCGCGATGCCCTCGACCAGCGCCGTCTATGCGTGCGTGAAGTTCCTCGGCGACCACCGCGGGCAATCCGCGGTCACACCAACGGTGGAGGCGGTAGCACGTCCATGCTGAACAATCGCTGGTTCCAGCTCGTGGCCTCGTTGATCGCGATGATCATGATCGCCAACCTGCAGTATGCGTGGACGCTCTTTGTCCAACCGCTGCGGGAGGGTACCGGATGGGCGCTGGCGGACGTCCAGTTCGCCTTTGCGCTGTTCATCCTGTTTCAGACATGGGTGCAGCCGCTCGACGGCTGGTTCATCGATCGACTCGGACCGCGCGGCTTCATCACCGCCGCCGGTCTGCTGTGCGGGCTTGGCTGGGCTGGGATGGGCTACGCGACGTCGCTGCCGATACTGTATGTGCTGTATTGCGCGGCAGGCACCGGGGCGGCCTTCGTCTACAGCGGATGCATCGGCTCGGCGCTCAAATGGTTCAAGGACCGCCGCGGGATGGCGTCGGGAATCATGGCTGCCGGTTTTGGCGGCGGCACCGCGCTGTTCATCCCGTTCATCTCGTCGATGCTCAAGTCGGACGGCTACCAACAGACGTTTCTCGTCAGCGGAATCGTCCAGGGCGTGGTGATCGTGTTCGTCGCGCAGTTCCTGCGCCATCCCACAGCGGAGCCGGCGCCGGCAAAGGCCGCAGCGGGCGGCGCCGTGCAGGTCGGCCGCCACCACTTCACCACGCTCGAGATGCTGCGCACGCCGCAGTTCTATTTCATGTACGTCATGTTCGTGCTGATGGCGACCGGTGGCCTGCTCGTCACCGCGAACGCCGGGCCGATCGCACGCTCGTGGGGATACAGCGCCGAGCTGCTGGCGCTTGCCGCCACGCTCAGCCCGCTCGCCAACGGCGGCAGCCGCATCTTCTGGGGCTCCGTCTCCGACAAACTGGGGCGCGAGTCGACGATGATGCTGTCGTTCCTGCTGCAGGCGATGTGCTTGTTCCTGGTCGTCATGTTCGGACAACGCTCGCCGGCCTGGTTCGTCACCTCGCTGGTCCTCGTCTACTTCACGTGGGGCCAGATCTACTCGCTGTTTCCGGCGACTTCCGGCGACTATTTCGGCAGCAGGCACGCGACATCCAACTACGCGGTGCTCTACACCGCCAAGGGCGTGGCGGCCGTCCTTGGCGGATGGATTGGAGCAATCCTCGCGGAGCGATCCGGCAGCTGGGCGCTTGGCTTCTACGGCAGCGCACTGATGGCGCTGGTAGCCGCCGTGATGGCGATGCGGCTGCGCGCGGCGGCGGCCGCGCTGAAGGCCGCGGACCTGCGCACCGCCGTCGCAGCGCGGTAGGCGAGTGCAGACGCTCGACGCGGCGGCACTCGCCGTTGAGCTGACTGAGGCTTACCGGAACCGGCGCGTCCTGCCGGTGCCCCTCTCGGTGCGCAATCCGTCGTTCGATCTCGAGACCGCGTATGCCGTTGAAGCGGAGCGTGTTCGCCTGCGGCGAGCCGAGGGGCGCGTACCTGTCGGGCGCAAGGTTGGCTACGCGAACAAGGCGGTATGGCGCGCCCTCAAGCTCGACACCCTTGTCTGGGCGCACATGTATGACGACACCGTTCAGTTCGCCGATGGCAATGCCGCGTCGCTGGGGATCGCCCGGATGTGTTCGCCGAAGATCGAACCGGAGATCGTCTTCAAGCTCCGCACGCCGCTCGACGGCGCGAGCGACCCCGCCGAGGTGCTGCACCACACCGAGTGGATCGCGCTTGGATTCGAAATCATCGACTGCGTGTTCGCGGACTGGACGTTCCAACCCCAGGACTTTGTCGCGGCGTTCGGCCTTCACGCCGCACTCGTTGTCGGCGAGCGGCGCGCGCTGGACGCGGCGGCGATCCCCCGACTCGCCGACCAGCTCGCTCGCTTCACGCTGAAGCTGTCTCGGAACGGGGAGGTGGTTGCGGACGGATCGGGAAAGAACTCGCTGCGCAGCCCGGCGCTCTGCCTCGCCGAACTCTCGGCCGCAATTTCGCGCCGCACGCCGGATGATCCGCTCGCGGCCGGAGAACTGGTCAGCTCCGGCACGCTGACCGAATCGCAATTGCTCGGGCCGGGGGAGTCGTGGGCCGTCTCGGTCGAAGGTATCGATTTCCCGCCGTTGACGCTCGAAATCACCTAGCGGCTCTGTAGAATAACTGCGTGCTCTCGAAGAAGTCGAAGTACGGCCTCAAGGCGATGCTCGAGCTCGCGGCCGAGGACGCTGGCCAGCGGCCGATTCAAGCGTCAGAGCTTGCCGACCGTCAGCGTCTACCGAAGAAGTTCCTCGAGGCGATCCTGCTGGAGCTGACCCGTCATGGCCTCCTTCAGAGCAAGCTTGGACGGAGCGGTGGTTACGTCCTCGCGCGCAAGCCAGGCGACATCACAGTGGGCGAAATCATCCGCGTCCTGGAGGGCCCGCTGGCCCTCATTCCCTGCGTCAGCAAGACCGCGTACCGCCGCTGCGACGAGTGCCTCGACGAAGAAAGCTGCGGCGTCCGCCTGGCAATGAAGGAAGTGCGGGACGCCACCGCCCACATTCTCGACAACACCACACTGGCGGGCCTCAATGCCCGTTCGCGTTCGCGCCTGCGATAGTTCCTTTCCTCGCCCAAAAGCCGTCCAGCGGGATCGGCACGGCAGCCGCTTGACAGCAATCTCCTACTCAACGTATAGATATTTAGCT
>Ga0307413_10000466_pt1 | contig 13166 bp, 12 predicted proteins | sample DK1Ometagenome_3_FD_203714 | JGI IMG/M metagenome (GOLD analysis project Ga0307413, IMG submission 203714) | Maize rhizosphere microbial communities from greenhouse at UC Davis, California, United States - DK15-O-2 | ecosystem: Host-associated > Plants > Roots > Rhizosphere > Soil | place: USA... | reverse complement strand
GTATTCAGCCTGACCGCCATCGTATCCTCCGGCGGTATGCGAGTAACCAAAAATACCGCCAACAGCAGTAGCTTCGGGATTTGATTCATGGCAGTTTCCGTAAAGTTCCTGACGGCAAAAAGCACATTTACCACAAGAGATATTAAAAGGCACCATGACGCGATCACCAATTTTTACGTTTTGTACTCCTGATCCTGTTTCTACAATTTCGCCAATAAATTCATGTCCAAAGGTTGACCCCACACGTGTGTCAGGAACCAAACCGTGATAAAGATGAAGATCCGAACCGCAAATGCAGGAGCGGAGTACTCTGACTATGGCGTCCTCAGGATGCAGGATTTCAGGAATGGGCTTATCATAATCTGCGCGGATTCTGTGTGGTCCGCGATAATTCATTGCTAGCATATTTTCTAAATTTTAAATGAAACAAAAATTCTATTGTTTTTTATGAAATGTTTAGCGCCACAAATAAAGAATTTGTATTCTCTTTGTCCCTTGCAGCTGTAAAAGCGTCGTTTATTTGTTCAATTGGAAAACGATGCGTAATCATTTTTTTTGCGTTAAGTTTCTCTTTTGAAAGCAAATCAAGGCAAATTTGCATTTCGGGATAAATATCCCAATAGGAATAACTGGCACTTGGAATCAATTTTATTCCTCCCATTTGGATGCGATTCCAATCCATTTCTGTAGTCGTTTTTCCTTTGTCAAAACCTCCAACAATTACGACCTTTCCACCAATTCTTGTATATGTTGTTGCCTGTGGGAGTGTCATTTCCATTGCAGTACCACCAGCACATTCAAATGTAATATCGGCACCAAGCTAATTGGTAAATTCCATTAGTTTTTGGTATCCATCTTCTTTTTTTGTGTTTACCGTTACATCAGCACCAAGTTCTTTGGCAAGTTGAAGTGAAGAATCTACTATATCAAAAATAATGACATCAGCACCTGCTATTTTGGCAAGCTGTAATTGCCCAAGACCAATAGAACCTGAACCAATAATAGCAACCTTATCATTGATTTTTAGCCCGCTTAGCTGAACGGCATGCAACCCAACCGAAAAAGTATCCAGTACAGCTGCTTCTTCATAACTCACATGGTCTGGAAGTTTATAAAATTTTTTAGCCGGTCCGCTAACATATTGGGCAAATGCCTGCGAAACGCTTTTCACTCGAACCTTATAAAGATCCAGGCATAAATTGTATTGTTGAATATTGCACCAGGGGCAGCTGTCGTCACCTAATACGGTTTCGATAACGACCCTGTCGCCAGGTTGTACATTAGTAACTTCAGGCCCCACACTCACAACTTCCCCGGCAAGTTCGTATCCCATTATTTTACATGCCAGATGAGGATCTTCTACTTTCCAGTGTCGAAGGTCTGTTCCGCAAATTCCGGCAACCTTTATCTTTGCCAGCACCCAGTCGGGTTTTTGTAATTGAGGGATCTCTACTTCGGCGATAGAAAAATCGCCTTTTTCAGTCTTTAATGCAGCGGTCATTTTATCATCCATAATTAAAAATGTTTTACTGTTAATATTACATTCAATAATAGCTTCAATTTAAAGTCTGCCAATGTTAACCAGTCAACACTAGCCGTCATCATTAATAAAATTTACTATCCTAATGATGTTAAGTTTCTATCTGTCAAATTTGCATTTTTATGAAATCAGCATTTTATATAATAATCGAAAAAACTTACAAAAACCTAACATTGTTAGTTCTTGTTTGTAAAAATTATAATATAAGTGTCTAATTAACTTTTAGTTATGGAGTGTAAATTATATAAATGCATTCTGTAATGATATAAACAGGAAGTCAAAAAACGAAACATTTTTATGACATGTTAATTTCGAAGTATTACGATAAGGATGATAAAGATCGATGGGCTGGTATCGAAAAAATACTAATGATAATTTTAAAAATTGAAGTTTAAATCAAAAAAAGAAATCATGGAAAATAGTGTGATTTATCAAATAAGAATGCTTTCGACACTTTGTCTTTTGCTTTTAATGACAGGTTGTGCCACCTGGAAAATAGGCAGCGCAGGACAAAAAAAAATTTCAGGTAAAACATACGTAATTGTAGGAGCATCAAGCGGTTTTGGTCGTGGTGTGGCAGAGGAACTTGGGAAATACAAAGCCAATGTAGTTTTAGCGGCCAGAAGAACAGATTTGCTGGAAGAAATAGCAGGCATCATCCGTGCAAACGGAGGAAAAGCAACCCTGGTAACTATGGATATAAGCAATCCAGAAGATTTGCAGCTTGTATCTGATGTGGCCGTAAAAGAATATGCTAAAATTGATGTATGGATAAATATGGCCGGAGTAGGGGCAATTGGACGCTTTTGGGAAATTCCTACAGAAGATCAGGCGCGTATTATTGATGTTAATTTAAAAGGTTTTATTTATGGAAGTAAAGTGGCTGTGCAGCAGTTTATTAAACAGCGTGAAGGCATACTGATCAATATGGGATCTGTAGACAGTGAAACACCGATGGCCTATCACACCAGTTATTCTGCATCTAAAGCGGGCGTAAGGACCCTTAGCCTGGCATTAAGTCAGGAATTGAGGCTTAATGGTTATAAAAATATTAAAGTCGTTACTATTGAACCATGGGCTGTTGATACACCATTTTGGAGACATGCTGCAAATTACAGTGGGGTAGAGCCGAAAATGGCACTCATGGACGAGCCTGATAAAGTTGTAAACGCCGTAGTTCGAAAATCTCTGCGTCCTAAAAAAATTGTACCCGTAGGATGGAAGGCCAAAGGTTCTTCTTTTATGGCAAATGTATTTCCCCGTTTCAACGAATGGTTTACAGCAAATGTTTCCCAAAAGTACCAAATGGAAATGGGGCCGGAAGCTTCTGATACGCAAGGTTCCATTTATCAGCCAATGTCTGAAGGACGTGGAGTGGATGATAAAGTAGATGAAAGAATGAAAGAGAATAGAAAGGAGAGAGTAAGGAATAGGGAGTAAAGATGAAAGAACAAGGATGAAAGAGCAAAGATGAAGAGTAAAGATGAAAGAGTAAAGATGAAAGAACAAGGATGAAAGAACAAGGATTAATTTATTGAGTGTATTTATTTGTAAGCTCACAGTTAATAAATTAAAATTTCGGGATTAATTTAAATGAACTTATTATGCTATTAGAAAATCAAAAAACAGACGAAGAAGATTTAAAAAAGGAAATTTATTTAGAACCATCACTGATAGAATTGCCTGCTAAATCTCTAACAGAACTAGAACAGGAATATTACAAGAGTATTCAATCAAATTATCCTAATTAAAAGGATTGGCTTTAACGCCTATTAAAACAAGCTGCCCATTGGCAGCTTTTTTTTTTATATTAGTGTTTATGTTTTCACGTAAATATTATTTTTATTCTATTTCAGTAAAAATTAGGTTAACTGGGGCGCATATCTCGGTGATCTTTCCGGTGTTGGTGATCTTTCCGTTAGTTTTGTCACGTTTAAAAATGGTGATATTGTTTGTTTCTTCATGCCCAATTAAAAGAAAATTACCGAACGGATCAATTGCAAAATCCCGTGGTTCTTTTCCGCCAGTGCTAATTCGGTCTACAAAATCAATTTCTCCATTTTTACTTATTTTATAAATTGAAATAGAATTAAGGTCACCGCGGTGCGAGAGATACAAAAAATTTCCATCAGGGGATATTTTTATAGCGGCTGAACTAGCGCTTCCATTAAAATTTGGCGGAGTACTATTCGTTTCATTCAGGATTTCTAAACTTCCATTTTTATTGTAGCGAAGAGTGGTCAAAGTTCCGTCTAATTCATGGAGCAGAAATATAAAATTTCCGTTTTTGGAAAACGCCGCATGTCGCGGCCCACTTCCTGCTTTAAGATCGATTGTCTCTTTTAATGTGAGGATCTGGTCATTAGCGTGAGGTAGATAATTATAAATGAATACCTTATCGAGTCCTAAATCATTGGCAAAAACAAAATTTTTATCGGGTGAGAAATAAACCATATGCACGTGGGGCTTCTCCTGACGATCTTTATTAATTCCTTTTCCCTCGTGTTGAATCAGCTGGCGAACTTCAGAAATAGTATTGCCTGTCATTTTCTTAAAAACAGCAATACTGCCTCCACCGTAATTGGCAACTATGACATTTTGTGCATCATCAATTATATGGCACGGATCGGCACCTAAAGTTTTATTTTTATTGAGAAATTTAAGTGTATGTTCTTTTGAATTGTAGGCAAAAGCACTGACTGTACTTTGTTCCCCATCCTCATTTATTGCATACACATATTTGTTATCTTCTGAAACTGATAAATAGCTGGGATTTATTACATTTTCCGTGCTGCTGATTAACCTTAGTTCTCCCGATAATGCATCAAACTCGAAAATGTAGACCCCATTGCTATCACAAGTTTTGGTATATGTTCCTACCAATAAGTTAAATTTACTATGGTTTCTAATTGAATTTGTATTCATGGTATAAACAATTAAATTTCAATAAATTTCTGGAATTTCTACTATTCGCAAATCACGATTTACTTAAATTGAGGTTTTAGTAGAAGTACGCATGTTGTTTAAAGAGCATAACATGGCAAAGGTGATAATGTCTCCGTCAAGTTAAACTCTAATCTGTTTAAAACAAAACCTTTCCTTCATCTATAGCATTATCACGATGAGAAGAATTTCGTATTAATCGTGAGTTCAAAGTTATTATTTACATCATTATAGGAATCGGTTAAGAAATATGTTATTCTCATACTTTCAAGGTATTAAAATGATAGTGCATATGGTTAACCTTACTAGAATAGCTTCGTCTAGGGGCAATCCTTTATTGAAATCCCTATCAATTGTTCAACTTTTTAGCTGTACTTTCTGTACTTCCGTCACCTCCTGATTTTTCGTTAGAGCCTTTTTCAAATTTATTAGGTTCATAACGTTTTGGGTCAGTTCCTGTTTCATCCGGTTTACTAGGTTTTTCAGTGCTATCCTTAGAGCTCATGCTATTTTCATTATTTTGCTGGCTGTGGAAAGGACTTCTTTGAAATTCTTCTCTAGTGTAATATTGTAAATTTTTCATTGTTATTGATTTAAATTATAAGATGCTTAAAATTAGTCTTATACCATTTATTGTTTTTATATGAAAATGAAAAATTCTTATCAAATTTACATTTTACAAGTCAAAATAACTTTTAAAACATTCATACTGAGGTATCACTTTGGTAGCAAAAAAACAAACTCCTCAGAGTACTGAAGAGTTTGTTGGAAGGAAAAAATGTACTCAGCTTTAAATGTATCAGCAATGTATTTTGCATTGTACTTAAAGATTCCTGAATACTGTTTTGAAAAACCCATTTTCCTGGTCAATCATTTGCTGTGATTGTGCAAAACCATCAGGGTGGGGCGGTGCAAGATTTGGTTTCTCCCCGTAAGGAATAGCTTTCTCAAATGTAAATTCACCCTTACCATCAAGTGATTTTCCGCTTGCCCATCTGCCTGCTGCCGCATCCTGATCAATTTCGGTCTCGATGTTGGTTGATAGAAAAGAGTAGCTGAATTTAGAATTTTCCTCGGTTTGCGGGAATGAATTCGGAATTGGGTGGTTTCCTTCAAGGCCTCCAATTTCCTCTAAAACAGCGAGCCATTGGTTTTGATGCATGGTGTCGCGGGCAATCAAAAAGGCGAGCATATCTTTCATGCCTTTGTCCTCTGTAATATTCCATAATCTCGTAGCCAAAACACGTCCTGTAGATTCAGCCATTACGTTGGCATACATGTCGGCGGCTAGGTTTCCACTTCCAACAACCCATGAGCCATTAAAAGGTACACCATTACTGTCTGTTGCCAATGCCGCCATTCCGGCAGACAGGTAATGTCTTGGGTCAGCACCGCCCATGATGGCTTCCACAATCGGACTTTCTGCAGCCATTTCGTCTTTGAAAGCACTTGATGCCGGTTCCAGATTAAGGGCTACAGCTGTGGCCAGCATCTCAATATGTGCTAATTCTTCTGTACCGGTCTCCATTAGCATGTCGCGGTACTTGGCAGGGCCTCTGGCACCAAAAGATTGAAACAGGTACTGAAGGCAAACCCTGATTTCGCCTTCTATTCCGCCAATCGCCTGTTGCAGCATTTTTGCAAACATCGGATCCGGCTTGTCAACTTTTACTTCGTATTGAAGTTTTGAATCGTGATAAAACATATCGTATAAATTTTAATTAAACAGAACGGCTTTCGTTCATAATTCTGCTAAAGGACAATAAATAAGCATGTTACGCTTACAAGTTTAGCAGTTGTAGTTATACAATTATAAGATAATCAGGCTTTTATCATGCGTATCAAAATCCTAATGTTGATTTTTAAATTCTTGCAATACAGCTTTTGCTGCCAGTCTGCCAGAATACACAGCTCCTTCAATTGTTGCCAGGTACTTTTGTTTGGTATAATCACCTGCCAATGTTAAACCGGCAATAGGTGTTTTTTGTAAAGGTTTAAGCGCTTCGGAGCCGGGCGTTAGGGCATAAAATTCTGCGGGTTCAATCACAACACGGTACTGTAATATGTTGTCCCGGATTTTTTTCCTATACTTTCGGCATCTTTAAGGACAGTTTCAAGAACTTCATTTTCCTTCATGGAGATAAACTTTTCAGGGGGAGAGAGTATAACGGAGAGACGTCCGCTAGTCTCTTTAAAAGTGGTTCTGCACTGCTCTGAAAATGCTGCCATACATGTTTCAGGAGCAAAGGTGGTCCTGTCGATGTCCATAGTGGGTTTTTTGAGTTCGATCTGAATTGTAACGGAAGGCATTATGGGAAGCCTTAGCATAGATGTAAACCATGGATGGGTGTTAAAGTACTTATGAAGCAACTTTTGAGCTGGTCCAATTGATGCTGCAAGAATTACATGGTCTGCCCGATAGCCTGTATTATCTACAGTTACACCCTTTACCTGGCCGTTTTCTATTATTAATTTCTGAACTTCAGCATCGGTTATTACAACGCCTCCGTTTTGGATGATTCTGTTTCCCAATGGTTGGGCCATAATATCGCTCATACCTCCCAGAAATGCTCCGACTCTTGTTTTGTAAAATTTTGGCAGAAAGGGTATAAAAAGGCCAAAGAAGACAAAAGCGGAGTATCTTTTTGGAGGCAGGAAAAACAAGCCGGCGGAAAGAGGCGTGATGATTGTCGTGATAAGGTGATCTGAAATACCTTTATCTTTTGCATATTCCAGAATACTTAGCTGATCCATTTTTTCAGGTTTACTAATGCAGTCAATTATTCCCTTTGTAAAGAAACGGGTAAGTGTGAGTTTATCATGTATTGAAAGCAGGTGTGAATTTCCAAAAAATCCTGCAAGAGTTTTAAATGGTTTATAAAAAGGAGCAAGGCCAAATCTACCGCGTTTCTTTCCTCTTTTCATTATGATAATTTCATCTTCCCAGAAAAGAATATTGTCAGGATCAATGTCTGCCATTTTTAAGAGCTTGGGCAGTTCGGTGAAAAAACCCAAAAAACGGTGCAGCCCTGATTCAACTTTCATTCCATTACTGTCCCAAGATGCAGTTCTTCCGCCAAGATATTCATTTCGTTCCAGTAATGTAACTGCAACACCATACTGCTGTAGGTGTAGCGCAGTACTCAATCCTGCAAGTCCGCCTCCAACGATAATTACAGTGCGGTCTTTATGTTTTTGTGTGGTTTTCATCATACGTTTCTTTAGGAGGATCTGTTTTTTCAATAACTATTTGCCTTTTTAATGCCGGGGTCTCGATGTGATGTTCTTTAAAAGTCTTTTTAATGTTTTCGTAAAAGTCCGAAACTACAAATCCAAAATCGGCATTTGCTGTCCAGGCAAAGACAGACAAAAGAATTGCTTCTGGAGTCAAATCTTTAATTAACACCAATGGTTCGGGCTGATTCAGAATTCTTTTGTCTGCTTTTATAAGTTCATGAATTATAGTTTTAACCTGATGCAATTCGCTGTTGTGATTGACACTTAGTGTTATATCAGTTCGGCGTGTCATTTCTTTGGAAAAGTTTCTAACGATACCATTTGATAATGCACCATTTGGAATATAGACCGACTGGTTGTTTGGTGTAATGATTTTAGTACTGAAAATGAATATGGCTGCGACGGTTCCGGATTCGCCCTGCGCTTCGATGTAATCGCCAACACGCAGCGGTTTAAAAAGAATAATGAGCAGCCCGCCGGCAAAGTTTGCCAAAGAACCCTGAAGCGAAAGCCCAATCGCCAGACCTGCAGCACCAATTGCGGCAACAAATACAGATGTTTCAACTCCAAGCTTGGTGATAACGCTTACAAAAAGCAATGCCCGAAATGTCCAGATCAGTACATCCATGACAAATTTTAAAAGTGTGTCATCAAACCTTTTCCTGCTGATCAACCTCATCATTATCATTCTGAAAATTTTAATGATGATTATACCAATAACAAGGGTTAATATAGCGGATAGAAGATTGGGCCAGAATGCCATGGCCGCGGCTTCTGTCTTTTTCCAGTATTCGTTTATTTTTTCCATAAATAATCGATCTTTTTGCAAAAAAAATATCTTTAATCTAAAGAAACAGTTATTGTCTGTATTTTATTTCTATTCTTGATTTTGAAGTTGTAAAAAGTGCGGCACCTATCTCAATAATACCAAGGACCAAATGGGGCATGTATACTATTTCGGCAAAACCCAATAACCATGGCGATGCTGCCAGAAAAATGCCCGAAAAGATGTCCAGCGCTAAATGCCCTTTCATTGGAATTATTTTTAAAAATCCTAATTCATAATTAGTTAATAAGCTGTAGATAATTGCTGTAACACCTATGATATAAAAAACAGTACTTTCTATAGCGTTGACGTTTAAACTGAATAAAGATGGTGAAGCAATCAGAAAGATTCCCATGATATAATCGATATATCCATGAGTTTTTGTATCAATAATTTTCATGTTTTTTAAATTTGATTAATAATTAGTTTATAAATTTTGTTACCATGATATTCTAATCATACTGCCGCCCGGGAATTCGAATTGTCCCAAAGACTGAGCTGTTATGGGGCGGAAGGCAAGTTTGTTTTTTGCTTCCAGCATGATTTTAGAAAGTTGTGATTTTGGCCCCGACAATATCAGTTTAGCAGGAAATTGTTCGTTACCGCCAACATGAAACGTTACTGATTTTTTGCCGTAGCGAAGTTTAATCAACGGATAATTAAGAAATCCGGTAACTTTTAAGTCTTTGAGTTGAAAATATTGTCTTGCAATAACGCCAAATGGAATACCGGCGCCATATACTTCCTGACCTACCTCGCCAGATTTTTTCTGGCCATCCTGTATGTCTTCCAGCGGCACCCATAAATCTTTTAGTATTTCGCCAGTTCTGACTTCCTCACTAATCATATCCTGTGGCAGTAATGGTGGATAATAATACGGAAGCCTGCTTAATGCATATTTAATAAATTCGGGTATTAATATTTTCACAGACGGTAGAATATCTATTCCTTCTGTAACTTTGATATAATGATCCAACGCAATATAAACCTCAAATTCTTCATAAGCAGCTGTATAAGGAGCATCATTTAAAGGAAAGGCTGCAAAGAAGTTTGGGAAATTTTTTCCATGTCCGTAATTGCAATCCCAAAGCTGAACATTGTTGAAAATTCCTGCCAGGCAGCAATAGCTTAGATCCAAATATTTCTGATCTTTCGTTTCCTTGTACAATTCAGCCAGCGCACCTGCAGTAAATGCGGTATTATTAGCCTGATAAAAAATGTCAAAACCAAGACCTTCAAGGCTTTTTAATGCCTTAATGGCTTCATTGAGATAACGCTTTTCATCGGTTAGTCTATATGCCATTAGCATAATGTGGGCATAAGAGCCTGCTACGTCCTGCTCGCCGCCACTTCCGGGAGCGGTTTCAGCTTTCAGGACTTCTAATGTGGTCATCTTATAGAAAACCGGCCATTTGTATTTAAAGTGATGCGCGACTTTAATAACAAAATCCAGGGAATCTAAAAAAAGTTTCTTGGCCATTTTGTCTCCTCGGTGTGCCAGACGGGAAAGATTTAAAAGCGGATGATGCAGGTACCAGGAATCCATTACCATTTCTTGTTTTTGTTCCTCTGACTTGTCCAGTTCATCTTCAAGTGCCGGATGCCATCTCACTATACTCTTGACTCTTTCATCATAAAAATCGCTAATGCCTTTGCTCAAATCATCATAAAGAGGATGTTTCTCGCCTGACGATTCCAAATATTCATGCAAGGGGAGCAGTACTGCCAGCTGTACCATAATTTCGGCAGGAGTATCATAATCTCCGGCATAAGCACTTAGATAAGGAATGCCGTTTACAACCGTCCAGCAAGCTTTGTTGATATGCAGTCCGTTTATAACATTTTCGGCAATAGACTGCCAATCCTGGTAGGCTGGCTCAGGCTTTGGAAGCAGAGAATAAATTACAGCCAGATTATTTAAAAACTGGGTTGTAAGCTCATAATCTTTTTTGAAAATAGTTTCATCCAATATTACAAAGGCGTCTGAAATGGTATATTCAATACCGGCGGGCACAGGCTTATTACGATTTACGGGAAACTGAAAACCCATTTCCGGCCATTCGCCTCCAACTGATTCTGATAACGAAGTTTCAGTTGCATCACAATAGTCTGACATTGCCGACAGATTCTGAAAATAAAATACGGAGCCATTCTTCGGTTTAGTTATACTAAAAAATAATTGCCCTGATCTGGTGCCAACTTGTTTTGAATGAATAACACCGGATGTATTTTCTACCTTTCCATCAATAGTTAGTGGTACAATATCACGGGGCCAAAAAGGAATTAATAAAGGGAATGATGCAGTAAATTTTGTGGTGTAACGAAATACCGCAGGTTCACTTTCGGGAAAAGATACATTAATTGTATAATCGCCTAATCTGGTTGAAGCAAATACTAGAATTCCATCTTTTGTCTGGCTGACAGAAGTACGCTCAAAATCACTGTTCATTCCAAAGGCAAGCCTGAATGCAATGCTTCCTGTTTCAGGCCACTCTGCTGTAAGCCATATAGAATCACCTGCATTATGTATTTGCAGTTTGTATTGAGACATTGTCATTTCAAACAGAAGTTCACTGTTCACTATATCAGCTTGTACCGTTGCGGTCCAGGGTGTTACGGGATTTATCATAAATAAAAAATTTAGAAATTGAAAATTAGATTTTTATCATAATGATCAAATTTCAATAATCCCATTAATCCCTACTTATAGAATAAGGCTTAAAAATTATAAAATTTACGTCTGAATTAAAAAATTAATGCGATTTGTATAATTATTGATTTACTAAAATTGAAGGTGATTCGTAGCTGATCTGACTTCTAATAAAAAATTATGTTTAATAATTTTTTATATATCATTAAACAAATTTGTAAATTTAATTTCATTAGAGAGTATTCCCGATACAGATAGTAATGGCTAAGTTTAAGTAAAACATTAATGCGATTTGTACCCGTATTACTTTCCTGAAGTTGTGACATTAATGTTAAGTGCTTATCCCCAGATTTTTTGAGAAAATGCACCTGATCCTGATAAACAGTGAATTAGATCATAAAAAAAAGGGACAAAAGATGATTTTTATCTTTTGTCCCGTAGAGTGACCTCGACTGGATTCAAACCAGTAACCTTCTGAGCCGTAATCAGATGCGCTATTCAGTTGCGCCACGAGGCCTTTTGTTTTTCAATAAGGTATTTTTTATACCTTTGTTGATTGCTGTTAGCGGGTGCAAATATAGGCATAAATGTGACATATACAAACGAAAAATAACATAAAAATAAAAAAAAATGAAGATTGAAAATTATATACGTGATATTCAGGGGTTTCCTAAAGAAGGAATTTTATTTAAAGATATCACTCCGCTGCTAAATGATCCTATTGCGAGAGAAGAATGCCTTAAAATATTGCTAAATTCTTTAAACGGACAAAAAATTGATGTGGTAATAGGAGCAGAAAGTCGCGGTTTTTTCTTCGGAATGTTATTGGCCGATCGCTTAAATGCAGGATTTGTTCCTGTACGTAAACCTAAAAAACTTCCTTTTACAACAATTTCTGCTTCTTATGAATTAGAATATGGAACTGATTCGTTAGAAATACATATTGATGCTATCAAAAAAGGCGATAAAGTTTTAATTCACGATGATGTTCTGGCAACTGGCGGAACAGCAAAAGCACTAGCCGACTTAGTAAATGAATTAGGAGGCGAAATTGTTCAGTTTAATTTTTTAATGGAACTTTCTTTTTTAAACGGAAGAGAAAAAATAAAGGATAATCCTATATTTGCTGCAATTACGTATTAATGACCCAAATCATTTAAAATAAACCTACTATGAAGCAATTGTACTGTGTGGCATTACTTGCCGTATTATTTTCCTGTAAAGACAATAAGGAAGCTACTGCTGAAAATTTGAATAAAAACATTCAGCAGGATACCACAGCTGTAAAGAATGTAACTTATAATTCTTCAGATTTAAACCTGAAAAGTAATTTAAGAGCAGGCGAGAAGCTACAGTTAGAACAAGTTTATGATGATACTATCGAGTTTGTTAACTTTGATGGAAATGGAGATTATGCTTTATTTACGGTTCAGAAAGACAAAAAACTGATTTCGTTTTATACAGATCTTGCAGATGCCAAAGCTTTTAAAAGAGGAGATTTACTTGATGTGTCCTGGAAAATGGATACCATATATGAAGCCGGCGAAGGAGAAAAACTGGAATTTGCAGAATGGCTTGTAAATGCAAAAAAAATAAAAGATGGAAATGTAAGTTTGTTTCGAAAAAAACATCCTAAACCAATAAAATACTATTCAGAGAAAAACGATTTTACAGCAGATTTTAAAGATCATATTTACGAACAAGTAGAATATTATCTGGCAAATTCTAAAAACGAACTGGTAAAAAGCACTATAAAAGACTCAAACGGCGATTTAAGCTATTCGATTGAAGAGAAAGACAGAGAAAGCAATTCTTATATTGTTTTAGGAATATCGAATGATTTTGAGCATCATACTAATATAATTCAGTGGTTATATCTTGATGATTCAATCGGTAAATTATACGAATACGACTTACCAAACGATAGATTAATTCCGTTTGATTAAAGTTCAAAAAAAATTGTCTTAGTG
>Ga0307413_10000465_pt1 | contig 13176 bp, 10 predicted proteins | sample DK1Ometagenome_3_FD_203714 | JGI IMG/M metagenome (GOLD analysis project Ga0307413, IMG submission 203714) | Maize rhizosphere microbial communities from greenhouse at UC Davis, California, United States - DK15-O-2 | ecosystem: Host-associated > Plants > Roots > Rhizosphere > Soil | place: USA... | reverse complement strand
GTCGGCGTACTGGGTGAGACCGTGCTATCCGGTCTGCTCCGAGCCGGGTGGCATCCTGATCAGATCGTCGCCAGCCACCGCAGACCAGAGCGGCGACAGGAGCTGACCGTGCGTTACGGCATCCAGATGCTGGAGAACACCAAAGCAGTGGTTGATGCCGAGACGGTGATCTTGGTCGTCAAGCCGCAGGATATGTCTGACCTACTTGCGGAGATCTCGCCGGCGATCAAGCCGGGCGCACTCGTGGTATCGCTTGCGGCGGGCGTCGACACCGCCTTCATCGAATCTCATTTGCCGGAAGGAGTTGCGGTGGTTCGGGTGATGCCCAATACACCGGCTCAAGTTGATGAGGGAATGGCCGCCATCTCTCCCGGATCACACAGCACTCAAGATCATCTTGATCGGGTGACCGAAATCTTGTCTGCCACCGGCCGTGTGATCACCGTACCGGAGCGATACCAGGACGCGGTGACTGCCATTTCAGGAACCGGTCCTGCCTACCTGTTCTTTGTGGTCGAGGCCATGATCGAGGCTGGCGTACACCTAGGCCTGCCACGGAGCACCGCAACCGAGCTCGTGGTTCAGACGATGCTCGGCTCGGCCAAGCTGCTGCGGGAAACCGGAGAGCATCCCACTGTTTTGCGGGAGCGGGTCACCTCACCTGGCGGCACCACAACAGCGGCCATACGCCAGCTCGAAGATCACAAGGTGCGAGCTGCCTTTTTGGTGGCAATGGAAGCCGCCCGCGATCGCAGCCGCGAACTTGCCGCTGCCGCTCGAGAGGATCAGCAGGGCAAACCGGACGAGGCCGGCTCGACGGTGTCGCGCCGGACGGGCGGCGGCAGATGAGCGGGCTGCTCGTCTTCTCTGAGGATCTCACCAAGTACGACTTCGGGCCCGATCATCCGATGGCACCGGGCCGGGTGACCAACACCATCTCCTTAGCCCGTCAGCTTGGCGTTCTGGACCGGCTGAAGATCGTGCCGCCGCCTGATATTGATCTTGCTCTGCTGGAGACCATCCACACATCGGATTACATCGCTGCCGTGCAACGCGGCGAGCCGAACCAGCAATACGGGCTGGGAACCAGCGACAACCCGGTCTTTCCGGGAATGCATGAGGTAGCGGCTTGGGTCACCATGGCCAGCGTCGAGGCGGCCCGCAAAGTCTGGACCGGCGACGTGCAGCGCGCTACCAACATCAGCGGCGGCCTACATCACGCAATGCCGGGCTACACCAGCGGCTTCTGCGTCTACAACGATGTCGCCGTCGCCATCCGTTGGCTGCTGGACAACGGCTGTGAGCGAGTGGGCTACGTCGACGTAGACGTCCATCACGGCGACGGCGTACAGGCGATCTTTTACGACGAGCCACGGGTGATGACGGTCAGCCTGCACGAGACTCCGGCGTACCTCTTCCCGGGGACGGGCTTTCCCAATGAGATTGGCGGGCGCGGCGCAGAGGGCACAGCGGTGAACGTCGCGCTCCCGCCAGGCGCCACTGACGCCGACTGGCTGCGCGCCTTCCATGCCATCGTGCCGCACGTGCTTCGAGCACATAAGCCGACCGTTTTGGTAAGCCAGCATGGCTGCGACTCACACCGCCGTGACCCGCTCGCCGACCTGAACCTCTCCCTGGATGGGCAGCGCGCATCCTATCTGGCGGTGGCGAACCTGGCCGACGAGCTGTGCGAGGGCCGCTGGGTCTCCACTGGCGGAGGCGGGTACGCGGTGCTGAATGTGGTGCCGCGGGCTTGGACACATCTGTTGGCCATCGTCAGTGGTGAGCCGATCGAGCCGATTACGCCGGTGCCCGAGGCTTGGCGGATTGAGGCCGGGGAGTCGGCCCCGCTGACAATGTCTGATGGCGCCGCGGCCACTTTTCGGCCGTTCGAGGAGGGCTTCACACCTGGCAGCCGGGTAGATCAAGCGATTCTGGCGACGCGACAGGCTGTTTTTCCTGAGTTGGGCATGGATCCCAGTCTCTGAGCAACAGCAACGCGCAGTCTCTGCAAATGTGCGCTGTGCGTCAATGACGTGGAGCGGCGTGTCGGTGATATTTTTGCGTATCGGCTGTACCAACAGCACCGATTGCCACTATTCTCACTTCCGTACCCTAGGACTGGAGGGGAAGCCAGCGCATATGGGTACAGGAATGAGGTCAGAAGATGAACGACGACACCTCAGCAGAACCCGGCGGCGTTACTCCGCTGGCTAGCAATCTCCAGGCAGGGAGGTTTCTCACCGTTGCCGAGGTTGCCGGGATCCTTCGACTCTCCAAGATGTCGGTCTATCGGCTGATCCATTCCGGCCAGCTCGAGGCCGTGCAGTTCGGCCGCAGCTTCCGAGTGACCGAGAAGGCGCTCAACACATACCTCGAGCACGCGTACTTCAGCGCAGGCTAAGAACCGCGAAACACCACCGCAAACCGCCGAGCGCTCGGCCACAGCGCGTGCTCAGGCAGTACGTCCACGCCACAGGCACGCGAGCCAATTCCGTGCACGGCGTCATCGAGGAACAGATATACCTGATCACTGGGACCAAGCTCGTATGGATGACGCGCCTGGTCCAGCTGCTGCGGTGGGTATGCGGTCAGAGTGAAACCAGGACGATGCTGGTGTTGATTCGGCCAGGTGGTGACGCGTAGCCGGGCAGCCGTTTCGTCGGAAATCACCAGCGAGCGCAGTTCGCTCCGATGCCCAGTCTCCTGTGGCCGCGAGTAGGCAACATTCAGATGATCAATATCCGCCGCGAATCGGCCGACCCGGGCAGCCTGCCGAGTGTCCGGATAAGACTCATGGGGGCCAGTGCCGAACCAGCTGGCATGCCGCAGCTCTGCCGGCAGATCGAACCGTACGCCGACCCGCGGCCAGGTGCAGTCCCAACCGGCCGACGGCATGACGTCCACCAGCAAAGCAAGGCCGTCACCCAGCCACCAGTTATAGGTCACATCCACGAAGAGATTGCTGCCTGCGGTGCCAACTCGTAGCTGCACCCGCAATTGATCATGATCGTAATGAATTTGATCAACTCGGTGCACGAGCCGGTCCAGGCCGCGCTCCCGCCAGCGCTGTTCGGATGACGGTCCAGGCGCACCCTCCCCATCGGCCTCCTCGGGGCTGCCAAGTTCGAAAGAGCCGCGGGAACTGCTGCGGTCGTTGTCTGTCGGTGCCCGCCACAGCTCGAGCCGGGGACCGTCGACCTCCAGACCATAGAGCCTGAGCAGCCGGCCCGTCCGTGCGTCGAACTGCGTAGCGCCCAAGGTGATCACAGGCTCCGTCGGCTCGAGCGACGGCGGCGGCGGCCAGGCCGGTATCTGCTGGATCCGGTCCGGCGCCGTCAGGTCGAACTGGGCGAGGGCGACCTCGTGGCCGCGATCTGCCCAAACCGTCGCTGTGGCGAGTTCGGCTCGCAGCGTCAGCGAGGTCGCGCCGTTGCCGGGCTGCACAAGATCATCAGGCAGTCCCAACCTGCCGCGCTCTCCTGGCGGAATCGGTGGAACCTGGATTGCCAGCTCCGCGACCGGGTAACCCTCCACCTCCTTGACTGCAACGAAGCTAAGGTGGTCGGTGCCGAGAGCGTGGTAGCGGTTGCAAAGCGTCAGCAGATTGCCGTCAAGATCGAAAAGGATTGGCTGGTTCACCCGGCTGAACTCGGCCAGGCTGGGCGTCGGCGTACCGTCTGGCAAGATCATTCCGTCCATCACGAAGTTACCGTCGTGCAGCACCTCGCCAAAATCACCACCGTACGCATAGAACTCGGTACCGTCGGGCCTGCGGCTCAACAGTCCATGATCACGCCATTCCCAGATGAAGCCCCCGTGCAGCCGCGGATAGCGCTCGGTCAGTTCGTCGTAGATCTGCATGCCACCAGGGCCGTTGCCCATCGCGTGGGCGTACTCGCACATCAGAAAGGGTTTGCTGCGAACGCGCTCGGCATCCTCAGCGCTGCTGAGGTAGAAGATGAAACCGCTGTCGGTGCCGATCGCCTCGGTCTCCAGATAGTTGGGATACATCCGTGAATAGACATCGGTGTATGCGCCCGTGTGATCGCCCTCGTAGTGCACCGGCCGTCCGGGATCGCGGTTATGCACCCAGTCGACCATTCGAGCAAGGTTTCGGCCAGTCCCTGCCTCATTGCCGAGAGACCAGATGATCACCGACGGGTGGTTCTTATCACGCTCGACGGTGCGTACCATCCGGTCCAAGCACGCCTCTTCCCACCGCGGATCATCGCTCGGATTCCCTTGCCAGCCACAAAATTCAAAGCCGTGCGTCTCGTAGTCGCACTCATCGATCACCCAGAAGCCAAGGTCATCGGCAAGATCAAGTACCCGTGGATGTGGTGGATAGTGACTGGTGCGGATGGCGTTCACACCCGCACGCTTCATCATGATCAAGTCAGCTCTGGCGTAATCCTCATCGAACATCCTGCCCTTGACCGGGTTGATCTCATGCCGGTTGACGCCGCGGAAGATCAGCTGCCTTCCGTTGACTTCGAAGCTGTCACCGTCGATCTCAACGCGCCGGAAACCGAGCCGCACACGCAGCGTCTCTCCGGAGGAGCCGACTCGTGTCTCATAGAGCCGAGGGGCCTCCGCGCTCCATGGCTCGACGTGCCCGACCGAGAATGCAGCCACATCTTCCGGACTATCGAAGCGCTGCCGCACGCCGAGCTCGGGAATGTCAATCTCAATCGGATACGCCTGGTCGCCAGCGATGATCTCCGGACAAATCGACCCCGTGCCGTCCGGCCCATACTCGGTGCGCAGCCAGAGATCATCCATCGCTCCAGGCGGGCGGCTCAATACGGTGATGTCGCGAAAAATGCCTGGGAGCCACCATTGATCTTGGTCCTCCAGATAGCTCATGGAGGACCATTGATGGACGCGTACCAAGATCACATTCCGGCCCGGACGCACTACATCGGTGATGTCGAACTCCTGGACCAGTCGGCTGCCCTTGCCGACCCCAATCTCTCTGCCGTTCAGCCACACGCGGTAAACCGACTCCACACCGTCGAAGCGCAGCAACACCCGCTCAGACGTCCAGTCGGGCAGTTCGAAACTGCGGCGATGATCACCGGTCGGGTTCTCGTCGGGAATGTGCGGCGGATCGATCGGGAATGGATAGCGAATGTTGGTGTAGATCGGCCCTCCATACGCGCCCTCCGCCGCTGTGGCAGAAGCGCCAGGAAGCACCCAGTGCGAGGGCACCGCAATCGTGTCCCAGGCCGAGTCGTCGAAATCCGGATCGGCAGCTGCATCGTCAAGGCCATATGCAACCGGCGACCAGCGGAATTTCCACTCACCGTTGAGGCTGACCATGGGTGCGTCGGTCGCTAGCCACGCCCGCGGTCGGCTGCGCTGCCCGCCTCCAGGTGAAAAGTCGTCAAGATAGCTGGTCACGAGACACAGTCTTGTGGTGAACCATCTCGAAGCGCCATCGGGCTGACCTGTCGAAGCGCGCGTCGACAGTCGCGGCACATGTAGGCCTCTGACTCGCATGATCTGGAACTGCCCGGTAGCATGCGGGAGTTGTCCGGCGACAGGCGCCGGCGACTGATCAAAGTCCGGGACCACAGTGACGTCTCGGAAGCGAGAGGTTACGTCAGTGGGTTCGGTCATCAAGAAGCGCCGCAAGCGGATGGCGAAGAAGAAGCATCGCAAGCTGCTCAAGCGCACACGGATCCAGCGCCGCCGCGCGGGCAAGTAGCCTCCCGGACTGGACACCTTGATGGCCGGGGAACGGGTCGTCCTCGTCACCGGAGTCTCGCGTGACCTGGGTGCTCGCTTCGCCCGATCGCTTGCCGAGGAGGATGTGGACGTCGTCGGCATCGACGTAGTCCCGCCTCGACATGACCTAGGCAGATCCGATTTCATACGCGCCGACATCCGCAATCCCGTTATCTCCAAGGTGATTGCCACTCGCGGGGTCGACACCGTCGTGCATCTGGCGGTGGTGGCAGCTCCTGACAGCGCTGGCGGGCGCTCCGCGATGAAGGAGATCAACGTCATCGGCACCATGCAGCTGCTCGCCGCGTGCCAAAAGGCTGAAACCTTCCGAAAGCTCGTCGTCCAGAGTTCGATCTCGGTGTACGGGGCATCTCCGCGAGATCCCGCGAAGTTCACCGAGGACATGTCGGCCCGCGCCCAGCCGCGTACCGGTTTTGGCAAGGATTCGCTCGAGATCGAAAGCTACGTCCGCGGGCTGGCCCGTCGACGGCCCGATGTGGTGGTCACGACGCTCCGTCTCGCGAATCTCATGGGAGCCGGCGTAGACAGCCACGTCACCCGCTATCTCTCACTCCCTGTCGTGCCTCGAGTGATGGGCTTCGATGCGCGGCTGCAGTTTCTGCACCCGAGCGACGCTGTTGCCGCGTTGCTGCTGGTGACCAACCGTGACTTTCCCAGCACCTTCAACGTCGGCGCAACAGATATCGTCACTCTCACTCAAGCGCTTCACAAGATGGGTCGGCCCGCGGTTGGCGTGCCGCAAGCCGCAGCGCCATTGGCCGCGACCCTGGTCCGGCGTGCGCATCTGGTGGACTTTTCCCCAGACCAGATTGACGCGCTCACCTATGGTCGCGCCATGGACACGTCCCGTTTTGCTGCAGAGACAGGCTTCGTTCCAAAGTTCAGCAGCCTGGCTGCGCTGGAGGAATTCGCTCGTGCAGCCCAGCCCGGCTTGCTGAGCCCAGAGCGTGTCGACACCGCACTCGACGTCGTGAGCCAGGTGCTCAGGACGGTGGTGGCGCGCAATGGCTGATGCGAAGATCATCCAGCTTGGCAGCGGTGGCCCGGCTGATCGTGGCAGTCGAACATCACCGTCGGCCTCAGCTCGGCGTCTGGCACCGCCCCAGGGGGGCCGTCGTGCGGCTAACAGCAGACAGGCACCCGAGGCAGACGAGCCGCCGATTACACCTGAACCGGATCCCACGCCGGGTTCGGAGGAAGCCCCTGCGACCTCGCCCTTCGGCGCTCTGGTGAACGAGTTGCTTAAACTCGCGTCCCGGTCGTTGCGAAGCCTTAAGTCGCTGCCGATCAGCCAGCTGGAAGCGCTCGTTGCTGATCCGGTGCATGCCTTTGCGTCCGTGGCACAGGCGATGGGTGTCGATTGGGATGAGTCGCTTGAGGAAATAGTGGCGTTCATCCGGAGCCGACTGCAGGGTGACTATGCCGTCGATGCGTTCGGATTCGACCCGGAATTCACGACCAGGATCTATCTCCCGGTGCTGCGCCGACTTGCCGACGCCTGGTTCCGGGTCGAGGTTCGAGGAGCCGAGAACCTTCCTGTTGATGGCTCGGCGCTGCTGGTTTCCAATCATGCCGGCACGCTGCCGCTGGACGGAATGATCTTGCAAACGGTGGTCTATGACGAGATTGGCAGACATGTCCGGATGCTCGGTGCTGATCTGATCTTCAAAACGCCCTACTCACATGATCTTGCCCGCAAGACCGGAACGACGCTGGCCTGTCAGGAGGATGCCGAACGCCTGCTGGCATCCAACCAGTTGGTGGCGGTCTTTCCCGAAGGTTTCAAGGGCCTCGGGAAGCCGTACGCCGATCGTTACAAGCTGCAGCGGTTCGGTCGTGGAGGATTTGTCGCGGCAGCCATCCGCGCTCAGGTGCCGATCATCCCCATTGCGATCGTCGGTTCGGAAGAGATCTACCCATTGATCGCAAAAGCCCCGGCGCTCGCTCGGGCGCTGGGCGTACCGTACTTCCCGATCACTCCGCTGTTTCCCTGGTTCGGGCCGCTAGGCATGATTCCGCTGCCGAGCAAGTGGATCATCCAGGTCGGTGAGGCAATCACCACCGATGAGCTCGGGCCAGGCGCGGCCGACGATCCCATGATCGTGTTCAACATCACCGATCAGGTGCGTGAGACGATCCAGCAGACCCTCTACGCGCTCCTCATGCAACGTCGCAACGCCTTCTTGTGACGACGACGCGCCTCTCTTTCTCGACCGGGCCACACTCGTGTATCTCGACCATCCGACTCTCGTGCCGAAACCTACGTGCAAGTAGCTTGCGCGCTGTCTGCACAGGTTGCAACCTGTGCAGACCGTCAACAACCTGTGCAGACCTTTGGAGAGCGCCAGCGCAGCTAGTCTGAGCCCGTGTTCTGGGCGTTGGCGGTGATCTTGCTCGCATTCGCGGGCTTCACCGTGATCGTCGTCAGACTGCGCCGGCCCACACGCGCCACCGACTCGAGCGGGCCGACGGACAAGCCGAGTTCTGGGCGCATCGATCTTGAGCAGCTCAAGGGCTTTGTGTACGTCGGCGCGGCCGCATTGGCGCTACTTGCGGCGGCGGTGATCTTGATGGGCCTTTTCGCGAACCGGAGCGGTCGGGCAGAGGGGTTGGCAGTACTCGGTTTCTTCGGCTATGCGGTCTATCTTGTCGCCGCTACCGTCGTGCTGTACCTCATGAGCCGCAAGAACTAGTGCGGCTGTGCTAACCCCGTAGGATGCGCCGCACCGCAAAACCGGTAGCCACCGCACCGGCCGTAGCACCAGCAGCGCCTGCACCCAGTAGTCCCAGCCGGGCCGCCTTCCGACCGCTCCGATAGTCCTGAATCTGCCAGTCCTGTTCCTCCGCATGCGCCAGCAGCCGGCCGTCAGGGTTGATCGCGCACGGGTGCCCGACGAGCGACAGCATGGGGAGGTCGTTGTAGGAGTCGGAGTACGCGAAGCAATGAGCAAGATCAAGTCCGTGCTCGTGGGCCAACGCCCGGATGGCCTCAGCCTTGGCGGGGCCATGCAGCAGATCACCCTTTAGCCGGCCGGTATAAACACCGTCGATGTGTTCCGCAGTAGTACCCAAGGCACCGGTGAGTCCCATCCGCGCGGCAATGATCCCAGCGACCTCCACCGGTGCGGCCGTCACCAGCCAGACCTGCTGACCGACATCGAGATGCATCTGAGCGAGCGATCTGGTCCCAGGCCAAATGCGTTCAGCGATCGACTCCTCATAGACCTCGTTCGCAATCTCTGTCAGTTCACTGACTGTGTGGCCTTCGATAAATCCCAATGTGACGCTGCGGGCATCATCGATATGATCCGCTTTCTCTCGCCCGATCATGCGGAAGTACGCCTGCACCCACAAGCCTTTGACGATCACTCTGGTCGGGAAGAAGCCGCGCCGATACAGACCCTTGGCAAGATGGAACAGCGACGCGCCCTGGATCACCGTGTTATCAAGATCAAAAAACGCCGCCGCCGCGAGATCCTCGTGTATCAGCGGTTCCTGCTGACGGACGGCTTCGTCGAGGCCCTCCGACGTCTCCTCGAGCGGCCCCGCCGCAGTTAACGGACTGTCCTGGTCGACTGGAATTGCCGATGCGTCGCTGCCAGGCAGCGGCTCAGCATGACCGAGTTGTTCGGCGGGCGCATCATCGGACTTGCTCATCGCGCTCTCCGGTCCACTCACGTCATCACCATAATGTCCGGTTCCTCGACGCTATGCCAGACTCAGGTGCGTGAACGACCGCGAGGCGGCGGTTCAGCTCAGCGATGCTGGATTGTTGGAAGTTAACCTTGCCGATCTTGTGACACGGCAGGCGGAGGTCCAGCCTGAGGCCGTCGCACTGATGCAGCCGAGGCCGACACGTCGCACCATGACCTGGGCCGAATTCGACCGCCGAGTGAATGCGGTCGCTGCCGGATTGTCCGCGCATGGACTGCTGGCAGGACATCGAGTCGCAATCTGCGGAACGAACAGCATCGAGTTCGTGGTGGCGTACTTTGCGACCCTACGCGCCGGCTATGTCGCAGTGCCGATCAACCCGGAGTCTACGATCAGTGAGCTGCGCCGGATGATCAATGACTGTGGGGCTCGGGTACTTTTCAGCGCTGCTAGTCAGCCGATTGAGGGAGTCCATGAGATAGCGCTCACGCCCAAAGGGCTCGACGAGTTGTCAGATCCGACGGCTGAACCAGTGAGCTCACCGAGGGATCCGGAGGCGCTGGCGGTCCTGCTCTACACAGCCGGCAGTTCCGGTGAACCCAAGGCCGCGATGCTCTCTCATCGCGCGTTGCTGAGTCACCTGCACAACGTTGCAGCGCTGGAAGTTCTTGGCCGCGACGACGTAGTGCTCGCCATGCTCCCGATCTTTCACGTCTTTGGGTTGAACGCGGTGCTGGGAACCTCCGTGCTCTGCGGCGCGCGGTTGGTGATCATGGATGGGTTCGAGGGCTTCGTCGAAGTGCTGGCAGCAGAGAAGATCACGAATCTCCCTGTCGTACCACCGATGCTGGCTCGCATTCTGGATGACGAGCGCGCTGTTGCCAGCCTCGGCTCGGTGACCAGGGTTGTGTCAGGGGCGGCACCGCTGTCAACTGATCTTCGTGACCGATTCACGGCGCGTACCGGTCTCACAGTCGAGCAGGGCTATGGGCTGACCGAGGCAGGCCCCGGCGTCACGGCCACTATTGGTACGGATGCGCTCGGGCACGGTCATGTGGGACGCCCGTTGCCGGGTGTCGAGGTTCGGATCAGCGACGGCACGGAACCAACCGAACCGGGTGAGATCTGGATTCGCGGTGCCAACGTGTTCTCCGGCTACTGGCCAGACCGAGATGGCGGTCCAGATCAGGATGGCTGGTTCGCTACCGGCGATGTGGGTTACATGATCGACGGTGAATTGTTCCTGGTTGACCGGTCGCGGGAGTTGATCATTGTCAACGGCTTCAACGTCTATCCCGCCGAGGTCGAGGAGGCAATTGCTGAGCTGCCGGAGGTTGAGTCGGTGGCGGTGATCGGTCGGCCGCACTGGCGTACGGGTGAGCAGGTCGTGGCGTTCGTCACTGGAGCGGGCCTCGGTGTGGCGACGATCAACGAACATTGCGCGAGCCGGCTCGCGAAGTTCAAGCGTCCGAGCTTGGTCTGGGTCGTCGACGAGCTGCCCCGGGGGATTACCGGCAAGGTGAGGAAGGGTGTCTTGCGCGGGATGTCCCGTAGGTAGCCTGCTGGCCATTGGCGGAGGCTCTACGAGACCAAAATTGGACGTGTCGGGACATCCTCGGACACGCTGCCGATGTCTGGTGGTCAAGGGGTCGCGAGTTCAAATGTCGCCCACACGACAGTGTTGCTTGTCAGACGACTTTGAGCACAGGACTGGCTCCGCAATCGGGTCGGGATCGGCCTGGTTAACCTTTCTCGGTGCTCGCGAGATAAGCGGCCAGGTGGGTGGTCCGCCAGGCTAGGAGCCGACGCGCGACCCAGAGACCGATGGCGGCAGCGACGACGGCTGTTGCGCAGACGACAGCCGCTGAGATACCGAACTGGGCCGGCGTGAGCCGCTGGCCAGGCAGCTTGATGGACCGAGCGAGCTGCACACCTGGGCTCAGGATGGCGAGTCCGATCAGCGGCACGTAGAAGAAAGGCGCGAAGGCAAGCACTAGCCACCGCAGGTGGGTAGGCCAGGCTCGGCGGTGCTGCCATCGCCAACGCAGGGAGCGCGGATGGTAGGGGAACACGATGCCGAGCCAGGCGGCCACCGGAAGAACTCCGACGGGCAGAAGAGCGACGAGCGCACAGGCCCACACGATCTCGCTCCAGGGATAGTGACCGACGCCGACATACATCACCCCGGCGGCGCACGCGACCCCGATCAGGGAGCCGATCACGATGCATCGAGCGGCCAGCCATCGCCAATACGCAGCTTGGTCTCTCAGAACTGACAGCGCCAAGGCTGGGCTCGACCCCATGACGTTGGTCGCTGGGGTATCGGCCAGCATCCACGATGCCAGGATCACCGGGAACGCGAGCGGTCCGTTCAGGCTGAACAAGAATGCGTGCGCACGCGGCGGCAGCAGGAACCACGCCGCAACCATCAGCGCACCATTCGTCACGAGCGCTGTCGGTATTTCCCACGGCGGCCGTACGACCCGGCGATACTCGCTCACGACGGCCCGGCGCAGCGGCGGCACGGCCTCCATCAGCACATCATCGCCGAGCCGAGGCGCGGATGGCAGTCGGCGCGCGGCCTGGATCCTTCTCCTGACAGGCGAATCTGTCACCAGCGATGGACAGCCCCGTTAGAGGTGCGCTCTCCCTTCATCGAGATCTTGATCAACAACCTTCATCGAGGATCGTGATTAACAGCGCTGGCCCGCGCGGCGAGTATCACAGCCGGATCTTGGTACGCCTGGCCGGCCCACCACGTCGGCACTGAGCTGCTCGTCGCCGGAATGTTGATCGTGGCCGGAGGCGGCAACGGGGCACCGCTGGACTTTCGCGAGCTGGAGCGTTGCACTCGGGTCGGATGAGTGGGGGGATGAGCTGCAGGAATACCGCACGCGAATCCCGATCCTTCGGGAACGATTCCCCTTGCATGGGGGAGCCAGGTAGACCCAAATTGGCGTTATGGCCGAGCCCGAGGACTTCTACAGCGACTTCCTGCCCCGCTTCATCGACGCGCAACGTGCCTTTCACGACGGTGACCCCGAGCCCAATCTGGCGTTGTGGTCCACCGAGGACCCGGTAACACTCTTCGCCGCCCGCGGCCTGGTCGACTCCGGTACCGAGCCCGTGACAAAGACCTTCCGGTTCGTGGCGTCCACGTTCTCCGACGTCGGGAGCTTCGATTGGGAGACGCTGGCCTCCGGTGTGGCGGGGGACTTCGCTTACACCGCGGCTGTCGAGCTCTACACCAACTCCAGAGAGGGTGGTCCCTTGGAGCGGACCGAGCTCCGAGCGACTCATGTTTACCGCCGCGAGGGCGGGCAGTGGCGGGCGGTCCACCGTCATGCCGACCGTAGGCCTCCCCAGCGCGATGAACTTGACTGAGGTTGTCGAGGCATTCCGCAACGCACTTCGTGTCTACGTCATGGGTGACCCGGAACCAGTCATGAGCTTTTCTCGAACCGAGACGACGTCACACTCGCCAATCCCCTGGAAGCGCCATGCCGCGGGCCCGCCGACGTCGGAGACGCGGCTCGGCGAGCCGCGGCAAACTTCGCCGAAGGGGGCCCGCTCCACTTCGAAAAGGTCTCAAGTACCTTCAAAGAGATAGCGAGGTTCGCCACTGCCGATCTCGGCTACGTGCTGCGGGCGAGCAGCATGAGGGCCGCATCACCGGCCGCGACGACACCGTCGTAAGCGCCTTGCGCGCCACGCTGGTCTTTCGCCGAGAGGCCGGCACGTGGAAGATCGTGCACCGGCACGCCGACC
>Ga0307413_10000464_pt1 | contig 13193 bp, 11 predicted proteins | sample DK1Ometagenome_3_FD_203714 | JGI IMG/M metagenome (GOLD analysis project Ga0307413, IMG submission 203714) | Maize rhizosphere microbial communities from greenhouse at UC Davis, California, United States - DK15-O-2 | ecosystem: Host-associated > Plants > Roots > Rhizosphere > Soil | place: USA... | reverse complement strand
ATGGTGGCCGCGCTATTCCGAGTTCGGGCCCCTCGCGACCCATGTGCGCTTCGCCGAACGGAAGGCGCGGAAGCTCTCGCGCACTCTCTTCCATTGCATGATCCGGTTCGGACCGAAGCTCGAAAAGCGCCAGATGGTGCTCGGGCGACTCGTCGAGATCGGGGCCGAACTGCTCGCGATCACCGCCGCGTGCGCGCGTGCCCGCGCCGAGATCACGCGAGATCCGGCAAACCGGGGACCGGTCGAGCTCGCCGATCTCTTCTGCCGCCAGGCCCGCCGCCGCGTGCACGACAAGTTCGAGGACGTCTTCTTCAACGACGATGCACGCGCGTACCGCGTGGCGCAGAAGGTCCTCAAGGGCGCGCACGCCTGGCTCGAACGGGGCATCGTGCGGGCCTAGGCTCGTTCGTTCCACCCAAGGCGCGAAACAGCGCGAAGAACGGCAGAATGCCGTGGGTGCACCCATGGGTGTCTGCCGCTGCTTCGCGCCTTTGCGTTTCTGTCCCCTGGCGGACGCGCGGCCCCCCCTTACGGACCCGCCGAATCGGCTGCATGTTCTCCGGCCCGGGGTGACTACCCGTCAACCCCTCTGCCCACAGCCATTTGCAGCGATGGACATGCGGCTCCGCACGCTGGGACATCTCGAGCTTCTCGACGGCGACGTGCAACTTCTCGCACGCCGCCGGAAGGAGCTCGTCCTGGTGGCGGTGCTCGCCCAGCATTCGCCTGCGCCCGTCGCGCGGCTCGACCTCATGCGGCTCCTCTGGGCGGATCGCGACGAGGCGCGGGCGCGGCACTCACTCCGACAGGCGCTCAGCGACCTCCGGCGCGTGCTCGGGCCCGCGCTCGAGCTCGGCCAGAATGGCGTGAGCGTCGCGGCCGGCACGATCACGACCGACGCCACCGAATTCCTCGTCGCCTGCCGCCACGAGCGGTGGGACGACGCCATCGCGCTCTGGCAGGGTGATTTCCTCGCAAGCGCAGAGGAGATTCCCGGAGACCGGCTGGCGACGTGGCTCGGGGAGATGCGCGTTTCGCTCCGCGAAGCACTCACGGTCGCCTGCGAACAGCGCTGCCTCGCCGCGGAGCGCGCGGGACAGTGGTCGCAGGCGCGGGCCAGCGCGGAGTGGTGGACCGCGAACGCGCCGGAGAGCACGGCGGCCCGCGTGCGGCTTGCCGGTGTGCTGCGGGCCGTCGGGCGCCGCTCCGAAGCGGAGCGGCTCGGCGGGTTCGACCGCGGCCCCGCGACCACGCTCCGCGAGCCCGATTTCGTCGGCCGCGAGGCCGAGCTCGATGCGATCACGGCGGCATGGCACGCCGCACGGAGCGGCGGCCCGCGCCTCGTGGTGGTGACCGGGGCGCAGGGATCGGGTCGCTCGCGCCTGCTGCGCGAGTTCGCGCGGCTCGTCGGCGAGCGGTGGCCCCGGACGCCGGTCCGACGGGTGACCGAGACGCCGCTGCCGGCCCAGCCGATGCTGATCCTGGCCGATCTCGCCGCGGCGCCCGAATCGGCGCCTGCCGTCGCGGATTTCCTCGCCGCGCCCACGAGTCGCTCCCTCCTGCTCGTCACCGCGTCGCACGACCTCCGGGAGCTGCGCGCGATCCGCACCGACGCGATCCCCTCGACGCGGCTGCGGCTCGAGCTGCTCTCGCTCGCCGACACGCGCGTCCTCCTCGCCTCGATGGCCGCATTCCCCGACCGGCTGCTCGATTCGCTCGCGCGCCGCCTGCACGCCGATACGGAGGGGCATCCGGCGGCGCTCGTGCGGGCGATGACCCTGCTCGTGTCGGAAGGCATGCTCGCGTGCGATCCCACCGCCGGCTGGCAGGCGACCCCCGGCCTCGGCGTCGCGCCGCTCGCCCTCGACGACGCGCGGGAACGCACGCGGCGCCGGCTCGATCGCATGCACGCCGACTCGCGCCGAGTGGTCGACGCCGCCGCGGTGCTCGCCGACGCGGCGACGCCGGAGCTGCTCGCGTCGGTATCAGGTCTCGGTGGAGAGCGGTTCGATACGGCGGTCGCGGAAGCCACGAAGCGGCGGCTCGTGACGGCGGCAGGTGGTCGCTATTGCTTCACCGCGGACACCGTTCGGGATGCCGTGTATGGCATGATCCCCGACGAGCGGCTCCGCGGCCTGCATCGCGCCGCGGCACGGGCAATCCGTCGGGCGTCGCGCCATGACGCGCGCCTCCACCCTGAGCTCCAGCGGCATCGGCAGCAGGCGCGGCTCGGGTTCGACCGCCCCTGGCATCTCCGCCTCGCCGCCACGCTCGGCATTCCGCTCGGCCGCTGAGGCCCCGCCCGATTCATTAGATTCCGGGGGTCATCTACCGGAACGACGCATGGCCATCGCCGAAGGCAGAACCCTTCCCTTTTCGGGCCCCGAAACCATCGACGCCGCGGCGCTCGAGACGTTCGGCTATGACGGTCCCGAGCAGAAGATCGTCACAGAAACGCGGGAGTTCAGCGCGGTCTGCCCCTACAGCGGACTTCCCGACTATGCGCTCCTCCGGGTGACGTACATCCCGTCCGACCGCTGCATCGAGCTCAAGAGCCTCAAGTACTACGTGATGAGCTACCGGAGCGTCGGCATCTTCCAGGAGCACGCCACCGCCCGGATCGCCGAGGATCTCTTCCGGGCACTGCAGCCGAGGCATCTCGAGGTGACCACGGTGTACAACGTGCGCGGCGGGTTCGAGACGACGTGCACGGTCGAAAAGCGAGCCGACGTGTAGCGCGCAGCGCCATCGACCGGCCGGAGCCCCTGCCTGATCGACGTGAAACGAGAGAGCCGCCAGGTCTCGCTGCCCTGGCGGCTCTCTCGTTTCGTGGCTTCGGGTCGGGCTAGCGTCCGGCGGCGAGCCCCGGGCTCGGCTGGGCCGGCGCCGCAGGCGTGACCGGGCGCTTCTCGCCGCGCGGCAGCAGCTCGGGCAGGTTCGCCAGCTCGAAGGCCGTCACGGCCATCACCGCGGAGGCCTGCCGGAGATCGCTCGCGATCGCCTTGTCGAAAGTGTCGGACTGCGAGTGGTGCGTGTGATTGTAGCCCCGCGGCTCCTGATCGTAGTTGAAGGCGGGCACTCCGTACGGCACGAACGAGAGATGGTCCGTGCCGCCCTTGTTGGCCTGCCGTACCCGTCCCGCTCCGAGATGCGCGACCGGCGCCAGCAGGTCCGTCCAGAGCTGCTCGAGCTCGTTCCTCCCCTGCAGTGCCTGTCCGAGGATCATGCCTGTTCCGTTGTCCAGCACCATCACCGCCTGGATGCTGTCGGCTTCGGCCGCATGTGCGGCGGCGTACGCGCGGGAACCGAGGAGCCCCTGCTCCTCCCCGCTGAACAGGATGAAGCGGATGGTGCGCTTCGGCTTGAGGCCGCTGCGGGCAATGATGCGCGCCGCCTCGACGACCGCCATCGACGACGCGCCGTTGTCGGTGACGCCCTGCGCGTGGTCCCAGCTGTCGAGGTGCGCGCCGAGAATCACCACCTGGCCCGGATACTCGGTTCCGCGAATTTCTCCGATCGTATTCCACTGCTCCACCGGCGCCGTGCCGGTCCGATTGTCGATCGCCGCTTCGATGCGCGGCGCGAGCTCGGCGTCGACCTGTCGGGCCAGCATGAGGTAATCCTCGTGCGAGACGACGATGTTCGGCAGCGGCGATACGCGGTTGGGCGAGCCGCTCATCGTGACGAGCGCATGCTCCTTCGACCCGTCGGTGATCGTGCCCAGCGCGCCGTACTTCTTCATGAGGAACGGGCGGTCGATGCCGAACTGCTGGCGCCGCTCACGCGCAGCCGCGGAGGTATCGGCGTTGGCGGCGCGCGCTGCTTCCTGCCGCCGCTCGACCTCCGCACGCCGCGTGGCCGAATCGGCCGGCGTCATTGCGGGCCCGTCCGGGTTCCACACGAACGACGGCTCGTTCAGCATGACCCAGGCACCGCGGATGCGGTCGCGATTGGCCTCCAGCTCCTCGGCATTCGCGATCGACACGCGGACTACCGGGCCGGCGACGGGACGTCCACCCGTGCCCTCGGTCCACGCCCAGCTGTAGGCAAGGAGCGCGCGCGGGAACGGGCTCACGAGTCTCACGCTGATCGGACCGCGCTCCCATGTGACACCGAACGGGTACGACTCCAGCGAGGCAGTGAGCCCGTACGCACGGAACCGTTCCGCCACCCAGTCGTTCGATTTCCGCATCGCGGGGGATCCGCTCAGGCGGGGCCCGATCGCGTCGCTCAGGTACTGCAGGTTCTGCATGACTTCGGAGTGGTCCATCGCCTGGGCGACGAGCACGCCGGCACCGCTCGTGTCGACCCGGATCTGCGCCGAGGCTGGCGCCGCAGCGGCGGCGGCGAGCAGGAACATGAGCAGCTTCTTCATCGGTGTCGCTCGAAGTGTGGGGTATGGTGGGTGGACGCGCGACGGGCACGCGAACCAATCTACGTGCGAGCGCCGGATTCCGTTGCAGCACGCCGGCGCGGTTGTGACCCGCCCCCGGCCGCGACTATCTTTGCGCCGAGCCGCCTCCCCCGCCATTGCGCATCGAAGAGGAATTGACGTGCCCAAAGACACCCTCACCATCACCGACAATCGCACCGGGAGCTCATACGAGGTCCCCGTGAGCGATGGCACGATCAAGGCGATGGATCTCCGCCAGATCAAGGTCTCGGACGATGATTTCGGCCTGATGACGTACGATCCGGCGTTCATGAACACCGCGGCATGCCGGAGTGCCATCACGTACATCGACGGGGATCGTGGCATTCTCCGCTATCGCGGCTATCCGATCGAGGAGCTGGCCGAGCAGGCGTCGTTCCTGGAGGTGGCCTACCTGCTCTCCGAGGGGGAACTCCCGACGGCACCCCAGCTGGAGACGTGGACGCGGGACATCAAGTACCACACCTACGTTCACACCAACATCATCAAGTTTCTCGAGGGCTTCCGCTACGACGCGCACCCGATGGGCATGCTCCTCGGCGTCATCGGCGCGCTCTCGACGTTCTACCCGGACGCGAAGGACGTGCACGACCCGCAGAACCGCTACATCCAGCGCGTTCGCCTGCTGGCAAAGATCCCGACGCTCGCCGCGTTCGTCTTCCGCCAGACCCGCGGCCTCCCCTACGAGTTCCCGCGCAACGATCTCGACTACATCGGCAACTACGTCAACATGACGTTCAGCATCGGCGGGCAGCACCAGCCCAACAAGGTGCTGCAGCGCGCGCTCGAGATCCTGCTGATCCTGCATGCCGACCACGAGCAGAACTGTTCGACGAGCGCGGTCCGCGCCGTCGGATCCTCGGGCGTCGATCCCTTCAGCGCGATCTCGGCCGGCATTGCCGCCCTCTACGGGCCCCTGCACGGCGGCGCCAACGAGGCGGTGCTGCGCATGCTCGACGAGATCGGCGACAAGAAGAACATTCCCGCCTTCATCGACCGCGTGAAGGCGGGCGAAGGGCGGCTCATGGGCTTCGGCCACCGCGTCTACAAGTCCTACGACCCGCGCGCCAAGCTGATCAAGCGCGTGGCCGACGAAGTGTTCTCGGAGACCGGCCTCAACCCCAAGCTCGAGATCGCCGTCGAACTCGAGCGGATCGCGCTGTCGGACGAGTACTTCATCAAGCGGAAGCTGTATCCGAACGTCGACTTCTACTCCGGCCTCATCTACCAGGCGATGGGCTATCCGACGGAGTACTTCACCGTCCTCTTCGCCCTCGGCCGCATGCCGGGCTGGCTCGCGCAGTGGGAGGAGATGCTCGAGGACAAGGAGCAGAAGATCGCGCGCCCGCGGCAGGTGTACACCGGGCCGGTGCAGCGGGAATTCGTGCCGATCGAGCGGCGGGGGTAGGACGAGGGTCGTAACTATTGGTCGGAAGGTCGGAAGGTCGGAAAATCGGTACGTCGCGAGGTATCGCGTTGAAGGGGTGAGTTCGGGGCAATGCCCGCGCTCACCCCCTTCCGACGTTCCGACCTTCCGACTTTCCGACCGACCTGCCGTCTCCTACCCCACATCCCCCTCCAGGTACGTATACCCCTCCAGCCCGGCCACGTAGTCGGCGATAAAGCTGTTGGCTTCCTGGCGGGAGAGACCGGTGGCAGCGCTCACTTTCCGGCGGAAGGTGGTGAGCAGATCGGAGGCGTGGAACTGGACGTAGTTGAGCACTTCCGTCACGGTATCGCCGTGCACGAGGTCGGTGATCTCGTACCCCCCCTGCTCGTTCATCGACACGTGCACGGCGTTGGTGTCGCCGAAGAGGTTGTGGAGGTCGCCCAGGATTTCCTGGTACGCGCCGGTGAGGAAGATGCCCAGGATATAGGGCTCCGCGGCGGACGCGGGATGCAGCTCGAGCGACGGCTTCCCCTTTCGCCCGCCGGCGAACCGGTCGATCACGCCGTCCGAATCGCACGTCACGTCCTGGAGCGTGCCCCGCCGGCTGGGGCGCTCGTCGAGCCGGTGAATCGGCATGATCGGAAAGAGCTGGTCGATCGCCCAGTTGTCGGGCAGCGACTGGAATACCGAGAAGTTGCAGAAGTACCGGTCGACCAGCTCGGCCTCGATATGGCTGATGATCTCGGGATGCGCGGCCCGGTCGTCCGAGACGAGATTCTGGATGGCGTTCAGCGTGCAGAGATAGAACTGCTCGGCGTCCGCCTTGTCGCGCAGCGAAAAGACCCCGCTCGCGAAGTATTCGTTCGTCCGTTCCTTGGCGTAGATCGTATCGTGGAACGCCTCGTCCACCCGGTCGAGCGACAGCGACTCGAGGGTTTCCTGCATCTCCACGAGAAGTGGATGGGGCTCGCTCTCATTGATGACCGGCGGGACCGGCTCCATCTGCGACTCGACGTCGATGACGTTGATCAGCAGCAGCGAGTGGTGCGCGGTGAGCGCGCGCCCCGACTCCGAGATGATGTGCGGCATCGGCAGCTCGTGCGTGCGACAGACGGTGCCGATCGTATACACCACGTCGTTGGCGTATTCCCGCATCGTATAGTTGACGCTCGCTGGCCGCGTGGATCGCGATCCGTCGTAATCCACGCCGAGCCCGCCGCCGACGTCCACGTGCGAGATGTTGAACCCCATGTTGCGCAGCTCGACGTAGAACCGCCCGATCTCCTCGAGGCCGGCCTTCACGAACCGGATGTCCGTGATCTGGCTGCCCAGGTGGAAGTGCACCAGGCGAAGGAGATCCTTCCGGCCCAGCGTCTCGAGGCGGTCGAGCAGTCGCATCAGCTCGACGGCGCTCAGGCCGAACTTCGACTTTTCGCCGCCGCTCTTGGCCCAGCGCCCCGATCCTTCGGTGGCGAGCTTGATCCGGACGCCGAGCGTCGGGCTCACGTTCATCTCGTCGGCCACCCGCAGCACAACGTCCAGCTCGTGCAGCTGCTCCATCACGATGAACACCGTGTGACCGAGCTTCTGCCCCATGAGGGCCAGCCGCAGGAACTCCTCGTCCTTGTATCCGTTGCAGACGATCACGTGCTTGGTGCTTTCGTTGAGACCGAGCACCGCCTGCAGCTCCGGCTTGCTGCCGCACTCGAGCCCCACGCCGTGCGGCGCCCCGAACTCGACGATCTCCTGCACCACGTGCCGCTGCTGGTTGACCTTGATCGGATAAACCGTCGTATACGTGCCCTCGTAACCGAACTCCTGGATCGCGTTCGCGAACTTCTCGGCGAGCGTCACGATCCGGGAGCGGAGGATATCCGAGAATCGGAGGAGGAGGGGCAGCCCGACGCCCTGCGCCTGCAGATCGAGCGCGAGCCGGAAGAGGTCGAGACCACGCGCGCGCTTCGCGTCGGCGTGCACGGTGACATGGCCTTCGGGGCTGATCCGGAAGTACCCGAGGCCCCAGCCGCTCATGTTGTAGAGCTTCTCGGATTCCTTCGTGGTCCAGCCCGCGGGAGCCGCTGCGGTAGTGGTGATATGGCGCTCCTCGTTGACACAGACAGGGAGAGAAGAACGTAACGAGGCCGCGGCAGGGTGGAAAGCATTGCGGCACGCGCCTGGTGCCCGCTCGACTCTGAGGCGATCCCGCTGTGGCGCCGATGCAACGATCACACTACGGGACCCTTTCGGGCCTCGCCGAGCGGCCCGTCAGGGGGCGCGAACCGGCGCATAATTCACTGTCCCACATCGGCTTACAGCGTGTGTGGCCCATCCGCCTCGGTGAGGCACAAAGCTCGCATACTGACCCGGTGGGCGCCCGCCGAGCGGCAGACTCGGGAGCGCCTGCCCAACGTCGCACCTGCCGCCACTGTCTCAAAGATTGAGGCTATCGATATGGTCGTTCCGAGTCTGATTCCGACCCGGCGTTTCCCGGACTCCGTGCGCATCGAGCTGCAGGTCGCGTATGCCCGTGCCTGGGAAGCGCTGACGCAGACCCATGAAGAGCAGGCGGTCGGCTTCGTTCGCCGTCTCCGCAGCCGGCTCAGTTCCGAAGAGGCGCTGCAGCGGTACGTCCGGGAAGTGGCCGTGCCGATCCACATGCAGGAGACCGTCCGGGCCCGGGCGCTGCTCGCGCTGACGCCCGAGGAGCGGGCCGACCAGGGGCCGGAGACCGAAGCATGGCGCGTCCTCCGTCCCGACCACCTCGTGGAGGCCATTCGCCGCCGGGCGCGGTATGTCGAGGACACGACGCTCGCGATCCGCCTCGCCGCGTCCGCCGCGGACGAAGCGGTGGCCGCAACGCATGTTCGCATGGCGCTCGAAGTGGCCCGGGTGCTGGGCCCCGTCCTGCCCCTCGACGAGGCGATCATGCACTACATTCGTTCATTCGAGCTGGCGTCGGTCCCGGCGCAGCTGGTCTTCCAGCGCGCCATGGCCAACCTCGCCGAGACCGAGATCGAGCTGCCGCTCGAGCCGCCGGTCCAGGCGCCGGTGGTCGTCACCCCGCGCCGCTCGGCAGGCCACCTACTCGGGCTGCGCGCGCTCGGCTGATTCGCGGCGCGCGGACGACGGGCCCGGGTAGCCACCCGGGCCCGTCGTCGTGTCCGGTACTGAGGAGTGCGCATGACCTGGTCGCTGCGGATCGCGCGGATCGCCGGTACGGACGTGAAGGTGCACGTCACGTTCCTGCTCCTGCTCGGCTTCTTCTGGTTCAGTGGCGGGCCGGCGGCGGGGCTGCTGCTGCTCGCGCTCTTCGGCTGCGTCCTGCTGCACGAATTCGGACACATCGGCATGGCGGCGCGGTTCGGGGTACGGACCCCGGATGTGATCCTCCTGCCGATCGGCGGCCTCGCCCGGCTCGAGCGCATGCCGGAAGAGCCGAAGCAGGAACTGCTCATCGCCATCGCCGGCCCGATCGTCACGCTCGTGATCGCGGCCGCGTTCTACGCCTGGCTCGCCATCGACGGGACACCGCCGCCCCTGCTGCCGTCGCTCCGCGTGGACCCGGGCGGGTTCATCGAGACGCTGTATCGGATCAACGTGCTCCTCCTGCTCTTCAATCTCCTCCCCGCGTTTCCGCTCGACGGGGGCCGCGTCCTGCGCGCCATCCTTTCGGCGCGGCTGGGCCTGGTGCGCGGCACGCGCATCGCGGCATCGGTGGGCCAGATGCTGGCGTTCGCGATCGGCTTCTATGCGATCATGAACGGCGAGCTCCTGCTCCTGCTCATCGCCTTCTTCATCTTCACCGGCGCCGGCGGCGAGGCCGCGGCCGTCGAGACGCGGATTGCGGGCCGTGGTCTCGCCGTGCGCGACATGATGGTCACCGACTTCCGCACGCTGCCGATCCACGCGACGCTCGCGGACGCTGCGGAACTCCTCGTGGCCGGGGAGCAGCGCGAGTTTCCCGTCGTGGACAATCTCGGTGGGGTGGAAGGGCTGCTCACGCGGGACGACCTGGTCCGAGGGCTCGCGGCCCGCGGCGCGGGCGGCATGGCGCGCGACGCGATGAGCTCGGGTCTCGTCCACCTCGCGCCCGACCTCACCTTCGACGAAGCGGTTCAGCGCCTCCGGGCGAGCCGGCTCCCGGCCCTGCCCGTCGTCGATGGAGGCCGGCTGATCGGACTCGTGACGCTCGACAACATCACCGATCTCCTCCTGATCCGGCGAGCGGTCGGAAAGACCTGATCCGCCTCGGCTCCGAAGCCCGGCGCACCCGAGTCCAGCGCCCTTCTTCAGCACGCACGCCGGCGCGCCGCGGCCGGCGTGCAGGCAAAGCCATCACGTGCCCAGAGCCCTGCACGCCGCTCCCGCGCGCGGTGCTGGGCCGCCTCCAGCCGGGCGACGTGCCGCACGTTCGGCGGCACAGTATACAGGATCGCCCACCCCTCGCCGACCATCGCCTCATTGATGAGCACCGAATCGCGCCAGACCCAGGCGAGGAGACGGCCATACCGGTCGCGCCGCGCGGCGTCCCACTCCAGCAGCACCGTGTCGCCGACATCCGCGTAGGTCCGGAGCGCCTCGCGCGCGAGCGCGTAGATTTCGCCCTGGTATCGCTCCGGCGTATCGATGCCGATGGGTCGGATGCGCGCACCCCCGCTGCAGTCGAACGTGTCGCCGTCGACGATGTGGGCGACGACGCACGGCTCCCGCGACTGCGCGCGCAGCCCCGCGGCGCACGCCGTGAGGAGCAGTATCAGAAAGGCAGGAGGACGCATGACCGGAATCTACGAGGGTCGGCCCCTCGCCATCGCCATCACCGGCGCGAGCGGCATGATCGGCGCGGCCCTCGACCGAAGTCTCCGGGCCGCTGGTCACCGCGTCGTCCCGGTCGTGCGGCGCCCGCCGCGCGATGGCGAGGTCCGGTGGGATCCGGAGGCGGGACGCATCGACGCCCCGGCGCTCGAGGGCATCGACGTGCTCGTTCACCTCGCCGGGGAAAGCATCGCGTCGGGCCGGTGGACCCGCGCCAGGATGCACCGGATCCGCGAGAGCCGCGCGCGCGGGACGGCGCTCATCGCGCGAACGATCGCCGGCCTCCGCCGACCGCCGTCGGCCATGATCTCCGTTTCCGCCGTCGGGATCTACGGAGACCGGGGCGATGAGACCCTGACCGAGCATTCGCCGCCCGGTGAAGGGTTTCTCCCGGAGGTGGCGGTGATCTGGGAGAAGGCGGCGGATCCGGCGCGGGACGCCGGCATCCGGGTGGTCCATCCCCGGCTCGCAGCCGTGCTGTCCGCCTCCGGCGGCGTGGTGGGCCGGCTGCTCCTGCCCTTCCGCCTCGGGCTCGGCGGCCCGATCGGCCGCGGCGCCCAGTGGATGCCGCTCGTGTCGCTCGATGACGTGGTCGCCGTGATGCGCCACCTGATCGATGCGCCCGGGCTCACGGGGCCGGTCAACGTGTCGCTGCCGACCCCGGTGACCAACCGCGAATTCTCGACCGAGCTCGGTCGGGCGCTGCGCCGGCCCGCGATCATTCCGGTGCCACCGGCCGCGTTGCGCGCGGTCTACGGCCAGCTCGCGGAGGAGCTCCTGATCGCGAGTGCACGCGTGGTCCCGACCGCGCTCGAAGCGAGTGGATACCGATTTCTTCATCCGACACTCGATACGGCGCTCGCCGCGGCCCTCCGCTCATGACGCCCGGTCCCGAGCGCCCATCATCCTCGCAACCTGCCGTCGTCCTGCTCTCGGGCGGCATGGACTCGGCCGTGGCTGCGGCCATCGCGCGCGACGCCGGGTTCAGCGTGCATGCCCTCAGCTTCCGCTACGGGCAGCGTCACGCCATCGAGCTCGAGGCGGCGGCGCGGATCGCGCGCGCGCTCGAGCTCGCGCAGCACCGCATCGTGGAGGTGGATCTCGCCGCCTTCGGCGGCTCGGCCCTCACCGATGCGATCGCGGTGCCGCAAGGCCGAACCGCGGACGAAATCGGGCAGGGCGTGCCGCCCACCTACGTCCCCGCCCGCAACACGGTCTTCCTTTCGCTCGCGCTCGCGTGGTCGGAAGTGCTCGGCGCGCGCGACATCTTCATCGGCGCCAACGCCATCGACTACAGTGGCTACCCCGATTGCCGGCCCGAGTACCTCGCCGCATTCGAGCGTCTCGCCCAGCTCGCGACGGTCGCCGGCGCAGAGCACGGCGAGCGGTTCGCAATCCATGCCCCGCTCCTCCGGATGAGCAAGCGGGAGATCGTGGAGTGCGGCACTGCCCACGGCGTCGATTTCGCCCTCACGCGGACCTGCTACGCGCCCGATCCGTCGGGCGCCGCCTGCGGCCGGTGTGACGCCTGCCTCCTCCGCCTCAGGGGATTTGCGGAGGCGGGGCTGGCGGATCCGATCGCGTATCGCGGCTGACGCGACAGAGGCTGCCCGGCAGACGTTCTGCTGCTACCTTCCGCCCATGTCCTACGCGGTCAAGGAGATCTTCTACACGCTGCAAGGCGAGGGCGCGCAGACCGGCCGACCGGCGGTGTTCTGCCGCTTTGCCGGCTGCAATCTCTGGTCGGGGCGCGAGGCCGACCGGGCGGAGGCCGTCTGCCGATTCTGCGATACCGACTTCGTCGGGATCGATGGCGAAGGTGGCGGCCGCTTCGCCACCGCGGACGCGCTCGCCGATGCGGTCGTGGCGGCATGGGGCGGCGGCGGTGGTTCCCCGCTGGTGGTCTGCACGGGCGGCGAGCCGCTCCTGCAACTCGACGCGGCGCTCGTCGAGTCGCTCCATGCGCGGGGGTTCGAGATCGCCGTCGAGTCGAACGGAACGCAGGATCCGCCCCCCGGCCTCGATTGGATCTGCGTGAGCCCGAAGGCAGGTGCGCCCTTGCGGCTCCGGCAGGGGAACGAGCTCAAGCTCGTCTTTCCGCAGGAGGGAGCGGAGCCCGAACGATTCGAGTCGCTCGAGTTCGATCATTTCTTCCTGCAGCCGATGGACGGGCCGGGCGTCGCCGAGAACACCTCGGCCGCACTCGCGTATTGCCTCGCGCATCCGCGCTGGAGGCTGAGCCTGCAGACGCATAAGTTGCTGGGGATACGGTAGGGCGGCAGACGCCCACCTCCCCAGTGTCCGCCGAACGATGCTCCCTCCACCCTCTCCCTGATCGCATGCACGGTTACTCGGATCGCGTGAGCCACGCGTTCGCCTTTTCCGCGAAGTACTACGGGGCCCGCCCCCCGGCGACGAGCCCCATGGCGTATCTCGCGCATCCGGCGAACGTCGCGGTGATCCTCGCGCGCTACGGCGCCGACGAGGTGACGGTCGTCGCCAGCATCCTGCATCACGCGCTCGAGGAAGCCGCGGCGGGCCAGCGCACAGAGCTCGAGA
>Ga0307413_10000463_pt1 | contig 13250 bp, 13 predicted proteins | sample DK1Ometagenome_3_FD_203714 | JGI IMG/M metagenome (GOLD analysis project Ga0307413, IMG submission 203714) | Maize rhizosphere microbial communities from greenhouse at UC Davis, California, United States - DK15-O-2 | ecosystem: Host-associated > Plants > Roots > Rhizosphere > Soil | place: USA... | reverse complement strand
AGGGTGAGCACGCCGTCGCCGCCGACGTTGTACACGCCGGGCAGTTCCTCGATGATCGCCCGCTCCAGCACGGCCAGCGCGTCCGACGGGTGCAGCAGCTGGATGCGGGCGTCGAACCCGAGCACGGTCGGCACGATCGGCAGGGCGAAGTAGCGGGTCAGCACGGTGTCCACGGACGGACCGATCAGGTTCGTCAGCCGCAGCATGGTGATCGCGACGTCCGGGCGGCGGCGCGCGAAGCCGCGGACGTAGCCCTCCACCTCGACCGCGTCCTTGGCGTACCCGCTGGAGGAGATGCCGTGCGAGCCGTCCTCCTCGGTGAACACCGCGGGTGCCTTCGCGCTCGCGCCGTACACCGCGGCCGTCGACTTCACCACGAGCTTGCGCACCCGGGGTGAGCGCTGGCAGGCGGCCAGCAGCTGCATGGTGCCGATCACGTTCATCTCCTTGATGAGCGTGCGGCGGGACGGGCCGGGCGGGTTCGCCGTCGGCGAGGCGTGCACGACGGTGTCCACCCCGGCCGAGCTGATCACCTTCGCGATCAGCGGGTTGCGGATGTCGGCGCGGACGAACTCGGCCCGGCCGAGGTCGCGGAGCACTCCGGGCGGCGGCGCCACCGTGTCCACGCCGATCACCCGCTCGATGTCCGGGTTCTGCGCGAGGCGGGCGGCGAGGTTGCTGCCGAGGTAGCCACCGACCCCGGTCACCAGGACGACTGTGGGCGTCATTGGACCCCCAAGGGTTCGGGACTGGTTCGGTGGCCGACTCTACCCGCCTCCGGAGATCGACTCCGCCGTGGCAACGCGGTCTTAACGCAGGTCACAGGGCCTGTTCAGGCGCTTCACCCGTTTGGGGGTGTCCATACCACCGGGTCTGGACGGCCGGGTCCACCACGCGAGACGGCACCCGTGTGACACGGGTGCCGTCTCGTGACCGTATGGGCGCCGCTGTTGCAGCCGCGCGCCGCTACTTCTTCAGTTTGCGACGCTGGACGCGGGTCTTGCGCAGCAGCTTGCGGTGCTTCTTCTTCGACATGCGCTTGCGGCGCTTCTTGATCACGGAGCCCACGGGCCTACCTCAGTTCGTTGACGGATCGGTGCAGCGTCTCATGCCCGGATGCGGCAGCGCCCGCCGACGAGCGCGCGCAGAGCAGAGGCACAACGGTCCGCCAGAGTACCGGTTACCCGAAACGCGCCGGTCACCCGGCGTCGAAGTAGGCCTTGCGCAGATACTCGTGCACGGCCTTCTCCGGCACCCGGAAGCTCTTGCCGACCCGGACCGCGGGCAGCTCGCCGCTGTGCACCAGGCGATACACGGTCATCTTGGACACGCGCATCAGCGCGGCCACCTCGGCCACGGTCAGGAACGTCACCTGGCCGAGACTCGGTCCATCGGGGTCACGCTTGCTCGCCATCGTCATCGCGTCCTTCGACACGTGTCGCGCCGCCGGCTTCCCCACCGACGGTACCGACACGCACGTGCTCGTCTAGAGAGACTAGCGGGACACGTGTGACTAGTGCGAGGGCCTGTTCAGCCGCCCTCGTGCTCGGCTCCGAGCTCGCGCGAGCGATCCCTGGCCGCCTCGATCGCGGCGATCAGCGCCGCGCGCACACCGTGCTTCTCCAGCTCGCGGATCGCCATGATGGTGGTGCCGGCCGGCGAGGTGACCGCCTCGCGCAGTGTCACCGGGTGCTCACCGGTCTCGGCCAGCATGGCGGCCGCGCCGACCGCCGACTGGATGATCAGCTTCTCGGCGACCGTCCTGGGCAGACCGAGCAGGATGCCGGCGTCGATCATGGCCTCGACCAGGAAGAAGAAGTACGCCGGACCGGAGCCGGACAGCGCGGTCACCGCGTCCTGCTGCGACTCCGGCACCCGCACCACCTTGCCCACCGTGGACAGCAGCCGCTCCACGGTGGCCAGGTGCGCCGGGCCGGCGTGGCGACCGGGCGAGATCGCGCTCATCGCCTCGGCGACCACCATCGGGGTGTTCGGCATGACCCGCACCACCGCCACCCCGGCCGGCAGCCGGCGCTCGTACAGCGCGGTCGGCAGGCCGGCACACAGCGAGACGAGCAGCGCGTCCGGCCGGATCGCCGGCGCGAGCTCGTCCAGCAGCGGCTCGATGTCCTGCGGTTTGACCGCGACGACCAGCACGTCGGCGGTGGCGGCCGCGGTGGCCACGTCGACCGCGCGCACGCCGTAGCGGCTGGTCAGCTCGTCCGCCCGGTCCGGGTGACGTTCGGTGAACATCAGCTCGTCCGCCGCCTGACCGCCGCTGAGCAGGCCGGACAGCAATGCCTCGCCGATCTTGCCGGCACCGAGGACCGCGATCACACTCGTCATTCCCGGCAGCCTAGGTCGTGTCCGCGACGAGACACGACCTGGAGGCCCGGTCGACCGGGGCGCGTCCTAGAGAGCCGACAGCGCCAGCTGCCGGGACTGGCAGACCAGCCGGCCGGTCGAGTCCACCACCGTGGTGTCGGAGTCGAACCACGGCCCGTGCACCGCCGTCGCCGCCACCTGCAGCCGCAGCCAGCCCGGCGCGGGTCTGGCCCGCAGCAGGGCGGTCATCTGCACCGTCGGCGACCATCCGACCCGGCCGAGGTTGAACGTCACCGGCATCGAGATGTCGCCGGCGACCAGCGCGAACAGCGGGTCCGGATGCTCCCCGCGGGGACGCGCCCACAGCCGCAGCCGTGGCGGGTCGGTCGTCTGGCCGTGCAGGAACCCGGCGCCGTGCGGGTCCAGCCGCACGTCGCAGACGGAGGTGAGCCGGAACGCCGACGCCTGCGGCAGCCCCGAGAGGTCGATCGCGTTGCCGGGCGGCTCGGCCGACTGGTTCGGCAGGTCGGCCCAGGCGGCCCGGTCCCTGGGCAGTCTGCCGGTGGTGACCACGCCCTCGACGCAACTCTGGCCGCGCTGCTCCAGCCGCACCGACACCACCGTTGTGCGGCGGCCGGACTTGCGCACGTCGGTGCGCAGCAGCACCGGGCCGACCTCCGGCGGGCGCAGGAACTGGACACTGACCGCGAGCGGGTCGATCAGCGGAGTGCCGCTGCGCACGTGCGTGGCGACCGCGGTCCGAGCGAGCAGCGCCATCAGGAAACCGCCGTGCGGCCGACCGCCGACCGTCCACTCCGCCGGCAGGGAGGCGGTGAAGGTGCCGTCACCCATCGGCCTGACCCGACCGGCCACCGAAAAGGTGCCGGCGGGCGTCTGGCGGGGGTCGCCTGGCCCTGCAGCCGTACTCATGATTTATACCCTGTCACGCCGACATCGATTGACCGCACTGCGTATAGCCGTAACCGCCCGAATTTCGACAACCCGGACACAAAACGTTTGTCCGACGTCACCGGGTGGACAGCAGGGAACGCAGAAAGAAAGCGGTGTTCGCGGGGCGCTCGGCGAGCCTGCGCATCAGGTAGCCGTACCATTCGCCGCCGTAGGGGACGTACACCCGCACGGTGTGTCCGGCGCCGGCCAGCCTGCGCTGCTCGTCGGGACGGATGCCGTAGAGCATCTGGTACTCGAAGCTGCCGGGTTTGCGGCCGTAGAACTGGGCACGCTCGCCGATCAGCCGAACCAGCCGTGGGTCGTGCGTGGCGAACATCGGGAATCCGTCGCCGGCCAGCAACACGTTGACGCACCGCACGTAGCCGCGGTCGACCTCACCGGCGCTCTGGAACGCCACCGACTCCGGCTCCGCGTACGCCCCCTTGCACAGCCGGACCCGTGACCCGGACCCGGCCAGCCGCTCGCAGTCGGCCTCGGTCCGGTGCAGGTAGGACTGCAGCACCGCGCCGACCCACGGCCAGGTGCGCCGCAATTCGTCCAAGATAGACAGGGTCGAATCGGTGGTGGTGTGGTCCTCCATGTCCAAGGTAACGGTGGTGCCGACGGACTCGGCGGCCGCGCAGATCCTGGACACATTCGACAGCGCGAGGGATTCATCCAGTTTTTGTCCGACAGCGGACAGCTTCACACTCACCTCGGCGTGCTCGGCGAGGTAGGTACCGCGCAACGCCGCCAGCAACTCCAGGTAGGCGAGCACCGTGCGCTCGGCGAGCGCGGTGTCCGTGGTGTCCTCACCCAGGTAGTCGAGGCTCACCGACAGGCCGGCGTCGACCAGCGAACGGGTCACCCCGATCGCGTCCGCCGCGGTTTCGCCCGCGACGAACCGCTTCACCACGTCCCGGCTCACCGGCGCGGTCGCGACCAGGTTCCGGATCGTCGAGTTGCCCGCCGCGGCGAGGATGACGCTGCGCAAAGGGTTCACGGCCGGAACTGTATCTTTCGCCCGGTAGGAGCCCGTAGGTCGTGCCTCGAAGTCAGGTCCGCGACAGCGCGCGCCGGGGCCGGCCTACCGCGCCAGATGCAGCCGGGCGAACAGCAGCGCCTCGGCCAGGTCCTTCACCCGCTCCGCCGGACTCACCGCCTTGCGGGTACTCACCTCCAGCACGACCTGGCCGCCGAACCCGCCCGCCGCGAGCAGCTCGCACACCTCCGCGCACGGCTGCCCGCCCCGGCCGGGAACCAGGTGCTCGTCGCTGGGCGAGCCGCTGCCGTCCGCCAGGTGCAGGTGCGACAGTGCGTCACCCATCCGCGCGGCCAGCGCCAACGCGTCGGTGCGGGCGGCCGCGGTGTGCGACAGGTCCAGGGTGTAGTTGCGGTAACCGACGTCGGTCGGGTCGATCGAGGGCCGGAACGCCGACATCTCGACCGTGCGACCGCGGATCGCCCGACGGACCGGGAACATGTTCTCCACCGCCACCGCGACGCCGGTCTGCTGCTCCAGCTCGCCGACCAGGTCGGCGAAGGCGTCGGCGTAGCGGCGCTGCCAGCGAAACGGCGGGTGCACCACCACGGTCCGCGCGTCCAGATCCTGCGCCGCCTGCACCGAACGGCGCAGCCGCAGCTCGGGATCCGGCGACCAGACCCGCTGGGTGATCAGCAGACACGGCGCGTGCACGGCCAGCACCGGGACCCGGTGACGGCGCAGGGTGCGGCGCAGCAACGGCACGTCCTGGCTCAGCGGATCTGCCCAGACCATCACCTCGACGCCGTCGTAGCCCAGCTCACCGGCGATGGTGAAGGCCGCGTCGGCGTTCTGCGGCCACACCGCCGCGGTGGACAGACCCACCGGTATCTGCCCGACAGACTCCTGTCCGACCGATTTCTGTCGGCGGATCAACGGCCGAGCAGCAGCAACGCGGCCGGGGACACCGTGACGATCAGTCCGACCAGCACCGCGAGCACGGTGGTCTGCAGGTCGTCGGCCTTGCGGATCTTGCGCACGATGAGCACCAGGCCGACGATCACGGCCAGCGCCACGAACAGGGCCACCACCGCCTGCCTGACCCACAGCCAGTTGAACCCGAGCCACACCGCGGCACCGCCGAACACGCCCATCGCCAGCTGACCGGCCATGATCAGCCACTCGCGGCCGGCCGAGGCCGGCCGCGCGTCGGGGTCGCGACCGTCCCGGTCGTCCCGGTCGTCCCGGTCGTCCCAGTCGTCCCGGTCGGCGATCCGGTCGACGCTGGTCAGCGGCTCGTCCAGGTCGAAGTCGTCCGGCGTGTCGAGATAGGCCTCGTCCGCCCTGGCCCGCAGCCGCGACCGGGTGTCCTCGCCGGGCACCCTGGGCAGCTGTTCGGTCAGCTGTTCGTCGGCCAGCGCGCCCCGGGGCACGATCGGCGCCGGCGGCGGGAGCGGCTCCGCCGTGGGCGCCGGACGCACCGGGTACGCGCCGGAGCGGTCGCCGATCGGCTGGAACGCGCCGCTGAGGTCCTTGGGGAAGGTCCCGCTGCGCTCACCGGGCACCGGGTAGCCGCCGGTGCGCTCACCCGGCACCGGGTAGCCGCCGGTGCGCTCACCGGGGACCGGGAACGCGCCGCTGAACTCGCCGGGCACCGGGAACCGGCCCGTGCCGTGCGCCCGAGGGGCCCTGCGGCCACCGGGCACCGGTGGCACCGGACGGGTCAGCTCGGCGGCCGACATGTCGTCCGGCGGTGCCGCCATCGGCGTTCCCGGCGGCGGGCCGACCATCGGGCGCTGCGGCGCCGACGGCCGGGGCGCGTCGCCCTGGCGGTGCGAGACCCGCTCCGGCGGCTGCTGGCCGTCGCGGATCGGGCGCATCGAGGTTCCGCTGTCGGACAGCACCCGATCGATGATCGCCTGCGGGTTCGCGCCGTTCTCGTCGGTGTCCGGCCGCTCGTCGGCCCGCCGACGACGGCGTCTGGGCGCGGCTTCACCCGAGCCGTCGCCGTACTTCGCGAGCAGCTCGGCCACCGTGCGCTGAGTGCGCTCCGGTCCGCCTTCGTCAGTCATCTCTGCCACCGTGCCAACCGCACGCCGTTCCGTCCAGTCGTTCCGAGCCGGGTCGATCCCGGCGCCAGTTCATCTCGGGCCACAGTCTGACCCTCAGACGCCGGTCGCGACAGTCTGGTGCTCACCGTCGCTCTGGTCCAGCCGCCGCAGGATCACACCCTCCCGCAACGCCCACGGGCAGATGTCCAGCTCCGGCTGTGACAGAGCCCGCATGGTGGCGTGCGCCACCAGCGCACCCGCGACCAACTGGTGGGAGCGACTGGCACTGACCCCCTCCAGCTCGGCCAGGTCGGCCGCGGACATCCGGGACACGAAGGCGATCAGCTGGCGCAGGCCGGCCTCGGTCAGCGTACGGCGCACCCGAACGCCCGCCGACGACGGTGCCGCCCCGGTGAGCCTGGCCAGCGACCGGAACGTCTTCGACGTGGCCACCACCCGGTCCGGCACGCCGTGTTTGCCGATCTTGCGCGCCACCGACGCGAGCTGGTCGTCCAGCCACTCCTCGGTCTCGGCGATCTCCTCGCGGCTGGGTGGGTCGCTGTGGAACCGGGTCCTGGTCAGCCGGCCCGCGCCGAGCGGTACCGACGCGGCGAAGTCCGGCACCTCGTCGATGCCGACGGCGAGCTCGAGCGAGCCGCCGCCGATGTCGACCACCAGCAGCCGGCCGGCCGACCAGCCGTACCAGCGGCGGACGGCGAGGAAAGTGAGATTCGCCTCCTCCTCGCCGGACAGCACCGACAGGTCCACCCCGGTCTCGTCGGCGACGCGGTCCAGCACCTCGACGGAGTTGTTCGCCTCGCGGACGGCGGAGGTGGCGAACGCCATCAGGTCGGCGCAGCCCAGCCGCACCGACGAGTCCTTGGCCGTGGCGACCGCCCGGACCAGCTCGTCCGCGCCGGTCCGGGTGAGGTCGCCGGCCTTGTTGATCCGCTCGGCGAGGCGCAGCACGGTCTTCTCCGAGCGCGCCGGCATCGGGTGGGCGCCGCGGTGCGCGTCCACCACCAGCAGATGGACGGTGTTCGATCCGACGTCCAGCACCCCGAGTCGCACGCCGTGAACGCTACCGCCTGGCGGTCAGGACTCGAACTTGTAGCCGAGACCGCGCACCGTCACCAGGTGCCTCGGCGACGACGGGTCGGGTTCGACCTTCGAACGCAGCCGCTTGACGTGCACGTCCAGCGTCTTGGTGTCGCCGACGTAGTCCGCGCCCCACACCCGGTCGATCAACTGCCCCCGGGTGAGCACCCGACCGACGTTGCGCAGCAGGTACTCCAGCAGGTCGAACTCCTTCAGCGGCAGCGACACCTCCGTGCCGCCCACCGTCACCACGTGCCGCTCCACGTCCATCCGCACCGGGCCGGCGGCGAGCACCTGGGGCAGCAGGTCGGCGTCCGCGCCGCCCTCGCCGCCGCGGCGCAGCACCGCCCGCACCCGGGCGATCAGCTCGCGCGCCGAGTACGGCTTGGTGACGTAGTCGTCGGCGCCGAGCTCGAGCCCGACCACCTTGTCGATCTCGCTGTCGCGGGCGGTCACCATGATCACCGGGACGGCGGAGCGCTGGCGCAGGGCCTTGCACACGTCGGTGCCGCTCATCCCCGGCAGCATCAGGTCCAGCAGCACGATGTCGGCGCCGTTGCGGTCGAACTCCTCCAGCGCCTGCTGACCGGTGACCGCCACGGCCGCGGTGAACCCCTCCTTGCGCAGCAGGAAGGCGAGCGGGTCGGCGAAGGACTCCTCGTCCTCGACGATGAGCACCCTGGTCACGATGCCGCCTCCCCGGAATTCTCACGGTGGGTCCCGCCGGCTGGTGTCGTCGGCGGTTCGGTCTGTTCCTGGTGACTGGCTTGCATCACGTTCCCCTGAGGCGGCGGTTGGCACTGGGCTGGTCTTCGCACCCGCTGGGCACGGGTGGGCGGGGATGCGCAGGGTGAACGTGGAGCCGGTCCCCGGTTTGCTCCACAGGGTGACCTCGCCGCCGTGGTTGGCCGCGACGTGCTTGACGATGGCGAGGCCGAGACCGGTGCCGCCGGTGACGCGGGAGCGGGCCTTGTCCACCCGGTAGAACCGCTCGAACACCCGCTGCTGCTCCTCGTCGGCGATGCCGATGCCGCGGTCGGTGACGGCGATCTCGACCAGATCCCCGGTTCGGCGCCGGCTCACCGACACCGGGCTGCCGGGCGGGGAGTAGGCGATGGCGTTCTCCAGCAGGTTGGACAGTGCGGTGACCAGCAGCGTCCGGTCGCCCTCGACGAGCAGGCCGGACTCGGCGTCGGCGGTGATCCGGATCCCGGTGGAGTCCACGGCCAACCGCGAGCGGCCGAGCGCGTCGCGCACCACGGCGTCCACCTCGACCACGTTGAGCTCGGGCAGCCGCTCGGCGCCCTGCAGCCGCGACAGCGCGATCAGTTCGGTGACCAGGGTGCCCAGCCGGGCTGACTCGTGCAGGATCTTGCTGGTGAACCGGCGTACCTCGACCGGGTCGTCGGCGGCGTCCAGCACGGCCTCGGCGAGCAGCGCCATGGCGCCGACCGGGGTCTTCAGCTCGTGGCTGACGTTGGCGACGAAGTCGCGCCGGGTGGCCTCCAGCCGCACGGCGTCGGACTCGTCGTCCGCGTCGACCACGAAGAAGCCGTCGCCGAGCGGTCGCACCTCGCCGAGCACCGACTCCGGGGTGCGGCCGCCGCGCGCCTGCTGCGGCGACAGGTCCACCTCGACCGGTTCGCCGGTCTCGCCGACCACGTCGGCGGCGCGACGGGCGCGCTGGTCGACCTGGTTGTTGCGGACCACGCCGAGTGCGGCGGCCCGCGGATTGTGCAGCACGACGTCGCCGAACCGGTTGAGCACGACCACCGCGCTGTGCGAGGACTCCACGATGCGGTGCAGCAGGGCGGCCACGGTCGGACCGAGCAGTCGCTGCGCCACGCGGCGCCGGACGCGACCGGCCACGAACCCCGCGATGGCGCCGACGACGAGCGCCGCCGCGACCAGCAGGATCCAGACCGTCAGGGTCACGCGGGCATCGTAAGCAGGTGAAACCCGCCGAGGGCCAGTGCGACGGGCCGGCGTGACGGTTGTGACAGCTCACCGACCGGATGTTCGGCCGCTCGTCAGCCGTTGTTCACCCGACCGTGTCCTCGGCCGTGTCCTCGGCCGGGGTCAGCGGCCCTGCGCCGCGACCGATGCCGCCGCCGCGGCGGCCGCATCGGGGTCGAGGTAGACCCCGCCCTCGGTCGCGGGCGACAGGTCGACGCCGTCGTCGACGAGGTCGTAGCGCAACGGCATGCCGGTGGGGATGTTGAGGGCGGCGATGTCGGCGTCGGAGATCCGGTCGAGGTGCTTGACCAGCGCGCGCAGCGAGTTGCCGTGCGCGGCGATCAGCACGGTGCGGCCGGCCCGCAGATCGGGCACGACCGCCGACTCCCAGTAGGGCACCACCCTGGCGACGACGTCCTTGAGGCATTCGGTGGTCGGCATCGCGGCGCCGAGGCCGGCGTAGCGCGGGTCGCCGTCCTGGCTGAACTCGCTGCCGGGCTGGATGGGCGGCGGCGGGGTGTCGTAGGACCGACGCCAGAGCATGAACTGCTCTTCGCCGTAGGTCTGCAGGGTCTGCTTCTTGTTCTTTCCCTGCAGCGCGCCGTAGTGCCGCTCGTTGAGCCGCCAGTCACGCCGGACGTCGATCCAGTGCCGGTCCGCCGCGTCGAGGGCGAGGTTGGCGGTGCTGATCGCCCGGCGCTGCAGGGAGGTGTGCACCACGTCCGGGAGCAGGCCGGCGGCCGCCATCAGCTCGCCGCCGCGGGTGGCCTCGGCCTCGCCCCTGGCCGACAGCCGCACGTCCACCCAGCCGGTGAACAGGTTGGCGGCGTTCCATTCACTCTCGCCGTGCCGGAGCAGGACGAGAGTTCCGAGGGAGTCGGTGTCGGTCATGGCGACAAGCCTGCCATGACCCGACGGTCCGGGCCGCGACAACGCGACAGGGCGCGGCCCGGACCAGTCGTTCACTCGTTCGGCCCAATGCAGGCTCACGAAGAGTGATCAGAACTACGTTCAGTCTCACTCCGCAGATAGTTCGTTATCGTACCGTTATTCACTCGTGGAAATTCCCACGACTGGAGCAACCGAACGGCTTGTGGCCGAGACCGCGATCTGCCAAGTTGACAGTGCTTTCGGGCCAGCTCCCACGCACTCCTGGCTCGTTGGCATGCTGCGGCTCGACTCCCCTGCCGAGCCGCACACCCGTCCCGGAGCCTGGGTGCCCCCCGCTCGAGGCTCCGGCTGGACGGGACTGAACGCGGGACGGCCCGGGAATGCGACTCCCCCCTCGCTCGGGCCGTCCCGCGTTCGCACGTCCGCATCCGGTCAGCTCGTCGCGTCCGGCACCGGCGGCGGGTTCACCGGATACATCGGCTGCACCGGCCGGGTCCGCGCCCGTCTGCGCATCGACCGAGCCGCCAACCAGGCCAACGGCACGAGCAGCACGGCGAACGGCAGCAGCACGCCGAGCACCCGCAGGATCACCCCGACCGTCACGACCAGCGCGTGCCAGCCGGCGGCGAGGCTGTCCAGGAAGCCCGCCTCGTCGATCGGCGCCGCACCGGGCAGCTGCAGGTGCACCGTCACCGTGGCCAGCGCCACCGATCCGGCCAGGCTCTCCTGGCGCTTGAGCAGCGACTCCAGCTCCGACTCCCGACGGGTCAGCTCGCTCTCGATCTGGGTGATCTCACCGATCGTCGTGGCCCTGCCGAGCAGCGCGCGTACCCGCTCCACGCTGGCCCGCTGCGACGCCACCCGGCTGTCCACATCGACGATCTGCTCGGTGACGTCCTGCGCGCTCTGCGACCTGGACATCACCTCGCCCAGCCGGGACAGCTCGCCGACGACCTTGTCAAGCCGGTCGGCCGGCACGTGCAGGGTCAGCGACGCGGTGGCGTTGTTCACCTGCTCCTTCCCGGCGAACCCGCCCGCCGCGGTGACCACGTCCCTGGCCCTGGCGCTGGTCTCGGCGATGGTCTCGGTGTCCAACGTCATCGACGCGCTGCGCACCAGCTTGCGGTCCACCCCCGGCTGGTCGACCCGGCCGGCGTCGGCGGGCCCCTCCGCGGCGCCCGAACCGGAGCTGGAGCCGGAGTCGGCCCCCGCCTGGTCGGCGGCGGCGTTGCGCCCGTCGGGCGACATCTGCTCGGCGGGCGCCATCGGCGCGGCCGCCGAACCCGAGCTGTCCGAGCCCGACCCGCAGCCGGCCAGCGCCGCGAGACCCACCAGCACGCCGATCACCGGGCCGGCGATCCTGCCGCGTCGGGCACGCCGCCTGCCGTCCACACCGGTTCTGCCGCTCATCCGTCCTCCAGTCGTCGATCGAACGACCGTTGGACGGTGGCGCGGCTCACGTCCGTTGGACGCCGGCGGTCACGAGTGGGCGTCGGCTCGGCCACCCTCCCGTGATCTTGACCGGTGATCGTGACCGGCGGGTCCCGACCTGCGCTACCCGGCCGGGTCCGAGTCGAGGTCCTCGGTCAGGTGCCGGAACGCCCGCAGGTTCGCCGTCGACTCACCGCGCGACGCGCGCCAGCGGTACTCGCGGCGGATGGACTCGGCGAAGCCGAGCTCGAGCAGCGTGTTGAAGTCCCCGTCGGCGGCCTGCAGCACCTGGCCGAGCAGCCGGTCCAGCTCGGCGGGCGTGACCGCCTCCGGTGCCAGCCGGCCGATCAGGTAGATGTCGCCCGCCGGGTCCAGCGTGTAGTGCACGCCGTACAGCTTGGCGTTGCGGCGCAGGATGAACCGGTACACCTCGGCGTGGTTGTCGTCGGGCCGGCGGCAGACGAACGCCTCCACGGTCAGTCCGTGCCTGGTCGGCAGCAGCCAGCAGTTGGTCTGCAGCTTCCTGGTGCCGGGCAGGGTCACGAAATATCCGCCGTTGGGCGGCACCTCGTAGGACAGGCCCGACTCCGCCAGCGCCTTGGTGATCACGGCGTCGACCGGATTCACCGGGTTCACCGCGCCCGACGGGGTCACACCGCCACCTCCGTACGCGGGTCGGCCAGCACCGCGCGGCGGAACGCCACCCGCGCCTCGGCGTAGCCGTCGATCAGGGCGTCCGCCGTGCGCTCCCAGGAGAACTCGGCCGCGTGCGCGACCGCGCCGACCGAGAGGGCCGCGCGCAGCCGAGGCTGCGACGCCACCTCGGCCAGCCGGCCGGCCCACACCACCGGGTCGTGCCCGGTCACCAGCAGCCCGGAGTGGCCGTCGTCGACGGCGACCCGCAGCCCGCCGACAGCGGCCGCCACCACCGGGGTGCCGCAGGCCTGCGCCTCCAGTGCCACCAGCCCGAACGACTCGTTGTGGCTGGGCACCGCGACCAGGTCGGCCGCCCGGTACACGTCCACCAGCTCGGCGCCGCGACGCGGCGGCAGGAACCGCACCACGTCGGTGATGCCCAGCTCGGCAGCCAGCTCCTGCAGCGCGGCCGGCTGCTCCAGGCCGGTGCCGGACGGCCCGCCGACCACCAGCACCACCAGCTCGTCCCGGCGCAGCGCGCCGGTGGCGAGGAGCTCGGCGGCCGCGCGCAGCAGCACGTCCGGCGCCTTCAGCGGCTGGATGCGACCGACGAACGCGAACACCACGGCGTCCGGTGCGAGCTCGAGCGCGGCCCGCGCGGCACCTCTGGCGGCACGGCCACCGGGGGTGAACCGCTCCAGGTCGACCCCGGGCGCGACCGTACGCACCTTGCCGCGGTCCGCGCCGTACAGGCCGAGCAGCTGCTTGGCCTCCCCGTCGGTGTTCGCCACCAGCCGGTCCGCCGCGTCCACCACCTGCTGCTCGCCGATCACCCGGACCAGCGGCTCCGGGGTGTCGCCCTCGGCCAGCGCGGCGTTCTTCACCTTCGCCAGGGTGTGCGCGGTGTGCACCAGCGGAACCCCCCAGCG
>Ga0307413_10000460_pt1 | contig 13289 bp, 15 predicted proteins | sample DK1Ometagenome_3_FD_203714 | JGI IMG/M metagenome (GOLD analysis project Ga0307413, IMG submission 203714) | Maize rhizosphere microbial communities from greenhouse at UC Davis, California, United States - DK15-O-2 | ecosystem: Host-associated > Plants > Roots > Rhizosphere > Soil | place: USA... | reverse complement strand
ACAAGACGGCCGCGACCAACCTCAAGCAAGATGCGACCGGGCAAACCACGGCGTGCGTCGCCGAGGGCGGCAGCATCGATCCGGCGCTGTTCGCCGAGGACGGCGACACCTGCAAGGCGGCCAATCCTTACATGCGTAACGGGCGTCTCCAGATGGATCTCACCTGCACGCGTCAAGGCGCCAGCGGCCAGGTGCGCCAGTCGGTCAGCGGCACCTTCACGGCTGACAAGATCGAGGCGGAGGTCAGCACGACAACCTATCTTTCGGGCTACGGCGATTATGCCATGAGCCGCACCTTCACCGCCAAGCGCCTCGGCGAATGCCCGCCGGCCGCGACGACGACGGGCGGAGAGAAGGCGGCGGAAGGCGCTAGCGGTTAAGCTGCCGGCTCCGGCTGGCCAGCATCTCGCCGACCAGCGAGCGCCACTTCTCCATCATCTCGCCGAGCTGCGGGTCGGCATACTCGTCGAGCGCGGCCTCGCCTTGCTCCGACAATGCGGTGAGATCGTAAGAGACGTGGACCCTGCATCCATTCCCGCTGGGGCGGAGCTGGACGTCGACGAGCGCAGCAGTGTGTCCGGGTGCAACGCGCGAATAAAGGTGCCTGAGCGTCGTTGGATCGGACTCCAGCACGGTCCAGATCACCTGCTGCCCGTCCGTCCCCGTCAGGAAGACCAGCCCGGGATGCTGCGGCAGCTCGCCGAGGATCGTCGGCGACCAGCCGGGAACCCAATGTTTCTCGCCCTCCGCGGTGAAGAAGTCGAAGGCTTCGCTCGCCGGCACGGAGAGCTCGAAGGTCCCCGAATTGGCGATCCGGAGCGGGCGCTGGTCACGAATCATGGCGATCGTCCTTCGCTTGCCCCCCTCCCACGCGACTTCGTGTCCCTTTGCTAGCTTGAGCGTTACAGCGCGGCAATGAACCGTAAGCGCGAAGTCGTTGCCTCCATCAGCCGATCGAGCGGCGGAATGGCTCGTGGGAAGGAGGCCGCCGAAGAAATCCGGAGCGCGCTTGTGGCCGCAGGCCTGAACGCCCGCGTCGAGCTCGTCGACGGCAGCGGGATCGTGGAATGCGCGAAAGAAGCGGTCGCGAAAAGCGCCCCGCTGTTGATCGTCGGCGGCGGCGACGGATCAGTCAGTGCAGCCGCCGGGATCCTCGCCGGAACGAAGACGAAGCTCGCGATCCTGCCGCTCGGCACGCTCAACCATTTCGCGCGGGATCTCGGCATTCCGCTCGACCTTTCGGAAGCGGCTGCGCTGATCGGCAACGGAACAGCGCGCCCGGTCGACGTCGCCGAGGTCAACGGCCGAATATTCGTCAACAATAGCGCGATCGGCCTTTACCCTTTGATGGTCATCGACCGCGACCTGCAGCAGAAGCGGCTGGGCCGGAGCAAGCGGCTGGCAATGCTCGTGGCGAGCGCTCGAACCCTTGCTCGCTTCAGTCACTATCGCCTGACCCTCACCGTCAACGATGAGCGGTCTCGAATCGACACTCCCCTCCTCTTCGTCGGCAACAACGATTACCGCATCGACCTTCGTGCACCCGGCCGCCGCGAGAGCCTCGAAGACGGTCGGCTGTCGGTCTTCGTGATGCGCAAGAAGACGCGCCGCGGCCTCCTCGCGGCAAGCATCCGCGCTCTCTTCAACCGCACGCGCCCGGACGACATGGTTCGCTTGGAAGACGTCCAGCGGCTGCAGGTCTCGTGCCCCCGAAGCCACGTCGTCATCTCGATCGACGGCGAGGTGGAGAGCGTGATTCCTCCGCTCGACTATCGCGTACGCAAGGGGGCGCTGAGCGTCATCGCTCCGTAGAGCGGGAGATCAATTGCCCCGATCGAGAGCCTCGAGCCGGTTGAGCTCGGTTTCGGCCTTCCGCATCCCTTCCTGGGCAGCGGCCAGCGCGGCCTCGATGGTGGCCGGATTCACCGACTCCATGGCCTGGCGAGTGATCGCGTCGACGTCGATCGCTTCGACGGATTTCAGCGATGCGCGCACGGTTGCCTTGAGCTTTTCGGGGTCCTGGCCGGCACGGCGGAGCTCGGCCTTGTGAGCGTCGATCTCGCGCATCGCCATGGCGATCTCCTGCCGCGCATTGGCCATTTCACCGAGCGCCTGCTCGCGATTGACCCGCGCGCCTTCCATCGCCTCGCGGACCTGGCGCTGGATCTCGCCATGATTGATCTTGCTGAGCTCTTCCTTCGCTTGGGCGATGGAGCGCCGAACCTCGGCCTTCTCCGCGGGGGTCATGTCCTTCCACTTCTTCCGCTCGCCGTTGATGATAACGTTGTCGTCCTCGATGCTGAGCGATTGATGATGGACGGGGGCTGCCGGGGCCACCGCCGGAACCGGCTGCACGGCCGGAACGGCCTGGACCGCCGCAGCTGGCACGACCGCGGCGGCAACCGGCTTGGGTGCGATGGGCGCGGGCAAATCGACATAATGGATCGCGCGCGAAGCCGTCAGCGGAAGAGCGACGGCAATGCCGGCGATGACGATCATTCGGCCGGCCAGACGGCGTCCGGCGGTGGGATTGCTGAGCATGGACTTGAGCCTCCTTTGAAGCGTGTTGCGGCGGTCGAGCGCGCTGGCGAACAGCAGCGCCCGGCCGGAAGCGGCCTTCGCGATCGCGCGGCCATATTCGGATCGATCTTGAGTTCTAGACCTGTCGAGGACTCGGGCGTCGCAGGCTGCTTCCTGGTCGAAGCGGAACGCGGCGTGCGCCGCCCAGGCAAGCGGGTTGAACCACTGCAGGCAGAGCAGCCCGAAGGCGAGCAAATTGGCGATGAGGTCGCCCGACCGGTGGTGGGCCAACTCATGCTCGAGCGCGAGGCGGCGCTCATGCTCCGCAAAGAGCGTCTCGAAATCTGCCGGGACCGCGATGACCCGGTCGAAGATTCCGAACGCGAGCGGACCGCTGACCTCCGGCGAACGAACCAGCCGGATGGATCCGATGCGCCCCATCTCCGTCCCGTTGGACAGGATGATGCCGCGCTCGCGCCGGAAGGCGAACATCCGCGCCGCGAACAGGCCGAACGCCACGCCGAGCCAGAGAACGAGCAGGATCGTCGGCCATCCCCCGACCTGTTCGACAATGGATTGCTGCGGCGGCACGACACTGCTCAGCAGCAGTGGCTCGGCCGTGTAATGCGAAAGCATCATCCGTGGAGTCACGGCTGCGCTCATTGGACGCTCGACGGTCTCCGTGAGTGTCGGCATCAGCAGCCGGGCCGCCGGAATCAGCCACAGCCCGTAAGCCACGCGCGCACCGAAATGGCGCCGCACCGGCTCCCGGACCAGCAGGACGAGAAGGATCAGCCCGGACGTGGCGAGCAGGGTTCCGACGAGCCAACCGGTCACGATTTCAGCTCCTTCAACAGGGCCTCGATGGCCGCAATGTCGTCGTCATCGAGCGCATCCTCTTCCGCGAGGCGCGCGACCAGTGGCGATAGACGACCGCCGAACAGCCGTTCGACGAACCGCCGGGACTCGCGTCCGACATAAAAGTCGCGCTCGATCGCCGGAGAATAAAGGAATCGCCGCCCGTCCTCGCGATGCGTCAGTGCGCCCTTGGCGGCGAGGCGGGACAGCATCGTCTTGACGGTCGCCGGCGACCAGTCGCGCTGGGCCTCGAGCCGCTCGATGATCTCAGCCGAGGTAAGGGGCTCAGAGGCAGCCCACAGAACTTCCATGAGGTCGAGCTCGGCGTCGCTGATTCTCTTGTCGGCTGCCATTTCGACTACATCTGTAAACGGTTCGGTTACAGTTGTAAACACCGAAACGTCCGTTTGACTCGACAGCCGTAGAAGAGCACGCCGCCCCCCGGCGCGAATGGGGGAATTTTCGCGCCGGAAGTGCTCCCCACCTGCGTTCAACTAGTGCAGGGGAAAGCCAATGCATGCCATGTTGAAATATGCGGCCGCGGCCGCAGCCGGCGCGGTTGCAGCCGGATCGATCGCTTATGCCCAGGCCGCAGATCCGCCGCGCGCCATCGTCTCGATCTACCATGCCGCTCCGGGGCATCAGGAAATGCTGCTCCAGTGGATCGCCCAGCAGGACCGCGTTGCTGCATCGGTGGGCGTCGCGCCGAACCAGGTCTATGCGCACACGGATGGCGACAGCTGGGATTATCTGATGATTGCACCGGTCACGACCGATGCACAGGACAAGGCTTTCGATGCGGCTGCGGCCAAGATGGGCCTGCCCACCGGGCCGAAGGTGGGACTCGAACTGCGCAAGCATATCCAGTCGCATACGGACACCTACGTCGTCGGGCCGATGACGGCGGCGCAAATGCTTGATGCGTTAAAATGAAAAAGCGCCCGGCCTTCGGGCCGGGCACCTGCTTTCGGAGTCGTCCCGAAGTCAGCCTTGCAAGACTAGCTGCCCCACTTGGCTAGGACCTGCTTCGAATCCGGCCGCTCGATCAGCACAGTGTCCAGCTGCGCCGACACGATGCATTGCGGCGGCTCGCCAGGCGCCGCGATCGAGCAGGAAATCACGCGTCCCAGGGGTTTCGCACGCAGGCGCCCCGAGAGCACCAGATTATATCCCTGGGTGGACGGCTGCTCGCCCTCGCCGAGGACTTTCGTCACCTCGTAAGCCCTCTCGTCCCGCCTGCCCGTTCGCGAGTCGGTACTGGTGTAAAATTCCGCTAGGCCGACGCGCTCGTTCGCCTCCTTGGAGGGAGATTCCGAGTCTGCCGAAGTTCCTCCGGGAGCGGTCGCCGGCTGGCTCTGGCCGGGCTCCGACGCATCAACCCGCATCTCCATCGCGGCCTGGTCCGGGGGGCTCGTTGGCGGGCAGCCGTCAGCGAGCAGCCAGGGGCGCCGAAGCCAGAACCCTTCCGCGGCTTCGATCACGTTCGCCTCGTCCGAAGCGCCTTCCGCCGTCTTGCCCAGAGCTTCGACCGGAACGTCATCGAGACCGAGATCGGGCGACGCGCTGAGACGCAGCGTGCGGTCTTTTTCGTCGAACCTGACGGTGAACCGGCCGTCGGCATCGGCCGCCGTCCCGTCCGGTTTGCATCCAAAGCGAAGCCGGACCTCGAACCGCCTGCCGTCGAGCTTTCGCTGTACCGCCGCATCGTCGAGGCCGAGCCCGGCCGAGCTCGCCGCTCTGGCCACCGCGAGAAGAAGCGCCTCGCGATCCATCGGCGGATCCACGACGGGCAAGGTCGGCCGCGGCAGGACCCTGTTCTCGCTGCTGTTATCGACGGGCGGATCCTGCGTCGCAGGTCGGCAGGCCGCGAGCCCGAACGCGGCAATCCCTGCCAGGTGGGCCCATCCGATCATCCCGACTATGCGCATCCGCCGGACGATAGCACAGACCCTCGATCACGCGACACTCGACCGACCGGCCTTGCCCCCCCGCGCCAGTCGCGGCCATAGGAACCCGATGACGGCGAGCCAGATATTGACCCTGCTCGTGCTCGCTGCGGTCGTGGCGGCGCTGATCCAGGACAAGCTTCGGGCGGACGTCGTCGCGCTGGCGGGGGCCGCATTCCTGCTGATGACGGGGGTCGTCCGGCCAGTCGAAGTGCAAAGCGCTTTCGCCAGTCCCGCGATCGTCGCTTTGGCCTCCTTGTTCGTCATTGCCTACGCGATGGAGCTCGCCGGCCTGCTGGACGCTGCGATCCGCCGAGCGGTCAAGCTATGCCGGCACATCGGCCTTGCCGGGCTGTGGGTGTTGATCGGCCTGGCCGGGGCCGCGTCGGCTTTTCTCAACAACACGCCGATCGTCGTCCTCAGCGCTCCCGTCGTCCGCGACGTTGCCAAATCGCTCGGCCGGTCGCCGAAATGCTATTTGATTCCTCTGTCCTACGCGGCCGTGCTCGGCGGATGCTGCACGCTTATCGGGACGTCGACGAACCTGCTCGTCGCCGACATGGCATCCGTCGCGGGCCAGCCGCGTTTCGGAATCTTCGAAATCACGCCGGTCGGACTGGTCGTCGCCCTCGCAGGGGGCCTGTATCTGTTCCTTTTCGCCACGCGCTTCATCAAGTCTGACGAAAACGGCTCGCCGGAAAGCGTCCATGACGCGACGGAGGCCGCCGAAACTTTCTACGAGCCGGGCCTCGCGGGCGGCCTTGTCGGGACGGTCCAGCCCTTCATCAAGGACGTCGCGCTAAAGCCATTTGCCGCCTTCGCCTCATGCGTCGTGTTCGTCGCGGTGGTCGCGCTGGCGGCGCTCAACGTAGCGCCCATTGCAGCCTGTGCATTCGCCGGCGCAGTGCTGCTCATTCTGCTTCGCGTGATCACCGCCGACGAGGCGTACCGCGGACTTCGGCCGGAGGTGCTCATGCTTATCGCCGGCATGGTCGTGCTCGGGATTGCACTCGAAGAAACCGGGCTCGCCCAGTCCGCCACCGAAGCGCTCCTCGGAACAATGGAAGGGATGAGCCCGCTGCTCGCACTCATCATACTTTACGGGGTCACCCTGTTCGCTACCGAAATCCTGTCGAACGCTACCGTCGCGGTGCTGTTCACCCCGGTCGCGGTCTCGATGGCCGAGGCGTTTGGAGTGAGCCCGAGGCCGTTCCTCGTGGCCGTGATGATCGCGGCAAGCGCCGCCTTCGCCACCCCTTTCGGATATCAGACGAACGTGCTCGTCTATCAGATGGGCGGTTACAGCTATCTCGACTTCGTCAAGGTCGGCATTCCGCTCAATCTCATCACCTGGGCCGCAGCAATCGTCGCGATCCAGATCTACTTTCCGTTCTGAGCCTGGCGCGGCGCGGTTTACGAGAAAGGCCCGCCGCCCGGGGAGCGAGGCGGCGGGCCAGGTTTGCCCCTTCAGGAGGTCGGATCAGGGGCGATCAGTTGCCGTAGGTGGCATTCGCGTTGGCATTGCCGGCGCCAGCTGCGGAGGCGGTTCCGGTGCCCTGACCGGCATGCGCATTCGCATTACCGCTCGCCGAGCCATTGCCGTTGGCGCCGATCGAGATCGGCTGCCCACTCGGGGTGGCCAAGCTGAGCGAAGCGCCCTTGCTGGCCGAGGCGTTTCCAGACCCGCTCGCGGAGCCGCCAAGCATGCCCGGACCTGCGCCCGTGACCGAACCGGCGAGATTGCCGGCACCGTTGGCCGCACCGGTCACCGAGCCCGCGCCGTTCGCCACATTGGTGACGACGCCCGCAAGTCCAACATTTCCGGCTCCATTGGCCACGCCGGCCACGTTGCCGGCTGCGGATACGCTGTTCGTCACCGCGCTCACGCTGTTGGTGATCGAGCCGGAGCCGTTGAGCGTTCCGTTGACGTTGCCCGTTCCGTTGAGGACTCTGCCGAGCGTGCCGTTTACGGTGCTTCCCAGCGTTCCATTCACGGTCCCGCCAAGCGCGCCGTTCACGGTCCCGGTCACTCCGCCAAGCAGCTGCGCCTGGGCGGGAGTTGCCGCAATGCCGATTGCGACACCGGCGATGAGGATGGACTTCAACATGTCATTCTCCTTCGCAAAATTCGGAGGGATATTTGTCCCTCGGAAGGAGAACGACGCCGGAGACCGGCTTCATCCCTTGTCTGGAGATCACTTTGCGCGAACGGTCTTCGGATCCACGCGGCAGGCGCCGCACACGATGCCCCGGCCGACCCTGCCCCTGCCGGGCCGCGCCTCGGACGCGAGGCGCTGTACCGAACCGCTAAGCGCCAGCCGTGCGGCCGCAAGCGGCGCCGCAAAGCTCGTTCCACGAACTCGGGCAAAGCCCTGTCCGGGCAAGGCGGCGGCCATGTCCGCGCCGGGGGCCGCGAAATCCAGATGGGCCGCTTTCCCTGCTTCCGGCAGGGCTCGACCCCGCGAATCCACGCCGGTGACCGCCACGACTCCGGCGTAGGAAGCGGGAAACTGCGGAGGCGCGGAGGGGCCATCGTTGCCGACGGCGGCGACGATATTGATCCCGCGCGCGCGAACGGCGCTTATCGCTCGCTCCACGATCCTGTTTCGTGGCCCCACAAGGCTGATGTTGATGACCTGCGGACGCTTGGACGCAAGCCAGCTCAAGGCCCGCACGATGCTGCTCGCCGAACCGGCGGCGCGGGAGCCGCCATAGACGTCCGCGACGAGCAGCGAAGCGCCGCGCGCCGCGCCTTGGAAGGGTCCTTGGCGGCCGACAATCAGCGAGGCGACCGCCGTGCCATGGCCGGTGGGCTGAGGGCGCCCGGCGAAGCCGTTCTGCTCGATCGCTGCACCGCCGAGCGACGGGTGCGACGCGACACCGCCGTCGACGATTCCGATCAGCGGTCCGCCACGCGGTCCTGCGCTAGCGGCCAGCGCTCCCGCAAAGGGGAGCAGTCCGCCTCCGGCAGGTTCGAACAAATGGTCGAAATCCGCCTGGAGCGTGGGTGCGATCCTGCGCAGCCGCTTCAATCCGTCGCGCGCCGAAAGGCCTCGCGGAACGGCGAGCGTCACGGTTCGCATGGCAAGCGAATACTCGCGTGCATCGCCAATGATCCTGAAACCGGCGCGAACGGCTTGCGACAGCGAGCCCGGATCGGGATCGACCGCAACCAGCACGCCGCGCCGGACTGGTTGGCCGGACCCGTCACGCTCCAGCTCGCGCGGATATTGCCGGATCAGTTCGCGAAGCCGGAGCTTGCGCAATTCCAGCAGTGTCGAAGGGCCCGCATCGATTACATTTTGCGACAGGCCCGAGACCGTATCCAGCGTCGGAGCAACGGCTTCCCGGCCGGCCGGAGTTGCAAGGACATTGTCGATCACCGGCCCGACGACCGGCAGGTTGCCGGTGGCGGGAACGCCGATCGGCGGAAGCGACGGTACGCCGACGCTTGGCAGCAATTGCGCATTCGCCACTCCCGCGACGAGCAAAACGGCAGTGCCGGAAGTCACCACCCGTTTGAGAAAGCTGGACATCACGCGACCTCTTTTTATGCGTTTGAGGATGAAACGAGAATGAAGCGTCGTTTCATCCGCATGGAGCGAAATGGCCTCATCCCAGGCGTTCGAGCACGAATTGACAGAGCTGCTTCCGCGGCTCCGGAGATTCGCGCACGCACTCAGCAGGAACGGTGCGGACGCGGACGATCTGACCCAGGCAACCGTCGAGCGGGCGATACGCTCCCGCGAGCAGTGGGAACCGGGCACGAAGCTCGACTCCTGGCTCTACCGGATCATGCGCAACCTGTGGATCGACACGGTTCGAGCGCGTTCGCGGAAGGAAAAGCACGAAGCGCCGGAAGAAGAGGCGCTGACCGTCGGACAGGATCCGCGCGAGGCGATCGAAACGTCCCTCGAACTAAGGCGCGCCATGGCCGCGATGGAACAGCTTCCGGACGAGCAGCGCGAGGTGGTCGCGCTGATCCTCATCGAGGGCTTCGGCTACCGAGAGGTATCAGAACTGCTCGACCTGCCGATAGGCACGGTTTCGAGCCGGCTGGTGCGTGGACGAACCGCGCTGCTGGCCATGCTGGGTGGGATTGCTGATGGTTGAGGACGAAAAATTCTTCGCCTGGCTCGACGGCGAACTCCCGCCGGAGGAAGCCGCACGAGTCGAGGCCGAGGTTGCGGGTGATCCGGACCTTGCACGGAAAGCGGAGATGCATCGCGCGATGGCGGCGAGCCTCAAGGAAGCCTTCGCTTCCGTTGCCGCCGCCCCAGTGCCAGAGCACGTCGCCGCGTCGGCGCGCCCGCCGGGTGACAAAATCGTGGATTTTGCGGCAGCTCGCGAGACGCACCTTTCAAGGCGTTCCCTTCCCCTTTGGGGGCAGGCCGCCGCTCTTGCCGCGACCCTCGCGGTCGGGGTGTTCACCGGCAACATGCTTTCCGGCGGCCCCGCGACGAGTCCGGTTCAATTGGAAGGCGGCCGCCTGGTCGCTGGCGGCGATCTGGAAAATGCGCTCTACGCCCAGCTTGCCAGCGCCCCGGCCGATCATGGCCCGCGTATCGGAATGACCTATCGCGACAAAACTGGCGCGATCTGCCGGACTTTCCAGGACGCGGGTTCGAGCGGCCTCGCTTGCCGAGAAGGCGGCAACTGGCGAATCCGCGGCCTGTTCCAGGGCGCTGAAGGGCAGTCATCCGACTACCGGATGGCCGCCGGTGCCGACCCACTCCTGATGGACATCGTCGACGAATCGATCGCTGGCGAACCTTTCGATCCGGCCCAGGAAAAAGCGGCGTTGGAGCAAGGCTGGCGCTAGCCTTCCTGAGTCCCTGCGTCGGCGATGGATGGTCGCCAATTGATTCAGTCCGGGACGATCCGTTGCGGCTGAGACTCATCCACAGGATATTTGCTTCACATTGAATTTACCGGCTTGCGTCCGCCGCTGGTTAAGGCACTATAGGTAGTAGCGAGGCAGGGGGTGCACGCAATTACTGGTGTTCGGAGCCGGAATCATGTATTCCGGTGAACGGCCCGACTCGTCCCCGATTTCCACAGGGGACGGGCGTGAAAAAGCCCCTCGCAGCGCCGAAAAAGGCTATGGCGCCTGGCATGGCTCCGAGTCGAACAATTGGGGAACAAAGGCCGCCGGAAGGGGCCGATAGCGGACGGGGAAGCGTGATGGATTTTTCTACCGGCTCTGGAGTTCCGAGCGACGATACGACCACTGCGGTCCGCACCAGCAAGACCGTCGACACGCGAGCGTTCGATGTCACGACCGACGAGTCCCGAGACGCCTTGCTGACCGAATTCGGCAAGGAAACGCTCAAGGACCGATATTTGCTTCCCGGCGAAGGGAACCAGGACCTGTTCGCGCGCGTCGCGGCTGCCTACGCCGATGACGCCGAGCATGCGCAGCGAATCTACGACTATATCTCGAAGCTCTGGTTCATGCCGGCCACTCCGGTCCTGTCCAACGGCGGCACCGGCCGCGGGCTTCCGATCAGCTGCTACCTGAACAGTGTCTCCGACAGCCTCGACGGCATCGTCGGTACCTGGAACGAAAACGTCTGGCTCGCGTCGCGCGGCGGCGGAATCGGCACCTATTGGGGCAGCGTCCGCGGAATCGGCGAGCCGGTCGGCCTCAACGGCAAGACCAGCGGAATCATTCCGTTCGTCCGCGTCATGGACAGCCTGACGCTGGCGATCAGCCAGGGCTCGCTCCGCCGCGGCTCGGCCGCCTGCTACCTCGACATCAATCATCCCGAGATCGAGGAATTCCTCGAGATCCGGAAACCCTCGGGCGACTTCAACCGCAAGGCGTTGAACCTGCACCACGGCGTGCTCGTCACCGACGAGTTCATGGCCGCGGTCCGCGACGGTGACGAGTTCGAGCTGAAATCGCCGAAGGACGGAAGCGTCCGCGGCAAGGTCGACGCCCGCGCCCTCTTTCAGAAGCTCGTCGAAACCCGCCTCGCGACGGGCGAGCCGTACATCATCTTCATCGACGCGGTGAACAAGACGATGCCGAAGCATCACCGCGACCTCGGCCTCAAGGTTTCCACTTCGAACCTCTGCTCGGAAATCACCTTGCCGACCGGGAAGGACCATCTGGGCGTCGACCGCACCGCGGTCTGCTGCCTCAGCTCCCTGAACCTCGAGACCTGGGACGAGTGGAACGGCGACAAGACCTTCATCGAGGACGTGATGCGCTTCCTCGACAACGTCCTCTCCGACTACATTGCCCGAGCCCCGGACGAGATGGCGCGCGCCAAGTACAGCGCCGACCGTGAGCGCTCGGTCGGCCTCGGGGTCATGGGCTTCCACTCCTTCCTCCAGGCGCGGAACATCCCGTTCGAGGGCGCCATGGCCAAGTCGTGGAACCTCAAGATCTTCAAGCATATCCGCGCTCAGGTCGATGAGGCCTCGATGATGCTTGCCAAGGAACGCGGGCCTTGCCCGGACGCCGCCGACATGGGCGTGATGGAGCGCTTCAGCTGCAAGATGGCGATCGCCCCGACCGCGTCAATCTCGATCATCTGCGGCGGCACCTCGGCGTGCATCGAGCCGATCCCGGCCAACGTCTACACGCACAAGACGCTGTCCGGCTCCTTTTCGATCCGCAACCCGCACCTCGAGAAGATCCTCAAGGACAAGGCCAAGGACACCGACAAGATCTGGAATTCGATCCTCGAGCAGGGCGGATCGGTGCAGCACCTCGACTTCCTCACGCAGGAAGAAAAGGACGTGTTCAAGACCAGCTTCGAGATCGACCAGCGCTGGCTGCTCGAGCTTGCCGGCGACCGCACGCCGTTCATCGATCAGGCGCAGTCGCTGAACCTCTTCATCCCGGCCGACGTCGACAAGTGGGATCTCCTGATGCTCCACTATCGCGCCTGGGAACTGGGTATCAAAAGCCTTTACTATCTGCGGTCTAAGTCCGTTCAGCGGGCGGGATTCGCTGGCGGTGTCGAGGCCGACAACACGCCCGAGCTTCGAGAAATCCAGGTCACCTCGACGACCGATTACGACGAGTGTTTGGCATGTCAGTGATCCTTCAGAAAATGCGCGGAACGAAGGCCGGCCGGGTCGGCATGGTCGCGGGCGGAGTCGTCGGCGGGCTGCTCGCGCTCGACCTCATCGGCTTCGTCGCCACCGTCTATTTCAGCGCCGAGCTGATGCAGGCGGCGCAGGCCGCCGGAGTCGCGGAGTTCCTTCCGAAGTGACGACCGGCCAGGTCATCGAAGTCGCAATCGGCGCCGCGATCGCGATCGCGGGCGTGTGGCTGTATCGCCGCCGCCCGAGCGCGGCGGGGGCCGAGGGCGACGATGGCCAGTACGGAAGCCAGGGCGCGGTGATCCTGTTCGTCATCGCCGCCATCGTGCTGATCCACGGGCTCGGCCTGCTGGAATATCATCCGTCCGCTTCGGAGCTCGGCCAATGACCGCGCTCTCCCAGTTCACCAGTCCCCGGGTGGGGGGAAGAGGCCGGGGCCCGCGCGGCGGGGTGTCGCGCGCGCTCCGGCCTCGTTTAGCCGCATGTCTCGTCGCGGCCCTCGCCCTTTCCGCCTGCGTCGCGACGCAGAGGGCGGACGTGGTCCAGGCCAACGCGCCCGGCTTCCTCGAAGGCCTGTGGCACGGCTTCATCTTCCCGATCGCCTGGGTCATCTCGCTCTTCGACGCCGACATTTCGGTCTATGCGGTGCCCAACAACGGCGGCTGGTACGACTTCGGCTATTTCCTCGGAATCGTCGTCTTCGGAGTGGGAGCCAATGGCGCGAGGAAGCGCCGATGACCCTGTTCCTCATCCTCGGACCGATCGCAATACTGGCCGGAATCGCGACGATGATCGTCGCCATCCGCGGCGGCGTCGGAGAGAATCCGAAGAGCACTGCAATGCTGATCGGCGGAATGATGGGCTGCGCCTTCGGGCTGATGCTCACCGCCTTCGCGATCAGCATGT
>Ga0307413_10000459_pt1 | contig 13292 bp, 10 predicted proteins | sample DK1Ometagenome_3_FD_203714 | JGI IMG/M metagenome (GOLD analysis project Ga0307413, IMG submission 203714) | Maize rhizosphere microbial communities from greenhouse at UC Davis, California, United States - DK15-O-2 | ecosystem: Host-associated > Plants > Roots > Rhizosphere > Soil | place: USA... | reverse complement strand
GGTCTGCGCGATCGCGATCATCGCGCCGACCAACGCTGCGAGCGTGGCTCCCCGCGTTCTCCAGAGCAGCGCGACCACGACGAAGAAAACGAACGGCAGATAAGTCAGATCGTCCACGAACGATTGCAGCACGCTGCGCTGAGGATGCGCCGAAAACAGCACGGACACGCAGATCAGGAAGAGCGCGCACGCCACCGCTCCGCCGGCAAATGACGACATCGTCAGACCACCGGAGCGCTTGGGCCGAAACTGCGCCCAGGCCGTGATGAAAGGCGCGATGAGAAGCATGCCGACGAAGTTTCCGGCGAGCCAGACGCGGAACGTTCGCCACGCATCGGCCGCGCCCGCGAGCTCGCCCCACAGGCCGACGATCACCGCGCCTGTGAGTGCCAGGACGAACGCCCCGGCAACAACCGCACCGACATCGCGCGGCGAGGTGAACCGAATCGGCGGCGGGGAGATCATCGCAGCCGCTGCGCCTCCGGCCAGCGTCACGATGACTTCGATGAGCGCATAGCCCAGCGTATCGACCAGCGACGATCCGACGAGCGGCTCGAAGATGAGCGCCCCCAGGAAGGCGCCTGCGAGCACCGGCATCCAGTCGGCCCGCGGGCGCACGAACAGCAGCCCCAGGCCGAAGCCGCTGGCGAGCCAGACGCCCCACGCGTCCTGGTTCGAATACGCGAAATAGGCGGAGACCGCACTGAGCACCAGGTAGGCCGCGGCGACGACGAAGATGGTCTTGACCTTGCCCAAGGAAATGCCTCCTCTCGCGGTCGCGACGAAGACGCTCGCCGCATGTCACCCACGCATGACCCGGGCCGCACGGGCCGTGCTGCGGAATTGTATGCGACTCGGCCGATGCGCGCGTGCCCCGGATCGGGCGCGAGCATTCGCCGCTGGGCTCGCGTTACGGCGGGCGCTCGGAAGCGTGTCGGTTCGTTCGATGACCCTCAGGGTCGTGCTGCAGCGACAAGCGCAAGCACGTTTGGTGCGCGCGGCACTTCGACACACCTTTCGAGCAGCGCATCGGCCCGGGTGACCCCGAGCACCGGGTCGACGAGACCGTGAACCTTCTGGTCGAGCTCGACATCGCTCATCGGTCGTTCGAGGCTGCCTACCGCGTGCTCGACCCTTTTGCGCAATGCACGGCCGTCGCCGAGCGTCAACGCGATGTCGGCGGACGCCTCCGAGATTGAAGGGTCGACGCGCGCGTGGATACGCTCGCGCAGTGCGACGACGTTCGGATCCATGACGCAGGCGTCGGAGAATTGCGCTTCGCCGGCCTGGCCGAACAGCAATGCCGCCGCGCATGCGTGATAGACGCTGAACTTGCCTTCGAGGCCGCTTCGCGGCGTGCGCTTGCCGGTCAATTCCAGCACCAGCGGGTGCACGGCAAGCTCCACGCGCTCGACCGAATCCGCCGAGAGCCTGAGCTCGTGGCGAAGCTGGATACAGCCGTCGATGCTCGGGTGGATGACGACGCCGCATGCGAACGGCTTGTAGGTGTTCGCAAGAATCTCGAAGCGCTCGCCGAGCCCGTCTTCGATCTCGCGCCAGTCGCACTTCGTCGAATACGTACGCAAGAGTCCTCGCGGCGCCTCGAGCGCCCGCTCGGAAGCCGTATACCCGTGCTTCGCCATCAGCGCCGCCAGCAGTCCCGCGCGTGCCGCCCCGCCCGGATGGAAGGCTTTCGTCATCGAACCGAATTGCTCGCGAACGCCGATGGGCTGCGACGCCGCGATGCCGAGCGCCATCGTGGTGCGAGTCGCATCGAGCCCCAGCAGGCGTGCGCACGCGGCGGCCGCGCCCAGCATTCCCGTCGAGCCGGTGATGTGCCACCCGCGGTCGTAGTGATCGGGATAGATGGCGTTGCCGATGCGACACTCGACATCGGCGCCCAATACGAGCGCGTCGAGCAGAACGCGGCCGCGGGTTCCGGAGTTTTCGGCCAGCGCCAATGCCGCGGATGCGACCGGGCCGGCCGGGTGGATCACGGTGCGCAGGTGCGTATCGTCGAAGTCGAACACGTGCGACGCGATGCCGTTGACCAGCGCTGCGCTCGCCATGTCGACGCGATCGGAACGACCGAGAATGCTCGCCTGTTCGCTCGGCGCCAGCTCGGCGACCGCTGCGAGCGCCGCGTCGACGGCCGGGTGCCGCGACGCGCCGATCGCGCAGGCGAGCCAATTGCGCAGCGTTCGCAGCGCCTCGCGCTCGACATCGGCACCCCAGCCGGCGGACGGATGCCCGGCGACGAAGCGGCCGAGCAGGCGCGTGACCGGCGGCGCATCATCGTGCGCAGTCGCTGGGCGTGTTTCCGTCATCGCGTCGTGTCCTCGTACGTCGTTCCCTGCATGGGTCACTCGGTCAGGTGAATGTCGCGATCCTTCGCGAGCTTCGTCCACTTCGCGATGTCGGTTTGCATGTACTGGCCGAATTCCGCGGGCGTCATCGGCATCGGCTCGAGCGCTTCGCCCGAAAGCCGCTCGCGAAGCGCGGAGGTCGCGAGCGCCTTGTTGATCTCGTCGTTGAGCCGCGTCACGATGACGGGAGGGAGATTCGCGGGACCCACGATGCCGTACCACTGCACGCCGTCGAAGCCGGGATAGCCCGACTCCTCGAACGTCGGAACGTCGGGCAGCAGCGGATGCCGTCGCGTGCCCGTAACTGCGAGCGCCTTCACCTTGCCGGCCTTGATGTGCGGCAGCGCCGCCGCCAGGCCGGGCAGCATCGCCTGCGTGCGGCCACCGAGAATGTCGGTGAAGGCGGGTCCGATGCCCCGGTACGCGAGATGCGTGATGTCGGTCACGCCCGCTGCGACCTTGAACTGTTCCATCGCCAGATGCGTGAGCGTTCCCGGGCCGGCTGACCCGTACGCGAGCTTGTCGGGATTGGCCTTGGCATACGCGACGAATTCGCGCAGCGTCGCGGCCGGAACGCCCGGTGGCACGACGAACACGTTCGGCGTACCGCCGACCATGGCGACCGGCGTGAAATCCTTGATCGCGTCATAGGGCAGCTTGCGCACCGCGGGATTGGTTCCGTGCGTGCCCACATAGCCGACCATCAGCGTGTACCCGTCGGGGGCGGCACGCGCCGTAGCGTTCGAGCCGACGATGCCGCCGCCGCCGCTTTGATTCTCGACGACGACCGATTGGCCGAGCGAACTGCCGAGCTGCTCGGCGACGGTCCGTGCGACCAGGTCGACACCGCCGCCAGGCTGAACGGGTGCGATGATCCTGATCGTCCGATTCGGCCAGTTGGCCTGTGCGTGCAGCGGACCCGACGCCAATGCGACGAGCGCGAGCGCGACCAGTCGCGCGGCATTGCGTCGGGCCTCTGAAGTCGTCGTCATCGATGTTCCTCGCGGTACGTCAATGAATGCCGAGAATCGGCGTCAGGAACCGCGCCGAGCATGCGCGAGCACTTCCGGATTCACGACGTTGATCGGCGCGCCGTTCGCGAAAGCGACGATCTGGTCGAAGATGTCCGAGAACTGCAGCTCGTATTCCTCCCGCGTGACGTAGCCGATGTGCGGTGTGCAGACGACGTTCGGCATCTGCAGCAGCGGGTGATCGGGATCACGCACCGGCTCCTCCTCGAACACGTCGACCGCGGCCATGCCGGGATGTCCCGCGCGCAACGCGTTCACGAGCGCTCCGGGCTCGATCAGCGGCGCGCGACTGGTGTTGACCAGCAGCGCCGAAGGCTTCATGTGCGCGAGATCGTCGGCTGTCACTATACCGCGCGTGGCGTCGACGAGCCGCAGATGCAGCGAGACGATGTCGCAGGTCTCGAAGAACGCCCGCTTGCTCGGGGCGACTTCGTAACCGTCGCTTTTCGCTCGTCCGAGCGACGCCTCGCGAGCCCAGACGAGCACGTTCATCCCGAACGCCTTGCCGTATCCCGCGACGGCGATACCGATCCGGCCATAACCGTGGATGCCGAGGATCTTGCCGCGCAATGTGCTGCCGACGCCGATCTGCCAGTCTCCCGCCCGCAATGCATTCATCTGCTGCGGGATCTGGCGCATCGCCGCGAGGATCAGGCCGAAGGTGAGCTCGGCCGCCGCGTACGACGGCGCGTCCGTGTGCTGATTCGAAGACACGACGATCCCGAGCCGCGTGCAGGCGGCGATGTCGATGTGCGGGTAAACGCTGCGCTGGCTGATGAGTCGCAGGGCGGGCAGGCGCTCGAGCAGCGGCTCTCGAACCTGCGTCCGCTCGCGTATCAGGACCAGCGCTTCGGTGTCCTGCAGGCGCTCGGCAAGCCGCGCCACGTCCTGGACATGATCGTTCCAGATCGTTACGTCGTGACCGGCGAGCTTCGCGAAGGACGGCAGCGTGCGCACCGTGTCGTGATAGTCGTCCAGCACCGAGATTTTCATTGGCGGCAGCTCAGAGCACTTCGTTGATCAGGTAATACATATTGTCGATCAGCCGATGGCCGACCCCGCGCTTGCGCCACTGCTCGAGCCGGATTTCCTGGCAGCGGGGCGCGTACCTCTCGAAGATCTCCTCGAGGCGCTTCGCCGTCGCGGCATCGCGGATGCCGAGCGTGATCTCGTCGTTGGTCTCGAAGGATCGATCGTCGAAATTGCTCGACCCGACGGTACACCAGACACTGTCAATGGTCATTACCTTCTGATGCAGCAGCGTGTCCGGATATTCGAACAGACGTACGCCGCAGCGCAGCAGCTTCTCGAAATTGCGATGCCCGGCGTGCTGCACCATCGGATTGTCCGAGCCGCCCGTCGACGGCATCATCACGCGAACGTCGACACCCCGCTTCACGGCCTCGCCAAACGCGTCGATCGCCTCGGGCTCGGGGATGAAATACGGATTCTGGATCCAGATCCGCTTTCGGGCGAGGCAGATGATCGTGTGATGAAGAAGCTTCACCGCCGGCGCCGAGCCTTCGGGCTTGACGTAGGCGGCGTGCATCGTCACGTCCCCGGCCTTGTCGAGTGCGGGAAAGACATCGTCGCCCACGAACAGCTCGCCCGTCTCGCCGGCCCAGTTCTCGCTGAACGCCGATTGAATCGAATTGACGATGGGACCGCGCAGCCGGACGCTCACGTCGCCGAAGTGCTTTTTGTCCTGGGCGTCGCCGAGCCACGTGTCGACGATGCAGTGGCCTCCGACGAAGGCGACGCGGCCGTCGATCACGACGAGCTTTCGGTGGTCGCGCTCGTTCATCACGCCGATGTTGCGCAGGCTGCGGTCATGGAACTTCACGACGTGGCAACCAGCGGCGTGCAGGAGCCGCTCCGCTCCCTTGCCCATCTTCTTCGTGCCAGTCGCATCAAGCAGCACCCGTACTTTCAGGCCCGCACGCGCGCGCTCGGCCAGCGTCTCGGCCAGACGCTGACCCAGGACGCCCTCGGTCCACAGGTACGTCTCGAAGTGAACGGTGAGCTTCGCCGACCGGATCGCCTCGAACAGGACGTCGAAGTAGGCGCCATTCTCGAAAACCTCGACGCTGTTACCGTCGACCGCCGTGCCGAGCGAGAGGCCGGCGAGCGACGGCGTCAATTCGTCGATCGGAGCGTCACACTCGATGCGCAGGTCCGGATCGCGGTGGCGCTTGATCGACCAGATGATCAGCAGCTGAACGACGACGATGGCACCGACGAGGGCGACCACGACGACCGGCACGGCGATCGATCCCGCTGCCGCAGTCATTGCGCTTCGGATACCTGTCGCGGAGCAGCCTGCATCGGTCTCGTATGAGCGCGCCGGGCCGTCCCCAGCGCGAATTAGCCCCGAAGCGCGTAGCGCGTAGGGAGTCTAAATGAGCGTCGCCTCGCATGAGGCTTCGACGGTCGACTCGGATTCTACTGATGCCTGGGACATCCGGATTCGACCGTCCGTCCGCGGGCGAGACGTGGATGCGCCGGCGGCGGGCGTTCTGCGGTTTGGAGCGATAATGGACCGTGCCAGGGTCACCGCCAGTGTCGCGGCCAACGGTCGCGGCCGGACATCCCCATCGGACTGCCCATCGATCGACAGAAGAAGGAGTGGAAATGAACGTATCGAGCAAGAGAGCGTTCCTCGCCATGGTCGCCGCGCTTGCCTTTGGCGCGTGGGCAGCAGCCCCTGCGCTGGGCCAGCAGGCGGCGTCCACCTGGCAGCAGATCAAGCAGCGGGGCGAGTTGCGCATCGGCGTGACCCCCGGCGAGCCCTGGTACTTCAAGGACCCGGCGAGCGGCCAGTGGAGCGGCATCGGTTACGCAATGGGACAGCAGATCGCGAAGGACCTGGGCGTGAAACTCGTGCCGGTCGAAACGACATGGGGCAATGCGGTCGCGGCGATCCAGGCGAACCAGATCGATGTCATGTTCGTGCTGGATCCGACCGACGAGCGCAAGAAGGCGATCGACTTTCCCGACGCGCCGTTCTTCTGGTATGCGCAGGGCGTGCTGGTCCGCGACGGGCTCAAGGCGGCGAGCTGGGCCGATCTCGACAACGAGAACGTCAAGATCGCCGTGACGCTCGGTACTGCGCCGGACCGCGACATCACCAAGCGATTGCCGAAGGCAAAGATCGAGCGCTTCCAGAACATGGACGAAGCCATCGCGGCGTTCTACGCCGGGCGCGTCGACGGCGCCGCGTTCTATCACCCGGCGCTGGTCATGCAGCAGGCGCGAGTGAAGAAGGGCCAGGTCGTGATTCCGCAGCCCGTCGTGGCGCTGCAAACCAGCGCGGGCATCCGGCGCGAGGACGACAAGTCGTTCCGCGACTTCCTGGACAAGGAGTTCGCGAAGTACTACCAGAGCGGCGCGACGCAGAAGTTCTACGAGGAGTTCCTCGCGTTCCGCAACATCGATAGCAGGAAGGCCCCGCCGATCATCAAGGAGCAGTGGAAGTAGGTTCTGCACCCACAGTGCCCGCTTTTTGGGGAACAGACACGACGGAATGCGGCCGGCGCATCGTGACGAAGCGCGATGCTCGGCCGCCCGATTGACGCGTGGGCCCGGATGAAATACCAGTGGGATTTCCCGGCCGTCTGGGCGCACTTCGACATGCTGCTGGCCGGCCTGCTCGGCACGGTCAAGCTGGCCGCGCTCTCGATCATCCTCGGCGTGATCGTCGGATGCGTGATTGCGCTGATGCGGCTTTCGCCGCGCAGGATTCTGCGTGCGCCGGCGAGCGTGTTCGTCGAGTTCTACCGCAACACCCCGCCGCTGGTTCACTTCTTCTGGTTCTTCTACGCGCTGCCGATCCTGATCGGAGTCTCGTTCGATCCGTTCACCGCGGCGGTGCTTGCGCTATCGACGCAGTCGGGGGCGTTCTACGCGGAAGTTTTTCGCGGTGGCATCGTTTCGATCGGGCGCGGCCAGTGGGAAGGCGCGCGGGCGCTGGGGATGAACTATCGCGCGGTGCTGCGCCGGGTCATCGTGCCGCAGGCGCTGCGCCGCATGGTGCCGCCGTTCGTCGAGCGCTCGTTCGAACTGACGAAGACGACGGCGCTCGCCTCGTCGCTCGCCTACGCGGAATTGCTATACCAGGCGATGCAGGTCAACAGCATCACGTTCCGGCCCATGGAGGTCTACACGACGATCGCGGTCATGTATTTCATCGTGCTGTTCGCGGCGAGCAATCTGATGCGACTGGTCGAGTACCGGCTGGCAGCACGCGGATAGGGATCGGCGATGGATTACACGTGGGACTTCCGCGTCGTGGTCGACGGGTTTCCGCTGTTGCTGCGCGGGGTCGTCGTCACCGTCGAACTGTGGGTCGTGGCCTTCACGATCGGCTTGTTGCTGGGTTTCGCGATCAGCCTGGCGCGGATCGCGCAGCGGCCGTGGCTGAACATGCCGGCTATCGGCTTCGTCGAGGTGTTTCGCAACACGCCAGTGCTGATTCAGCTGATCTGGTTCTACTACGCGTTCCCGATCGTGCTGGGGCAGCAACTCACGCCGTTCGTGGCCGCCGTCCTGGCGCTTACGCTCAATACGGCGGCCTACTGTGCCGAAATCTTCCGGGGCGGCATCGTTTCGATCGAGCGCGGCCAATGGGAGGGGGCGAAGGCGATCGGCATGACGCGATCGATGACGATGCGCCGAATCGTCGTTCCGCAGGTGATGAAGCGAATGCTGCCGGCTTTCACGAATCGAGGCATCGAGCTCGCGAAGGTGACTTCCCTGGCGTCGCTCCTCGCCGTCAATGAGCTCATGTATCAGGGTCGCCTGCTGAGCTCGACGTATTACCGGCCGCTCGAAATCCTGACGGCCGTCGCGCTCGTGTACCTCGTGCTGATCTATCCGGGAAGCTATCTGTCGGCACGGCTGGAGCGGCGGCTTGCCGCGCGGGACTGAGCGGATGCGATGAGCGATACCGTCATCCGGATTCGCAACCTGCACAAGCGCTTCGGCGACCTCCATGTCGTCAAGGGCGTCGATCTCGACATTCAGCGCGGCGAACGCATCGCGATCATCGGCGCCAGCGGGTCGGGCAAGAGCACGATCCTGCGGTGCCTGAACTTCATGGAGCTGCCCACCGAAGGTACGATCGAGCTCGATGGGAAGGTGCTCGGCCGCGATGCGCGAACAAACGGAGGCGGCGCGCGGGTTTACGCCGAGGCGGAACTGTGCGACGTGCGCGCGCGCGTCGGCATGGTGTTTCAGCAGTTCAACCTGTTTCCGCACATGACGGTACTCGAGAACGTCATGGAAGGACCGATCACGGTCAAGCGCAGGCCGCGCGACGCGGCACGCTCGCACGCGGCCGAGCAGCTCGCGAAAGTGGGATTGCAGGACAAGCTCGACGTCTATCCCGCCAAGCTGTCCGGTGGCCAGCAGCAGCGCGTCGCGATCGCCCGCGCGCTCGCGATGGACCCCGAGGTGCTTCTGTTCGACGAGCCGACGTCGTCGCTCGATCCGGAGCTCGTGGGAGAAGTGCTGCGAGTGATTCACGCGCTCGCCGAGGAGGGACGGACGATGCTGCTGGTCACGCACGAGCTCGGATTTGCCTATCATTTCGCCGACCGCGTCGTGTTCATCGCCGACGGCGTCGTGCACGAGTCCGGAACCGCGGACGAAGTGCTCAAGAATCCGAAGCGGGAGCGCACGCAGGCCTTCCTCGCGCGCTTCGTCGAGCGCGCTTTTTGAGGGCACGGACGCAGCGTCGTGGACTGTCCTCGACACGGTAGGTGCGCGTGAGGATCGTCGGCGTCAGCGTGCTCGAGTTTCATCGAAAGCTCGATGGGCGCGCGTGGAATCCCACGTTTCGCTGGCACGAGCGCCGCGCGCCGCTGCTCGTGCTCGAGACCGATCAGGGTCGTACCGGCATCGGCGAGGCGTGGTGCCGGCAGGATCGGATCGGCATGGTGCTGGATGCGCTCGCGGATCACATCGCCCCGGCATTGCTCGGAGCGGATCCTTCGTCGCGTCCATCCATCGCCCGCCGTCTTGCGGCGCAGCCGGAGTACGCCGCGCCCTGGGTGGGACCGGCCGCGATGAGCGCAGTGGACATCGCGCTGTGGGACCTCGCCGCGCAGGCAGCGAGTCAGCCGTTGTGGCGCGCGCTCGGCGGGAGCGACGATCGCGCGACCGTCTACGCGAGCGGCGGTCTGTATCGGGACGGGGCCACGCCGGGCGACCTCGAACGGGAATTTGCGACCTGCACCGCGAACGGCTTCACGGCGGTCAAGATGAAAATCGGCGCGCTCCCCCTCGACGAGGATCTCGACCGCGTTCGTCGCGTTCGCCGCGCATCGGACGGCGCCGTTCTGTGGGTCGATGCGGTCAACCAACTGAGCCGCAGCATCGCGCCGGCGTGGTGCGAGGCGTTGGCGGAGGCGGGCGTTGCGGCGATCCAGGCGCCGCTGCCCTTCGACGATGTGACAGGAATGCGCGACGTCAATGCCTCGCTGCTACCCGTCGTCGCGGGCGAGGCCGAGCACGACGCACAGCGATTCCGGACACTGCTCGACGCCAATGCGGTCACCTGCCTGCAATACTGCCTGGGCCTGTGCGGCGGATTCACCGGTGCGATGCATATCGACGCGATGGCGAAGGCTGGAGGCGTAAGGGGCACGCCGCAGTGCTTTTCGACCGCCGTGCTCCAGGCCGCAAGCCTGCATTGGGGCGCTGCATGCGCGAATGTCGTGGCCGTCGAGTTCCACCGCTTCCATGACCATCTCGCCGCGGCCCTGCCGGAGTCGATGAAGCGTGTCGAGTCCGGTTTCGTTCACGTCGGCGACGCACCGGGCCTCGGGGTGTCGCCTCCGCAACTCGGCGAGCAGCCTGACGGTGGTACCGTGCGCCTTCACGCCCGCCGGATTCTCGACGCCGATACGAGTCACGCATGACGACACCTGTTTCGAATGCGCGCTCCAGTGCGCAAGGCTACGTTGACGATCCGCGCAACGACAGCGTCCTCGTTTATGTCGACGGAAATCTCGTCCCGAGGAACGAGGCCGTGGTGTCGGTGTTCGACAGCGGCTTCGTGCTCGGAGATGGCGTCTGGGAGGGCCTGCGTTTGGTGAACGGGCGGCTCGTCGCGTTGGACCAGCACATGGACCGGCTGTATCAGGGGGCGAGCGCCATCGCGTTGGATATCGGGATGCCGCGCGAAGCGCTGGTCGCCGCGATCAGAACGACGATCGAGCGCAATGGCATGAGCGACGGCGCGCACGTCCGGCTGATGGTGACGCGGGGCAGGAAAACGACGCCGAACCAGGACCCGCGCTTCGCGCCGGGTCCCGCCACCATCGTCATCGTCGCCGAATACAAGAAGCCCAATCCGGAGGCCCGGGCGCGCGGCCTCGCGCTGTTCACCTCGACTTTCCGCTGCAGTGGTCCCGACGTGTTCGATCTGCGGCTCAACTCGCACAGCCGGCTCAACCTCATCCAGGCGCTGATCCAGGCAATCAACGCAGGAGCCGACGAGGCGTTGATGCTCGATCCCCACGGCTTCGTGGCGAGCTGCAATTCGACCAATTTCTTCATCGTTCGGGATGGAGAACTCTGGACATCGACCGGGCGGTACAACTTCGTCGGCATCACGCGCGGCAAGGCCATCGACGTTTTTCGCGCGGACGGCGGCGTCGTGCGCGAGGTCGATTTCACGCTGAGCGAAGTCTACGGCGCGAGCGAGGCGTTCGTCACCGGAACGCTGGGCGGTATCACGCCGGTGACGCGCGTCGACGGCCGGGCAATCGGCACGGGAACCCCGGGCCCGATCACGAAACGCGTGACTGATCTCTACCAGGATGCGATAACCCGCGCGTGACGCGCGCCGCATGGCCGAGAACGACGCCCGCCTCGCACGGCACGCGAGATCGGCGCCGCTTTGCGCGTGGAGTGTCCCCGCATCACTGCACGAGATTCAGGACATTGTTCGTGAAGCTCCAGCCGTTCCGGCTCGCGAAGATGTCCTGCGCGGCACCGAGCGAGCAGCCGTTGCTGCCAGGAGCTGGATACACCCACGCCCGAGCGGTGCCGGGGGCATACGTGCATTCAGGCGTAATCGGGCCGAACACGAACGTCTGCAAATTCGCGGGCAACGGGTTCCACGAACATTCCGTGTTGCCTTCCGCGTCGACGCAGGGATCCTGGATCGGGAGAATTCCCGTGAAGTCGACACCTCTGTCCGAGTAGAACGACATGTTGCTGCCGTTCGGTGGAGGCGTGCAGACGAGCGAGCCGATCGTCGGCGTGTCGCATCCGGTGACCTGAAAGTTCTCCCACACCGTTGGCAGGAGCTGTTGCATCACCCAGAGGGTGAACGTATACCTCGCGCCGCTCAGGTAGCCATTCTGATCCAGGCGGCTCCAGATCCCGGACGTAACGAGCGGACCCACCGTCGCGAGGAGCCCGTAGTCGCCTGCGACATACACCTTGCTCGCATCTGTCGTCACCTGGTTCTGCTGCTGGAGGTTGCTGATCGTCTGCGCGATATCGGCGTATTCCTGCTGCAGCTTTGCCGTTCCCGAATTCATGAACAGCGGATTGACGCTCAACCCGACCGCGATGGCGTTGCCGGTGAAAGTCAGCGATGGAAGGCCGACGAGCGACCCCAGGAACTTGAGCACGTTGGCAAAGAGGGTCAGATAGTTGGAGGTTACCGACGCGTTCTTCGCCTCCGCCAGCAGCAGGTTGGCTTCGATCGACGGGAATTCGACGCCTTCCTGCGAGAACAGCGTCGACTGGATCCCGCGTACGACGTCGAAATGGCCATTCGCGGCGACGATGTAGGTGAGCTCGCGCAACAGCTGGTTGACGGTGAAGGTGAATGCCGCTGTCGGATCCGTTGCGTGAGCCTTGGGACCCAACGGTGCCGCGGGCGGATTGCAGACAGCGTATTGCGGCGGATTCAATGATTTCGGGGGACCCACGCAGAGGTTCTCCAGGTCCCCGATATACCCGCCGAGCACGCTGGACGTCGTCCCGTCGGTGTAGGCGGCGCGCACGCCGCGAGGCAGCTTCAGCACGTCGTTGACGACGCGGTACGAAACCGTATCGAGCGCGGGAAAGCCATAGGGCGTCGGCCGCGCGAACGTCGAGCCGTCATAGAGCCACGTTCGGATGCCCGCACTGCCACGGGCGAGCAACGCCGACTTCGACCCGTCGATTTTCGCCGTGCGGATCGCGCCCCAGTACGATTGATCGCTCGCCCATACACCGTCGGAGAGCGCCGGCGTGTTGACGACGATCTTTGACCAGTTCCCTGCCTTGTAGCCATAGGCGAGAATTCCGCGCGGACCGCGTCCGATGACTTCGGCGATGCCATCGCCATCGATATCGGCGGCCTGGATCGTGCGCCAGTTCCATTCCTCGAAAAAAGAATCCGGGCCGCATTCGGTGAAGGGTCCAACGGCGAACGTCCGCTCCCAGGTCGTTCCCGCAGCGTTGAGCTTGGCCCCTACGAGGCCGGATTTGCACCCTGTGGAATGCGCCAGGACGACCGGGATCCCGCTCGTGTCGAGCGTCGCGGTTTGCAGCGTGTAGGCGCATTCGACGAGCACTTCACAGGCCTGCGTGAATACACCGTTGGCATCCGAGGCCATCGGCTGCCAGCCTGCCCCGGACACGAACCGATAGGCCGCGAGGCCGTCGGCATTCATGAACAGCAGCTTGTTCGTCGTCGTCGCGTCGATCTGTGCGAGCCGCAGCGAGGTCAGCTCGGCGGGATCGTAGCCCTTTGCATCGCCAAAATCTTTCGACACTTCGGGATCGGTCCATTGGGAGCCGTTCCACTTGGACGTGTACAGTCCGTCCGCGCCCCAGCCGATGACCGCGGTGGCACCCGTTGCGTCGATCGTGCCGTAGCGGAGCGTCTCGT
>Ga0307413_10000458_pt1 | contig 13307 bp, 11 predicted proteins | sample DK1Ometagenome_3_FD_203714 | JGI IMG/M metagenome (GOLD analysis project Ga0307413, IMG submission 203714) | Maize rhizosphere microbial communities from greenhouse at UC Davis, California, United States - DK15-O-2 | ecosystem: Host-associated > Plants > Roots > Rhizosphere > Soil | place: USA... | reverse complement strand
CAGCAGGTCCCGAAGGGCCCATAGGCCCACAAGGTATCGATGGCATAGATGCATACACAGGATCGACATCCAACTCATCAATTGCTATTGGAACAGGCTCAAAGACCTTTTCGAATATTCCAGTTGTGTTGGGGTTCATCAATGGTGCATACGTTCGTATATCTTCTCGAGCAAATGCCGCTAATTACATGGCTGGTTACATTACCCCAAACGGTAGTGTAAGTGCGATTACAGTCAACGTTGTTGAAACAGGTGGATCGGGAACCTTTGCAGATTGGGATATTAATCTTTCTGGTGTAAAGGGTGCCACTGGAGCACAAGGTCCTCAAGGCATTCAAGGTGTTGCTGGTCCTACGGGCCCCACAGGTCTTACTGGACCAACGGGTCCTCAAGGCGTTAAGGGTGATACAGGTCTAACTGGTGCTACAGGTCCCACAGGTCTAACCGGACCTCAGGGCTTAAAGGGTGATACTGGTCTAACTGGCGCAACTGGTCCAAAGGGTGACACGGGCGATACAGGTGCTCAAGGTATTCAAGGTCCCGCTGGTGCTACAGGTCCCTCAGGAACGATTATCGGTGCAACCGCCACCGCTCTTACGCCCGGTACAAACCCAACAATCACATTGGGTGGAACATCAACGGCAAGAACATTTGCTTTTGGTATTCCAACCGGTGCCACGGGTGCTCAAGGTGTAAAGGGTGACACGGGTGATACTGGGCCAATTGGTCTTACGGGTCCACAAGGACCGCAAGGTATTCAGGGCGTAAAGGGTGACACTGGTTCCCAAGGTATCCAAGGTGCTACAGGTGCCACAGGTCCTTCGGGAACAATCACCGGTGCAACTGCTGGATCTCTAGCTCCCGGAGCGACACCTACAGTAACTCTCGGCGGCACATCAACGGCAAGAACCTTTGCTTTCGGTATCCCACAAGGTCAAACGGGATCGACGGGCGCACAGGGCCCCCAAGGACCCACTGGTCCCGAAGGTCCTTTGGGTCCGCAGGGGCTGCAGGGTATTCCTGCATATTCTGGATCTACTTCGACCACATCAAATACCATTGGTACCGGTTCGAAAACATTTGGATCAATTCCGGTATTTTTGAATTGGCAACTTAATGCATATGTTCGTGCAGCATCAAGAGCTAATCCAAATAATTACATGGCTGGCGTAGTTACGGCAAATAACGGCGTAAGCGGAATTACAGTCAACGTTACTGAAACTGGTGGGTCGGGAACCTTTGCTGATTGGGATCTTTCCTTAACGGGTATTAAGGGTGTTCAAGGCACCCAAGGTATTCAAGGTGCTCAAGGACCTGCCGGAACAATCACTGGGGCAACTGCAAGTGGTTTGGCTGCTGGAGCAACCCCAACGGTAACTCTTGGTGGAACATCGACTGTACGAACCTTTGCTTTTGGTATTCCAGCTGGAGCAACGGGTGCCACGGGTCCTACAGGTGCTACTGGTCCAACCGGACCCACGGGTCTAAAGGGTGACACTGGTGATGTAGGTCCTACCGGTCCCACTGGCCTTACTGGTCCTACGGGTCCACAAGGTGTAAAGGGTGACACGGGTCTAACCGGTGCAACGGGCCCAAAGGGTGACACGGGTGATGTTGGTCCTCAGGGCATTCAAGGTCCCACCGGACCTACTGGTTCAACTGGCGCTACCGGTCCTTCGGGAACAATTACAGGCGCAACCGCAAGTGTATTGGCTGCCGGTGCTACACCTACAGTAACGCTTGGTGGAACATCAACTGCTCGAACATTTGCGTTTGGCATTCCAACTGGCCCTACGGGTGCTACGGGTTCGCAAGGTCCCACGGGTCCTACGGGATCAACGGGACCCACGGGTCCTGCTGGAACAATCACTAGCGCAACCGCTAGTGGTTTGGCAGCAGGCTCAGTTCCAACAGTAACGCTCGGCGGAACGTCAACCGCAAGAACGTTTGCTTTTGGAATTCCCGTTGGGGCAACCGGTCCGCAAGGAATCCAAGGACCTCAGGGTTCAACGGGCGTACAAGGTCCAATGGGTCCTGAAGGTCCTAAGGGTGATCCTGGAGATGGTGGCGTTAACGGTATCGATGCTCATACAGGATCGGTATCAGACTCCTCCGTCACCATTGGTACGGGCGCAAAGACCTTTATGAACATACCCGTTTTTCTAGGGTTCATGACCGGTACTTACGTTCGGATTAGTTCCAGAGCCAACCCACTTAATTACATGGCGGGTTATACCACATTTAATGCTAGCACAAGTGCTATTTCAGTAAACGTTATCGAAACTGGTGGATCAGGAACGTTCTCTGATTGGAACATTACTCTGTCAGGCCCAAGAGGCGCGACAGGTTATCCGGATGATACTGATTGGACGTCGTTCACTCTACTCAATGGATGGACATCCGCCTCTGGTTGGGATGCTCCAAAATACCGAGTTCGAGCTGGACGATTGAGCTTGATGGGACGCATTGGTGGTACGGGTGGTGTGGCTACAAACTTCGCTACCTTCCCCGCTAATCTATGCCCTGCCGTTGGTACCGGCGATGTGGTTGTTATGATCGCAGATGCTGGAGCTCCAGTTCGTATTGCAGTTTATGGTCCAGATGAGGGAACTCTATCTGGAAAGTTGTGGTCTGCTACTTCGGGGACCATAACAAACTTGTCCTTGGCTAGCATTAGCTGGGCAATAGATTAACATCATCAAAATAGGAGTCATCTTGGGTGCTATTTCATTCGAATCGAAAGGTTCATTTAAAAAGACCGAGGACTTCCTGAGGAAAATGGCGAGAAAAGAGCTCTTTAAGTCTCTCGAACGTTATGGTCAGGAAGGAGTCGCCGCTCTGGAATCGGCTACCCCAGTTGACTCCCGTAAGACTGCTGCCTCTTGGAGCTATAAAGTTACTAGTTCCAAGGGGCAGCACTCTATTGAGTGGACAAACTCGCACGTCGTCGCTGGAACTCCTGTCGCTATTCTCTTGCAGTATGGGCATGGTACAGGAACCGGTGGCTATGTTCAAGGACGGGACTTCATTAACCCGGCAATGAAACCTGTATTTGACAAAATTGCAGATAACGTATGGAAGGCGGTGACATCTGCATGAGTACCATTGACGAGCGCATCGTCTCAATTAAGTTCAACAACAGCCAATTCGAGGCTGGTATTAAGACGACTCTGTCCTCGTTGGATGGACTTAAAAACAGTCTAAACTTTTCCGCAGGCGTTAAAGCTTTGGGAGACCTCGATGCCGCTGGCAAGAAAGTCAACCTAAAGTTTGATACCAATACGCTTGACGCTGGAGTTAAATCCACAGTTGATTCCGCTAAGAAACTAAAACAAGAGCTCAAGTTTGATGGGGCTGTAAAGTCTCTTGGTGATCTTGATGCTGCCGGTAAAAAGGTAAACCTCAAACTCGACCCCACTACGTTCCAATCAGGAGCAAAAGCGGTTGTTGATGCGGCTACCAACATCAAGCAGAATCTCAACTTTGATTCAGTTCAACGTAGCATCGGCAACCTCAAGATGTCTGCGCAGAACTTCTCGTTCCAGAACGTTGTTAATGGAGCACAAACCGTTCGACAAAGTATCGCAGATATGGATCTGGCTACCAAAGCAGTTTCATTCTTGCCGATTACGAATGGTGCTGAGAATGCTAAATCTAGCATCAGTGCAATGTCGATTGCTGGTATCGCTGCTATTGGCGCCATCGGTGTTAAGGCTGCAATGGTCGGTGCCGATATGGCTCGATCACTGTTCCTTGATCCCGCTAAATCTGGTCTGGCAGAATATGAGACAAACCTCGGTTCTATCCAGACAATTATGGCTAACACCCAATGGGAAAACAAAACCCTTGGAGATGTAAATGGTGCTCTTGATGAGTTGAACCACTACTCGGATAAGACCATCTACAACTTTGCTGAAATGGCCAAGAACATTGGTACGTTCACCTCAGCAGGCGTTAGCTTGGATGATTCGACCGCAGCTATTAAGGGTATCGCAAACCTTGCTGCAGTCTCTGGCTCAAACTCTCAGCAGGCATCGACTGCGATGTACCAGCTTTCTCAGGCAATGTCGGCCGGTAAGGTCGGTCTTGAGGACTGGAACTCGGTAGTTAATGCTGGTATGGGCGGTAAGGTATTCCAAGACGCGCTTATTCAGACTGCTAAGAATCAGGGTCAGAATGTCGACGGCTTGATTGCCAAGCACGGCAGCTTCCGAATGTCTCTTCAAGAGGGCTGGGTCACGACTAAGGTCATGAACGAAACCCTGTCGAAGATGACTGGTGACTTGACGGATGAACAACTCCGAGCAATGGGTTACAACGATGAACAGATCGTTGGAATTCAGGAGATGGCTCGTACTGCTCAGGATGCCGCAACCAAGATCAAGACCTTCACACAGTTGACAGGCACACTTCAAGAAATCACTGGCTCCGGCTGGGCACAATCTTGGAAGCTGATCCTTGGTGACTTCGAGCAGGCTAAGGAAATGTGGACTAGCGTCTACGGCGTCATTGGATCTATGGTTCAGGGCTCTGCAGATGCACGAAACAAGGTCCTTGGTGACTGGAATGCGCTTGGTGGCCGTACGGTCATGATCGAAGCGATCTCAAACGCGTTTAAAGCGCTGATGGGAATCCTCAAACCAGTCCAAGATGCCTTCCGTTCCGTCTTCCCACCCATGACTGGGCAGCGATTGTATGACATTACGGTGGGAATCCGCAACTTGACTGCAGCTATGATGCCAAGTCAGGAAACTGCTAACTTCATCGGTCAAGCCTTCAAGCTCCTGTTTACAATCATCAAAATAGGACTAAGTATCATCACTGGTGCTATCAGTGTTGTGGTTGCATTCTTTAAGGCGTTTGCTACAGGCGGCGATTCCATCAAGGGAAGTCTCCAGCCTGTAACTGACATGTTGGCTAAGCTGACTGAACGAATCCAGAACTCTAAGTTCATTGAGAATTTCTTCAAGGGACTTGCGACTGTAGCTACCACTATGGGTTCTGCATTGGGTCGAGTTATTCCGATTGTATTGCAGTTCGCAATAGCGATCTTTGATATGGCCTCTTTTATTAGCGGCGCAGCAATGCCCTTCATTTCCAAGTTTGCCAGCTTTATTAGTGGTCAATTGGTTGGCGCATTGTCTAGTGGAATCGATGTATTCTTTGCACTCGTAAGTGTCATAGGTATCTTTGTATCCTCACTCGATGAGGGTGTCGACGTTGCAATGACACGTGTGCGGGAACGTATCGAATCTCTTCAGCGTATGGGCGATGCTATTTCCGAAGGTTGGAAAAAGGCTGGGGAAGTAGTCAACCAGATCTGGCAGAAGATGCTTCCGGTTCGTGAAGCTATTGCCAAGATGTTCCAAGACATCAAGGACAACATCAAGAATGCTCTGACTGATGTCAGCTTCGAAGAGAGTTTGGACTTGGTTAACACCGGCCTTCTGGCTGGCTTGGTTCTGCTCTTCCGTAACTTCTTCAAGAAGCTTACTGGTATGGGTGATGGGATGAAGGACAGTCTCATGAAGCATCTGGAAACGTCTGTTGAGTCAATCAATGGTGTTCTGGAAGCTTTGACTGGCACGCTTGGGGCGATGCAGCAGAACCTTCAGGCAGATACCTTGATGAAGATCGCAATCGCAATCGGCATCTTGACCATATCTGTAGTGGCACTGTCCATGATCAACTCCGGAGACCTCACAAAGGCTCTTATCGGTATTGGTGTCATGGTGGTAATTCTCGGTAAGGCAATGGAAGCACTCGATAAGATCACAATCGGATCGGGCTTCATCAAGCTACCATTTATCGCAGCATCGATGATTCTCTTGGCAACTGCTCTGACAATCCTCTCGATTCCTGTGATGCTCCTCTCCAGACTCAGCTGGGGTGAGCTTATTAAGGGTCTGTTCGGTGTAGCAGTTCTCTTGGCTGCATTGGCTAAGACGACTGAAGCTATGGCGAAGAATCCTGCAAACTTGATTGCTACTGGCATCGGTCTTATGGCTGTAGCTGTGGCTATCAAGATTCTAGCTAGTGCTGTGACTGATATTGCGGCGCTTAGCTTTGGTGGGATGATTCAGGGCCTTATTGGTGTAGCTGGGTTGCTCACGGCACTCTCTATATTCAACAACATGACTAAGGTCAATGCGGGGTCTATGGCTTCCGCAGCGGGCCTTATTCTGTTGGGTATTGCGTTGAAGATCATGGCTAGCGCTATGGCGGACTTCGCTGCGATGAATCTCGGCGGTCTTGTTCAGGGTCTCGCTACTCTGGGCATAGTCCTCTTGATTCTGAACAACTTCAGCAAGAGTGTCGGCGACGGCGGAAATATGATCAAGACTGCAATCGCAATCGGCATCATGGGTTACGCAATGAAGGTTATGGCTGATGCAATTGGTGCTTTGGGTAGCTTGAACTTTGGTGTAGCTGCACAGGGTCTGATTGTTATGGCCGTGGCTCTCAAGGTCATTACGATGGCTATGAACGGTGTTAATGAGAAGGATATCATTGTCAAGGCGGCTGCTTTTGTAGTTATTGCTGCGGCTTTGTTGATCCTTTCTCAGGCACTTCAATCAATGGGCGGCATGTCATGGGAAGAAATCGGCAAGGGTCTCGTTACTCTTGGCGGTGCCATGCTCATTCTCGCTATTGGTATGAATATGATGACGGGCGCATTGGCCGGAGCTGCCGCACTATTCGTGGTTGCAGCAGGTCTTGCAATCCTTGCGCCAGTGCTTGTCCAACTTGGTAATTTGAGTTGGGAACAAATTGGTATGGGCATGGCTGCACTTGCTGCGGTCTTCATCATATTTGGTTTGGCAGGTCTCATCATGGCGCCCATCGTCCCAGTCATATTCGCGTTGGGTACTGCCATAGCAATGTTGGGTCTCGGCTTGCTTGCTACTGGTATCGGCGTGGCTGCGTTTGCAGCGGGTCTTGCAATCATCGCAACGGTGGTTACAGCTACAGGTCCAGCCCTTATCGCATTCGTAGCAAGTATCCTTGCATTGATACCCCTTGCTCTACAGAAATTGGCAGAGGGTATTGTCGAATTCGCTAAAGTAATCGGCGGAGCAGTACCCATATTTGTGGAAGCCTTCACAATATTGCTGTTGGCACTTCTTGAATGTATCATCGCAGTAACGCCTAAGATTGGTGAAACACTCTGGGCACTTATCGTTATGTTGGTCGAACTTCTGGTTCGAGCTCTTCCACTATTCGTTGATGCGGGCATGAAGATTATTGTCGGTATCCTTGAGGGTATCGCTAACAATATCGGTAAGCTGATTGATGCTGCAGCCAAGATTATTACTGAATTCATTGACGGCATCGCTCGAGGTCTTCCAAAGATTATCGAGTCAGGCGTCAATCTTGTCGTATCCTTCATCGAAGGTATGGCTACCTCAGTAAAGAACAACTCCACTCGTATGGCTAATGCTGGTGCCGATCTTGCGGAAGCAATCGTCAATGGTATGGTCAACGGTCTCGCAACCATGGGTGGGCGTGTACTTACATCGATTGGTGACATGGCTAACTCTGCGCTGAATGAAGCAAAGAGAATCCTTGGTATCCACTCACCTTCTCGTGAATTCTTTGCGGTTGGTAAGTACACCGGTCTCGGTTGGGCGAATGGTACGAAGGAATATGGCGGTCGAGTAGTATCGGCTGTCGGAGACATTGGTTCTTCTGCGCTTGATACGCTCAAGCAGTCCATGTCGAATATCAGTCAGCTGGTATCGGCTACGGATATGAATATGAACCCGACCATTCGTCCTGTACTGGACCTCTCTTCTGTAAAGAAGGAAGCTGGAAATATCGATGGAATGCTTTCACCTTCATTGATGAATCTTAGTGGTACATATGGCAAGGCTACCGTCTTGTCTAAGACTGCTGAGGCGAACCGAGAAGCTAAGGCTGAAATGTTCGTTAATTCTACTGATCCTAAGGAACCCGCACAGGTTACCTACAACCAGTACAACACATCACCGAAGGCTCTGTCGGAAATCGATATTTACCGTCGGACAAACAACCAGATCTCGACCTTGAAAGGAGTGGTGATCGATAATGATCGAATCCGTATACCTTAATAACTGGGACCGCGGCGTAGAGGAAACTCTATATCTTGGAAAAAGTAATAACGGCATCAGGATTGCAGACATTCAAGGTCTGGGTCCGGTTGCGGCCCAGTTTAACTCCTCACAAAAAGTAGGTGGCGCTGGCGTGCGTCATAACTCAACTCAGATTGGGGCTCGAAACATTGTTTTCAAGCTCGAACTGACAGCTGTTCGCCGAGGACGAACGGTTGAGGATTCACGCTACGCCCTCTACGACTACTTCCCAGTTGGGGAAGTGATTGAGATGGTATTTAAGACAGGTTCCAAAATGCGTCAGATATTTGGACGTGTGGAAACTGTCGAGCCCGAGATCTTTGCAAAAGAACCGACGATGCAAGTCTCGGTAGTGTGTGAAGATCCATATTTCATCCAGTATCCAGCAGTAGATGATTTCGTTATATTGCCGAGCGATGGTTCTGCAATAACGCTTCCATATACTGGTGGAATTCATACTGGAGTTACAGTCGAGGCGCAGGTTATCAGCGGAACACCTGCGCCTCAGGCTGGGGCTATCCAAGTCAATCAAGTAACCGCAGGATATCCCACTCGAGGATTCCGTATCGAAGACGCTAACCTAATGGGTCTCACCGGTGGCTATCGTCTTCGATCACAAGACATTATTACACTCAACTCTGTTGTAGGTAGTAAGTCGGCAATACTCCATCGTCCAATTGCCAACGAGACTTTCAATATTATTGGAGCTCTCACTGGTAACGACGGTCAAGGCCTCTTTCTCAAAGAAAGTCAATGGCCGCTACTCAGGGCTAAAAAGTCCTCATCATTTTCATATACCTCAACTAACTTTGCACCCATACATGTGGTGGTTAAGGTGAGTTGGATTACATTGTACGAAGGGTTGTAAGTCATGGAAGTATATGCACAAAACTCTTTGTTTAATGTAGAGGGAATATTTGAGAACTTCGGCTCTCTTATTTGGACCGATCGGTACATGGCTAGTGGGGACTTTGAGCTACTTCTTCCAAGAGGGGAAGACACGTATGACTTGTTGAATAGAACATCATATTTGTCTATCCCCTCTTCGGAGGAAACAATGGTAGTTGAGTCTGTTGAAGAAGAGGAACATGTCAAAGTAACTGGTCGATCGCTATCGTCGATCATGGATCGTCGTATCTGCGATGTGACTTCGGTAGCACCGTCGAGCAACACACTTACGGCCTTCCTACGCTACCTAGTTCTTCACAACATGGGTGCGCTAGCCACCATTCCTGAACGACGTGTGGATTTCCTTAATATCGACACCACGCCACCTGTGGATTTTGTAGATCCGACGGTATTTGACGTGGTTAAATATGGGGACTACCTCTATGACGCCGTTCAGAAGCTTTGCGTTTCAAACTCTCTTGGGTTCACAATTCGTAATAGGCCCGGAAGTGTTCTAATGTACTTCAAGCTATATTACGGTGAAGACAAAACGAATCACACTTTCCAAACTGTATTTTCTGAGTCAATTGGAAATATACAAGATGTCCGTCGTCTGAAGTCTGATAAAGCGCATAAAAATGTAGCTGTTGTCAACCTTCCACCGTGGGATTCCGCTGCTGTTGGTGTTGGTGAAATATGGCGAGTAAATCGCTTCGGTGTCGTTCCTAGCGGACTTGATCGTCGTGAGGTATGGACTGATGCATCGGAACTTCGACGCGACGAGACCTTCAACGCAACCAATAAGCCGTCACGTGCGGTTCAATGGGGATACCAAACTTTGGTAGGTTTTCCTAAAGCCAACGAAATCGATTTTAAGGTAGTTGAGAACTCTCCTTACAAATACGGTGTCGATTATGGCTTAGGCGACATTGTGCCGGTACTTGATAGCTTAGGCGAGGTTATCCCACACCGAGTTACTGAGTATATTCAGTCATATGGCCCTGAAGGGTCTGCTGAATACCCGACACTATCCGCTATTTAAGGAAAACTATGTCCCAATGGGTAAAAGCCGGGGTTTACTCTGCTTACATGAAGATTGCTGAGCCACGTGTGGTTCGCATAATTCAGTTCTTAATCTATATCGGTCTTTTGGCCGTCGGAATCATGGTATTGCTCTCAGTACCTAGATCCCTTGAAAGTGCCGTCGGCCACGGTTTCGTGGTTGGGTTTGCAATCTTTCTTATTATCGGAGCTTTGTGCAGTGGGGTTGCCGTACTACCGGGCATCTGGTGGTTGGAGCGATCCGGTCTCTCACTGTTGAGTTGCGGTCTTTTGATGTATTTGACAATGATCATTTGGTTGAATTCGTCACCCGTCGGAATTGCGATTTGCTTAATTCTGATGTTAACATTTGTACAGAGATGGTTGGAAATCAAAGGCGCTCAGCTCGCACCTCTCTTACCTAAAAGGGGGTAGCCTTGGATAGTACGCAGCAGTTCATTATTGCCCTCTTAGGTGCGGTGGGGGCGAGCACGTTCTTAGGAACGTTCGGCAAGGGCATATTCACGATGATCACTCGGCGCGCAACCCGCGAACGAGCAAAAAACACCAGTTATCTCGCACAAGCACAGCGGGAAATTGAACGTCGTGAAGCTGCTGAGCAAGAAACAGAAGATGAGCGCAAACTGAGACTCCAAGCCGAGTATCACGTAGCGCTACTTCAAAGACAAGTAATTCTACTCGGACATGAACCTGTCGAGTACGGCGTTAAGAAAGAGGCATCCAATGGCTGAACACGAGGCACCCTCAAAGGGTCCCGTAATCAACGATCGGCTCTTCGATCTGCTTCGGCGGTTCGTGGAGTTCGTATTCCCAGCTCTTAGTGGGCTGTATTTCGGTTTGAACAAGTTCTGGGGAGATGCGGTCTTCCCGAATCCAGAAAACATTGCAGGAACATTGGCCCTCGTGTCGATCTTCCTTGCAGGTTTGCTGGCGTTCCTTCGTAATGCGTATAGCAAAGCCGACACACCTCCTCCCGGGGGCTATGATGGAGAGGTAGTGGCCCATACTAATGACGACGGCCTCCCTGTCCTGAAGTTCGAGCTGGACCCCAAGAAGGTTAGTGATGTCCTGAATAAGTCTCAGGTTACCTTCAAGGGATTCAACCCTTCCGCCTGATGAGCGGATCGCGGTAAATACACGCCTTATAATGAAGAACTCTTGAAAGGAGAAACTCATGTTTAACAAGACAGTAAAAAACCCCGCCATGCAAATGGTGATTGACGCTGCAACTGAAGAGTTGCTTAAGCATCAGCCCGACTCGGAAGAGTACAAAAGAATTATCGATCAGCTTGAAAGGCTTAACAAGATCGACCTATCCAATAGGTCCGAACGCGTTAGCAAAGATGGCGTGATCGCAGTTCTCGGAAACCTCCTCGGTATCGGCCTGATCCTGAAGCACGAGCAGTTGCACACGATCACCTCGAAGGCGCTGGGCTTTGTAATCAAGTCTCGCGTATAAACGTGTATACCGCCCAATAAGAACAATCAAAATAGGAGCCGTGTGTAAGGAATAAACCCCCTTATACACGGCTTCTATTTTTACATAGCCTTCTTTTTTTTTTTCGATTCCTGAAAAACCCCGGGGGAGAATCCCCACAAAACAAATCGCATAAATTACTTGTCTTATAATGAGAACCCCTTATGAAAGGACCGCTATGAACAAATTGAGAACATACCGTGACCACCACAGGAATGACATAAACACCATTATGGCATATCTGGCGTTTGTCACACTAGTGTCACTCTTAGCGTTTATCGCTACACAATAAGCACCTCCAGAGGAGAGTCCCTAACACGGACTCTCTTTTTCTCGCGAAATTTACACGGCGTATAGTGAGAAAGAACCCCTCTGAAAGGAAACAATAATGTCAAAGTACCAGTACGACAACATGATGCTCAAGCTCGAATGGGAATCCACATTCGCAGCCCTCGTCATGGTCGCTGATCTACACATCGCACGATCCTGCAAGAACAACTAACTTATAGGAGAATCCAACATGGATTCTCTTTTTTTCTTTCGCGAATTTAACACGGGGTATAATGAAGAAGTTAACCCCCTATGAAAGGAAACCTAATGACTATTTCAACAATCACGCGCTCATCCGCCGCAACCGAATACTCGGAGACCCTTGCGAAGATTGGACAGTTCGAAGATGAACTACTGAAGACCACTTACCTGCTCACCAAAGAGCAGTTGAAGGAACTCGGTAAGTTGCATCGTCAAGCTTCCAAACTTCGTGGAGAGATCTTCCGGGCTTGGAACCGCGAAGAGCCCATCGTGCCATTGAAGAAGAAGCCATTCTGGAAGAAATTCTGGAAGTAAACTCTAAGGGAGAATCCAACACGGATTCTCTTTTTTTCGTCGCAGAATTTACACAGGTTATAATGAAGAAGTTAACCCCGAAGAAAGGTAATACCATGTCTGCACGCAAGAACCGCGTTGTCCACACCCTTGCTTCCATCGCCCTGTTCCCCAAGGCGGTCGCCCAGTTGCCCAAAGCAGCTGTCGAGACCGTCAAGGTGTTCACGGAAGATGTGAAGGAAGAGATGGAGATCCGCCAAAGCGCCGCTCGACTCGTTGACCGAGAAATCGAAGCTTAACCCCCAATGAGGGTCCCTAACACGGACTCTCATTTTTTCGCACGTTTAACACGGCCTATAATGAGAACCCCCTACGAAAGGCAATATAATGTTGATCGAAGCCCTTGAAAATGCAAGTGACGAAGAAATCGTTGAAGCAGGTAACAAGATGCGTGGCCGTCTCGTCAAGAAATTTGTTCTTGGCGTGGTAGTCAGCGTCGCCGTTCACTTCGCTTCCGAATACCTCGTCACCCAAATCGACAAGAAACGAAATACAGAAGAAACCGACTAGACCCTCAAATGGGAATCCCTAACACGGATTCTCATTTTTTGCCTCGCAGAAAAAACACACCCTATAGTGAGAAGGAGATCCCATTAGGGATGCTAAGACACGAATGCGTGGGTGTAAACCCCACCTAGCGTGGCGCCACCTAGAATAGGCGCTTAATGGAATGATTTTCGTTGGATCATTCACCTCCTCTTATTTTTTTTGCTTTTCGCACGTTTTACACGCCTTATAGTGAGAACCCCTATGAAAGGTATTACAATGAAGAAGCAGTACAAATTCCGCCACTTTATCCTTGACCTCTTGCTCACCATGTTCACTGGTGGGCTCTGGTTGATCTGGATATTTATCCGCGAAATGCGTAACCTCGCAAACTCACG
>Ga0307413_10000457_pt1 | contig 13313 bp, 12 predicted proteins | sample DK1Ometagenome_3_FD_203714 | JGI IMG/M metagenome (GOLD analysis project Ga0307413, IMG submission 203714) | Maize rhizosphere microbial communities from greenhouse at UC Davis, California, United States - DK15-O-2 | ecosystem: Host-associated > Plants > Roots > Rhizosphere > Soil | place: USA... | reverse complement strand
GCCTCCTCCTCCTTCTCCGGCGACGTGGCGATGTACGACAGGAAGGTGCCGGCGAGCCGCCGCTGCGTCGCGTACGCGTGCACGGTGTAGGCGAGCGAGCGCCGGTCGCGGAGCTCGTCGAAGAACCGCCCCCCCAGCCCGCTCGCCACCCCCGCGACCAGGTGCGAGACGAAGCGGTCGTCGTCGTTGCGCCCGGGGCCGGGGAAGGCCAGCACCAGCGCCGTCTGTGCCTTGTCGCGCGTCTCCACCTTCGCCACCGGCGACGGCGGCCACGCGGGCGCGGCGAGCGGCGACGGCTCGGCCAGCTCGAGCCGCGCGAAGTCGCGCGCCAGGATCGCCGCGACCTCGTCGGGCTCGAACTCGCCGACCACGGCGATCACGCTCGGCGCGCGCAGGATGCGCTCCCGGTGCCAGCGGCGCGCCGCCTCCGCGGTGACGGCGCGCAGGCTCTCCTCGGTGCCGAGCGTGGAGGCGCCGTACGGGTGGGCGCCGAACGCCGCCTCCTGGGCGAGGCGCATGGGGTAGCGGAACATGTCGTCGCGCAGCGAGGCCAGCTCCGCGAGCGCCGCGGCGCGCTCGCTCTCGAGCGCCTCCTCGGGGACCCTCGCGTGCTGCGCCACGTCGGCGAGGAGCTCGGCCGCCGCGGCGAGACGCGGCGTGGGCACGGAGATGGACCAGCCGACGCTCTCGTTGCCGACGCTCGCCCCCACCGAGCCGCCGAGCAGCTCGCCGTCCTCGGCGATCTGCGTCGCGGTGCGGCGCTCCGTCCCCTTCACCGCGGTGCGCGCGAGCAGCGCCGTGATCCCGCCTTCCTCCGGGCGCTCCTCGGTCGCGCCGCCGAGCGCCACGATCCCGACGTGGGCGATGGGTGCCCCCGGCTTGCGCCGCACGAGGATCGGCACGCCGCCCGCCGTGCGGTACACGCGCACCTGCCCCTCCGCGCGCTCGAGCGCCGGCTTGATTCCCACGAGGGCCGGCGCCCCGACGGGGCGCGCGGGCGAGGGCGGCAGCGCCTCCGCCGGCGCGGCCGCGAGCAGCCGGCGCAGCGCGTCCGCGCCCTCGGCGAACGGCGCCGCGCGCTCGGGGCGGTACACCACCACCGCCGCGGCGTCGGGGTCGAGGTGCGCGCGCACCGCCTCCGTCACGTCGGCGGGCGTGGCGGCGAGCAGGCGCTCCATGTACTGGTCGCCGAGGCGCCAGTCGCCGAGCGCCTCCCACGAGGCGAGGTGCGTGGCCTGCCCCTCCATCGACTCGAACCGGCGCACGTGCCGCGCCTCGTAGATCCGCCGCGCCCGCTCGATCTCGAAGTCGCCGGCGCCCGAGCGCCGCAGCTCCTCGAGCTGCGCCCAGACGGCGCGCGCCGCGTCGGCCGCCCGCTCCGGCTTCCCCTCGGCGTGCACGACGAAGACGCCCAGCTCCACCGGCGAGTAGTTGTAGGCGCTCACCCCCGAGGCGAGCTGGCGCTCGCGCACCGCCCGGTAGAGTCGCGACGCGCGCCCGGTGGCGAGCACCATGGCGGCCAGGTCGAGCAGCGGCGCGTCCGGGTGCAGGAGCGGCACGGTGCGCCACCCCATCACCATCTGCAGCTGCTGCACGTCGCCGGCGAGCTCCCGGTAGCGGAACTCGCGGCGCGGCGGCTCCTCGGGGCCGGGCGTGCGCCGCGGCGCGCCGGCGGGGATCCACCCGTACAGCCGCTCCGCGCGCGCCAGCGCCTCGTCGGGGTCCACGTCGCCGACGATGGCGAGCACCGTGTTCGACGGCCGGTAGAAGTTCCGGTAGAAGGCGACGAGCTGCTCGCGCGTGAGCGCGCGCAGCCCCGGCTCGCGGCCGATGCGCCAGCGGCGCATCCGGTGCCGGTCGTGCAGCAGCTCGTACAGCGTCTCGCTGGCGACCGCCGAGGGGTTGTCGCTCTTGCGCTTCGCCTCCTGGATGATCACCTCGAGCTCCTTCGCGAGCTCGTCGGCATCGATCACCGAGTTGGCGTAGGCGTCGGCCTGGATGTCGAGCCCCGCGGCGAAGCCGCTCGCGGGGAGCACGGTGTAGTAGCTGGTGTGGTCGTAGATCGTGTGCGCGTTCAGGTAGCCGCCGCTCGCCTTGGTCTCCTTGGCGATCTCCCCCACGCCGCGGCGCGCCGTCCCCTTGAAGAACATGTGCTCGAGCACATGGGCGATCCCCACCACGTCGTCCGTCTCGTCGAAGTAGCCGGCCTTGACGTAGGTGACGACGGCGACGACCGGCGCGGACGGGTCGCGGCGCACGAGGACGGTGAGGCCGTTGGGGAGCACCGCGCGGTGGACGGTGCCGGCGTCGAACGTGGAGAGGGGCGTGGCGGCGGCGGTCATGAAGGCGTGATCTGCGTGGTCGGTGTGCTGGTGAGCCTCAGCGCGGGGCCGGCGCGGCGCCGGCGGGCGGGAGGGCGGCGGGCGGCGGTGCCGCGGCGCACGCCGACCAGGTGCCCTGCCCCGCGCGCGCGAAGAACGCCCGCGCCTCGGCCACGCGCCCGAGCCGCACGAGCGCGCAGCCGAGGAAGCCCTGCGCGGCCTTGTCGCTCGGGTCGAGCCGGATGGCGCGCACGTAGAAGGTGCGCGCCAGCTCGGGGTTGCCGGCGGCCAGGAGGTGCGAGCCCATCTCGCGCTGCGCGACCGCGTTCGACGGCTCGAGGCGGATGGCGGTCTGCAGCTCGCGGAGCGCCGTCGCCCCGTCCCCCTCCTCGCGCGCGATGCGTGCAAGGTACACGTGCGGCAGGGCGCGCGTCGGCCCGTCGCGCACCGCCTTCTCGAACTCCCCCTTCGCCTCCTCGCGCCGCCCGGCGGAGTACGCCGCCACGCCGCGCTCGAGCGCCCCGGCGGTGTCGCGCGTGAAGTACCAGTACGCGGCCGCGGCGAGCCCCAGCGCGACCAGCACGGTCAGGAACACCGCCAGACCCGGCCCCCGCCCGCCCGGCCGCCGCGCGGCCGCCAGCGCCGGGTCGGTGATGCGCCCGTCCGCGACCGGCGGCGTGCCCGTCGCCGCCGTGCTGCCCGTCGGCGCGCGCGCCGGCGCCACGTGCTGCCGGTACTCCGCCTCGGCGAGCGCGGCGACGCGCCCCTCGAGGCGCTGGAACCCCTCGCGGGCCGCGGCGACGTCCCCGGCCGTCGGCCGGTAGGTGGTGCGCGCCACGCGGTCGCGCGCGGCGAGGAACTCGAGCAGCGCGTGCCCGTCCTCGAGCGTGAGCAGCTCGCGCTGGCGGAGCTCGCGCACGAGCGCCTGGCCGGTGAGCGCGCTGCCGCCGACGAGCGAGCGCAGCGCCGTCTCGGCGGCCGCCCACCCCTCGATGAGGTCGGCGGCGATGTCCTCCGGGTCGCGGGCGATGTCGAGGCGGGCGACGAAGGGGCGGCCGGCGTCGAGGGCCGCGTGGGCCGAGCGTTGGTTGGCGGTGGTCATTGGCGGTAGGTGGAAATGACAGCACCGCCGGCGGATGGGCCGGCGGTGCTGAAGCGAGCGTCGGCGCGGGCGTGGCCGCGCCGTGCCTCGTGCAACGAGCGAGCCGCCGGCCGCCCGCGCGCGGCGGCCCGGTCGGTCGGGCGCGCCGCTAGCGGACGATGCGCAGCAGCCCCGCGTCCGCGCTGCCCCGGATGAAGCTCTCCGCGTCGCGGGTGGGAATCTGCGTGCCGGTGCGCGCCTGCTCCCGCCGCGCCTCCAGGAGCATGAACTCGTAGAGCGAGCGCCCCGCCGTGGCCGTGCTCGCGTCGCGCATCCCGCGCACGATGTCCTCCCACGTGCCGTCGAACTCGCGCCCGCCCTTCGTCACCACGCGGTGCTGGTCGGTGTCCTCCTGCTTCGCGTCGGCGAGCTCGGAGAGGAGCGCGCCGAACAGCTCGAGCTGCGACTTGGACTCGAAGCGGTCGGCGTCGGCCGCCTTCGCCTCGATCTCGGCGAGCATCTCGTCGATGTCGTCCACCTCGCCGCCCAGCTCGTTCAGCCGCTCGTCCCACGGGGCGATCTCCGGGTCGTCGTCCTTGAGCCGGTAGATGCTCTTCTTGAGCTCCACCAGCCGCCAGATCCCCAGCTCGTCCCAGTGGTCCTCGGGCGAGGTGCGGTCCAGGTGGTAGAGCGCCGCCTCGTACTCCCCCCGGTCGTAGAGGATGTTGCCCAGGTAGATGCGCGCCTCGGCGTGGTCGCCGTCGAGCTGGAGGGCGCGGCGCAGCGTCGCGATTGCCGCGTCGTCGTTCCCCAGCCGGTGGTCGGCGTACCCCACGCACGCCACCGCCTCGGCGCTCTCCGGCGCCTGCTGCACGGCCACCTCGAAGAACTGCTTCGCGTCCTCGATCACCCCCTCTCGAAAGAGGGCGCGCCCCGCCTGGAGCATCAGGTCCACGTCGTCCTGGTAGCCCAGCTCCAGGATGCGCCGGAAGCTCTTCAGCGCGGCGTCCTGCTGCCCGAACTTGAGGAGCGTCTCCCCCAGACCGGCGAGGGCGTCCTCGTGGTCGGGGTCGAGGACGAGCGCCTCCTCGAAGCTGCGGCGACCCCACGCGTACTCCTCGCGCGCGAGCCGGGCGTAGCCCACCCCGACGTGCAGCTCCACCGCGTTCGGGTAGAGAGCAAGACCCTCCCGGAGCACGTCGAGCGCTTCATCATACTGGCCCTCATTGTAGAGCTGATGGGCGCGCTCGTCGTACTCTTCCGAACTCAGGAAGGGGGTTGGCATAGAAGGGCGATCCTCCAACCGTTTGGGGTGAGCCTATTGTACCATCGCGGCAAGCCCGAGTTCAACTACAGCGGAAGCAGATTCGGGGCCGGCGGATCGCGCGTCCCCACCGGCCGATGACGACGCCGCAGCGAGCCCCGTTTCCCCCCGTGCCGGCGCACGCGCGGGCGGCCGCCCGGTGCAGGCGTCACCATGCCGGCCCTGCCGCCGAGCGTTGCACCGCCGCAGCAATCTGCCCCGCGAGCGCGGCGTTCGCGTGCAGGAGCGCGAGGTTGGTCTCGAGCGAGCGCCCCCCGGTGGCGCGCTCGACCGCGGCGAGCAGGAACGGGGTGACCGCGGCCCCGCGCACGCCCTCCTCGCGGGCGGCGGCGAGCGCCTGCTCCACCGCGCGCTCCACCACCTCGCGCGGCAGCGCGGCGGCGGCGGGCGGCGGCTGGACGACCAGCAGCGCGGTGGTGCGCCCGAGGTGGAGGTGCGCCCGGAACACCGCGGCCACCTCGTCGGCCGTCTCGACGCGCGCCGGCAGGGGGATCCCGGTGCCCGCGGTGAAGAAGCCCGGCAGCTCGCCCGTGCGGTAGCCGAGCACCGGGACGCCGAGCGTCTCGAGCCGCTCCATGGTCGCCGGCAGGTCGAGGATGGACTTGGCGCCGGCGCACACCACGACCATCGGCGTGCGCGCCAGCTCCAGCAGGTCCGCGCTCTCGTCGAAGGGCGCGTCGCGGTGCACCCCGCCGATGCCGCCGGTGGCGAACACCTCCACGCCCGCCAGCCGCGCGAGCACCATGGAGGCGGCGACCGTGGTCGCGCCGTCGGCGCCGGCGATCATGGCGGCCGGCAGGTCGCGCGCGCTCACCTTGCGCACGCCGTCGCGGCGGAGAAAGCGCTCGAGCTCCTCCTCGTTCAGCCCGAGGGCGGGGACGCCGCGGACGAGCGCGGTGATGGCGGGAACGGCATGGGAGGCGCGCACGCCGTCGAGCATGCGCCGGGCGGCCTCGCGGTTGGCGGGCACGGGCAGCCCCTGCGCGAGCACCGAGCTCTCGAGCGCCACCACCGGGCGGCCTCCCCGCAGCGCCTCCTCCAGTTCAGGCGAGAGCCGGAGCGGGGCGCCGACGGTCACCGTCGCGCGCGCTCCGCGGCCGGGGGGACGGCGGCCAGCTCACCGCCGCCGAGCGGGAGCGCGGTGAGGATCAGGCGGTCGGGCGCCGGGCCGAAGTAGCGCACCGGCCAGCAGGTGGTCAGCGTCAGCGTCGCGGTGGCGGCGGCGGCGAGCGGGCGCGCCTCGCGCTCCACGACGCGCCGGGCGACCACCTTCCAGCCCACGCGGCGCTGGTTGGTCTCGGTCCAGACGGTGTCCCCCACCATCACGCGGTCGAGCCGGTAGAAATGGCGGTCGCGGTGGGCGGAGATGATCGAGTTCCCCTCCTCCCCCGGCAGCACCGATCCGGGCAGGTGACCCGGGCCGGCGCTCAGCTCGCGCGCGCCCACCCCCTCGACCACCACCTCGTCCAGGCCGATGCGCGGGATGAGCAGGCGCGCCACGGAGGCGCCGGTCGGGCGGCGGCGCGGCGTGGCCCCCACGAGACGCACGCCGGCGGTGTCGAGGGGCGCGAGCGCCGTGGGGATGGACGGGGCGCGCTCCCACGCGCTGCGCGCCTGGGCGCGGAGCACGGCGGAGCGGAGGTACTGGAGCCCGTTCACGGTGGCGACGGCCGCGCCGCCGAGGAGGCAGCCGACGCCCACCCACTTCCGGAGGCTAGGCAGAAGGCCCCCGGAGCAGGAGGCCCCCCGCCAGCAGCAGGGAGCCGGCGAGCAGCAGGATGCCCGGCGCGGGGGTGGCCGTGTCGGGCGCGCGCATGCCCGCGGAGAGCGAGTCCAGGTTGGCGCGGAAGGCGAGCGTCGCGCGCGTCTCCGCCGCGGCGAAGGGCTCGATGGAGACGACGCTGTCGCCGGCGGCGAGGACGGGCGCGGCGGGGGTCGGCGCCCCGCGCCCGGCGAGGAGCGCGCCCAGCGGCCCGAGCGGGAGGAGGCCGATCAGCCCGTCGGCGCCGCCGCCCCCGCCGCCCCGTCCGTTCGGCGGCGTGCCGACGACGATCGGTACGCCGCCGGGCACCGTCGGCGGGGTGGCGCACTGGCACTGCCGCCGCGGCGTCTGCGCGGCTGCCGGCGATGCGTCCAGCACCCCCGCCAGCACGACTGCCGCGACTGCGACCGTTCTCCTCACGTTCTCCTCCGAGAGCACGCCACCGGTGCGTTGGTGACAATTGACCTTGCGCGGTGTTCGCGAGGGCTCATCGCAAGTTGCGCGCGGCGTCGATCGCGTTGGCACGGACGCTCGGCGAGGGCGCTGCACGCGCTCCGGCGAGCGCGCCCAAGTTGTTGTGGCCCGTAGGCTTCGTCAAGCGAACTGGGCGCGACGTGCGGGCCCGCTCGCGGTCACCGAGTCCACACCGCGGAGGCGCGGATGTCGCGGCGCTCCCGCAAGGTGTGGTGGGCGCGTGTCAGCGCGGGGGCGTGCGCGGACGGCGCGGCGGCGACGCGGGCCGCGGGGCCGGAGCGGCGGCGCTGTCGCGCCGGGCGGCGACGCTGTCACGCTGAGCGGCGGCGCTGTCGCGCGGCGCCGGGCGCGAGAGCCCCGCGGCGGCCGAATCCACCCACGCCTTGAGGTCGGAGAGCACCGTCGGCCGGATCGTGTCCGGTCGGGTGCCGTCGGCCATCACGGGCGGCGGCGCAGGCCGGCGGCGCGGGGGGGTGACGGCCGCGGTGAACTGCGCCGCCGCCGGCTCGGCCGCGGTGACGAGGGCGAGCCCGACGAGCGCCGCGAGCAGGGCGCGCGACCGGAGGGAGCGGCGCGGGCGCGGAGCGGTGGGGAGCATGCGTCCGTCAAGCGCACGAGGCATGCCCGCCGCGCCCCTGGCGCTCAGCTCCCCTCGGCGACGGTCGGGAGGCGCGGCCACGCGCCGACGATCGCCCGCCCCATGCGCGCGAGCGTGAGCTGCGGCTCGCTGTCCAGGAGCCACCGCTGGTCCACGTTCTCCTTGCTAAGCACGCAGGCGACGACGCGCGACTGGAGGTAGAAGAGCGCGCACTCGGTGCGCACGGCGTCGGTGGCGCCCGTCTTGTGCGGCGCGCGCACGCCGTCCACGTGGCGCTGGAGGAGCTGGTAGTCCTCGTTGTGCGCGAGCGTCTCCAGCATCGCCGAGTCGGCCGCCGGGCTCACCGCCCGGCCGTCGGCGAGGAGCGCGAACAGGCGCGCCATCTCGTTGGGCGTGGTGACGCCGAGCCCGTACTTCACCGAGCTGTCCATCGCCACGCTCGACTCGCGCAGGAACGTCTTGGAGTGGACCTTCGTGTGCGGCAGGCCGAGCGCCTCCATCTTGTCCCACACGCGGCGGATCAGGATGCGGTCGAGGATCAGGTTCGTGGCCGTGTTGTCGCTGACCGTCGTCATCAGCCACGCCGCGTCGCCGACGGTGACCGTCGCGTTGTCGTGCAGGTGCTGGAGCACCCCCGCGCCGGGCACCTTGTCCACGCGCAGCACGGTGAGCGGGTCGGCGAGCGAGAGGCGCCCCTTCCCCACCAGGTCGTACAGCGCGACGAGGATCGGCACCTTGATCAGGCTTGCCGTCGGGAAGGTCTCGTCGCCGCGCCGCTCGAGCCGCTCGCCCGTGTCGAGGTTGTGCACCGTGTAGCCGATCACTCCCCGGTGCGCGGCGGCGAGCGAGTCGAGCGTGCGGCGGAGTGCCGCGGTGTCGGCGCGCGCGAACGACGCGGGCGCCGCGCGGCTTCCCTGCCCCGCGGCCGGCCCCTGGGCGCGGGCGCAGCCGGCCGCCAGCACGGCGCAGCCGGCCGCCACGCCGAGCGCGAGCGCGCGCCCGCGCCTCACGCGTTCTCCGCGTCCTCGAAGTTGTCGGACTTGCGGCTCTCGATCAGCTCGCGGTCGTGCGAGGTCGGGTCGTACATGGCGAGCAGCTTGATCGTCTCGCCGGGGTAGCAGTCGAACTCCTTGCCGGTGCCCTTGTAGACCTTGATCTCGTGCCCGTCCTCGAAGCGCATGATGACGAGCGGGTACTCCGAGTTCCGGTACTGCTTGCGGATGCGCTTGGGGCGAGTGGACATGGGGAGACGACTCCGGTGTTGTGAGTGGGTGTTCTCGAGGCACGAGGGAAGAGGCACGAGGGAACTGCACCCGCCGTGGCACGCACCTCGTGCCTCTCATCTCGTCCCTCGATCCTCGCCTTTCACGTGACTACCGCGCGGCGACCTTCGTACTCTCGCCAGGCGCCCGACTCCAGGCAGGCGTCGATCTCGCCGATCACGGCGTCGAGCTCGTCGTCGCTGGTGTAGAAGTGCGGCGCCACGCGGATGCCCGCGTTCGGCCGGTAGTCGATGAGAATGTCGCGTGCCAGAAGGTATTGCGCCACCTCGTAGGCGTGCGGGACGTCGAGGGCGACGGTGCCGCCGCGGCGGGCGGGGTCGCGCGGCGCGTTCACTCGGTAGCCGCGCGCGCCGGCCATCTCGATCAGCCGCCCCGTCTGCCGCACGCTCTTCGCGCGCACGTGCTCGATCCCCGCCGCGCGCACGAGGCGCGGCCCCTCGGTGGCCGCGTAGAGTGCCGGGATCGCCGGCGTGCCGCTCAGCCAGCGCCAGGCGCCCTCGGCGTACTCCATCGCCTCGTCGAAGGCGAAGGGGCGGGCGTGCGCCTGCCACCCCGTGAGCGCGGGGGCCACGGCGACCGGGCGACCCCCGCGCCCGGCGCGCTCGCCCACCTCGCGCGCGACGTACAGGAAGGCGCCGCCGGGGCCGCCGCACAGCCACTTGAGCACGCCGCCGCTGAGGAAGTCGACCCCCGCCGCCTTCACGTCCACCGGGAGCACGCCCACCGAGTGGTAGGCGTCGAGCGAGACGAGCGCCCCCACCTCGTGCGCGCGGCGGCAGATGGCGGCGGCGTCCATGACGAAGGCGCTCCGGAAGAGCACGTGCGACACGGCGACGAGCCGGGTGCGTTCGTCGATGGCCGCGAGCAGCCGCTCCTGGTCGATGCTCATGCCGTCGTCGGACGGCACGACCACCACGCGCGCGCCGAGCCGTGCGGCGAGCAGGTCGTAGGCGTAGCGCACCGAGGGGAAGTCGAGCGCCGTCATCACGATCGTGTCGCGCGGCGGGGCGTAGTCGAGCGCGGAGAGCACCGCGCTCTGCGCGATGGTCACGTTGGCGACCATCGCCACCTCCCCCGCCGCCGCGCCGATGAGCGGCGCGATCTCGTCGCCCACGCGCACCGGCATCTCCCACCACCCCTTGGCCCACGCGCGCACCCCCTCGGTGGCCCACGTCCGCGCGTACTCGGCCAGCCGCTCCGGCACCGCGCGCGGCATGGCGCCGAGCGAGTTGGAGACGAGGTAGTTCGTGGTGCCGAGGATCGGGAACTCGGGGCGGAAGCGGAGGAGTGGGTCCACGAGCGAGGGACGGGGACGGGGACGGGGGAGGCGGTGCGGCGTGCGGCGCGTCAGGCGCGCTGGAGCGCGCGCCGGCCGCGGGTGAGGAAGAACAGTGCCGAGGCGGCCGCGAGCGCCGCGCCGACCACCGCCCACTCGACGGGCTGGATGCTCGTCAGCAGCCAGAGGATGACGGCGCACGCGAGCACCGGGACGACGCCCGCGGCCGGCACGCGGAAGGGGGTGCCCCCCGCCTGCACGCGGCGGCGGCGCAGCTCCCACGCGGCCAGGCAGCAGGCGCCGTAGAGAATGAGCGTCGAGAGGTTGGCGAGCATCGCCAGCCGCTCGAAGGTGCCGCTGACCGCGAGCGCGCAGACGATCGCGCTCTGCACCCCGATCGCCAGGTGCGGCGTGTGGAAGCGCGGGTGGACGCTCGCCAGCCGGCCGGGGAGGAAGCCGTCGCGCGCGAAGGCGAAGAGCGCGCGCGGGATGGCGAGCGTCATCCCGCTCACGTAGCCGAACATCGAGACCACGGCGCCCACCAGGATCAGCCCGCGCCCCCAGGGGCCGAGCGCGACGCCCGCGGCGTCGGCGAGCGGCGTGGCCGACCCGGCCAGCCGGTCGCCGAGCACGCCCTGCGCGACGAGGTGGAGCGCGAGGTAGAGCAGCGTGATGCCCACCATGGCGATCGCGATCGCGCGGGGGACGGTGCGCGCGTTGTCCTTCACCTCGCCGCTCGGCACGAGCGCGCTCTCGATGCCGGCGAAGGCGAAGATGAGCAGGATGGACGTGCGGGAGACGTCCGCGGCGCGCGGCGTCCCCGTCCAGGCGAGGTTCTCGGCGCGCACGGCGAAGGCGCCGGCGACCACGAGCAGGAGGAGGGGGAGCAGCTTCGCGACCGTCGCCACGCTGTTCAGCCGCGTGCCCTCGCGCACGCCGCGGATGTTGACCCAGCTCAGCACCGCGAGCACCGCCACCAGGAGCGCCGCGCGCGCCCCCGCGCCCGCCAGCGCGGGCACGAGGGCGCCCACCGAGTCCGCGAAGATGGTGGAGACGGCGGCCACCGCCATCGTGCCCGTGAGCCAGAGCAGCACGCCGGCGAGGAAGCCGACGAACGGGCCGAAGGCCACCTCGACGTACGCGTAGGGTCCGCCGGTGAGCGAGACGCGGCTCCCCGCCTCCGCGATGCAGAGCACGATGAGCCCCATCGCCGCCGCGCACACCAGGTAGGCGAGCGGCGCCGCCGGCCCGAGCGACTGCGCGACCGCCGCCGGCAGGCGAAAGATGCCGCCCCCGACCGTCACGTTGACGATGGAGGCGGCGAGGGCGAGGGGGCCGAGCACGCGGATGAGCGACCGCTCGGCGGCGGGAGTGGTGGCAGTCATGGCGGGTAAGATGGGTCGGGCGACGGCGGAGGGAAGAGGCGAGCGGCGCCGTGCGCGACTGGCGTGCTTCTTCCAAGCGCTTGGCGGTTCACCGCCTCACCACGCCACCGGCCACCACGGAGCTCGACCCATGTCCCACCTCACACGGCTCGCGCGCGGCGCCGCCGTCGCCGCGGCGCTCGCTCTCCAGGCCTCCCTCGGCGGCGCGCAGGAGGCCGCCTCGCCCGCCGCGGAGCTCGCCCTGCGGCCGATGCCGGCGGACAGCGCCGCCCGCTTCCAGGGCGCGCCGCCGCAGGCGGCGCGCGACGGTGCCGCCCCCACCCTCGCCGGCGCGAGCGTGGGCGTGCGCAGCCGCTCGCTCGCCCCCGACGCCGCGGTGGCCGGCGAGGCGGCGGAGGCCGCCTACCGCCGGGCGTTCAGCCAGAGCCAGGTGCTGATGATCGTCGGCGGCGCGGCGTTCCTCACCGGCGCCATCATCGGCGACGACGCCGGGACGATCGTGATGATCGGCGGGGCGGCGGTAGGTCTGTACGGGCTCTATCTTTATCTGCAGGAACAGTAGTCGTTCGGGCAGCGGGCACAGGCGACGCGGGCGCCCCGGGAGGCTATTCCGGGGCGCCCGCGTCGTCGTTCCACTGTGACATTTGTCCTCGTGACTTTCTTTCGCCGGGGACACTCTTGTGTATATATGTCGGCATCCGTTCCCTCCCCCAAGCGATTCGCCCTCGTCCTCGGCGGCGGCGGCCTCAAGGGGTTCGCGCACATCGGCGTCCTGAGGGCGCTCGAGGAGCGGGGGCTCGTCCCCACGACCTACGCGGGCACGAGCATCGGCGCGCTCATCGGGGCCGCAGCCGTCGGCGGCATGACGGTGGACGAGATGGCGCGCCGCGCGATGGCGCTCCAGCGGCGGGACCTCTTCCGCCTGAACCACTTCGGGATGCTGAAGGACCGCATCCGCGCCGCCTCGTTCTACATGGAGGAGCCGCTGCGCGCGCTCTGCCGCGCCGTCGCCCCCGCCGGCACCTTCGACGCGCTCGGCACGAGGCTGCTCGTGAACACGGTGGACGTCGAGCGCGGGGTGCAGATCGTGTGGGGGCGCCCCGGCCTCACGAACGTGGACGTGGCCGACGCCGTGTACGCCTCCTGTGCGCTCCCCGGCTACTTCCCCCCGGGGCGCGTGGACGGGCGCACCTGCATCGACGGCGGCACGATCGACAACCTGCCGGTGAACATCGCCGCGCTCGGCATGGACGCGATCATCGCCGTGGACGTGGGCAACGCCGACCTCACCCACGCGAGCGAGGTGGCGAACGAGGGGTTCAGCGCCATCTTCATGCGCGCCGCGAGCATCATGATGCACGCGCTGCAGCAGTCGCCGCTCCAGGGGTGGCCCGGCCCGCCGATGATGCTCGTGCGGCCGCGCGTGGGGCACGTGGGGTGGTTCAGCTTCGCGCACACCGAGGAGCTCATCCGCGAGGGGTACCGCGCGGCGCGCGAGGCGCTCCAGCACTTCGACGCGCTGCTCGAGGCGCCCGGCGGCGTCTTCCCGCGCCGGCTCGTGCGCGTGCAGGTGGACGGCTCGCGGTGCACCGGCTGCGGCGCCTGCGTCGCCCTCGCCCCGCAGCTCATGGCGCTCGACTCCCGCGGGCGCGCCTACACGCTCACGCAGAGCGTGGAGTGGTCCCCCGCCGACGGCGACTTCGTGCGGCAGTGCCCGACCGGGGCGCTGCACGTGAAGCCGGCAGCGTAAAGGCCGCTCTCGGCTCTCGGCTCTCGGCTCTCGGCTCTCGGCTGGGGCGGTGAGAGGGG
>Ga0307413_10000453_pt1 | contig 13376 bp, 6 predicted proteins | sample DK1Ometagenome_3_FD_203714 | JGI IMG/M metagenome (GOLD analysis project Ga0307413, IMG submission 203714) | Maize rhizosphere microbial communities from greenhouse at UC Davis, California, United States - DK15-O-2 | ecosystem: Host-associated > Plants > Roots > Rhizosphere > Soil | place: USA... | reverse complement strand
CCATGCGCCCGTCGAGGCGGAGGCTTTCACTCGCTTGAATGGCTTGCTCGCCAGCGCCTTGGCGGTGCCAGCGACAGCAGGTCCTTCCGCACCTGCATTCGTCTGAACCCGGAACGCCGCCCCGGCGTTCCCAAGGCGATGCGGATCGCCAGCTATAACGTCAACGGCGTCAACGGCCGCCTGTCCGTGCTGCTGCGCTGGCTCGGCCAAACCAGCCCCGACGCGGTCTGCCTGCAGGAGCTCAAGGCTCCGGACGAGAAATTCCCGCGCCTAGCTCTGGAGAAGGCCGGGTACGGCGCGATCTGGCACGGCCAGTCGCGATGGAACGGCGTGGCAATCCTCGCCAAGGGCTGCGAACCGGTCGAAACCTGTCGCGGACTGCCTGGCGATCCGGACGACAACCACAGCCGCTACATCGAAGCGGCTGTCGGCGGCATCGTGATTGGCTGCCTCTACCTCCCCAACGGCAATCCCAGGCCGGGACCGCGGTTCGACTATAAGATGCGCTGGATCGAGAGGTTCGAGGCGCGCGCCGCCGAACTGGTCGGATTGAAGGCACCGGTCGTGCTCGCCGGCGACTATAATATCATCCCGACCGATTTCGACGTCTACGCGCCCGAGCGATGGCTCGACGACGCGCTCTTCGCTCCGGAAGCCAGGGAGGCCTTTGCCCGGATCCAGAAACAGGGCTGGATCGACGCCCTGCGCAAGCTTCACCCGAGCGAACGCGTTTATACTTTCTGGAAATATTGGCGTGGCGCCTTCGAACGCGACGCCGGGCTGCGCATCGACCATTTCCTGCTGAACCGGCCGGCGGCCAGGCGGATCAGCGGCGCCGGCGTCGATCGCGAGGCGCGAGGCTGGGACAAGACCAGCGATCACGCCCCAGTGTGGATTGGCCTCGACTAGCGCGCCGGGGGGTGAGAGGCCTTCCATTCCATCGCATTGCGCACCCGACGCTCGACCGATGGATGGGTGTAGAAGATGAATTCCTGCACCGGATGCGGCCGCGGGTAGCGATATTCCGCGGTCTTGACCAAAGCGCCCGCCAGCGCCTCCGGCTCGTTGACCGTCTGCAGCGAATAATTGTCGGCCTGGCTCTCATCAAAGCGCGACAGCGTGTTGATGACCGGCATCGCCAGCAGTGCGAACAGGCCGACGATGAAGCCGAGCACCGGAATGCCGCGCGGCTCGTCAATCCTCGCGTCCGAACCGAACAGGCGGGCGAAGCGCGGGAACAGCCGATCGGCGAGGAAGAACAGTAGGATAGCCAGCAGCGAGAAGACGATTACGCCGAGCCACACATGGCCGAGTACATAATGGCCGATCTCATGGCCCGTGACTGCCCGCACCTCTGCCAGCGACGCCTCCTTCATCGCCACGTCGGAGATGGCGATCCGCGCCGAGCCCAGCACGCCCGACACGTTGGCGGTGAAATTGTTCGACTGGCGCGAGCCGTCGTACATGAAGATCTTCTCCGGCGGGATGCCGGCCTGGTCCGCCATTTCGACCAGCGCCGACTTCACCGGGCCTGCGGGAACCGGCTGGTATTTGTTGAACAGCGGCTCAATCAGGACCGGGGACAGCAGCAGCACGAAGGCCAGACCAGCCGCAGTCAGCGCGCCCGACCACAGCCACCAGCGCCTGCCGGTCTTGCGCATCAGCCAATAGAGCCCAATCAGGAACAGACCGCCGACCAATGCCGAGATGACGACCGCCATCGTGTTCTGGAACAGGAAGTCGCCGAGCGGCTGGCTGGTGCGGCCGTAACTTCTCTCCCGCCACCACTCCTCGTAAACAGTCCAGGGAAGCGAGATCAGCGGAGCGATCAGCAGGAAGGCGCCGCCCACCAGGAAGCTGCGAAGCGCCGGGCCGCGCGCCTTGAGCCGTCCGGCGAGACGATCCAGCACTCCCGATCGAACGATCAGCCACGTCACCACCGCGCTGATCAGCAAGCCCCACAGCAAGTGCCAGTGATTGCCGGCGGTATAGTTCGCCGCGCGCTCGAGATTTTCCGCCCCCAGGCTATCGATGTAGCGCGCGGTTGCCGCTTCGACGTTCATGCCGTTCCTCCCTCACCCTCGTTGCGGCAGCGTAGCGACCGCGGCGAGGAGCGCAATGGAACGATGTCGCGGTGGCAGGCGCTGTGCGGCCGATGCCGAACTTCATCGAACCCATGGAAGCGCTGCTCGCCGAGGAACTGCCTCAGGGCCCTGGCTGGCAATATGAGCCCAAGTGGGACGGCTTCCGCTGCATTGCCGTCCGCGACGGTTCGGATGTCCAACTGTGGTCCAAGTCGGGCAAGCCGCTGGCGCGCTATTTTCCGGAAATCGAGGCCATGTTTGGAAGGCTCGGCGCCAAGCGCTTCGTCATTGACGGCGAGCTGCTGATCGCCAGCGAGGGCGCGATCGCCTTCGACGCCTTGCAGCTTCGGCTTCACCCCGCGGCCAGCCGGATCGCCAAGCTCGCGGCCGCGACTCCGGCCATGTTCATGGCCTTCGACTGTTTGATGGCCGGCAAGAAGATGCTCGGCGCCGAACCATTGAGGAACAGGCGCGCAACGCTCGAGCAATTGCTCCGCGAGGAGAGCGAACCGGCGCTGCTGCTGTCGCCGGCGACCCAGGATCGCGCCCGCGCCATGGCCTGGCTGGAACGCGGCGGCGGAGCGCTCGACGGGGTCGTCGCCAAGCCGCTCGACGAACCCTACCGCTCCGGCGAACGGGCGATGGTCAAGGTCAAGCAACGCCGCACCGCCGACTGCGTCGTCGGCGGCTTCCGCTACGGCCGGAACGACAAGCTGGTCGCCTCCCTGCTCCTCGGCCTGTTCGACGACGCCGGCCTGCTCCATCATGTCGGCTTCACCTCGTCGATCTCCGCCAGGGATCGCCCCGCCTGGACCGAAGAGCTGGAAGGGCTGGTCGAACCTCCCGGCTTCACCGGCAAGGCACCCGGCGGCCCCAGCCGCTGGTCGACCGAGCGCACCGCCGAATGGCAGCCGCTAAGGGCCAAGATCGTCGTCGAAGTGATGTACGACCAGGTCACCGCCGGCCGCTTCCGCCACGGCACGCGGTTGCTGCGCCGCCGACCGGACAAGGCGCCCAGCCAATGCACTTGCGAGCAGCTGGCGCCGCCATTGACGCCGGCGCAGCTGAAGCAATTGATGAAATAATGATGCTGTTCGACGCACCGCTGGTTCCGGGCCTCGCCTATCGCGAGGAGCTGATCGGCCGGGACGAGGAGCGGCAGCTCATCCGCGAAATCCAGGCGGTCGATCTGTCGCCGTTCAAATTCCAGGGATGGGAGGGCAAACGGCTGACCCATACGTTCGGCTGGCGCTACGATTTCGACGATCGCAGCTTCGCGCCCGCGGACCCGCTGCCCGACTGGCTGCTTCCGCTGCGCGACAAGGCTGCGGCATTCGGCGCCATCGCGCCCAGCGACTTCGCCCACGCACTGATCACTCGCTACGATCCAGGCGCGGGCATCGGCTGGCATCGTGACCGGCCCCAGTTCGCGACGGTCGTCGGCATCTCCCTCGCCGGTCCGGCGTCGCTGCGCTTCCGCCGGCGGACGGACAATGGCTTCCAGCGGGCCAGCCTCGAGCTGACCCCGCGTTCGGCCTATCTACTCTCCGGTCAAGTGCGAGAGCAATGGGAGCATGGCATCGCCGCGCATGAGGCGCTGCGCTATTCGATCACCTTCCGCACCTTGTCCGAACGCGGACGTGCGGCGGCTGATGCGCCTCCAGGCTGACTTTGCGATCAGGGGTGGCGCGGCATCCAACATAGGGCGCCGCGCCAGGGGGCTTCGCTGAAATATTGGCCTCAGATCATTGTTTCGAGGCGCTGGTAACTGGCTTCCATGCCATGCTCCATGCCGGAGGCCAGCATTGCCTCGCGAGTGGCCTTGTCGGGCAGGGTCATCCGCATCGTCATCAAGGTGCCATCACCATCGGGATCGAAGGTCGTCTCGACATGATTGTCCGGGGTCGGATCCGGCAAGTGCATCCGCTCGACGTGAACGATGCGCCGGCCCGGATCCAGCTCGATCAGCTCGCCGGTGAGGTGAAAGCCATTTCCTTGGCCATCCGACCATTCGTAGCGGATCTTCCCTCCGGGCCGATCTTCGTTGACGCATACCGGCATGGTCCAGCCGTCGGGGCCGGTCATCCAGCGCTGGATCAGGGCCGGTTCGGTGTGCGCGCGATATACCGCGTCCGGCGCAGCGGCGAATCGCCGAGTAACGACGACCTGTTCGTCGCCTTCGGTCGTAAGCTTCAACTTGGTCACGATTCATCCTTTCCATTGGAGGTTGGGGTCAGTGGGTCGGTCTCGGCCAGAAGTGCATCCAACCGGCGATAGTTCGCTTCCAGAGTCTTGCGGAGCATGGTGAGATAGGTTTCCACGTCGGTCAGTCCTTCGATCGCAAGCCGGCAAGGGCGCTTGGTCCCCTCGATCCGTCGCCTGACCAGGCCCGCGCCTTCCAATAGCTTCAGGTGACGAGAGATGGCCGGCTGGCTCATCGCGAATGGTGCGGCGAGTTCGTTGACCGTCGCTTCCCCCAGCGCCAACCGCGCGAGAATGGCCCTGCGGGTGGGATCGGCGAGCGCGGAAAAGACCGAATCGATTTGCTGCATAACGTGATCGTTATATAACAAAGAACTTATAAAACAAGTCCGGCCTTCCGACAGCTTGTCGCTGACGAAAAGAAGATAGCGATCGCCCGCAATTGCGGGTTCGAGCACCTCTGGATCTGGGAGCGGCTAGCGCGCCGTTGGCTTCGCCGGGCCGCCAGCCATCGCGTTGGTCGGGATGAAGGGCTTCGCACCGTCGCCGAGGATGATGAACGCTGCCCAATAAAATGGGTGAGACGTCTTCGGATCGTCCATCAGTTTGAGCTGTGCCTTCTCCAGCGCGTCGGCGATCGACTGCCCCGGCTGCGCGCCCACCAGGCCGCCCACCAGTCGCTTGGTCGCGTCATAATCGTCGGGCACCGGCCAATGGCTGGCGATGACCGAGCGGGCGCCGGCGCCCACGAAGGCGCGAACCAGCCCGTCGAGCGCATAATTGCCGCCGGTGGCGATCCCGGCCTCGCGGCTGACTGCGGCGGTCGCCGATCCCGCCGTATCGCAGGCCGACAGGATTACGACATCGGCATCGAGCTTGAGGTCGAAAATCTCGCGGAAACTCAGCAAGCCGTCCGAACCCTCCGGCGCGAAGCTGGTCACCAGTGCCGGCCGCGGCGGGCAGTCGGGGCGCGGCGCGGTGACTAGGCCATGCGTGGCGAAATGCAGCACGCGATACCCGTCCAGACTTTCGCCGCCCTTCAGCAGCGCGGCATCATTGAACGCCGCACCGGTCACCAGGTCGGCCTGCGCATCGCCGAACCGTGCTTCTGCCACCCGCAGCTCGGCGGCCGAAATCGGCGCCTGCCACATGGCGATCGGCCAGTCGCACTCGTCCGCGACGGCGGCGACGGGCCGGGTGAATGCCACCGCATTTTCCCCGAGCCCGAGATAGGCCCGGCGCGCCTGGCTGGGCGCGATCGCCCGCATATCAAGGAAGCTTCGCGGACCGACCGAGATCGACAGCTCGCGCCCCCGGCCGAGCCAGTCGACCCCGGTAAAGTCGAACGGATCGGCATCGGGCCGAGCCGCCCGTGCCGCATAGGCGTCGACCCCCGCTTGAGTGGCCGGAAGCAGGTAGGGCGGCAGCTGCAGCATCGGACCGTCGGGCTCGAACACCAGATGGTTGAGCGCACGGATCTCGGCATCGACCGGCCCGAACAAGGTCAGATAGGCGTTCCGCGCGCGAACCAGGTCGAACGGCTCCGTCACCGCCTCGCCGTTCTCGATCCGCACGATGCTGTTGCGCAGTGCCGTGACGTCGGCAGCCATCGCCGACGCCGTGCTACCCAGCTTGAGCGCACGCGCGCCCTGCTGGCCGGCGGTCAGGGCATAGAGGCCGTCACCGACCACCATCAGCTTGTAATAACCTTCGCCCGGGCGAAGCGCGGCTCTGAGCTCGCCAAGCTCGATAGTCGACGGCGCCAGCACCTTGTAGCGCGGAAAATCGTTGAGCCGTGCCTGCAGGCGGACCTGGTCGGCGCGAAGCGCATCCAGGCTGGCCTTGCCGTTGGTTAGCGCCTCGTCCTGGCTGGGCGTGCGCTCCGCCAGTGCTTCCAGCCGCTTGATTTCGGCATCCTGGCGGACGATCTCGCGCGTCCGCGACACCGCGAGGCGGAACAGCGCGCTGCCCTCGTCATTGCCGGCCGCATATTGGCGGGCGAGGATTGCCTGGGTCTGGGCGACCCCGGGCCTCTGGAGCAGCTGCGAGGCGCGGAACATCGCCGCGGCCGCTCCATCCGATCCGTCCGCCGCCAGCAAGTCGAAATAGGGTCCCAGCAGGTTGCGCAGCGCCGTCCCGCTGTCCGCCACCGTGGTCCCGGACGCGATCACCTCATCGAACAATGCCCGCCCGCCGGCTGCATCGCCCGAACGGACCAGAAAGCCGGCCTTGCGCGCCCTGGCGGACAGCAGCGCCGGGCTTTCGGGATAGCTGTCGGCAAGCACTGTGATCGCCGCGTCGAACGCGCCGAGCGCACCGCCGCGGTCGCCGCGCGCTTCGGCCACCAGCGCCCGCTCCACCTCGATCTCGCTCAGCAGCCAGCGCGCCGAGTGGACCCGTCCCTCGCGCACGGCGAGGATGCGCCCGCGGGCATCGACCAGGCGGGCTTCGGCTTCGCTCAGCTGTCCCTGCTGGCGAAGCGCGATTCCGGCTAGTTCGGTCGCCTGGGCGTCGAGGATAGCGGCCCTCTCGGCCGGCGTCAGATTGTTGGCGACGTCCGCCACTTCCTGCGTGCTCCCGCTCTCGCGGTTGATCGCCAGGCTGAGTGGCGGGGTGATCAGCCCCTGGCGGATCCGCTCGGCATCCTCGATCTCGGCGACCGGCGCGACCGCCACCGCCAGGGCGGCGACCGCCTCATTCGTCCGCTTCTGGTTCAGCTGATTGATCGCCCGATAGTTGCGGATCAGACGCTGCAGCACGCCGTCGCCGCGTGGGCTGGCGGCTTCAGCTTTGGCCAGCAGCCGCTCGGCCGCGCCGAAATTTCCGAGGTTCGACTGCTGCAGCCCCTGGTTGGCCAAAGCCTCGGCCAGCGAACCGGGCTCATTGCCCGACCGATCGGCCAGGCTCTCGAAAAATTCGGCGCTTTCGGCGAAGCGCCCGGCATTGTTTCGCACATAGGCCTCGGTCCTGGCGCCGGCCGGGTCGAGCGCTCCGGCCTGGACCCGGGCGAAGGCGGCGGGATCGCTGACCTCGGTCGTTGCGACGGTGACCGCACCGCTCTGAGGCTTGTCGGTAGCAACCGACGCCAGCGCCAGCCTCAAGGCCGGATCGTAGCCGGCCAGGCCCTCCGCCATGTAATAGGTCCGGCCCTTGCGGACCGCATAGCGGCGATAATCGAGCCCTGCCGCCTCGTCGCGGCATTTCAGGGAACGCACCGGTCCGAGATTGTGGATGGTTGCGCTCTCCTCGGCCGCGCAGGCCAGAGCTCCGACCGCGAGCGCGCTGGGCAGGGTGACGAGGTCGACGTTCTGCCGAACGGCAATCACGCTGCCCACGGGCGCCGCCGCATCGCGGCACGTCAGCTGGTAGGCCCGATCGAAGATCCCGGTCAGCCGTGGATCGGTCGGCCGCACCTGCGCGGTGCACAGTACGCCGGCATCGCCGAGCCGGAAGCTCGACCGCACCGACAGCGGCGATTCGGCATGAGCGACGCCCGGCATGATCGCCACTCCAGCGAGCAGCATCCCACAAATGGCACGGGTCACGGCTGCTTCTCCTGCTTGCACTGGCCCGCCGGCTGCGCGCTCCCGGTCGGGCAGGCCGCCTCGCCGTTCTCCATCAGCGCCGGATTGCCGCTGCCCGACACCGGGTCGTCGACGTCGCCCTTGCCGCCCAGCGCGCTACTGTCGAACAGCGGGCTCGGCGGGGCGATCGGGCTGGTGGCTCCGTCCGTGGTCGTCTCGATATTGTCGTCGATGAAGTCCTCGTTCCCGAAGTCCGGCGGCGGCAGCAGGCCGTCGTCGATCAGCTCGACCTCGTCCTGGATGCCCGGGGTCGGTGTGAAACCCGGCGGGAACGGCGGCTCCGGCGGAACCACGTTTCCGCAGGGCCCGGCCAGCAGGCAGCCGTTGATCATGCTGTTCCCGGTGAAGGGCGTGATGTCGCCCTCGGCCTCGACCAGCGCGTCGCGGACCGCGACCCCGGTCAGCGTGCCGCCCTCGGTGACGATCTGGCCGTTGATGACGAGGTCGATCGAGCCCGGCGGCGGGGTAACTTCATTGCCTTCGCCGAACAGCGACGCCCCGTTGATCACAAATCCGGCGGGCGTGTCCGCGGTGCCGGTGTTCTGGACGTAAAGCGTGTTGAGCTCGGCCTCTCCGGCATCGGCGAATTCGATTTCAATGCCGCCTGCCCGGATCACTCCGTCCGGGCGCTGGACGGCGGCAGGCGCGTTGAGATCGTCCTGATAGCCCTCATATTGCGAATCCTCCGCCAGCTGGTCGAGGATTTCGCCGCTGGCGACATGGATGTGGGCGGCGTCGAGGAACAATGTCCCGCCGAGCGTGCCCGGTGAATTCTCCAGGCTGAGCAGTCCGGTCGCGGCGTCAAGCTCGAAGCGGTTGGTGGTGAAGGTCACGTCATCGTCAACGCCCATGCCGGTGAACACCGCCTCGCCGAGGATTCGGATCGATCCGGTGACGGACTCGCTCTCGCTGTCGAACGTCGCGAATTCATAGGCGATGCCGCCATCGCCGCCCGACGCATCGACGCTGAGGTCGCCGATCAGCATCCGCGGCGCGGCGCCCAGGGCTGCGTCGGCGACGACGTCGATGCTGCTCGAGCTTAGCCGGTCGAATTCGGCGTCCGAGAGCTGATAGCCGCCTCCACCGACGCCGTCGCCGACCGCGGTCTGGGTGGCGTTGGTCGAGACGAGGCCGATGCCGCCGGCGCTGATCGAGCCATTGGCGGTGATGTCGATATCGTTCGACACGATCCGCACATTGCCGGCCGACCAGGCGCCGCCGACCGTGGCCGTGCCGCCGGCGGAAGCGTCGATATCGCTGCCGCTGACTGCCGCGGTGGTGAGCGCACCGCCGGCGTCGAGCAGCACATAATCGCCCGCATCGATATCGTCGGTTTCGATGTCGCCGCCGGCATGCGCCTCGACGAAGTCGAACGCATCGATCGTGCCGGTCAGGATGCCGCCGCCGGCATTGAGGAAAACGCCGTCGATCGAGCTGATGTTGCCGGTGGAAATGTCGCCGCTGGCCTCAAGCGTGATGCTCGCGCCCGGGAACAGCAGCGCGGCGAACCCGCCATCAAGCTGCGCGATGAGCCGCGTATTCAGATAGCCGGTGGTAATGTCGGCGCCGGCGAGCAGGTCGATCGACCCGGCATCGATATCGCCGGTCAGGATCGATCCCCCGGCGTCCATCGTCACTCCATCGAACGCGAAAATGTCACCGGTCGAGAGGTCGGTGCCGGCCGTAATGGCCAGCAACCCCGTATCGATCGCTCCGGTCGCGACCGATCCGGCCGCCTCGAGCGTCGCGCTGTTGCTGGCAACGATGTCGCCTGTTGAAATGGCGGCGGCTGCCACTTGCAGTTGCCCGGTGGAGATTGCTCCGGTGACGGTGTAGCTGCCGCCGCTCTGCACCGGCGGCTGGGACAGGACCTCGTCGGGATTGAAGTCGTCCGGCCCGCCCGCGTCGATGAACATCTGCGCATCGCCATGATAGACTTGCCCGCCTCCCGGCGTGGTGATCGAGGCGATCGTCGTGTCGCCGCCAATCAGGGTCATCACCCCCGTGCCTGAATCGAGGTCGCCGGCGGTCAAATCGCCGAAGGTCGCGAATCCGATCGCCTCATCGGCTTCGACGTCCCCAACCGTGATCGAGGTCGCCGAGACGATCCCCACTGCGAAGCCGTCTTCGGTCGGCCCGCCCGCCTGCTGGATTCCGACCGAAATGTCGCCCAGCTGGATCGCTCCGCCGGCCTGTCCGCCGGCGAACGTCCCGGCGAGAATGTCGCCCCCGGTGACGGCGCCCCCGGCGTCGAAGTCGAGCTCGTCGCCGGTGGCATCGCCAAAGCCGATATTTCCCGCCGCTTCCAGATCGATGAACGTTCCCGCCGACAGGAACCCGAGCGCCAGATCGCCGAGCGAGGAGAAGATGTCGATCGACTCGCCGGCAACGACATTGCCGAGCGTGATGTTGCCCGGCGCGCTGGCGCTGACCAGGCCGGCAGCGGTCTGGGTGCGGCCGTCGATGGTGCTTCCGGCCAGCAACGTCAGGTCGCCGCCGCTGGTGGCGTCCTCAATGTCGATCAGGCCCGGTGCGAACAAGTTGAGCGAGCCGGTCGAGATCAGATGCGCGTCGATGATCAGGTCCTGCAGCGTCGTGAAGTCGAAGCTGTCGGCGCTGATCGTCCCGACCGATGTCGGGAAGGGCCGCAGCGGATCATGGATGAAGTTGTTGGCCGACACCGCGAAGCTGCTCGCCGTCATCGAGGCATTGTCGGCATAGACCGAGACAACGCCGTCGGTGCTGAAGCCGAAGCCGTTGTCGATGGCCACGTCGGCGTTGATCAGTTCGATCATGTCGGGAGCAAGGTCGGCGATCTGCCCCGCGGCGGTGATGCTGAAGTCGACCGAGCCGATCGTCGCGTCGCCGTTGATGATGACGAACGCACTGCCACCTTCCATCAGGCCGATGCCGGGAGTCGATCCGAACCCGCCGATGGAGTGGACATTGGCGCTGATCGTTCCGGCGTTGAGCGTACCGCGAAGCGCGGCATTGCCCGGCCGGTTGGTGACCAGCACATAAGCCTCGTCGCTTTCGGCATTGCCGCCGACGCCGTCGGTCGCACCGAGGCCGCCATTGCCGGCGAAGGCGTTGGCGATGAGCACCGCGCTGCTCACATTGACGGTGCCACCACGCGCCTGAAGCTCGACGATTCCGCCGAAGGCGTCGCCGCCGGCTCCGCCATTGCCGTCCAGGCCCGCTACGCCGGCGGGGTCGCCGAACCCGGCCGCTCCGCCGGCACCTCCGGCACCGCCATCGCCACCCTGGACGCTGGCGTCGATCTCCATGAAGCCGAAATTGCCGGTGCCGAGATTGCTTCCGGCAGCCTGTCCCGTGCCGGGCTCGACGCCGAAACTGGCGATCCCGCCGAAGGCATCGCCGCCCGCACCGCCGGTGCCGCCCGCACCGCCATTGCCGCCCGCGCCGCCGTCGCCGTTGCCGCCGATTCCACCATCGCCGCCAACGCCGCCGGCGCCGCCGGTGCCGGTCGCATCGACGAAGCCGAAGCTGATGTTGAGCGTTCCGTTTCCGGCCGCTGCGGTCATTGCGGCGACTCCGCCCGTGCCGGTGCCACCGTCGCCGCCGTTACCGCCGGCGCCGCCGTCGGTTCCCGTCCCGCCGCTGGTCCCGTCGATGCCGGCGAGGCCATCCCCGCCGTTGCCGCCGACGCCGATCGCGCTTGCAAAGGCCGATGCCTCGACGCCCTGGACGCTGATCGAGCTCGGTCCGGCATTGCCGTTGGCGGCGTGGATCGAGGCCCAGCCGCCGGTGCCGTCGCCGCCGTCCCCGCCGGCGCTTCCATCAGCGCCGAACCCGTCCGACATGGCGATCGCAGCGCCGCCGATGACGATATCGCCGTTCAGCGCGAAGATATGGGCGCCGCCGGTGTTGGTGAAAAAGTCGCCGCCGCCGGTCCCGCTGCCGCCGGTCGTGCCCGATCCGCCGAGTCCGGAGGCGCTGACGCTGGCCGTCCCGCCGATGTTGATGTCGCCCCCGGCCGCGTGGATCCTGGCGATGTTGCCGGTGCCGTCACCGCCGGTCCCGTCGGCGACCTCGATCCCGGCATTGCCGCCGATTCCCTCGGCGCGAACGATCAAATCGCTGTCGAAATTGGCCGTTCCACCAAGGCCAAGGAAGCGCGCGATCCCGCCGACGCCGTCCCCGGCAACGCCGCCGCTGCCGTCGGTATTGCCGCCGAAGCCGCTGGCGTTGAAATCGGCGAAACCATCGACGTTCAAGGTGCCGCCGCTCGTGTTGACGAACGCATCGATGAGTCCGCCCGTGCCGTTGCCCGCCAAGCCGCCATTGGTCTGCCAGCCGCCGTTGCCCGACGCATTGAGGAACAGGTCGCCCAGGAAGTCGCCGGTCGCGCCGCCATTGATTCCAAGGCGGACGGTGCCGCCTTGGCCGTCGCCGCCCGGCCCGGCGAAGCCGGAGCTGCCGAACCCGATCGCGGTGGCGTTTACCTCTCCTTCGACCGTCAGCAGCGTCGCCGCTCCGCCGAACGCCTGGATCGTGACGGTGCCGCCGGTACCGTCGCCGCCGGTCCCGCCGCACTGGATGCAGTCGCCGAATGAGAAGCCGCCGATCCCGTCGGCCGCCAGCTGGACCTCGCCGGCGGCATTGAGCGTCCCGCCATCGTTCGCCTGGAAGAAGATGATCCCGCCGGTGCCGTTGCCGCCGGTCGAGCTGTCGGTGAAATAGCTGCCGCCCCGGCCGGTCGTGTCGACGGACACGAAGCCGTTGAGCGTCACCAGCGCTCCGTTTGCAGCGAAGATGTCCGCCTGCCCGCCGAGCGCGTTGCCGCCCAGGCTCGACCCGGTCTGCCCGAATCCGCCCGAAGCCCCCGCTTCCAGGTCGAGCGTATTGGCGACCGTCAGGCTGGCGCCGGCACCGTCGGCGCTGGCGACGACCAGACCGCCGGTGCCATCGCCGCCCGTCGCGCCGCTGCCGCCGGCGCGTCCGGCGGTGCCCGAGCCGCCGAAGCCTTCGGCGCTGAGCGCCAAATCTTGGACGGCGATGTCCGCGCCGGTGATCGCCTGGGTCCAGGCCCGGCCGCCGGTTCCGTCGCCGCCGGTGAAACCATTGCCTCCGAATCCGTCGGCGGACGCGCCGAGGAAAGCCGCGGTCAGCGCGCCATTGGCCGATGCTTGCAGATTGACGAAGCCGCCCGTCGCATTGCCGCCGAACACGCCGTCTCCGCCGAACGCATCGGCGCTGAACGTGCTGGTCCCATTGAGGTCGATCGTCGCGGCCGTGCCCTGGAACAGGGTCGAGATGTTGCCGCCGGTGGCCGAGCCGCCCTGGCCGCCGTCTTGGCCATTGTTCAAACCGAAGCCGCCGCTGCCGGTGGCAACCGCTGCCAGGTCGTCGGCGATGGTGATCGATCCGCCATCGGCGCTGACGAACTGAATGGTGCCGCCGACGCCGCTGCCGCCCGCGACGTCGCCCGCGCCGCCCTGGCCGCTGGCGGTCAAATCGACCGTGCCGTTGAGCGCGAGGACAT
>Ga0307413_10000451_pt1 | contig 13399 bp, 9 predicted proteins | sample DK1Ometagenome_3_FD_203714 | JGI IMG/M metagenome (GOLD analysis project Ga0307413, IMG submission 203714) | Maize rhizosphere microbial communities from greenhouse at UC Davis, California, United States - DK15-O-2 | ecosystem: Host-associated > Plants > Roots > Rhizosphere > Soil | place: USA... | reverse complement strand
GTGGGTGGTGACCGCGCCGCCCTTCTGGGCCAGGCCGGTCTGGTCGAGCACGGTCGCGCCCTTGCCTTCGAGGTGCCCGGCCATGCCGAGCAGCGCGCCGATGGTGACCACGCCGGTACCGCCGACGCCGGTGATGAGGATGTTCCAGGGCTTGTCGAGCGCCGGCAGGGTCGGCAGCGGCAGGTCGGCGAGGCGGTCCTTCGCGCTGCTGCCGCTCTTGGCCGGCATGCCCTTCTTCAGCGCGCCGCCCTCGACGGTGACGAAGCTCGGGCAGAAACCCTCGACGCAGCTGTAGTCCTTGTTGCAGTTGGACTGGTCGATCTCGCGCTTGCGGCCGAACTCGGTCTCCTTCGGCAGCACCGACACACAGAACGATTTCTTGCCGCAGTCGCCGCAGCCTTCGCAGACCAGCGAATTGACCATGACGCGCTTTTGCGGGTCGACCATCTTGCCGCGCTTGCGGCGGCGGCGCTTCTCTGTCGCGCAGGTCTGGTCATAGATCAGCACCGAGGTGCCCTTGACCTCGCGCAGGCGCTTCTGCACGTCGTCGAGGTGCTTGCGGTCCTCGAACTCGACGCCGTCCGGGAAGATCGACTTGTCCGACCACTTCCCGATCTCGTCCGACACCACCACGATCGCCCGCACGCCTTCGCTGCGCACCTGCTGCGCGATCTGCGGCACGCTGAGCTGGCCGTCGACCGGCTGCCCGCCGGTCATCGCCACCGCGTCGTTGTAGAGAATCTTGTAGGTGATGTTGACCCCGGCCGCGACCGCCTGCCGGATCGCCAGCGAGCCGGAGTGGAAGTAGGTGCCGTCGCCGAGGTTCTGGAACACGTGCTGGGTGTCGGTGAACGCCGCCTGCCCGGCCCAGGTGACGCCTTCGCCGCCCATGTGGGTGTAGGTGTCGGTCGACCGGTCCATCCAGGTGACCATGTAATGACAGCCGATGCCGCCCAGCGCGCGCGAGCCTTCCGGCACCACGGTCGAGGTGTTGTGCGGGCAACCCGAGCAGTAGTGCGGCACGCGCGGGAACTGCGCGCGCGGCAGCGCCAGCTCGGCTTCCTTGGCCGCCATCCACTGCAGCACCTGGTCCATGCGCTCGCTGGCGCCGGCGTCGAGCGCGATGTTCTTCCGGATGCGGCGGCCGATCACGCCGGCGATCGTCGCCGGGGTCAGCTCGCCGGTGCTCGGCAGGATCCACGCGCCGGACTCGTCGTACTTGCCGATGATGCTCGGGCGGGCGCCGCCGAAGTCGGCCTCACGCCAGTTGTACATCGACTCCTTCATCTGGTTCTCGATGAAGGCGTGCTTCTCCTCCACCACGAGGATGTCGGACAGGCCGCGCACGAAGTTGCGCAGGCCGACCGGCTCCAGCGGCCAGGTCATGCCCACCTTGTAGACGCGGATGCCGAGGTCGGCGCAGGCGCGCTCGTCGAGGCCGAGGTACTCCAGCGCGGTCAGCACGTCGAGGTAGGACTTGCCGGTGGTGATGATGCCCAGCTTCGGGTTCGGCGAATCGATCACGATGCGGTCGATCCGGTTGGCCCGGGCGAACGCCTGCGCGGCCTTGACCGCGTAGCGGTGCAGGCGCATCTCCTGGTCCATCGGCGGGTCGGGCCAGCGGATGTTGAGGCCGCCGACCGGCATCTCGAAGTCGTCGTCACCGGGCACCACGATCTGCAGCGCCAGTGGATTGACGTCGACCGAGGCCGACGACTCGACCGTCTCGGCGATCGTCTTGAAGCCGATCCAGCGGCCGGTGTAACGCGACATCGCCCAGCCGATCGCGCCCATGTCGAGGATGTCCTGCACCCCGGCCGGGTTGAGGATCGGGATCATCGCGCTGGTGAACTCGCCTTCCGAGCCGTGCGGCAGCGTCGACGAACGACACGCGTGGTCATCGGCCGCCAGCGCCAGCACGCCGCCATAAGGCGAAGTGCCGGCGGCGTTGGCGTGCTTGAACACGTCGCCGCTGCGGTCCACGCCGGGGCCCTTGCCGTACCACATGCCGAACACGCCCTGGTGCTTCGCGCCCGGGAACAGCTGGGTCTGCTGGGTGCCCCATACCATGGTCGCGCCGAGGTCCTCGTTCAGGCCGGGGGCGAACTTCACCCCGGCCGTCTCCAGGTGCTTCTTCGCCCGCCACAGCTCCAGGTCGAACCCGCCCAGCGGCGAACCGCGGTAGCCGGAGATGAAGCCGGCGGTGTCGAGCCCGGCGGCCTGGTCGCGCAGCCGCTGCATCAGCGGCAGCCGCACCAGCGCCTGCACGCCAGACAGATAGATGCGCCCCGATTCGCGGCTGTACTTGTGGTCGAGGCTGTAGTCGGGATCGACCACGGACGAGGTCAGGGCGGTGTTCGCCGAGGACGGCGAACTGAGTTCGGCGGTACTGGTCATGCGTGGCTCCGGCGCGGCAAACGGCCGCGGGGTGGCTGCGGAAGAGTGGAAGCGGAACGGCGTCGCGCCCGGATGGGCAAAACCGTGGGGCAAAGCCCCGGAATTGTAGCAGTGGCGGCAGCTGCCCCCGGTGTCGGGGTACCATGGACGGGTCACACAGGGGGATTCCATGCAGCTTCGCAAACTCGCATTCACCGCGCTGGCCGGGGTGGTCCTGGCCGCTGCCGGCCTTTCCGGCGGCGCCGCCGCGCAGGGCGCCACGGTCGTGCCGACGTCCGAGTTCTATTTCGACGAGGAGCCGCGGACCACGCGTCCGGTGGTGGCGGTCGAAGGCAGTGGCGACCCGCTCGCGCAGAAACTCCTCAAGGAGATCCAGCGCAACCCGCGGGCCAGGGCCGAGACCGCCCAGCTCGCGCACATGGCGATGGCCGGTGGCCGCCCGCAGGTCGGCCATGAGCTTTACGGCCGCGCGATCGCCCAGCTGGACACCAACAACGCGCTGTACCGCCCGGTGCTGTGGAACTACGGCTGGGACCTGTACCGCCTGGGCGATTACGACGCCGCGCTGGCGCAGTGGATGACGCTGCTGCAGTCGCGCCGGGTCGACGCCGACTGGATGCCGCCGACCTTCGCGCTGGTGCTGTGGCAGCTCGACCGCAAGGTGGAGGCGGTGCAGTGGTATGCCGCCGCGGTGCGCACCCGGCCGGACCGCTGGAACGGCGCCGACCAGTACCCGGTGCTGCTGCCGGACTGGTCCGCCGACGACCGCGCCATCCTCGCCGAGGTGCAGCAGGCCTGGCAGGCCGACCCGCCGGACTGGGGCTGAGCCGACCGGCCCGCCCGCACCACCCGCAAACCCGGCTCCGGCCGGGTTTCGCATTCCGGCTCGCGCGGCCGCGCAAAGTGGCGCTAAAGTGACCCTCGTCGCGAGGGGAACGGAATGTCCGTATCGACGTTGAGCGTGATGGTGGTCGAGGACCACGGCTTCCAGCGCCGGATGGCGCTGCGCCTGCTGGATGAACTCGGGGTCGAGGACGTCGACGAGGCCGCCGATGGCAAGTCGGCGCTGCGGCAGCTCGCGGCCCGCGCGCAACCCCCCGATATCGTCATGGTCGACCTCGACATGCCCGGCATGGACGGCATCGAGTTCATCGGCCACGTCGCCCAGCGCCGGCTCGCGCGCTCGGTGCTGGTGGTCAGCGCGCTGGACCCGGCGCTGCTCAACACCGTCCAGACCATGACCCGCGCCTACGGCCTGCACGTGCTCGGCAGCGTCGAGAAGCCGCTGACCGCCGACAAGCTGGCCGCCGCGCTGGCCGGCTACGACCTGCTGCTGCATTCGGAAGACGTGGACGACAGCGTCGATATCAGCGCGACCGAAATCCGTACCGCACTCGGTCGCGGCGAGATCCGTCCGTGGTTCCAGCCCCAGGTCGAGTTCGGCAACGGCAAGCCGGTGGCGGTCGAGGCGCTGGCGCGCTGGGTCCGCGCCGACGGCCGGGTGGTGCGGCCGCAGAACTTCATCGGATTGCTGGAGCGCGAGGGCCTGGCCGATCCGCTGACCGACCTGATGCTGGAGCAGGGCTGCCGCTGGAAGCGCGAATGGGACCGGGCCGGCCTGTGCCTCAACCTGTCGGTCAACGTCTCGCCGACCACGCTGGCCGACCCGACCGCGGCCGACCGCTACCAGCGCATCGTCAAGGAGCAGGGCGTCGATCCGGCCGAGGTGGTGCTGGAGCTGACCGAAAGCTCGGTGATGGCCGCGCGCGCGCTCGGTGTGCTCGCGCGGTTGCGCCTGAAGGGCTTCGGGCTGTCGATCGACGATTTCGGCACCGGCTATTCCTCGCTCGCGCAGCTCTCGCAGATTCCGTTCACCGAGCTCAAGATCGACCAGGGCTTCGTCGTCGGCGCCCACAACCAGCCGCGCAAGCGCGCGGTGGTCGAGGCCAGCCTCGACCTCGCCCGCAAGCTCGGGCTGGACGTCGTGGCCGAGGGCGTGGCCAGCATCGAGGACTGGCAGATGCTGGCCGAGCTCGGCTGCGGCATGGCCCAGGGCCACCTGATCGCGCCGCCGGTGCCGCCGGAGGAGCTGCCCGCGGTGGTCGGTCGCTGGCGCCGGCCGGAGCACTGAGCCGGTGGCCGCCGCGTCGACGCCGGTGTCGTGGCGCGCGAGGCTGGCCGAACGGTTGTCGAGGCTGAGCATCCGCCACCAGTTGTGGGCCTTGTTCGGGCTGTTCCTGCTGGCCGGGATGACCGTGCTGGTGATCGACGAGATCGCCCAGCACCGGGCCCGGCAGTCGCTGCTGGCGCTCAAGGACGACTCGCTGCAGCGCATGCGCGCGCTGAAGGCGGTGTCCGACGGCTACGGGCTGGTGGTGGTCGACACTACCTTCCGCGTCCGCAACGGCCTGCTGCCGTGGGACGAGGGCGTCAGCACCATCGATGCCACCCGCGAGCGGATCGAGCGCAACGCGGCGGCCCTGTCGGCGATGCCGCGCGCGTCGTCGCAACAACGCCTGTACGACGAGGTGCAGGCGGCACGGGTCGATGCCGATGCCGCCACCGCGCGACTGCGCGACATCCTGCTGCGCCGCGATGCCGACGCGCTGGCGCGCTTTGCCGATACCGGGCTGTATCCCGCGATCGACCCGGTCACCGTGCGGATCCAGACGCTGTCGGACCTGGCGATGGTCGAGGCCGAGGCGCTGGTGCGCGACGACCTGGCGCGCAACCGCACCATCAGCCTGCTGCGCATCGGCCTGTCGCTGTCGGCGCTGCTGGCGGTGGCCCTGATCGGCCGGGTGGTGCTGCGCAATGCCTACCGCGGCATCGAGAGCCTGACCTTCCTCGCCCGGCGGATGCGCGCGCACGACTACACCGCGCAGCCGCGCCACCAGCCGCGCGGCGAGCTGGCCACGGTGATGGACGCCTTCACCGAGATGCGCACCGACGTGATGGACTTCGAGACCGAGCTGATCGACCAGCTCGCCCGCAACGAGGCGACCCTTGCGGCCAACGCGCGGCTGCAGGACGAACTGCGCGAGAGCGAGGCCCGCGCGCAGGCCGCCAACCATGCCAAGTCGAATTTCCTGGCCTCGATGAGCCACGAGATCCGCACCCCGATGATCGGCGTCACCGGCATGATCGAGGTGCTGGCCCACACCCGCCTGGACCCCGACCAGCGCCATGCGCTGAACGTCATCCAGCACTCCTCGCAGTCGCTGCTGCAGATCATCGGCGACATCCTCGACTTCTCCAAGATCGAGGCCGGCCGGCTCGAACTGGCACCCGAACCGCTGCGGCTGGCGACGCTGGTCCGCAGCACCGTCGCCAACTATTCCGGCGCGGCGTCCAGCAAGGGCCTGGCGCTGGAATGCAGCATCGACCCGCGCCTGGCCGAGGCCCATTGCGCCGACCCGTTGCGGCTGCGCCAGGTGCTCGGGAATTTCCTGTCCAACGCGATCAAGTTCACCGCGCACGGCCAGGTGCGTGTTGCGCTGGAGTGGCGGGAGGAGCTCGAGCCCGCCGGCGTCGACGGCCCGGTCCGCGACCGCCTGGTCCTCAGCGTCGCCGACACCGGCATCGGCGTCGGTCACGAAGCGCAGGCGCGGTTGTTCCAGCCGTTCAGCCAGGCCGAGGACGACACCACCCGGCGTTTCGGCGGTACCGGCCTGGGACTGGTGATCTGTCGCCGGTTGGCCGAGTTGATGGGCGGCGAGGTGCGGATGGAGAGCGCCCCCGGGCAGGGCACCACGATGCGGCTGGAACTGGTGCTGCCGCGCGCGCGCGTCGAGGATGTCGCGCCCGATGTTCGCGCCGGGGCCGCGCCGGTCGCGTTCGCGCCGCGCCGACTGCCCGGCATCGCCCAGGCCGAGCGCGAGGGCAGCCTGGTGCTGCTGGTCGACGACCACCCGACCAACCGGCTGGTGATCGCCCGCCAGCTGGCGCTCGCCGGCTATGCCAGCGAGTCCGCCGAGGACGGCGGCGAAGGCCTGCAGCGCTGGCGCAGCGGGCGCTACGGACTGCTGTTGTCGGACGTGCACATGCCCGGTCTCGATGGCTACCAGCTGGCCCGCGCGATCCGTGGGGAGGAAGCCCGCAACGACCTCGCCCGCACCCCGATCGTCGCGCTGACCGCGTCGGCGCTGAAGGGCGAAGCCGAGCGCTGTCTCGGTGCCGGAATGGACGACTACCTCGCCAAGCCGGTCTCGGTACCGGTGCTGCAGGCCTGCCTGCAACGCTGGCTGCCGCAGACGCGCGACGAGGCGACCGTCCCTTTTTCCACGTTGGCACCCGCCGTGGCCGGTGGAGTCGAGCCGGCGCCGATGCCCGGCCTGCCGCAACTGGCCGACGACCCGCCGCCGCTGGACGGTGTGACCCTCGACGGCCTGACCGGCGGCGACCCGGCCGAGGCACGGCTGCTGCTGGCCGACTTCCTCGACAGCACCACCGGCGACCTCGCCGAACTCGACCGCGCCGTCGCTGCCGGCGACACCCCGGCGCTGGCGCGGCAGGCGCACAAGATCAAGGGCGCCGCACGGCTGGTCGGCGCGGCCGGGCTGGCCGAAGCCGCCGAGGCGCTGGAAACCACCGCCCGCGACAACCCGGGCGCCCACCTTGCCCCGCTGGCTGCCGACCTCCACACCGCGGCCGGCCGTCTGCGCCTGTACGTCGCCGAGCGCTACCGGTAGCGACGGCGGATCCCATCCGGGCCGCTGCTAGGATCGGAGCGACACAGGAAGCCGGGGGAAAGCATGTTTCGACCAATCCACGCATGGATCGCCATCGCCGCGTTGTCCATCGGTGCCGCAGGCGCCGTGCCACTGCAACCGCAACTGACCGAGGCGGAGCAGGCCGCTCTGGATGCCTGTTTCCAGAAGGAGGATGTCGACGCCGGATTCGCCTGCGTCGAGGATCTGCAGTTGCCGTTGCCGCCGGAGATGGCGGAGATGCTGGCCATGGCCGGGGACCCCGTGTTGCAGGAGGCGTACGAGCGCTGGCAGGCGGACTTCGATGCCGCCATGGTCGAGCAGGCGCGTGCCCTGGCCACGCGGGGCGATGCACGCAGCCTGCTGGCGGCGGCGATGATCGTCCCGATCGGCTACGACGAAGCTACGGGGCAGCCGTTACCCGCCGCGGTGGATCCGGCGATCTGGTTCGACGCCGCCCGCCAGGTCCGTCCTGGCGATCCACTGGTCGCGTGGCTGGAGGTCAACGGCTGCCCCCTGTTCGTTTCCCGCTGCGACCCCGATGCCGCGCTTGCGCGGTTGCTGCAGGTCGATGGTGACAACGGAGCCGTCCAGTGGCTGGCCGTCAATGCGGCATTGGGAGCCGGGGACACGGTCGCCGCGCGGACCCATCTGCGCCTGGCCGCCGGGGCCGATCGCTTCGAGCCCTACGGCAATGCGCTCATGACGATGCTGCTGGACGCGCGTACCGCGGCACCGCTGCCGCCGATGCCGGCCGACGCGGCCCGGGTGCTGGCCAAAACCATGCCGCTTGAGCGGCCGGCGACCAATGCCGATGTCATCGCGATGCTGTCGACCGCGCAATGGGCGGTCCACGCGATACCGTCCCTGTCCGGAATGTTGCAGTTGTGCGGCGCCGGTCAGGATCGACCCGTGCTCGACGCGGCGCTCCGGCAGGACTGCAAGCGACTGATGGCCAAGCTGGCCGCCAGCGATTCCGTGTTGATCTACCCGTCGATCGCGTTGCCGCTGCTGGTCGAACTCGCCAGTGGTCCCGAGCGAGTGGCGTGGCAGGCGCAGCTACGCGAGTTCGCCTGGCTGTCCGAACAGTTCCACGGGTTGCTGACGGTGGGCGGCCCGGGTTTGGCGGCGGTCGACATGGCCACCCACGCACAGGCGATCGCGAACGATGGCGAAGTCGGCGCGGCCCGCCAGCTGCTCCAGCGCAACGGCATCCCATTGCAGCCGCCCGCGGACTGGCGGCCCTCGCACCCCCGGCATCGCGCGCTGCTCGCCCCGGGCAACGCCCCCGCCGGTTGACCACCCCATCACCGCGCCGCGGTGTACGCTGCGGCTTCAGCTGCATCAACAAGCCTGATCACTATCCGGACAGGGGGTGTCGATGAAGACCGTGCTGGTAGCCAGTTCCAAGGGCGGCGTGGGCAAGACCACGATCGCCACCCACCTCGCCGCGCAGGCGGCCCTCGACGGCCTCAACACCGTGCTGGTCGACGCCGACCCGCAGGGCTCGTCGACGCGCTGGGCGCAGCGGCGCGCGGGGTTGGAGAGTGCGGTGCTGCCGCTCGACGGCACCGTTCCGCGCTGGCGCAGCCAGCTGCCGGGGGACACCGGCTACGTCGTGATCGACGCCGCCGCCGGCGCGATGGCGCGCGACCTGGAACCGTTCCTCGCGGCCGCCAACGCGGTGGTGGTGCCGGTGCTGCCGTCGACGTTCGACATCGAGGCCAGCGTCGGCTTCCTCGACACCCTCGCAAAGCACCCGCGGGTGCGCCGCGGCGACCTGCAGGTGGGGCTGGTCGCCAACAAGCTGAAGCCGTGGACCAACGCCTCGCAGCAGGCCGTGGACCTGTTCGCGCAATGGCCGTACCCGGTGGTCGCGCAACTGCGCGACAGCCAGGCCTATGTGTTCCTGTGCGGCATCGGCAAGAGCCTGTTCGACTACCATTCGGCGCAGGTGCGCGAGCACCAGGCGGACTGGCAACCGCTGCTGCGCTGGTTGAAGAAGGCAAGTTGAAGACCACCGTCCGAACCCGACGCCAGCCCACCCCGCCATCGAGGTCCCCATGCGCGAACTGATCCTGCTCCGCCACGCCCACGCCGAATCCGCCACCGCCGGCCAGGCCGACCTCGACCGCCCGCTGTCGGCGGAGGGCCAGGCCGAGGCCGAGGCCGCCGGCAAATGGCTGGTGGAACAGAAACTGGTGCCCGACTGCGTGCTGTGCTCGCCGTCGCGGCGTACCCGCGAGACCCTGGAAGCGGTGCTGGGCGAGATCGGCTACGTCGAGCAGAAGGTCGACGACAGCATCTACGAAGCCGACCCCGGCGCGCTGATCGCGCTGGCCGACCGCCACGCCGATGTCGACCGCCTGATGCTGGTCGGCCACAACCCCGGGATGGAACAGCTGGCGGCGCTGCTGCACAGCGGCCAGTCGGGCGACTACCGCGGCATGCCGCCGTGCGGGGTCGCGGTGCTGAGCATGCCGCGCGACGTCCCGCTGGAACCGGGCGTGGCCCGGCTCAGCGCGTTCTGGTGGCCGTGACGTTCAAGCAGCACTGGCTTGCCTGGGGGGTCGTGGGGGCGCTGGCGTGGCCGGCGTTCGCCGCGGCGCCCGCGTCGATGCCGTTCGCGGCGCCGGATTTCCGGCCCGGCGATTCGATCGGCTTCGACCCCGCCCACACCCGCTTCGGCTTCGAACTGCGCACCCGCTGGGGCCAGCGCGTCGATGGCCGGTTCCCGAACCATGACGGCGCGCTGGTGATCCTGCCCGACGGCCGCCACCAGGTCCGGATCCGGCTGATGACCGCCACGGTCGAGGTCGAAGGCTCGGAGCGCTACGCCGAGCTCGCGCGCGGCGAGCGCTTCTTCGACGCCGCCAACTACCCGGTGATCGAGTTCGTCTCCGAACCGCACCCGGCCGAGCTGGCCCACGACGGGGGCAAGCTGCGCGGGCGGCTGAGCATGCATGGGGTGAGCCGGATCGAGACCTTCGTGGTGGCCCCGGCCACCTGCGCGCGCCCCGGCCGCGACTGCGACGTGGTCGCCAGCGGCAGCGTCGACCGCGACGACTACGGCCTAGACCGCTGGCGCCTGGCGCTGACCGACAAGGTCAGTTTCGACATGCGCGTGCGGCTGCAGGACGCGCCGCGATGAGGCATGCGGGTCCCCTGGCGCCGCTGTTGCGGCTGGCGATCGCGTGGCTGGCGCTGATGCTGTCGGCCTGCGCGACGCTGTCGCCGCAGGAGGCCAACCGCGCGGTCGCGCTCGTCGAGGCATCGCGCTCGGCCGAACTGAGCTGCGACGCCGCCGACGCCTGCGCCCAGCCCTCGCCGCTGCACCACCTGGCCGGCCAGGCCTTTGCCGAATCGACCCCGGAGCAGCCGCGGCACTATGCGCTGATCCTCGACCATGGCACCAACGCGCTGCTCGCGCGGGTCAACCTGATCCGCAGCGCGACCACCTCGATCGACCTGCAGACCTACATCTTCGACGAGGACGACGCCGGCCGGCTGATCCTCGACGAGCTGCTCGCCGCTTCGCGCCGCGGGGTGCAGGTGCGGCTGCTGATGGACCAGCTGGCCGCGCTGAAGCACATCGATACGCTCGCCGCGCTGGCCGGCAGCCACGTCAATTTCCGGGTGAAGCTCTACAACCCGGTGTTGAACCGCGCCCGGATCAGCTACCCGCAGTATCTGCTGGCGGCCGCCTGCTGCTGGCGCCAGCTCAACCAGCGCATGCACACCAAGCTGCTGCTGGTCGACGGCGCGGTCGGCATCGTCGGCGGGCGCAACTACCAGGACGACTATTACGACTGGGACGACGAGTACAACTTCCGTGACCGCGACGTGCTGGTCGCCGGCCCGGTCGCGCGCGAGATGCGCGGCGACTTCGACATGTTCTGGTCCGACCGCCTCAGCGTGCCGCCGGCGCGGCTGGTGGATGTCGGCCAGTCGATCCTCGACAACGGCGTGCCGACCTTGCCGCCGCACGTGTTCGAACGCCCCGGACGCGCCGCCGACATGCGCGCGCGCGCCGCCGACAGCGCACTGGTACAGGAACTGCTGGCCGACAAGGCGCTGGCCGTTGGCGAGGCCCGCTTCATCTCCGACAGCCCGGCCAAGCACCGCCGCGAGGACCCGGCGCGGGTCGCGCAGGCCTCCGGCTCGTTGCGCGCGCTGATCGAATCGGCGCGCGAGGAAGTGCTGCTGCAGACGCCGTACCTGGTGTTGTCGGACGCCGCGCAGGAGATGTTCGAGCAGTTGCAGGAGCGCCCCGATCCGCCGCGGATCGTGGTCTCCACCAACAGCCTGGCCGCGACCGACGCGTTCATCGCCTACGCGCTGTCGTACAAGTACAAGCGCCGCTACCTGCGCGACTTCGGATTCAACATCTACGAGTACAAACCGTTCCCGGAAGACGCGCCGATCGACCTGGCCGCGACCGGCGCGACCGTGCCCGAGTACCAGCCCAACCCCGAACCGGTCGCGACCCGCCCGCCCGACCGCAACAGCGTGCTGCGCAGCGCGCGCTACCGCCAGCCGCTGCGGCCCGAGTACGGCGCCACCCGCTACCTGCGTCGCCAGGCCAACGAACCGGTGCCGCTCAAGCGCGCCGGCGTGCGCATCGGCATGCATGCCAAGTCGCTGGTGATCGACGGCCGGATCGGCGTGGTCGGCACCCACAACTTCGACCCGCGCGGCGACCACTACAACACCGAGAGCGCGCTGGTGATCGAGGACGACGCCTTTGCGCAGGCGCTCGAGGCCAGCATCCGCCGCGACATCAGCCCGGCCAACTCCTGGGTGATCGCCCCGCGCGACAAGGCGCCGGTGCTGTGGGGACTGGAGTACTCGCTGGCCAAGGCCTCCGAATACCTGCCGATCTTCGACCTGTGGCCGGTGCGCTACGCCACCAGCTACGAGTACGTGCCCGGCCCGGGCTGCCCCGAGCCGCTGCCGCCGGACGACCCGGGCTTCCGCGACTGCTACCGCCCGGTCGGCGACTTCCCCGGCGTCAACATGGCGGTCAAGGGCCTGCCGACCCGCCTGTTCACCGCCTTCGGCGCCGGCCTGGCCCCGATCCTGTAACACCCCGCCGTCCCACCCCGCATGACCGGGCACGACCGTGTAAGAGCGACGTAAGTCGCGAACTCCTCACCCTCCCAAGCGCCCACCTGCGCGCGCTCCTCCCCGAAGCGACCGCTCCCCGGCCCGACCGACGCCCCCTGCCGTCAGTCACCCAAACCACGCCGCCCCTCCCGCCATCCCACCTGCGTGCCCCGCGAAAACCACCCGTTCCGACCCCTGTCGACGGTGGGGTGACTTCCGGCACATGGTGCTACAACGGTGGTGTTGTACTTTACCAACACACCGAGTCACCAACTCCCCCGACCGCAAGGAAAAACACCATGAACGCCTACCGCTTCGCCACCTCCAACCCGTCCACCCCGAGCTTCAACCCGAGCGCGAACCCCAGCCGTCCCGCCGCCGCCACCACCCCGTCGCGCCCGCCGCACCGCCAGCGTGCCTTCGGCGTCGGCTACGGCACCAGCAGCGGCTACGCCAGCAACCGCAGCTACGTGTCCAACAACGTCGTGCCGCTGTTCCGCTGCGTCTGAGCGGCTCCGGGGGGATGCCGCTCCACCCGCCGCAAGGCCTGACCCGCCACACACCGCCCCAACCCCCGGGATCGACCTGCTGACGCCTCCCCCGTCAGCGGGCCGGTCCCGGGCTTTTTCCGCAAGGAGCACCGTCGCATGCCACGGATAGTCAAACGCACCCTGCTGTCGCTCTCCCTGCTGGCAGCGGTTGCCATCGCCGCAGTGCTGGTCCTGCTGTCGTGCGCCACGGTCGAGACCACCCGCCAGGGCGCACCGATCCGGTTCCGGGTCCCGCTCGGCGTCGGCGACATGGCCTTCCCGCTGTATTCCGCTACCGGACGCGGGGTGTCGCTGCCCGGCCTGCTCGACGGGCCGATCGTCCGGCGCGCCGCCGATGGCGCGTGGACGGCCACGTGGTTCTGCGAGGACCATGCCGAGCAGACACGTGGCCGCGGCGACCGGCTGGACATCGAGTGCGCCGGGCGGCGGCAGTCGTTCGCGCTGGACGCGCCCGGTGTGCCGGCGGCCGTGGTGCCGATGCCCGCCCGTGTGGCCGTACTGAGCGACCTGGAAGGCAATGCCGCGTTCCTCGACGAGGCCCTGCGCCGGCTCGGCATCGTCGACGCCGCCGGCAACTGGGGTTACGGCAGCGGCCACCTGGTGATCCTCGGCGATTCGGTCGACCGCGGCCGTGGC
>Ga0307413_10000450_pt1 | contig 13414 bp, 12 predicted proteins | sample DK1Ometagenome_3_FD_203714 | JGI IMG/M metagenome (GOLD analysis project Ga0307413, IMG submission 203714) | Maize rhizosphere microbial communities from greenhouse at UC Davis, California, United States - DK15-O-2 | ecosystem: Host-associated > Plants > Roots > Rhizosphere > Soil | place: USA... | reverse complement strand
TCACCGGCGGGATCCTGTACGGCGTGGTGGGCGCGGTGTGCGTCGGGTTGGCCACCGGGCTGACCGCGGCGCTGACCGGTGTCATGGCCGACACGTCCAGCCCGGTGGTGGTGCACTACCTCCTGGCCGTGCGAACGCTGCACCGGACCGGTGCGCTGCCGAAGCGGTTGGCCAGGTTCGTGGACTGGGCCCACGGAGCGGGTCTGCTGCGGGTCGCCGGGACCGCGACCCAGTTCCGTCACCGGGACCTGCAGACGCGTTTGCACAGCGATTCGTGACCGCTGGTAGTTGGTCGGTGACGATTCCGGTTAAGCTCATTCCGAAAGCAATTCCCAACGACACGGCGTGGCGGTCCGATCACCGGAAGTCATTTTCCGCGACTGGTCCGTCATCGGCAGAATGGAAGGCCGGACCGTGAGGAAAGGTGCGCCGATGACCACTGCGGGTCCGGTCGATCTCCACGAGGTGGCGCGCCACGCCGAGGCGGTCCTGCCGCACGACGTGTGGGACTTCATCGCCGGCGGCAGCGGCGCTGAACTCACCATGGCCGCGAACCGGGCCGCGCTGGACCGGGTGGCGCTGCGGCCGCGGGTGCTCGCCGGTGGAAGCGGCGTCGACCTCGGCTGCACGCTGGTGCGCAGCGGGTCGGCGATGCCGGTGGCCACCGCGCCGATGGCCTACCAGCGGATGGCGCACCCGGACGGCGAACTCGCGATGGCCGAGGCGGCCAAGCTGGCCGGCATCCCGTACACCGCCGCCACGCTGAGTTCGGTGCGCCTGGAGGAGATCGCCGAGGTCGGCGCCGAGCTGTGGTTCCAGCTCTACTGGCTGCGTGATCTGTCCATGGTGGACAACCTGGTGGCGCGGGCGGAGGACGCCGGCTGCACCGCGCTGATGCTGACCGTGGACGTGCCGATCCTCGGCCGCAGACTGCGCGACGTGCGCAACGGGTTCGCGTTGCCCGACCACCTGGTCGCGGCCAACCTGGTCGGCAGCGGCACCCCGGACACCACCGGCCCGGCGCCGGTCGGCGGGTCCGCGTTCGCCGGCCACACCTCGGCCGCCCTCGACCCGACGCTGAGCTGGGCCCACCTGGAACGGCTACGCACCCGTACCACGCTCCCCTTGGTACTCAAGGGAATCATGCACCCGGACGACGCGCGCATCGCGGTTCGGCGGGGTGTCGACGCCTTGGTGGTGTCCAACCACGGCGGCCGGCAGCTGGACGGGACGCAGGCCAGCGTCGACGCGCTGCCGGACGTGGTGGCCGCGGTCGACGGGCGGGTGCCGGTGCTGTTCGACAGCGGGGTGCGCGGTGGCGTCGACGTGCTGCGCGCGCTCGCCCTCGGCGCAACCGGCGTCCTGCTCGGCCGCCCCCTGCTGTACGGGCTGGCCACCGGCGGCGCCGCGGGCGCCGGCCGGGTGCTCGACCTGGTGCGCGGTGAGCTCGCCGATGCCATGACCATCGCCGGCTGCGCCAACCCCGCGGCCGCGCGCACGATCGCCGCACCGACCGGAGATGAGGGCACATGAACGACGTCGAGCCGCGGGTCGCGGACCTGCGGGTCGCCGAGTTGCACGGGGCGCTCGGCGATCCCGCGCTCAACTCGATGAACTTCCTCAACGAGGTGTCCATCCGGTTCCCGGCGGCGATCTCGCTGGCCGCCGGCCGGCCGTGCGAGGACTTCCTCGAGGTGGAGGACGTGCACCGCTACCTGCGGGTGTTCACCGACCACCTGCGCGGCCTCGGCCACGACGAGGCGTCGGTGCGGCGCACCCTGCTGCAGTACGGCCGCACGAAGGGGATCGTGCACGAGCTGGTGGCGCAGAACCTGCGCGTCGACGAGGGCATCACCGCCGATCCGGAGTCGATCGTGGTGACCGTGGGCTGCCAGGAGGCGATGTTCCTGGTGCTGCGGGCGCTGCGCACCGAGGAGCGCGACGTGGTGTTGGCGGTGTCGCCCACCTACGTCGGGCTGACCGGGGCGGCGCGGCTGGTCGACATGCCGGTGCTGCCGGTGGACGGCGGCGTCGGGGGCGTCGACTTCGACGACCTGGACAGGCAGCTGACCGCGGCCCGGGCGGCGGGGTTGCGGCCGCGAGCGCTCTATCTGGTGCCGGACTTCGCCAACCCGTCCGGGCTGAGCCTCGACCTGACCGCCCGCAGGCGGCTGCTGGCGGTCGCCGCCGCGGCGGACATTCTGTTGCTGGAGGACAACCCGTACGGGCTGTTCCACGGAAACTCCGAACGGATGCCTACCCTGAAGTCCCTTGACACACAACGAAAAGTCGTCTATCTCGGCTCGTTCGCGAAGACCGGTCTGCCCGGCGCCCGGGTCGGTTACCTCGTCGCCGACCAACGGGTGCTCGAGCCCGGCGGCACTGTGACACTCCTCGCCGATCAGCTGTCGAAGATCAAGAGCATGCTCACCGTGAACACGTCCCCGATCGCCCAGGCGGTGGTCGGCGGCAAGCTGATCGAACACGGCGGCAGCCTCGTCGCGGCCAACGAACGCGAGCGCGGCACCTATGCCGAACGGCTGGAACGCCTGGTCAGCGGTCTGGCGGCGCGGTTCGACGGCTACGGCCGGGACACGGTGAGCTGGACCGTGCCGGCCGGCGGGTTCTTCGTCGTGGTCAACGTCGGATTCCCGGTCGACGACGAGCTGCTGACCCGGTCCGCCCGCGACTACGGCGTCCTCTGGACACCGATGCACCATTTCTACGACAATCGCGCGGCCGTGCGCGCGCTTCGTCTGTCGTGCAGCGTGGCGACCCCGGCCCAGATCGAGACCGGCCTCGACCGGCTCGCCTTGCTCCTGAAGGATGAATTAGCCCGTTTCGACTAGCGACGGCGTTCTTTTTATGTCGTACGCTCCTTCGTACCGAACGCCAGGCGGGTGCCAGAAGGGCACCGGTTGCCGTGCGCGGTCGTGGATTAGCGCCATGGAGTGCCTTGATGACAATGGACCAGACAACAACCCCGGAATGGGTTGACGAGGTCCTGCTGGCTGGTGCGGACGCCGATATCTGCATTCAGCTTCCCGGCACGGGTGAGCCCATTGACCGGGCCGGCCTGCGCCGCCTGGTGGCGGCCGCCCAGGAGCGGCTGACCGCCGCAGGGTTGCGGACCGGCGGGACGGTGGCGCTGAACCTGCCGCCGTCGCTGGCGTACGTGGCCAACCTGCTCGCCGGCTGGCGGGTCGGCGCCCAGGTGACGCTGCTGGACCACCGGCTCACGCCCTACGAGGTGGACGCCGCGCTGCGCAGGCTCGGGCCGCAGGTCGTGGTGTCCACCGAGCGCGTGCTCGGCGGCACACTGCAGCCGTTCGTCGACGTGCTGGAGGCGGTGCGCAGCCATCCCGGCGAGCCGGCCGCCACCCCGCACTCGGTGGTCCAGCTCAGCTCCGGGTCCACCGGCCCGTCGAAGGTGATCGGGCGTACCGCCGCCGACCTGATGTCGGAGCTGCAGCGGTACCGCAGGATCGACGGGGTGCCGCTGCCCGGCGAGCGGATCGTGGTGCTGGCCTCGATGGTGCACGTGCTCGGCCTGGTCGGCGGCCTGATGTACGGCCTGCACACCGGTGCGACGCTGGTGCTGCCCGAGCGGCTCACCGGCGACGGCATCCTCGGCGCGGTCGCCTCGGACACCACCCCGGCCACGGTGCTCGGTGTGCCGTTCCACATCGGTCTGCTGAACTCCGTGATCGAGACGCCGCACCTGCCGCAGCTGAAGCGGATGACCACCGGCGGCGAGTTGGTGCCGGGTGCGGCCACCACCGCGTTCAACGACAAGTACGCGGTGCCCCTGGGCAACATGTGGGGGATGACCGAGGTGGGGGTCATCGCCACCGACCTGTTCGGCGAGCACCGGCCGGCGCTGATGCCGGCCCCGGACCTGAGGGTGCGGGTGGACGAGGGCGAGCTGCTGGTCAGCCGGCCGCAGTCGCCCTACATCGGCCTGGTCGACCCGACCCGGTGGGCCGACGGCTGGCTGCGCACCAAGGACGCCGGCACCGTCTACCCGGAGAGCGGGTTGATCACCGTGCTCGGTCGGCTCGACTCGCAGATCTCCGTCGGCGGTCTGAAGGTCGACCTCACCGAGGTCGAGGCGACCATCGGCGCGCTGCCCGACGTGGCCGCCGCCGTGGTGCTCTACGACGGTGTGATCACCGCATACGTGCAGGTCGCGGGATCCCGGTCGGGCTCGTCCGGCGACGCGCAGGCGGCCGTGCAACGGGCGCTGACCGAACGCCTCGCCGGCTACAAGCGGCCGAGGGTGCTGCACGTGCTGCCCCAACTGCCCCGGACCACCACGGGAAAGCTCGTTCGCGATCGCGCGGCGCTGCGCGACGCGGTGTCAGGAAAGGACACCCACTGATGAGATCCGAGATCCGCGAGTTCGTCGTCGACGCACTGACCGACATGAACTACGACGTGGAGGGCCTCGACGACGCCACCACGCTCGGTCCGGCCGGCCTGGACCTCGAGTCGCTGGCGCTGGCCGACCTCGCGGTCCGCATCGAGGACCGGTTCGGTGTCCGCTTCGCCGACGGCGAGTCCGAGCAGCTGGCGCAGATGACCGTCGGGGAGTTCACCGAGACCGTAGCCGCGCGGGCGAGTGCCGCGGCCGCGACGTGAGCGAGCGGATGTCCGAGACGCCGGGGGCGGTCGACCGGGCCGTCGTGGTGGAGTTCCTCGCCTCCATGGGTCAGCGTTCGGCCGACGAGGTGCCCGAGTGGATCGACTCGATGGCACTGGCGTGGCTCGTGCACCAGGTGGAGCAGCGCTTCGGCACCCGCCTCGAGCTCGACGGTGAGCAGTACCTCCGGATGGGCACCGTCGACGGCGCGGTCGACGTGCTGAACGAGGTGATCGTGGCGGCACCACATGGCTGATGTCGCGATCACCGGTCTGGCCGCGATGAGCGCACTGGGCCGGGGACCCGCGGCGCAACTGTCCGGGGTACTGGCCGGGTCGGCCACGTTCACCCCGGTGGACCGGTTCGACACCGACGCCCGGCGGGTGCGGCTCGCCGCGACGCTGCCGGACGCCGGCACGCTCACCGACGAGCTCGCCGCGGCGATCGGCGAGGCGTGCCGGGACGGCGGGCTGCGCGGTCCCGCGGACGTCCCGGTGCTGCTCGCCGTGCACGGCCACCCGGCCGCGGCCCGCTCCGGCCGCGCAGCGGACGGCCGTCCGCTGCGCACCGCGGCGCACCTGGCCGCGGAGCTCACCGAGCGGCTCGGGCTCGCCGGGGTGCCCAGGGTGTACACCAGCGCCTGCGTCTCGGCCGGCAACGCGGTGGCCGATGCCGCCGCGATGATCACCACCGGCCGGCTGGACCGGGTCGTGGTCGCGGCGGGCTACCTCGTCGAGTCCGACCAGTTCGCGCTGTTCGACGCGGGCCGGGGACTGGCCACCGACGGCGCGGTCCGGCCGTTCAGCACCGGCCGGACCGGACTGCTGCTCGGCGACGCGGTCGCCGCGGTGGTGCTGGAGTCCGTCGCGGCGGCCGGGGCGAGAGGCGTCACCGACGCGGCCCGGCTGCTCGGCTGGGCCCGCACCGGCGACGGCTTCCACCCGGTCCAGCCGCACCCGCGCGGCGACGGCATGGCGCGGGCGATCCGACAGGCGCTGGGCCGGGCGGGGCTGGACGCGGGCGAGGTCGGCCACGTCAACGCGCACGGCACGGGCAGTCCGATGAGCGACGCGGCCGAGGCGGCGGCGCTGGCCGAGGTGTTCGACAGCGTCGCGGTCAGCGCCACCAAGTCGGTGCACGGGCACGCCCTGGAGGCGTCCGTGCTGCTGGAGCTGGTGATCACGGTGCTCGCGCTGCGGGCCGGCGAGCTGCCGCTCACCGCGGGGTTCCTCGCCGCCGACCCGGCGTGTCCGGTGAACGTGATCACCGACGCGCCCGTGACGTCCCCATCGTCCATATCGGACACAGCCGTGTCGGTGAACGCCGCGTTCGGCGGAGCGAACACCGCCCTCGTGGTGCGTGCCGCGTGAGCGGGTTGCGGGTGCTCGCCGAGGCGCGCTGGCCGGCCGAGGCGGGGCCGGGCGAGCCGCCGCCGGTGGTGGCCGGCTATCTGCTGTCGTCGTTCAACCCGCTGGTCGCCGACGTCGCCGAGCGCTGCCTCGCCGCGCATCACGGCGAGCGGCCGGCACCGCCCGCGGAGGGCGCGGACACCGCGATCGTGCTGGTCAGCGCCAGCGGCGACGCCACCTCCGCGGAACACGTGGCGGCCACGGTGGACGACGGGCGCTCGGTGGGGCCGCTGTTCTTCTTCCAGTCGGTGCCCAACAGCATCGCCGGCCACGTGGCCGCGCGGTGGGGCCTCGCCGGTCCGCTGACCTGCCTGTGTCCCACCGGGGACGCGCTGGCCGACGGGCTGGACCAGGCCCGGCTGCTGCTCGACGACGGCGCCGCCCGCTCGGCGCTGGTGATCTGCGTGGAACAGGGCGGTGGGCCGAACGGGGCCGACTCGGCCGCCGCCGTACTCGTGACAGGAGATCGACACCGGTGAAGGCGAAGAGCATGCGGGCCGCGTTGGCGGCCGACGAGAACCTGGGGGCCGGCAACGTGCTGGCCACCGTGCTGGCCCTCGGCGCGGACCCGGACGGTCCCGGGCTCACCTTCGACACCGAGGTGGACGGCTTCCCGGCCGAGCGGATGCTCACCATCGGCGAGCTGGACGAACGGGTCCGCGCTCGCACGCAGTGGTTGCACCGCAACGGGATCAAGCCACGCGACCCGGTCGCGGTGTGGGCCGGCACCTCCGCCGACGTCATCCTGAGCTTCCTCGCGATCAGCCGGATCGGCGCGATCCCGGCGCTGATGAACGGCGCGATGACGCCCGACATCGCCGCGGAGTACATCCGCCGGCTGCGCGCGGTCGGCGTGCTCGCCGACGCGCCGCACGCCGACCTGCTGGCCGGGCACGAGCTGGGCGCGCCGATCCTGGCCGAGCCGGCCGAGCTCGGCACCGGCGACCCGGCCGCCGCGCCGCCGCACTACCGCCACCACCGCGACGACCCGGTGGTCATCACGCACACCTCCGGCACCACCGGGGTGCCGAAGGCGGTGGTGCACTCGCACGCCACGATCTACGCCGCGACCCGGCACCTGCTGACCATGCCGCAGGCGCAGGGCACCCACCGCATCCTCAACGCGCTGCCCATCCCGCACACCGCCACCGTGATCATGGTCAACCAGGCGCTGGGCAACCGCGCCGAGTTCCTGTCGCTGTCCAGTCAGGACGGCGAGTACGTGCTGGACGCGATCGAGCGCTGGCGGCCCGCGTCGGTGTTCGGGTTCTCGGTCACCTGGGCCGGCCTCGCCCGGCACGACCTGTCCACCCGCGACCTGGCGTCGGTGCGGCTGTGGTTCAACACCGGCGACTGCGCGCACGAGCCGCACATCCGCAACCTGGTCGCGGTCGGCGCGCACGAGACGGTCACCCGCGAGGGCCGTGCCCTGGTGCCCGGCTCGATGTTCGTCGACGGCCTCGGCTCCAGCGAGATGGGCCACTCGATGTTCCACATCACGCACACCCCGTCGAGCGACCGCTACGGCCGCTGCATCGGCCGGCCGTACGGCTTCGCCACGGTCGCGGTGCTCGACGACGACGGCAACGAGCTGCCACCGGGCGAGATCGGCCACTTCGGACTGCGGTCGCCCACCGTCACCCCCGGCTACTGGAACGACTCGGTGACGTCGTACCGGTTCCGCCGACGCGGCTGGTACCTCACCGGCGACATGATCTACCGCGACGACGAGGGCTACTACTACCACCTGGACCGGGCCGCGGACTCGGTGGTGCTCGACGACGGCAGCCGGGCGTTCACCGCGCTGTCCGAGGAGCGGGTGCTGCGCGCGCTGCCCGAGGTGGTGGACTGCACCGCGGTGATCCGCCGCGAGGACGGCCGGGTGATCACCGACGTGCTGCTGGAGCTGCGCGCGGACGCCGACCCCGACCTCGACCGCACCGAGGCGGTGCGTGCCGCGCTCGGCGAGCCGGTCGGCGCCACCCTGGTGTCGGTCGGCACGATCCGGCCGGAGGACGTGCCGGTCACGGTCACCGGCAAGGTGCGCAAGTTCCTGCTGCGCCAGCGGCTGCTCGCGGTACCGAGCCGGTGAGCGGGCCGAGTGGACCGGTGGTGGGGGCGACCATCACCGGGATCGGACTGCGCACCCCGGTCGGCGACGGTGCCGCCGAGGTGTTCGACGCGCTGTGCGCCGGCCGGTCCGGGCTCGGCCGTCCGCCCGCCGGGCACCCGGCCGCCGAGTCGGTCGACGTCGGCGGGTTCATGGCCGACATCGACCCGCGCACCGTCCAGAAAGGACCGGAGGCGAACACGCTCGACCGGGTCGTGGTGCTGGCGCTGCTCTGCGCGGCCGACGCGCTCGCCGACGCCGGCATCACCGTCGGCACCGACGTGGACCCCGGCCGGATCGGGGTGGTGGTCGGCGGGGTCGGCGGCATGGCCACCCTGGAGGCACAGGTGCTGGCGCGCGGTGAGCGCGGCCGGGCCGCGGTCAGCCCGTACCTGCTCACCGGCATCCTGCCGAACATGCCGGCCGCGCGGATCGCGATCCGGCACGGCATCCGCGGCTACAGCTCGTCGGTCGGCACCGCCTGCGCGTCCGGAGCTCAGGCCATCGCCGAGGGACTGCGGCTGATCCGCGAGGGCACCGTCGACGTCGTGCTGTGCGGGGCGAGCGAGGCACCGCTGTTCGCCACCTTCGCCGACACGTTCGCCAACGCCAGGGCGCTCGCCTCCGGGTGGCCCGACCCGACCGAGTCCAGCCGGCCGTTCGACCTGCGCCGCAACGGGTTCGTGCTCGCCGAGGGCGCCGCGCTCGTGGTGCTGGAGCGGGTCGAGCACGCCGACGCGCGTGGCGCGGCCGGCTACGCCGACGTGATCGGCTGGGGCGCCACCACCGACGCGCACCACCCGACCACCCCGCGGCCGGACGGGTCGGGCGCCGCGGAGTGCATGCGCCGGTCGATCGCCGACGCCGGTGTCGCCCCGGCCGACATCGGCTACGTCAACGCGCACGGCACCGGCACCAAGCTCGGTGACATCGCCGAGAGCGCGGCGCTGACCGCGGTGTTCGGCGCGGCGTCCGACCAGGACACTCCCCCGGTCAGTTCCACCAAGGGGCTCACCGGTCACATGCTCGGCACCTCCGGCGCGGTGGAGGCGGTGGCCTGCGCGCTGGCGGTCGCGAGCGGCACCGCGCCGCCCACCCACAACCTGGACGATCCCGATCCCGCCTGCGCGCTGCGACACATCGTCAAGGCCCCACTGCTGGCATCGATCGACCATGCCCTGTCGAACTCGTTCGGGTTCGGCGGGCAGAACCTCAGCCTGGTGTTCGGCCGGGCGAGCACCAGACGGCACCGCGGCACCGGCACGACACAGGAGAGCACAGCATGATCACCACCGGGATCGACCACCTGGAGTTCTACGTCGGCGACGCCCGGCAGACCGCGTTCTACCTGTGCACCGCCTTCGGCTTCGAGGTGTGCGGCCAGGGCGGACCGGAGACCGGCCTCACCGGTCAGCGATCGCTGCTGCTGCGCCAGGGCGACATCCACCTGGTGCTCACCACCGGCCTGGTGACCGACCACCCGGCGACCGAGTACGTGCGCCGGCACGGTGACGGCGTCGCGGTGGTGGCGCTCGCCGTGGACGACGTGGCCGCCGCGTACTCCACGCTGGTGCGGCGCGGTGCCGACGCGCTGACCGAGCCCACCAAGTACCCGTCCGACGCCACGATGGTCTACGCCGAGGTGTCCGGCTTCGGCGACGTGACGCACCGGCTGGTGCAGCGCGGCGGCGAGTGGCGCGAGCTGCTGCCCGGCATCGCGGTGACCACGCCACCGGCCGAGGGGGCTCGCCCGCTGCTGAACACGATCGACCACCTGGCGATCTGCGTGCCGGCCGGCCGGCTCGTCCCGACCGTCGGCTACTACTCCGACGTGTTCGGCTTCACGCCGATCTACTCGGAGTACATCGAGGTGGGCGGCCAGGGCATGGACTCGACCGTCGTGCAGGACGAGTCCGGCCTGGTCACCTTCACCCTGATCGAGCCGGACCCGACCCGGCGCCGCGGCCAGATCGACGACTTCCTGCAGTGGCACGCCGGCGCGGGCGTTCAGCACGTCGCGTTCGCCACCGACGACATCGTGACCGCGGTGCGCACCATGTCCGGCCACGGGGTGGGTTTCCTCGGCACCCCGGGCACCTACTACGACGCGCTGACCGAGCGGTTCGGTGAGCTGGGCCTGGACGTGGCCGCGCTGCGCGAGCTCGGCATCCTGGTGGACCGCGACCAGCACGGCCAGCTGCTGCAGATCTTCACCGAGTCCATGCACGTCCGCCGCACCCTGTTCCTCGAGGTCATCGAACGCCGGGGGGCCCGCACCTTCGGCAGCGGCAACATCAAGGCGCTGTACAGCGCCAAGGAGCGCGAGCTCGCCGAGTCGGCCAGCTAGTGGCCCCGGACACCAGGCCCGCAGTCACCTTCCAGGAGGTCTCGATCGTGCTCACCCAGTCCCCCCCGGAGAACGTCGATCCGCAGACACTCGACGCCGCGCTGCCGTCCGATGAGGACGTCCGCTCCTACCAGGAGCGAGGCTGGTTCCTGTCCGGCCGGATCTTCACCGACGACGAGGTCGACGCGCTGTACGGGGCGACCGAGCGCTTCTACGCCGGCCAACGTTCCCGCACGTTGCCGGCCCGTCCGCCGCGGCTGGCCTACTGGACCCCGGCCGACGGCGAGAACGTCATGCGGCACAACGACTACGTGCACTACGAGAGCGACGAGATCGCGAGCTTCCTGCTGAAGCCGCTGCTCGGCGAGGTGGCCGCGCGGCTGGCCATGGTGGACGAGATCCGGGTGTTCCAGAGCACCCTGATCCGCAAGCCGGCCATCGCCGGGCTGCCGCAGAACATCGTGCCGTGGCACTTCGACAAGCACTACTGGGCGTCGTCCACGTCGACCAGCATGCTGACCGCGTTCATCCCGCTGCACGACTGCACGCTGGAGATGGGCACCATCACCATGGTGGACGGCAGCCACCGGTGGGCCGAGGTGGGCGAGAACGCGGCGACCAACCTGCACTTCGCCGATCGCGACCCGTCGCAGCTGGAGCAGATGCTGGCCGACAACGCCGCGTACAACGGCGCCACCATCACCAAGTCGGTGGTGACCATCCCGAAGGGACACGTCAGCTTCCACCACTGCCGCACCTACCACGGCAGCGGCCCGAACGTGAGCGGCCGGCCGCGCAACGCGATCTCGCTGCACCTGCAGGACGGCGCGAACGCCTACCACGACTACGTCCTGCCGGACGGCAGCACCGCGATCTACAACCACGACTCGCTGGTCCGGCGCACCGCCGACGGCCGTCCCGACTACACCGACCCGGACTACTGCCCGGTGATCTGGCGAGCCGGCGACTCGTCGAAGGGCTAAGAGTGTCCGAAGTGGACACGGTCGCGCTGTACCGGACGGTTCGGCTGATCCGGCGGTTCGAGGAACGCGCGATCGAGCTGGTCCGCGACGGTGACATCGTCGGCGGCATCCACCCCTACCTCGGTGAGGAGGCGGTGGCCGCCGGCGTGTGCGCCGCGCTGCGGCCGGAGGACGTGATCGCCAGCACCCATCGCGGACACGGCCACGTGCTGGCCAAGGGTGCCGACCCGGCACGGCTGCTGGCCGAGCTCGCCGGCCGCACCACCGGTCTCAACCGGGGCCGGGGCGGCTCCATGCACGCCGCCGACTTCGGCATCGGCATCCTCGGCGCGAACGCGATGGTCGGCGCCAACGCGCCGATCATGGTGGGCGCGGCGTGGGCGATGCGGCAGCGCGGCGAGGACCGGGTCGCGGTCAGCTTCTTCGGCGACGGCGCGGTCAACCAGGGCGTGCTGCTGGAGGCGCTGAACCTGGCGTCGCTGTGGCGCGTGCCGGTGCTGTTCGTGTGCGAGAACAACGGCTGGGCGACGACGATGCCGACCGCCGCCGCGGTGGCCGGCAGCATCACCGGCCGGGCCGCGGCGTTCGGCATCGAGGCGTCCGTGGTGGACGGCCAGGATCCGGAGCTGGTGCACGCCGCGGCGTCCGACGCGGTCGAGGCGGCCCGCGCGGGCGGCGGCCCGCGGCTGCTGGAGTGCCGCACGCACCGGTTCGACGCGCACCACACGTTCGAGCACTCGGTGCGGCTGCGTTACCGCGACGACGACCAGCTGGCCGCCGAGCGCTCCCGCGACCCGGTCGAGATCCAGGGCGCGCGCCTGGCCGCCGACGTCCGGCGGCGGCTGGACGACGAGATCGAGGCGCTGCTCGCCGAGGCGGTCGACGTCGCGCTGGCCGGCCCGCACCCGGATCCGGCGACCGCGCTCGACTTCCTCTACGCGGGAGGCCGCTGATGCCCCGGCTGTCCTATCTCAAGGCGATGAACCGCGCGCTCGCCGACGAGCTGGCCGCCGACCCGACGGTGTTCCTGCTCGGCGAGGACATCCGCGCCGCGGCGTCCAACGTCACCGCCGGGCTGTTCGACAGGTTCGGAGCGGACCGGGTGCTGGACACACCGATCTCCGAGCAGGCGTTCACCAGCTTCGCGACCGGCGCGGCGCTGGTCGGCATGCGGCCGGTGATCGAGTTCCAGATCCCGTCGCTGCTGTTCCTGGTGTACGAGCAGATCGTCAACCAGGCGCACAAGTTCTCCCTGATGACCGGCGGGCAGGCCAGCGTGCCGGTCACCTACGTCGTTCCGGGTTCCGGCTCGCGCACCGGCTGGGCGGGTCAGCACTCCGACCACCCGTACGCGTTGTTCGCCCACGCCGGGGTGACCACCGTGGTGCCGGCCACCCCGACCGACGCCTACGGCCTGCTGGTGTCGGCGATCCGCGCGCCGGACCCCGTGGTGGTGTTCGCGCCGGCCGACGCGATGGGCGTCCGCGAGGACGTCGACTACGCCGACCTGGTGCCGGTCCCGCTCGGCAGCGGGCGAATCCACCGGCCCGGTGTCGACGTCACGGTGGTGGCGATCGGACATCTGGTGGCCGACGCGCTCGCGGTCGCCGACGCGCTGGCCGACCAGGTGTCGGTGGAGGTGTTCGACCCGCGCACGGTGTGCCCGCTGGACGTCGACGGCATCGCCGCGTCGATCGCCCGCACCGGGCGGCTGGTGGTGCTCGACGACGGCAACCGCTCCTGCGGGGTCGCCGCGGAGGTCCTCGCCACCGCCGCCGAACGCGGCACGCTGCTCGCCGCGCCGGTGCGGGTCACCCGCCCGGCCGGGTCGGTGCTGCCGTTCGCGCTCACGCTGGACCGGGCGGTGCAGCCGGATCGCGAGCAGCTCACCCACGCGATCCTGTCCGTGATGAAGGAAGGCTG
>Ga0307413_10000449_pt1 | contig 13415 bp, 23 predicted proteins | sample DK1Ometagenome_3_FD_203714 | JGI IMG/M metagenome (GOLD analysis project Ga0307413, IMG submission 203714) | Maize rhizosphere microbial communities from greenhouse at UC Davis, California, United States - DK15-O-2 | ecosystem: Host-associated > Plants > Roots > Rhizosphere > Soil | place: USA... | reverse complement strand
TCGACGTTGTGGTGCTCAAGATTCCACCGATTTTCGAATCCCCCAACATTCGTCTTCCCCATCGGCATTACCCGTGCTATCGAAGGCCTTCAGATCAATTTATCCAATTTCGAATAGATTTCCTCAAGTTTCCCACGTCCGTCGGCCCTTTTTAACCGCCCTGAGTTCTCGTAATAGGCGATAAGAGGCTTGGTCACTTCGTCGTAGGTTTCGAGCCGCGTCGAAACGCTTTCTTCATTATCGTCGGCCCTATGAATCAGGCTTGTTTCTGGGTGTAGATCACAGCGGTTCTCAATCTTCGGCGGCTTTGAATAAATATTGTATATCTCGCCGCAAACCGGGCAAGATCGTCGACCTGTAAGTCTTCGCACCAGTTCCGCCCTCGGTACATCCACCTCGATCGCTTGGATCACCTTTGTTTGTTCCGCAGCGAGAGCTTCGAGCTGCTCCGCCTGCACAGCAGTTCGCGGATACCCATCCAGGATGTAGCCGTTTCGACAATCATCGCGCGATGTTCTGTCCTGCACTATCTTAAAGGTCACGTCGTCGGAGATGAGCTTGCCCGAAGCCATGATTTCCTGCACCTCGCGCGCGAGCGGGGTGTCAAGCGACTTCATCTCGCGGAACATATCGCCTGTCGAGATCTGAGGTATACCGCGGCGCTCATGCAGCAATCTCGCCTGCGTTCCCTTTCCCGCACCCGGGGCCCCGATCAATACAATGATCTTGTTCATTCAACTTATTAGCCACAGAGTTCACAGAGCCCAGAGAGAAATTCATTCTCAAAGATCTCAAGTGCCCTCTGTGGCTGTCAGAAATCCTAGCTTCGTCGGCCGCGAAGACGTGAACCGGCTCCAAGGAAACCTTCGTAGTTCCTCATCACGAGCTGAGCCTCGATCTGTGCGACTGTGTCCATCGCGACGCCGACAATAATGAGCAGTGAAGTCCCTCCGAAGAAGAATTGATAACCCATACCTGTGGGTATCCAACCAAGGCCGGGGGTCGACGTAAGAAACGCGTCGAGTCTATCTCCTATGAAAGGGAGACGAGCGACCTTAAATCCACTAAGCATGATCTGCGGCACAAAAGCGACGAAAGCCAGGTATAATGCGCCCACCGCCGTCAGCCGCGTCAAGATCGAATTGAGGTATTCGGCCGTCGGGGCTCCTGGGCGAATCCCTGCCACAAAACCACCGTGCTTTCGAAGATTGTCTGCAACCTCGTCGGTGTTGAACACGATCGTGATGTAAAAGAAGGTAAAGATCACGATCAACGAAATGAAGACGAGTTCGTAATATGGATCGCCGCCGTGGAACGCCTGGAAGAAATTGAAGATACGTGCCCAAGCCGATTTTGTATCGCCCTGCGCCGGCGGGAAAGCCGCGAAAAGCGTTTGCGGCATCGCAAGTACCGATGAAGCGAAGATCACGGGTATAACACCGCCCATGTTGATCTTCAGCGGCAGGCTCGTTTCTTGGCCGCGAAAGGTCTGGCTACCAACCCGACGGCTCGCGTATGTGATCGCGATCTTGCGGCGGGCGGACTCAACGTAAACTATCAACGCGATCAGCGCGATCATGATCGCAACGAGGAAAATCACCCCCAAGGTCTGCATCGCATCGCCCGAGCCGATTCGTTCACGTACCTGGAGCACTGCTCTGGGCAGTCCGATCACTATGCCCGCAAAAATCAATAATGAAATGCCATTACCTACGCCGCGCTCCGTGATTTGCTCACCCAGCCACATCACGAAAATGGTTCCGGTCGTCAACGTCACGACGATCATTATCGTCGCGGGCCAAGTATCAGCAATTACGCCGTTGCGGCTAAGCCAAGTAGCGACGAAGAAGGTCTGCACCGAGCAAAGCACGACGGTGAGGTAACGAGTCCACTGATTAAGCTTCTGCCTCCCGACCTCGCCTTCTTCCTGGATCTTTTTGACCGCAGGCGAAAGCACCGGCATGAGCTGCATAATGATCGATGCGGTGATGTAAGGCGTGACACCGAGAGCGAACACCGAGATAGTGCGAAAGTTTCCGCCCGAAAAAAGGTCTAGTACGCCAAGAAGTGTGCCGGCCACCTCGTTCCAAACACGCTCCAACTGGTCTTTATTTATCCCCGGGGCTGCAACGTGAGCGCCGAAGCGATAGATCGCAAGCATGCCGAGGGTGAACAGGATCCGAGTTCGAAGCTCCGGTATCCTGAACATATTCTGGACTGCGCTTAAAAACTTCTCCATATACTTTTAGTGATCAGTCTTCGGTGGCCGGTACTCAGCGGAATCGATACAGGTAGCTTAACGATCGGGATTCGATTCCGCCCCCCAGGGCGATCACGCAGCAGCTTCAGCAACTTTTACGATCTCGGTAGCGCTTCCACCGGCTTTTTCGATCTTGTCCTTCGCGGTTTTAGTGAATCGATGCGCTGAAATCTTAAATCCCTTCGTGACATCTCCGTTGCCAAGAATAACCAGATCGTGCTTTGCTTTTTTGATCAGGCCCCGCTCGTGCAGGATCTCCGGGGTGACTTCGTCGCCGGAGTTGAAATTAGCTTCGATCTTGGCGAGGCTGATCTCGATCCAATGCTTCTTGAAGATGTTGGTGAACCCTCGCTTCGGGAGCCGACGCTGAAGCGGCATTTGTCCGCCTTCGAATCCGGGGCGGCTGCTGTAACCCGACCGCGATTTCTGGCCCTTGTGCCCGCGTCCCGATGTTTTGCCAAGACCCGATCCGGGGCCGCGACCGACGCGTTTTTTCTTGTGGGTCGAGCCGGGTGCCGGCTTCAAATTGTTAAGTGATAATGCCATTATCTTTTCCTCTATCCAGGAAGTTTTACCAAAAGACACAGAGGTCACACAGCAGAACATTTCGATCTCCGTATTCTCTATGCCCTCTTCGGTGAATCCTGCCTATTCGACGATTCTGAGCAAATGCGGGACCTTGGCCACGATGCCGCGCATCGAGGGCGTATCCGGACGCGTGACCTTCTGGTTCATTTTCGTGATACCGAGCGACCTTACAATCGCTTTCTGCGATTTCGCATATCCAATAGAACTGCGATAGTACTGGATAGTTATAGAACCGCCCGCGCTGTTTTCTTCTTTCTTTGCCATCTCTTTAAGTTTCGGATCTACGGAGTTTCAAGTTTAGGAGCCGGAGATGATCCAATCCGCAACTCCAAAACTCAGCAACTACACCAATTCTTCAACCTGCTTGCCGCGCAGTCTCGCAACCTCGATCGGGTCCTTCATTCGGCTCAGGCCGTTGAAGGTAGCGCGGACGACGTTGTGATTGTTGCTCGAGCCAAGGATTTTCGTGCGAACGTTGTGCACACCCAAAGCCTGAAGCACAAGACGAACGGCACCACCGGCGATAACCCCAGTACCTTCGGCGGCGGGTTTCAACAGAACGCGCCCCGCTCCGTACTCGCCGATCAGTTCGTGCGGCAGCGTGCCGTCGATCAACGGGACGCGAATCAAGCTGTTCTTAGCAGCTTCGACCGCTTTTTTGATCGCATTGGGCACTTCCTTCGCTTTGCCGGTTCCGAAACCAACGTGCCCCGCTTCGTCGCCGACGACCACCAGAGCTGCGAAAGACATGTTCTTACCGCCCTTAACCACCTTCGTGACGCGGTTGATGGAGATCAACTGGTCCTTAAGTATCAACCCACCCGGGGAAATTCTCTGTTTAGCTTTCATTGCTGTTCTCTTCCGTCGCCACCTCGCCCGAAGCTACCTCGTTCTTGTTCAAACCCGCCTCACGCGAAGCGTCGATCAAAGCCTTTACCCGGCCATGATAAACATAACCGCCGCGATCATAGACCACGCTCGAAACACCTGCAGCGATCGCTCGTTCCGCGATGGCCCGGCCAATGCGCTGTGCAGCATCGATATTTCCGCCCGTGCCACCCGCGAGATCTTTCTCAGTGGTCGATGCGGTCGCAAGCGTTTTACCGTTGTCGTCGTCGATCACCTGAGCATAGATGTGGTTGAGACTGCGGTAAACCGCAAGCCTTGGCCGGTCAGTGGTTCCACGTACTTTCTTGCGTATCCGCGTGTGCACCGCACGGCGAATATTTGCTCTGCTATTCTGTGCCATAACTTTTCAACCAATAGTGAAAAGTGAACAACGAAAAATGATCAACTCAATAATTATTCACTCTTCGCTATAAGTTATTCACTTACTTTCCGGTTTTTCCGGGCTTCAACTTGTAGAGCTTATCGGCGTAGCGTACGCCCTTGCCCTTGTATGCATCCGGCTTACGCAGGCGGTTCAATTCCGCCGCGACCTGCCCGAGCTTCTGCTTGTCGATTCCAGATAAGGTTAGCGTAAGCTGGTACTGGTTTATCGAGGTCTTAGTATTGACGCGTTCCGCCTTCGCTTCAATCCCTTCCGGGAGCAGATACTCTATCGGGTGCGAATAACCGAGGGCGAAGACGATCTTTTTCCCCTGCACGTCCGCCTTGTAACCGACGCCGACAAGGTCCAGCTTCTTTTCAAATCCTTCTGTAACGCCCACGACGGCACTATTTGCGAGAGCCCTCGCCAGGCCGTGAAACGCCTTATAACTGTCATCGCTCCGTTCCGCGACGAGAGTGCCGTCTTCCTGTTTGAACGATACACCGGTTGGAACCGGGGTGCTCAGAGTGCCTTTCGGTCCTTTTACTTCCAGTTGCGAATCGCCGATCGTCACGCTAACGCCTGACGGAATCGTGATCGGTTTCTTTCCTACTCTAGACATAATAATGTTCGCTGTTCGTCGTTGGTTGTTCGTTGCGGGTGGTTCCTAACCACGAACAAGGATCCACGAACTAATACACTTCCGCCAGGATCTCGCCGCCGACGTTCTCCTTGCGTGCTCGTTTGCCGCTCATGAGACCCTGCGAGGTCGAAACGATGTTGATTCCATATCCGCCGAGTACCCTCGGGATGTCACCGGCTCCCACATAAACGCGGCGGCCCGGTCGCGAAACGCGCGACAGGTGGGTGATCGTCGATGCGCCCTTCGCGTCGTACCGCAAAAAGATGCGGATCATGTACTTGATACCTTCGCCCTTCGTCGTGAAGTTGTTAATGTATCCCTCTTCTTTCAGAATGCGAGCGACCTCCATCTTCAACTTCGAACCGGGGATGTCAACACGCGGGTGATTCGCAGCGATCGCGTTGCGAATTCTCGTCAGCATGTCGGCTATTGGATCTGTCATTCTCTTTACTCCGTATATATTTTGCGGTGGTTCGGCCTATTCCGCCTTCCGCAGTCTAAATAAAACTTACCAGCTCGATTTCACTACGCCCGGGATCTGTCCTTCGAGTGCAAGCTTCCTCAACGCGACGCGCGAAATGCCGAACTTACGCACAAACCCACGTGGGCGCCCCGACTGCGAACATCGATTACGCACCCTGATCGGGCTTCCATCCCGGGGCATCTTCTGCAGAACCACCACGGCGGCGTCTACCTCTTCAGGTGTGGACTTCGGGTTATTGATGATCTTTTTGGCGGCCGCTCGGCGCTCTGCCCACAGAGAAACGGTACGCTTTCGGTCGTTGTTCTTTACTATCTTGCTAATCTTCGCCATACAAAACTAGTTGATTTTAGATATGAGATCCGAGTTTCGAAATTATTGCCTGAACGGCATCCCCATTGCTTTCAGTAGAGAGCGTGCCTGCTCGTCCGTAGTTGCGGTTGTAACGATCGAGATGTTCATCCCGCGAGTCTTATCGACCTTATTGAAATCGATCTCCGGAAAGATCAACTGTTCGCGAACGCCCAGCGTGTAATTCCCGCGGCCGTCAAAGGCTTTGCCTGAGATCCCGCGAAAATCGCGGACACGCGGCAACGCCACCGAGATCAAACGATCAAGAAATTCGTACATTCGATCACCGCGAAGTGTTACCATCGCGCCGATATTCATCCCTTGGCGAAGTTTGAAAGCCGCGATCGATTTCTTCGCCTTTGTGACAACCGGCTTCTGTCCAGTGATCGCGCGAAGCTCGTCAGCTGCGACGTCGAGAATTTTTGCATTCGAGCTCGCTTCACCTAAACCCATGTTCACGATCACTTTTGTTACACGGGGCACGGCCATCGGGTTCTTTATGTCAAACTCCTTCGCCAAAGCACCGGCGATCTCGTTCCTGTATTTGTCCTTTAATCTTGCCATTGTTTGATGTTTCCTCGTTTGGGTCTCAGCTTGATCTGACTCTTCAAATTTGAGATGTCAGATCGTGCATCTCGCACGCCGTTTCCAAACTTCAAACTTATTCTTCCGTTTCCTTGTCTTTTTTCGGTTCCTTTTTGCCGAAAACATCCGGATCCGTTATCACCTTGCCACTCTTCGCGACACGTACCTTTTTGCCGTCGTGCGTCTCATATTTGATGCGCGTGGGCTTCCCGGTGTCAGGGTCGATTATCGCGACGTTCGAGATGTTCACCCAGCCTTCGCGTTCCAGGATGCCTCCTTCGCGGTTGAGTTGCGGCACCGGCTTCTGATGTCGCTTCACAATCGCAGCGCCCTCGACCTTGATCTTACCGTTGCGCGCGTCAACCTCGATTACGCGGCCCCGAAAAGGCTGGCGTTTGCCGGCGCTGTCATAACGGTTGTATTCCTTCCCCGCGATAAATACGACCTGGTCGCCGCGTTTGATCTTGCTTCTTACTGTACCTGTCTTAGCTGCTGCTTTCATTTCCTTATTTGTCTAATCCCGCGTGCGAGCGAGTACGATATTTCAATCTGATCGTAACGCCCTCCTTTAAGGTTAGGCCTGTGCATCTAGATCACTTCTGGGGCGAGGCTTACGATCTTCATGAAATTCTTTTCGCGAAGTTCGCGTGCCACCGGACCGAAGACGCGGGTCCCGATCGGCGTACCGTCATCTTTGATCAACACCGCAGCGTTCTCGTCAAAGCGGATATAAGATCCGTCCTTGCGTCGAACTTCCTTGCGCGTGCGCACAATCACCGCGTTGTAAACTTTTCCCTTCTTCGCCGTCCCGTCGGGGGCGGCTTCCTTCACAGTAACTTTGATCTTGTCGCCTAAGCGTGCGATCTTGGCTGTTGAACCGCCGATTGGCATGATCATCACCACACGCTTAGCCCCTGAATTATCAGCGACCGCCAAAGATGTCTGCATCTGAATCATAACTTTCTCACTCCGCTCGAGGTCGGTTGCTAGTGATCAGTAGTCAGATCAAACTGCCTACCACCTTCAGCCAACCGCCAACTGATTAAAGTTCTGCCTTCTGAATGATCTCAACAACGCGCCAACGCTTTCTTGCCGACATCGGCCGCGTTTCCATGATCCGCACTTTGTCGCCGATCTTGGCGCCCATTTCATCGTGCGCCATAAATTTCTTTCGCTTTCGAACGTATTTGCGGTATATCGGATGCTTGACTTTGCGGTCTACGTTCACCACAACCGTTTTGGTCATTTTGTCGGACGAAACCACACCTATCCGCTCAGCTCTCTTGCTTTTTTTCGCCGTTGGCTCGCCGCCGCCTGTGATTACGTCGGCAACTGCGGTCGCCCCAGCACTCACGGTCTCGGCAACCGTTTCGGCTGCTGCGGTGACCGCTTCTACCACCGTATCTATCACCGAAGGTTCTTCAGTGTTCTCAGCCTGCGTTTCGACCGCATCAGTCTCTTCTGCTTTATTCTTAGGCATCTTCTTCAATTACCGCTTATTTAGCGGATTCTTCCTTTTCACCGAGAACGGTGTAAACCCGAGCCAGCGTCTTCTTTTCGCGGCGGACATCGTTCGCGACTTCGCCCACGCCGAGAGCCTTCCTGAACTTGAGACGAAACAGGGATTCCTTTAGAGCATCCGCCTGGTCGGCCAGTTCCTGCGCGTTCATTTCGCGAAGCTGATCAAGCTGTTCTTTTACTTTCATTTCTAAACAATGCCTCCCTCGAGGTCGGCGCGTGACACGAACTTCGTCTTGATCGGAAGCTTCTGTGCAGCAAGCATGAAAGCTTCCCGTGCGAGTTCGATATCCACGCCCTGGATTTCATAAAGCACTCGACCCGGTTTCACTACGGCAACCCAATGATCGGGAGCACCCTTACCGGAACCCATACGCGTTTCAGCCGGTTTCTTGGTGATCGGCTTGTCGGGAAACATCCGGATCCAGATCTTTCCACCACGCTTTACGTGGCGCGTCATAGCGATACGTGCCGCTTCGATCTGGCGGTCAGTGATCCAGCCGGCTTCCAATGCTTTCAGTCCAAATTCACCGAAGTCGAGGTTCTCGCCGCGCGTGGCTTTCCCGCGCATGCGTCCCTTCATGACTCGACGGTGCTTGACCTTTTTCGGCATCAACATAACTAAATTCCTCGTTCCTTGTCAGTTGTTCGTCGTTCGTTGTTTTCCGTGGCCGAGGTATTCGCAATGAATAACGCACCACGAACAACGTTCAAAATTCTATCGGCCTCCGCGGTCGTCGCGTCTCGGCCTTCGATCCCCGCGCCCGGCCCCCCGCTGAACCTTCACTTCGTTCATCGGATCGGTCGTCGTCCCGCGTGCCATCGATGCCTTCGGATCGAGGATCTCCCCGCGGTAGATCCAGCACTTCACGCCAATGATCCCGAATGTAGTCAGGGCTTCCGCAAATCCATAATCTACATCGGACCGGAGCGTGTGAAGCGGCAGTCGCCCTTCGAGCGACCATTCCGTACGGGCGATCTCAGCTCCGTTCAGACGGCCCGAAATCATAACCTTGATACCCTGTGCACCAAATCGGATGGATTCTTCCATCGTCTTCTTCATCGCACGACGGAACGCGATACGTTTTTCAAGTTGCTGGGCGATCTTCTCTGCCTGTAGCTGGGCGTTCAGTTCCGGGTGTCGAACTTCCTGAATGGACACCAGCACTTCACGTCCCGTTTTACGCGAAAGATCTTCACGAAGCTTTTCGATTTCCGCGCCCTTGCGGCCGATGATAATTCCGGGACGCGAGGTGTAGATGATGATCTTCATCCTGGTCGCGGCACGTTCGATATCTATGTGCGAGACGCCGCCGCCCGTGAATTTCTTCTTCAACTCCCGCTTAAGCTCCAGGTCTTCCGCGAGGAACTTGGCGTAGTCGGCCTTCGTGTACCAGTGCGAATGCCAGTCTTTGTTGTATCCGACCCTAAAGCCGTATGGATGTACTTTCTGTCCCATATTTCAGATCTCAAATTTCAGATCTCAGATTCGAGATCCCCTAACTGACTACTGTCTTTCCAGTTCCTCGTTGGTGTCCAACTGCTTCTCATCAGCCCGTTTTGTTTCGTTCAGGGCTGCGGGAGTTTGCGTTTCGACGTTCTTCGCGTCGGCCACCTCAGAAGAATCCTGAGCTACAACCTCGGCTGGAGTTTCGATATCTTCAACCTTCTCCGCTTTAGCTTTCTTTTCGGCCTTAGGAGCCGCAGTCTTTTTCGCCGGGGTTTTCTTCTTCGGTTCTTCCAAAGCCCTTCGTGCTTTCGCGGCGTCCGCCTTCAATTCCTTCTCGGTCTTCGGCTTTTCGTCGCTGGTGACCTGGATAGTGATGTGGCAATAGTGACGCTGTTCGCGGTAAGCGCGGCCTTGCGGAGCAGGACGCATACGGCGGCGGTTCTTCGTCGGGCCCATATCCACGAAGCAGGTTTTCACCCAAAGATCGTCGGGGTCCACGGCGATATTCTGCTGCTCGGCGAGATACGTAGCGTTCGCGATCGCCGACCTAAGAGTCTTCGCGATCGGATCGGCAGCGCGCTTTTCGGTAAATTTCAGGATCGCTAATGCACGCGAGACGTTTTCGCCGCGGATCAGATCGATCACCAGACGGGTCTTCCGCGGGCTTCCCTTAAGATGTCTTGTCTTTGCTGTCGCTTCCATCTCTATTTCCTCTTAGCCATCTTCTCGGCTTTAGTCCCCGGGTGGCCCTTAAAGGTCCTCGTCGGTGAAAATTCTCCAAGCTTGTGGCCGACCATATTCTCGGTCACGAAAACCGGAATGTGGCGTTTGCCGTTGTGTACGCCGAAGGTCAAACCGACCATATCCGGCGAGATCGTCGAACGACGCGACCAGGTCTTCACGGCCGGCGGCTTTTTGCCGGTCTCAAGAATTCTGGCCAATGCCTTTTGCAGGCTTAGATCGATGAATGGCCCTTTTTTTAATGAACGTGGCATATCTTTCTTAATTCTCAGATCTCAAATTTCAGATCTCAGACAAAAACTATTTCCTTCTCCGGTCCTTCACGATCATGTTGGTCGTGCGCTTGTTCCGACGCGTTTTGTAACCGCGAGTCGGCTGGCCCCAGGGTGTCACTGGGTGACGTCCGCCTGAGGTTTTGCCCTCACCACCACCGTGCGGGTGGTCGACCGGGTTCATCGCGACTCCGCGGACCTTCGGACGCTTGCCCTTCCAGCGATTGCGGCCTGCCTTTCCAAGCGACTCGTTCTCGTGCTCGGTGTTGCCTACCTGCCCCACTGTTGCCATGCAAACGACCGGGACCCGTCGCACTTCACCAGAAGGCATTCGAAGTTGTGCGTAATCGCCTTCCTTAGCAACGATTTGAGCAAAGCCACCGGCCGAACGGACCATCTGTCCTCCCTTTCCGGGACGCATCTCGATGTTGTGAACCTCGGTTCCGAGCGGAATGTTCTTGATCGGAAGTGCATTACCCGGCAGGATGTCTGCATCTGCACCGCTTAATACCTGCGTTCCGACCTTCAAACCGACAGGAGCAATGATGTATCGCTTTTCGCCGTCAAGGTAATTGATCAGAGCAATATGTGACGAGCGGTTCGGGTCGTACTCGATTTGAGCGACATTGCCGGGGATACCCGCCTTGTCGCGCTTGAAATCGATGATCCGGTAATGCCGCTTATGGCCTCCGCCGCGTCGGCGGACGGTGATGCGTCCGTCATTGTTGCGGCCCGAAATTCTTTTCTTCGGCTCGAGCAACGATTTCTCGGGTGTTGCCCCCGGCGTCAGATCATCGCGCGTCAGATATGTCTGATAGCGGCGTGCCGGTGAAGTCGGTTTTAATCTCTTGATTCCCATATATCCTGCTATGAGATCTCAAATTTGAGATCTCAAATTCTTAGATTGCTTCCGCGTAATCAACCATCGGCTCGCCCTTTCGCAGCGTGATGTAAGCCTTTTTCCAATTCGGACGGCGTCCTTCCTGGCGCCCACGCTTCTTGATCTTCCCTTCGTACTGCACCGTGCGAACGGACGATACCTTTACGTTAAAGATTTCTTCGACTGCTCCCTTGATGTCGATCTTGGTAGCTTTTGTGTTGACCCGGAACGTCAGCACCTGTCCCGCTTTTCGCTCGGCGTTCTCTTCGGTTGAGTCCTCTTTCAAGATCACACTTTTTTCTGTGACGACCGGCGATTTCAAAATGTCCCAAACACCTAACTTACTCATTTTCCGTCACCTCCGCGTTCTCTTCAGCGGCCTCGGCCTTCTTTTTTCTCGGAGCCTTTACCGGCTTCTCTTCGCCCAAGTCCGCGACTGCTTCTACTTTCGGCTTTGCGATCCTCTTGGCCTTTGGTTTTTCTTCGGCTGCCGCTTCGACTGGCTCAGAGCCCGGATCGAGGATCCTATTGAGCTCTTCAATCGCTGCTTTCGAGATATAAAGCTTCTCGTGATAAAGCAGGTCGTAGATATTCAGCCCAAAGCTGTTGGTCACCTTCGTCTTTTTGATATTACGGGCCGAGAGCACCAGGTTTGCGTTATCGAGCGAATCCACGACCAATGTTTTAGCGGGAGCACCCAATTCTGTCATCGTCGAAACAAAGTCTTTCGTCTTGACCGCCGACAAAACGAATTCGTCGATAACGATTAAGTTACCTTCACGAAGCCTTTCCGAAAGGGCCGATCGCAAGGCACCGCGCCGCATCTTCTTCGGCATTTCGTAAGACCAGTCGCGGGGTTGAGGCCCATGGACGTTACCGCCGCCCTTCCACAGCGGCGACCGAAGCGATGCGATACGCGCACGACCCGTCCCCTTCTGCTTCCAAAGCTTTCGTCCCGAACCCGAAACGTTCCCGCGGGTCTTCGTCGCCGATGTTCCGGCCCTTGCGTTGGCCCGAAAGTTCATCAGTGCCGAATGGATCAGCGATTCGTTAAGTTCCGCGCCGAACACAACATCCGACAGCGTTACCTCACCGACTTCCTTATTCTTCAAATTGCGAACCTTTACGGTAGGCATAATCTTTCCTCTAGTGAAAAGTGAATAGTGTAAAGTGAAGAGTTTTTGTCACTCGTCACTCGTCACTAGTCACGTTTAGCTTTTCTTAACTATTACTACGCTTCCGTTTGCACCCGGGACCGCGCCGCGGATCATCAACAGATTGTTCTCGGCATCCACCCGGGCGACGGTCAAACCTTTCACGGTGACCCGCTCGTCGCCCATGTGCCCGGACGACCGCGTACCTTTGATAACGCGTGACGGATAAGCCGATTGGCCGATCGAACCAGGGCGGCGGACATTCATCGAACCGTGCGACTCGGGGCCGCGAGCAAAATTATGACGCTTTACGGTGCCGGCGAAACCCTTACCTTTCGATTTACCGACTACCTCGATCTTGTCCCCATCCGCAAAGACATCGACTTTGATCTGATCGCCCACTGTCGCATCCGGCTCGCCGGTAAGACGGATCTCTTTCAAAATGCGGGTCGGCGGAATGCCGGCGCCCGTCTTTTCAAAGTGGCCCTGCAGCGGCTTCGAGACGTTTTTGAGCCGAATAGGCTTGTCTTCCACAAGTCCGAGCTGGACGGCGTTGTAACCGTCAGAGCCGTTGACACTCTTGGTCTGGACGACAACGCATGGTCCCGCCTTGATGACGGTGACCGGTGTTACCGTACCGTCTTCCGCAAAGATCTGCGTCATTCCGACTTTTCTACCAATGATTCCGCTTATCATATTAAGTTCCAGAGCTGCACATTATAAGGTCTTCAGAGTTTCGCGGGTTCGATATACTCCCCCACCTCTGTAACGCTGCAACTCGGTCAACTAGCTCTTTCCAAAAGCCTTGATCTCTACATCCACACCGGCCGGTAGGTCCAACCTCATCAACGCATCGACCGTTTCGGCCGTTGGGTCAAGAATGTCCATCAGCCGCTTGTGCGTCCTGATCTCGAACTGCTCACGCGACTTCTTATCGACGTGCGGCGAACGAAGCACCGTCCATTTGTTCTTGACGGTCGGTAGCGGTATAGGCCCGGCGATCCTGGCCCCCGTACGCTTTGCCGTATCAACGATTTCCTGCGTGGATTGGTCCAAAACGCGGTGATCGTACGCCTTCAGCTTGATGCGAATCTTTTCGTTCAACATATAACTACTCCACAACCTCGGAGACGGTCCCCGCCCCGACGGTGCGCCCGCCCTCGCGGATCGCGAACCGTAAGCCCTTCTCCATCGCGATCGGGGCGATCAGGGTGATCTCCAT
>Ga0307413_10000448_pt1 | contig 13419 bp, 5 predicted proteins | sample DK1Ometagenome_3_FD_203714 | JGI IMG/M metagenome (GOLD analysis project Ga0307413, IMG submission 203714) | Maize rhizosphere microbial communities from greenhouse at UC Davis, California, United States - DK15-O-2 | ecosystem: Host-associated > Plants > Roots > Rhizosphere > Soil | place: USA... | reverse complement strand
CTCCACGCTTTATGCCGAAGCCCAGCGGCGTTATTTCGAGTCGGTCGCACCTTATGCGCGGCGATTGATCGACCAGGTCGGCGTGCCGGACGTGGGCAGCATCGAAGGCCTGCCGCCGGCGGTCGCCCTGCAGCAGCAGCGCGGCACGCCGAGTGCGCGCTCCTCGGTGGGCAGCGTCACCACGTTGTCGAGCCTGATCCGCATGCTCTATTCCCGCGCCGGCAGCTACCCGGCCGACCAGCCGATGCTCTATGCCGAAGATTTCTCGCCCAACACCCCCCAGGGCGCCTGCCCGCAATGCCATGGTTTGGGGCGGGTCTATGAAGTGACGGAGGCCACCATGGTCCCCGACCCTTCGCTGACCATCCGCGAACGCGCCGTCGCCGCCTGGCCCATGGCGTGGCAGGGGCAGAACCTGCGGGATATCCTGGTCACCCTCGGCTATGACGTCGACATTCCCTGGCGCGACCTGCCGAAGAAACAACGCGACTGGATTCTCTTCACCGAAGAAACCCCCACCGTCCCGGTGTACGCCGGGCTCACCCCGGCCCAGACCCGCGCAGCCCTCAAGCGCAAACTCGAACCCAGCTACCAGGGCACGTTCAGCGGCGCCCGACGCTACCTGTTGCACACCTTCATGCATTCGCAAAGCGCGCAGATGCGCAAGCGCGTGGCCCAATACATGCGCGCCAGCCCCTGCCCGGCGTGCGAAGGCAAGCGCCTCAAGCGCGAGGCGCTGACCGTCACCTTCGCCGGGCTGGACATCGCCGAGTTGTCCAATCTATCGCTGTTGGCGTTGGCCGAAGTGCTCACGGCCGTCGCGGCGCCCGACTATCTGGAGCAGCCCGAAGAGCCGGGCAATGTGCTCACTCACCGCCAGACCCGCGAAGCCCGCGAACAGCGCGCGGCCAGGGGCGACAACCCGCACGCGGGCGGGCCGGACGCGCGCCACACGCCCAACCTGTCCCTGGAAAAACGCCTGGCCGCCCAGCGCATTGCCGCCGAGCTGCTGGAGCGCATCGTCACGCTGATCGACCTGGGCCTCGGCTACCTGGCCCTGGAACGCAGCACGCCGACGCTGTCCTCCGGCGAGCTGCAGCGCCTGCGCCTGGCGACCCAGCTCAACTCCCAATTGTTCGGGGTGATCTATGTGCTGGACGAACCCTCCGCCGGCCTGCACCCGGCCGACAGTGAAGCGCTTTTCGGTGCCTTGCAGCGATTGAAAGCGGCAGGCAATTCGGTGTTCGTGGTCGAGCACGACTTGGACACCATGCGCCGCGCCGACTGGCTGATCGACGTCGGCCCCGACGCGGGCGAGCAAGGCGGCAGGGTTCTTTACAGCGGTCCACCAGAAGGCCTTGGGCAGGTGTCGGAGTCACGCACCCGCGCCTACCTGTTCGCCGAAGAACACGCCACCGCGCGCTCCCCACGCAAGCCCGAGGATTGGCTGCGCCTGGATGGCATTACCCGCAACAACCTCGACAACCTCAGCGCGGCGTTTCCCCTGGGCTGCTTCACGGCGGTCACCGGTATTTCCGGCTCCGGCAAGTCCAGCCTGGTCAGCCAGGCGTTGCTGGATCTGGTCGGCGCCCACCTGGGCCAGCCAAGCAACAACGCCGAGGCCGAGGAACAAAGCCTGGAAGACGAACCGGTGCAAACCAGCGGTGGCCGCGTCACCGCCGGGCTCGATGGGATCAAGCGACTGGTCCAGGTCGATCAGAAACCCATCGGCCGCACGCCGCGCTCCAACCTCGCCACCTACACCGGATTGTTCGATCACGTGCGCAAGCTCTTCGCCGCCACGGAACAGGCGCAGGCACTGGGATTCGATGCCGGCCGTTTCTCCTTCAACGTCGCCAAGGGCCGTTGCGAAACGTGCGAGGGCGAAGGCTTCGTCAGCGTGGAATTGTTGTTCATGCCCAGCGTGTACGCCCCTTGTCCGACCTGCCACGGAGCCCGCTACAACCCCCAGACCCTGCAAGTGACCTGGCAAGGCCTGGATATCGCCCAAGTGCTGCAACTGACGGTCAACCAGGCCCTGGAAGTCTTCGCCGAGCAAGCGCCAGCCAGGCGTTCGCTACAAGTGCTGAAGGACATCGGCCTGGGCTATCTGCGCCTGGGCCAACCGGCCACCGAACTGTCCGGCGGCGAGGCCCAGCGAATCAAGTTGGCAACGGAACTGCAACGCAAGGCCCGGGGCGCGACGCTGTACGTGCTGGACGAGCCCACCAATGGCCTGCACCCCCAGGACGTGGATCGCCTGCTGGTGCAGCTCAATCGCCTGGTGGACGAAGGCCATACCGTGGTCGTGGTGGAACATGACATGCGGGTGGTGGCGCAGAGCGACTGGGTCATCGACATCGGGCCAGGGGCTGGGACACAGGGTGGGCAGGTCGTGGTGAGTGGCGTGCCGCAGGTGGTGGCGGCTTGCGAGGAGAGCCGTACGGCGCCGTTCCTGAGAAGCGCCCTGCGCTGAGCCCTGTGGCGAGAGCCGTCCCACCCACTAGCAGCCGGTGCATCAGACCGTACGCGAGTACTGCACCGTCTGCTCCCCCGCCAGATACGCGTCGAAGGCCATGGCTACGTTGCGCATCATCAGCTGTCCTTGGGGCAGCAGCACCAGCGAATCGTTGCGGATGTCCAGTAACCCATCACCCACGAGTTCCTGGAGCCGGTCGAGCGCCTCGTCAAAATAATCGGCAAAACGAATGCCGTGAGCAGCCTCGACCCGGCCGAAATCAATCCGTCCATGGCACATCAGTTCGCTGATCACCTCGCGCCGCAAGCGATCATCATCGCTCAGCCGGTAACCACGCTGGACCGCCAACAAGCCCTGGTCCAGGCGCGCGTAATACTGCGAAAGTTCCTTGACGTTCTGGCTGTAGCTGTCACCGACCTTGCCGATCGAGGACACGCCCAGGCCGATCAGGTCACAGTCGGCGTGGGTGGAGTAACCCTGGAAATTACGTTGCAACGAACCCTCGGCACGGGCGCGTACCAGCTCGTCGTCCGGCAGCGCGAAGTGGTCCATGCCCACGTAGACGTAACCGGCCGCGGTCAGGCGATTGATGGTCAGCTCCAGCAGTTCCAGCTTGCGCTCGGGCGGCGGCATGTCTTCGGGACGGATCATCCGCTGCGCCCTCACCCGCTGCGGCAAATGCGCATAGCTGTAGGCCGCGATCCGGTCCGGGCGCAGGGCGATGATCTTGCCCAGGGTGACGTCGAAACTGGCGATGGTTTGCAGTGGCAGGCCATAGATCAGGTCGACGCTCACCGACTTGAACCGCGCCCGTCGTGCGGCCGCCACCAGCTCGGCGACCTGCGCTTCGCTTTGTATGCGGTTGACGGCCGCCTGCACCTGCGCGTCGAAATCCTGGATGCCGAAGCTCAGGCGATTGAACCCCAGCTGACGCAGGCCCTGGACTTGCTCGGCATCGATCGTGCGCGGATCAACCTCAATGGAGAACTCATGGGCGTCGCTGTCGTCCATGTTGAACGACTGGTGCAGGCAATCCATCAGGTCGGCCAGTTGCCCGTGGGTCAGATAGGTGGGCGTGCCACCGCCCAGGTGCAGTTGGGTCAGCTTGCGCGAGCGGTCGAACAACGCCGCTTGCAAGGCAATTTCGCGCTTGAGGTAACTCAGGTATTCGGCGGCGCGGTGGGTCTTGCGGGTGATGATCTTGTTGCAGGCGCAGTAATAACAAAGGCTCTGGCAGAACGGGATATGGATGTACACCGACAACGGCTTGGGCACCGGAACCTGGTTGCTGCGCTGGGCAGCCTGGTGGTATTCATCCATGGCGAACGCCGAGTGAAACTGCGGCGCGGTGGGATAGGAGGTGTAGCGCGGCCCCGGACGATCGTATTTTTCGACCAGGGCGCGGTTGAAAGCACAGGGAGCATTCATCAAGGGTTCAACTTTTCAAAGGAGTTTGGGCCTGCGTTAACCGGCACGGAATCGAACAGGTTGCAGATCGCATCCACGCTCAGGCGCCCGGCGGGCAGGATGCCGATGAAACGGCTCGACAGCTCGATCAATCCCTGAGCATGCAATTGCTCCAGCAACGGCCAGATGTCCGCGAAATACTCGCGGAACACCAGGCCGAAACGTGCTTCGATGGCGGGTATTTCCAGCTCCAGGTCACAGGACAACTGTTCGGTGACGGTGACCCTGATCTGATCCTGCGCTTCGCAGCGCCAGCCACGGCACACCGGCAGTTGCCCAGCATCGAGTAGCCGGCAGTACTGCAACAGATCAGCGGTGTTCTGCACGTATAAATCTTCGATCTGGGTGATCGCCGCCAGGCCGAACCCCACGTGATCGCAGCAACCGTGACGGGTGAACCCATGGCAGTTGCGGTGCAGCCGCCCATGTTCCTGAGCGACTGCCAGGTCATCGTCGGCCCGGACAAACTGTCCCATGCCAATGTAGTGATAGCCCGCACCGAGCAGTTGATCGCAGCAACTGCGGCGCATGGTGTCCTTGTCCGCCTCGCTGCAAAAAGCACCGTACCCGCCGGCACTTTTGGAACGGTAGCGATAAGGTGCGTGGGCATAGTCGAACACCTGCAGGCGATCGGGCTCCAGCTCGATCAGCGTGGCCAGTTTGCGGGCGAAACTCTGGGGCGTCTGCCAGGCGTGGCCGTAGCCGAGGTCGATGTTGATCGAGCGGAAACCGAAGGTCCGCGCCGCATCGATCAACGAATGGATCGGTGCGGGGTTCTGGTAGCAATCCACCGACAGCTCGTTGTCGAGGCCAATGTCGGGCACGCCGATGCTGACATGGGTGAAGCCCTGGTCGCGAATCTGCCCCATGGTCGACCAATCGGTATGGTGCAGGTCGACCTCGATGCTGTGGTCGCCGCTTTCGCAGAAGTCGAAACGTTTGCGCAGGTCGTCCATCAGCCGTTGCAGATGAATGATCACCGGCGTTCCGCCGGTCAGGCAGAACTGCTCGACGCGTCGCCCGGCGCCCAGGTGGCAGGCGACCAGCCCCACTTCATAGGCCAGGCGTTGCAGATACCCTTCGATCTCGCCGCATTGGCATACGCTGGCCAGCGGTGAACAGGATGCCAGTCTCAAGCACGACGGCAAGTGCACCTTCAGGGACAGCGGGCGACGTTTCTGTCGGCTGCCGCGCAAGCCCCTGAGCAGGTCGAGCGAACCGATGCCGCCGTGGAATCTCTCCGTGCCGACCGGGCAATCGACATCCGCCGCCACTGGCGTACGGTCCGCGGCACGCTCACCGAGGGTATGAAACAGGTCGAACATGACAATCTCCGAGTGGCTGCGCGGCGACAGTGTCGGGCTTATCCCGTGCGGGCACCTTGACCTGTATCAAGCGCCCGGCAACGGCTACCAGGTGAGGTAGAACATGCCCTTGGCCAGCAGCACAATCGCGACCATGTGGGCAAACACGCTGGTATGGATGATCCGGACGTAACGACCATTCATGCGCCCGCTGCGGAACAGCCACATCGCCCAGAGAAAATGCCCCAATACGCTGGCGGCGAGCAGGATCTTGAGCCCCAGCAACATGCCGAACGATGACTGCGACGGCGCCGCCAGCACCGGAAGATAACGCAGCCAGACCATGGCGATGCCCGCACCGAACAACACCAGCAGCACCCACGGCATCAATTGCCGGGCGCGCCGGCTGATGCCCTGCTCCAGCAGCACCATCACTTTGTTGGGCAATTGCTTGCGGATGCTCTCCAGAAACAACACCTCGAAAAACACCGTGCCGATGAAAACCAGCGCGGCGAACAGGTGCAAGGTCAGAAACAGCGGATAGGTCATGGCAGCCCTTTTTCGGCGGGGCGAATGGTTTATTCGAGGGTATCGCGCGGGCCTGGCGGTGGGGTTGATGCCAATCAAGGAAAGACCACGCCACGGGAGACCACCGTTGCCACAGGGATCAACGTTTTGCGTGAAAAGCGTCAAGGAAATGTTACACACTTGAAACTCCGCGCAACCGTTTATCAGTTTTTTGACACTTCACCGATACGCGGTCACAACTTTTTCGCTCCGTTGGGTCATAACACCGTGGTCGCCGATGGAATATTGGCATCCAACGAGGTTCTTAGCCTGATACGGAGATAAGTCCATGATTTTCAACGTACAAGATTTTGGCGCCAAAGGAGATGGCGTCACTGACGACACGGCGGCCATTCAGAGTGCAATCGATGCGGCAGCGGCCGCAGGCGGCGGGCAGGTGTACATGCCGACCGGCACCTATATCGTTTCGGGGGGCGAGGAACCGTCCGATGGCTGCCTGATGCTCAAGAGCAACGTCTACCTGTACGGCGACGGCATGGGTGACACCACGGTCAAATTGGCCGATGGCTCGGACACGAAGATCACCGGCATCATCCGTTCGGCCTATGGCGAGGAGACCCACGATTTCGGGGTCAGCAACCTCACCATCGACGGCAACCGCGACGCCACCACCGGCAAGGTGGACGGCTGGTTCAACGGTTATATTCCCGGCGAAGAAGGCTACGACTCCAACGTCACCCTCGACAGCGTCGAGATCAAGGATTGTTCCGGGTACGGCTTCGACCCCCACGAGCAAACCGTCAACATGGTCATCAAGAACAGCGTGTCCCATGGCAATGGCCTGGATGGCTTTGTCGCCGATTTCTTGAGCGACAGCATCTTTGAAAACAACATCGCCTACGACAACGACCGCCACGGTTTCAACGTCGTCACCAGCACGCACGATTTCACCCTCGCCAACAACGTCGCCTATAACAACGGCGGCAACGGCATCGTGGTGCAGCGCGGCAGCGAAGACATCCCCTCCCCCAGCAACATCACCATCACCGGCGGCGAGGTATACGGAAACGGCGCTGAAGGTGTGCTGATCAAGCTGTCCAGCGAAGTGACCGTGACCGGCGTCGATATCCATGACAACGCCAGCGCCGGCATTCGCATCTACGGCAGCAACCACGTCGACGTGCTCGACAACACGCTCAACAACAACTCGTTGGGCAGCGCCGTGCCGGAAATCATCATCCAGTCCTACGACGATACCCTCGGGGTGTCCGGCAAATACTTCAACGGCAGCGACAACCTGATCCAGGGCAACGTCATCAGTGGCAGCGACCTGTCCACCTACGGCGTCGCCGAGCGCAACGAGGACGGCACCGATCGCAACGCCATCATCGCCAACACCATCAGCCACACCAGCAAGGGCGCCACGCTGGTCTATGGCGACGGCAGCTACGTCAGCGCCACGGTGCCGATGACCACTGTGCAAGGCACTGCGGGCAACGACATTCTCACGGGCACCAGCGCCAGCGAGATTTTCTATGGCGCGGCCGGCAACGACACTATCAACGCAGGGGCCGGAAGCGACATCCTGGTGGGTGGCGCGGGCATCGACAAACTCACCGGCGGCACCGGTGCCGATACGTTCCGTTTCACCAGCCAGTCCGACAGCTATCGCAATGCAACGGCGAGCTTCGACGACACCATCACCGATTTTGATGTGACCCAGGACAAGATCGACCTCGCGGGCCTCGGTTTCACCGGGCTGGGCAACGGCCGTGGCGGCACCTTGCAGGTCAGCTACAACGCCAGCAGCGACCGCACCTACATCAAGGACTACGACGCCGACGCCAGCGGCAATCGCTTCGAGCTGATTCTCTCGGGCAACCTGACGAGTACCTTGACGGCCAACAACTTCATCTTCAACCGAGTGATCACCGGCACCACCGGCAGCGATTCGTTGCTGGGCAGCGACGCCGCCGACACCCTGCTCGGCCTCGCGGGCAACGACAGCCTCAGTGGTGGCGCGGGTGACGACAAGCTCGACGGCGGCGCCGGCATGGACACCCTCACGGGCGGGACCGGGGCGGACACCTTCGTGTTTTCCAACCGGCTGGACAGCTACCGCAACTACAATACCGGCGGCGCGAACCTGGGCGACGTGATCACCGACTTCAACGTCGCCGCCGACAAGATCGACCTTTCCGCCATGGGCTTCACCGGGCTGGGCGACGGCAAGAACAATACGGTTTACCTGGTGCTCAACAGCGCGGGCACCAAGACGTACGTCAAATCCCTCGAAGCCGACGCCAATGGCAACCGCTTCGAAGTGGCCTTGGAGGGTAATTACCTCAACACCCTGACCAGCGCCAACTTCGTCTTCGCCACCTCGTCGCCGACCAACCAGGCACCGGTCGTCGCCACGCCGTTGCTGGACCAGAACGCCACCGAAAAAACGCCCTTCAACTACGTGGTCCCGGCCACCAGTTTCACCGACCCCGATAACGACAGCCTCAGCTACACCGCCAAGTTGGCCGACGGTAGCGCCCTGCCCAGCTGGCTGACGTTCGACGCCGCCACGCGCACCTTCAGCGGTACTCCGCCGGACACGGCTTCGGGCACCTATTCGATCCAGGTCACCGCAACCGACGGCAGCAATGCCACCGTCAGCGACAGCTTTACCCTGGCCGTGCAAGACGTGCCCTCGTCCGTCGTGATCAACGGCACGCCGAACAACGACACGCTGACCGGCACGGTCGCCAACGAGCAGATTTTCGGCGGCGCGGGCAACGACACGATCAACGGCGCCGCCGGCAACGACATCCTGGTGGGCGGCACCGGCGTGGACAAACTCACCGGCGGCACGGGCGCCGATGTGTTTCGCTACACCTCCAAACTCGACAGCTACCGCACCAGTTCCACCAGCGCCAGTGACCAGATCCTCGATTTCGACGTGGCCGCCGACAAGATCGACGTCGCGGCCCTGGGCTATACCGGCCTGGGCAACGGGCTCAACGGCACGCTGCAGGTCACTTACAGTTCCTCGACCAACCGCACCTACCTCAAGGACCTCACGGTCGATGCCAACGGCAACCGCTTCGAGATTTCTATGGCGGGCAACCTCGTCAGCAGCCTGACGGCCAATCACTTTGTCTTCGCCGACCAGAACACCCCGACCAACGTGGCGCCAGTGGTGGTCATCCCGCTCCTGGACCAGAACGCCAGCGAAAGCACGCCGTTCCAATACACCGTCGCCAGCAACAGCTTCAGCGACGCCAACCAGGATGTGTTGACCTACACCGCGACCCTCGCCAACGGCAGCCCCCTGCCCTCATGGCTGGCGTTCAACGCCACCAACCTGACCTTCAGCGGCACACCCTCCAGCACCGCCGCCGGCAACTACGATGTACTGATCAAGGCCACCGATCCCTCGGGTGCCTCGGTCAGCGACAGCTTCGCCCTGGTGGTCGCCGATGCGCCGGCCAACACCATCACCGGTACGGCCAACGCAGAAAGCCTCAACGGCACGGCAGGCGCCGATCTGATCCTCGGGCTCGGCGGCAACGACACCATCAAGGCCGGCACCGGCGCGGACATCGTCGACGGCGGCGCCGGGCGCGATTCGCTGTATGGCGGCGACGGCGCCGACACGTTCCGCTACAACAACCTGTCCGACAGCTACCGGGACTACGACACCGGCGGCGTCACGGCCACGGACACGATCTATGACTTCACCGTGGGCGTGGACAAGATCGACGTGTCCGGCCTGGGCTTCCTTGGTCTCGGCGACGGCAGCAACGGCACGCTCTACATGACCTTGAACGCGGCGGGCGACAAGACCTATGTCAAGTCCAGCCAGGCCGACGCCGATGGCAACCGTTTCGAGATCGCCCTGAACGGCAACTACCTCAACACCCTGACCGCCAGCGACTTCGTCTTCGACGAACGCGCCCAGCAAGACATCCTTTACTTGCCGACCCTCGGCCAGTCCAACGCGCGCCTGCTGCGCATGAGCGAGGACGACGATCAATCCGGCACCTCGATGCTGGTCAACGACCTGAGCAAGTACACCACCTACGACGTGCGCAGCCAGTTCAACGATGCCGACGGCAACGGCATCGACATTGCCGTGGGCGGCAGCACGGTCAACGGCTTGTCGACGCTGGGGGCCGAGGAACTGAAATTGTGCTGGTGGCTGACCGACACCAACCAACCGGGGCCGGCGCTGTTGCGGGCCGTGACGTTGTTGCGCGACCAGCTCACCGAACTGAAGTCCATCGACAACGTGACCATGGGCATCATCTGGGGCCAGGGCGAGGAAGCCGCCCAGGAAATCGCCCGCTCAACCGACAAGGCAGCCGCCGCGGCGGCCTACAAGGCGGCGACACTGAAGGTCTTCGATTACCTGCACGCCCAGTTCGGCAATTTCACCGTGTACATGATGGAGACCGGCCACTACGAGCAGGACGCCGCACGCGCCCGTGGCTACTCGGAGGAAAAAATCGCCGCCATCGTCGAGGGCGTGGGCTATGTCCGCGCCACCCAGGAAGCTATCGCCGCCGAGCGCGCCGACGTGAAACTGGCGGTGGACTATGACGACCTGCCCTTGCGCTATGAAGTGGACCCGCTGGTCTACCCCGACGACGTCTGGCACCTGCACGAGGAATCAGCGGAAATCGTCGGCCAGCGCCTGGCGGACTACATCGCCGATGACCTCGGTTTCCAGGGCAACCCCAACGACAACAACAGCGTGCAGGACATTTTCGACGGCGCGCAGAATGAAGGCGGGATGATTTCCGGCACCGACCAGGCCGATACCCTGGTGGGCAGCTCCGGCAACGATACGCTGGACGGTGACCTGGGCGCCGACACGTTGACCGGTGGCGATGGCAATGACATCTACATCGTCGACAACGCGTTCGACAGCGTGGTGGAAACCAACACCTCCACCTCACAGATCGATACGGTGCAGGCCTCGGTCAGCTGGACCCTCGGCGCCAACCTGGAAAACCTCGTATTGACCGGCGTCTCGGACATCGACGGCACCGGTAACGAGCGACGCAACTTCATCACCGGCAACGTCGCCAACAACGTGATCAACGGAGCCGCAGGCGCCGACAGCATGAGCGGCGGCGACGGCGACGACACCTACTATGTCGACAACGCCAGCGATACCGTGATCGAAAACAGCAGCAACCCGGTGTCGGGCGGGATCGACAGTGTCCACAGCAGCCTGGCGACCTACACCTTGGGCAACAACGTCGAGAACCTCTACCTCGACAGCCCCGGCGCCGCCAACGGGATCGGTAACGCGCTGGCCAACATTCTGTTCGCCGGTGCCGGCGACAACATCCTCGACGGACGCGATGGCAACGACACCGTCTCCTATGAGCGAGCCCTGGCCGGGGTGACCGTGAACCTCTCGACGTCCGCGCAACAGAACACCGTGGGTTCCGGGCTGGACACCTTGAAGTTCATCGAGAACCTGACCGGCAGCGCCTACGCCGATACGTTATCGGGCAACAGCGCCGGGAACATCCTCAACGGCGGCGCGGGCAACGACACCCTGGTGGGCGGCTCCGGCGATGACCGGCTGATCGGCGGCGCCGGCACCGATAACCTCACCGGCGGCACCGGCGCGGACACCTACGCGTTTGGCGCACTGTCGGACATGGACGTCGGCGCGGCGCGGGACGTGATCAACGGCTTCAAGAGCACCGAGCTGGACAAGCTGGACTTCACCGGCCTGGACGCCAACCCGCTGACCGCCACCCTCGATGCGTTCACCTTTATCGGCAGCAACGCCTTCGACGCCAACGCCACCGGCCAGCTGCGCTTTGTCGACGGCATCCTCTACGGCAGCGTCGACGCGGACGCCACCGCCGAGTTCGAAGTGCAACTGGTGGGCGTCAAGGAGCTGCATGCCAGTGACTTCACTGCCTGATTGAGCTTTTTGGGGCTGCTATGCAGCCCCTTGTGTTCCACCTGCCTTTGTGGCGAGGGAGGTTGCTCCCTCGCCACAACAACATTGCACACTTCAGATCAGAACAGGCTTTGCACCTGCTCCAGCACTGCACGGTTCATCTGGCCGGTGTGGGTGTGCAGGCTTACATAGCTTTGCAGCATGTCGAGCTTGGTATCGAGCAGGTCCCGGCGCGCCTGGAACAAGCGTTGCTGGGCGTCGAGGATATCGACGGTCGAACGCACGCCGCCCTGGAACCCCTTCTCGGTGGAGGTCAGCGCCCGCTGGTTGGACTCCACCGCCCGTAGCATCGCCTTGCTCTTGGCGAACCCCGCGACCACGCCCAGGTAATCGGTCTCGATTGATTCCGCCAGTTCCTGGCGCTGCACGTCATAGTCCGACTGGGCGCCAGCCAACTGTGCCTCGGCCTTGGCTACCGAGGCGCGGACCGCGCCGCCGCGGTACAACGGAATGTCCAGTTGAACGCCAACGTAATAGGTGTCCTGGCGCGGATCGAGCTCCTGGTACTGGCGGGTTTCCCGACGGGTCAACTGGGTGGTCAACGACAACGTCGGATAATGCCCGGCGCGCTGGCTGTCGGCCTGGGCCTCGGCAACTTTCACCGCCGCCAGCCGTGCCGCCAATTCGGGGCTGGCCTCGCGAGCGATTGCCGTCCAGTAAGGCAAATCCTGCTCAGGCGGGATGGGGCTGCCGGTGGGCAACTCTTCGCGCATCGGCTGGATGTCGTCGATGGGCACGCTCGTACGCCCCGACAACGCCCGCAACGCAGCCACGCGGCGCGCCTGGGCTTCGGTTTCCTGGGCCTCCACCAGATCGAGCCGGGCCTGGGCCTCGTCGATATCGGTAATCGCGCCCTGGCCGCCCTCATAGAGCTTTTTGCTCTGCACGACCAAGCCACGGATGGCGGTTTTTTGCTGGGCAATCAACTTGAGTTCATTCTCGGCGCGCGCGACATCGAAGTAGCCCTTGGCGACGCGATCGAACAAGGCTTGGCCGGCCACATCGAACTGCTGGCTGCCAAGCACGCCCCGCGCCTTGCCTTCCTGGTACGCCGCCCAGCGCCCCTTATCGTAAAGGGGTTGTTGTGCCGCCAGGGTCACGCTGTTCGCCTGGTAATCGTTGCTGTTCACATAACTGCTGTCATCGCCGCCGTCCGTACGCCCGCCATAGCCATAACGCGATGACAGCGACACTTGCGGATAAAGCCCGCCACGCCCGATCGCCTCCTCCTGTCGTGACGCGTCGTAGGCGTGGGTCGCGGTCTGCAAGGTTGGGTCATTGAGCCGCGAGGCGTCGTAGGCGGCGGTCAGGCTCAACCCGCCCTCCGCCGCCCAGGCGGGGCCGATCACCGCCCAACTGGTGCACAGGCTCAACAGCACACGGACGCCATAACGGCAACGGTCGGTCATGCTCATTCCTCTTTGAAGGCAGCCAGCAAGCGTTCGCGCAGGGGTTTCATCAGGTAATTCATCAGGGTGCGCTCACCCGTCACCACGGTGACGTCGGCGAGCATGCCGGGGCGCACCAGCAGCCCGGCGCTTTGCAACGAGACAACCGTCTCGGCGGGAATCTCGACCTTGGCGGAGAAGTACGGCTGGTGGGTCTGCTCGTCGATCAACTGATCCGCCGACACGGTGGTGACCGTGCCGGTCACGGTCGGCGTA
>Ga0307413_10000447_pt1 | contig 13427 bp, 9 predicted proteins | sample DK1Ometagenome_3_FD_203714 | JGI IMG/M metagenome (GOLD analysis project Ga0307413, IMG submission 203714) | Maize rhizosphere microbial communities from greenhouse at UC Davis, California, United States - DK15-O-2 | ecosystem: Host-associated > Plants > Roots > Rhizosphere > Soil | place: USA... | reverse complement strand
GCTCTCGGCTCTCGGCTCTCGGCTCTCGGCTCTCGGCTCTCGGCTCTCGGCTCTCGGCTCTCGGCTCTCGGCTCTCGGCTCTCGGCTCTCGGCTCTCGGCTCTCGGCTACGGCGGGCAAAGGGAACGGCTCGGCACCAGGAGTACATCCCTCGTGCCGAGCCGTTCCTCACACCGCCCCGGCCGAGAGCCGAGAGCTCACAGCCGAGAGCCGCACCTCCGAGAGCTCACAGCCGAGAGCCGCCGTTCAGCTACGCCGTGCAGCTCCCCACGCCGCCGCGGGCGTCGAGCTCCGTCTGCGGGAGGCGGAGGACGGAGACCGGCTCGTTGCCGCGCTCCTGCCCGAGCTCGGAGAGGATCCCGAACATCCGGTAGTCCACGTGGCGCGACGGGCTGGTGAAGAGGAGCTGGTAGCGCTTCTGCTTCAGGATCTCGCGCAGCACGTCCGCCTGCCCCTGCGGGGTGCCGACGTTGATGACGCGCGGGGCGAGCCCGCCGCCCTGCGCGCTGGTGCGGACGACGTTCGACTGCGCGAGCGCCTCGGCGTAGCGCCCCAGCCCCCAGTAGATCTCCGCCTGGAGGAGGATGAGCTCCGCGTTCGAGAGGATCGGCAGCGGCGTCACCGGCGACGCGTTCACCTTGTCGAGGTAGCCCGACGGCACTTCGAGCGGGCCGCCGATGGTGCTGTTGGCGACGCTCGTCGGGTCGGTGTTCACCTTCGCCGGCACGCGCAGGTCGCCCGGGTCGGCCTCGAGCACCACGCGCGGGTTGATGCGCATGATGGCCGGGCCGAAGTTCGGGTTCGAGTACTCGCCCGCCGACGTGCTGTACACGTGGTAGACGCCGGCGTTGAAGTCGCCGCCCGGGTTGTAGAACGAGGCCGTGAGCGCCTCCTGCGCGCGCGCCAGCGCCGCCTGGTCGATCGACGCGAACGTCTGCGCCGCGCCGAACGCCTGGAAGGCGCGGTAGATCTCGACCTTCGCCTTCAGCCCGCGGTTGAACTGCAGCATCCCCGCCGGCGTGTCGAAGCCGGCGAAGCCCGCCGGCAGCTCGAACGGCAGCGCGGTGCCGGCGGCGCCCAGGTCCGCGGCCGCCGTGTCGAGCAGCGCCGAGATGTACTCGAGCACCGCCGGCTTGCAGCGGATCGGGTCCGGCACCACGTCCACGTCGAGCACGATCGGCACGCCGACCGTGTCGCGGGTCTCGATCAGGCGGATGTACTGGAGCGCCTGCAGCGTCTTCGCGTAGCCCCGCGTCCCGGCCTTCTCCGCCTCGCTGAGCGGGTTGAGGGCGAAGTTCGACGAGTCGCTGGCGGAGGTGAGGAGGCGGGCCGTGCGGATGTTCGAGTACGGGCCCGTCCAGATCGCCGCGCCGATGAAGTTCGTGCGGCTCACGGCGAGCGCGCCGAGCGGCGAGGTGATGTAGCGCGGCTCCGAGCCGTCGATCCGGTAGACGTTGCGGCCGATCGTCTCCTGGATGAGGACCTGGAAGTCGTGCAGCTGCCGGTCGCCGTCGGCGAGGCCGGTGGCCGTCGACTGCAGCTGGTCGCGCGACGTGAACACGGTGAAGTCCGACTCGTTCGGGTTGTTGTAGTCCGGAACGAACGAGTCGTCGCACGCGCCGAGCGTCACCGCTCCGAGCGCGAGGGCGAGGAATCTAGTCTTCATGGGCGGCAGAAAATCCTTGAGTGCCGTCGTCGGTGAGTTGTCGCGGCGCATCGGTTAGAAGTCCGCGCTGATCGAGAAGAAGTAGCTGCGCGTCGGCGGGAACGGGGCCAGGTCGGCGTTCCGGATGATGTTCTGGTTGCCGAAGTTGCTGACCTCGGGGTCCACGCCGGTGTAGTCCGTCCACGTGAACAGGTTGCGGCCGCTCAGCTCGAGGCGCACGCCGCGCGTGATGCCGCCGAACAGGTTGCTGGTGAGCGTGGTCGGCAGCTCGTAGCCGAGCGTGACCTCGCGCAGCTTCACGAACGACCCGTCCTCGATGTACGGCGAGCAGTCGCCCAGCTCGTTGCACAGCAGCACGCGCTCCGCCTGCCCCTCGAGGTCGGGGGTGAGGCCGAACGAGTCGTACTGGTTGCGCGTGATGTTGATGATGTCGCCGCCCTGCTGCCAGTCGAGGAGGCCGTACAGCCGCACGGGGCCGACGGTGAGCTCGTTGGAGAAGCCGACGACGTAGTCCGGCGCGGTGTCGCCGTACTTGAAGGTGTTGCCGAGCGTGTCGGCGCCGAAGATCGACGTCGGCGTTTCGCCCTCCTGGATGGTGAACGCGCCGTAGCCGAACGCGCCGCCGATCGTGAAGGTGCGGATGCCGTCGGCGTTGGCGATGATCTCCTCGGGGAGCGAGATCACCTTGCCGCGGTTGCGCGAGAACGTCGTGCGCGACACCCACGTGGCCCGGTCGTTCTGGACGGGCGTGAGCGCGAGCTGGACCTCGGTGCCGCGGTTGCGCATCTCGCCGCCGTTCACGAACTGCTGCGTGCGGCCGGTGGACGGGGCGACGCGCGGCTGGAGCAGCACGTCGGTGACCGTCTTCTGGTAGACGCTGAAGTTCAGCGCCACGCGCGAGTTGAGCGCGGTCAGGTCGAAGCCGCCCTCGAGCTCCGTCGAGATCTCGGGCTCCACGTTCGGGGCGCCGAGGGTGGCGCCGGTGGTGACGCCGACGTTGCCGTCGTAGTTGCCGATGACGAGCGGCGTGTACTTGTAGTTGAACGGCGGCTGGTTGCCCGCCTGCCCGAACGCGGCGCGCAGCTTGAAGTCGTCCACCCGCGGCAGGAACGAGCCGAAGCGGTACGAGACCGACGACTTCGGGAAGACGTAGAACTTGCCCACGTCGCCGTTCACCGTGGACCGCTGGCCGCGCACGCCGACCGTCAGCAGGAGCTTCTCCTGCAGCGTGAGGAACTCCTCCTGCGCGTAGAACGCCAGGTCGCGCTGGAGCTGCCGGTTGGCGAACGGGTTCACGGCGGCGCCGCGGTCCACGTTCGTCTGCCCGCTCGGCACGTCCTGGGCGACGACGTTCGTCTGCTGGAGCTGGCGCTGCTCGAACTGCAGGCCGCCCGACGTCGTGGCCGAGAAGGCGCGCGACGGCGCGAAGTACTGGTGCGTGACGCCCGCGCGCCAGTTCGAGTTCACGTTCGTGCTGTTCTGCGACACCGCCGTGCCGGGGAGGCCGTCGTTGTCCTCGAACTGCAGCTCGCGGGGCGAGTTGATGTTGTCCTGCTGGTTGAACTGGTCCACGCCGCCGAAGAGCTGGGCCGACAGCGTCTGCCGCTCGTTCGAGAAGACGTTGTAGTTCAGGTTCGCCGAGCCGATGAGGCGCCAGATCTCCGACGGGGTGCGCAGCAGCGACACCGTCTGGAGCGGGTTGGCCGGGCCGGAGCCGAACGGGCTCTCCGGGTAGACGCCGTTCTTCGGGCGGAAGTCGAAGAAGCTCGGCACCTGCCCGAGGACGAAGTACGGCGTGGCGTTGACGTTGTCGTTGTTGCTGATGCCGCGCTCGGTGAGCGAGTGGGCGAGGTTCGTGTTCAGGTCGAGGGTGAGCTTCGACCCGATGAGCTGCGAGAGGTTGAGGCGCAGCGACTGCTTGCCGTAGCCCGTGTTCTCGACGATGCCGCCGTCGCGGTGCAGGAGCCCCGACGCGAAGTAGCGCGTCTGGTCGGTGCCGCCGCGCACGCTCAGGCTCGTCTCGTAGGAGAGCGGGTTCTTCCCGAAGATCTGCTCCTGCGTGTCGCAGTAGCCGCCGCAGCTCTCGTAGTTGGCGCGGACCGTCGCCGAGTCCATGACCTCCTCGAGCGTGCCGGAGCCGGCGTACTCGTACGCCTCCTCGAGCGTGAAGCGGCGGTCGTCGAACTTGTTGGCGAGGTCGAAGGTGCCGACGCGCTGGGTGACGTTCACCTGCGGGCGGCCGGCCTGCCCCTTCTTGGTCGTGATGACGATGACGCCGTTCGACGCCTTGGACCCGTAGATGGACGACGCCGAGGCGCCCTTGAGGACCTCGATCGTCTCGATGTCCGCCGGGTTCAGGTCGGCGATGCGGTTCACGCCGTTGTCCTGGGTGGACGCGTTGCGGTTGGCGGTGCTCGCCTGGCCGACGGCGTTGATGCCGCTCTGGATCACGTCGTTGCTCATGAGCACGCCGTCGATCACGTAGAGCGGGTCGGAGCTGCCGAAGATCGAGGTGACGCCGCGGAGGCGGATCTGGATGCCGCCGCCGGGCGCGCCGGAGTTCTGCGAGATCTGGGCGCCGGCGATCTTCCCCTGGAGGGCGTTCTCCACCGTGGGCGTCGGCACGCGATTGAGCTGGTCGCTGGTGACCACGGCCACGTCCTGCGCCGCGTTCTGGCTCGCCACCGAGGTGGCCGCACCCGTCACGACCGTCTTCTCCAGCTGCAGCACGTCCCGCTCGAGCGTGACCGTCAGCTCGGTCGCCTGGTCGGCCGGGACCTGCACCGTCTCCTGCTTGTAGCCGATGCGCCGCACCCGCAGCGTCACCGGGCCGGCCGGCGCGAGCAGGTTGAAGCGGCCTTCCTCGCTGGTGTACGCGCCGATGGTCGTGCCGACGATGTTCACCGACGCCGCGGCGAGCGGCTCCCCGGTGCCTTCACCCACGACACGACCCGAGATCCTACGATCCTGTGCCCATGCACTCGTGGCGCCGAACATGAGCAGCGCGACGAGCGAGCACGTTTGACGAACGAAACGCACGCATCCTCCTGTGGAAAGATTGGCGGCCAGGGGGGATAGGCTCGCCAGTGGACCACCACGGCGCTGGGGCGCGGGGCGGCCGGTGGAACGTGCCCGAAGTGTGCCCTGGTGCGCACCCGGTGTAAAGTCTCTCACCTCGCGAATCGTCGGCGCGTCACATCGCCGAGCGCGCGACGCGAGGCGGACGGCGCGGCGGGCCGCTCGCTAGGCGTCGCGGGCACGCACACCGCGACGCCAGCGCAGCGACGGCGAGCGGTATCGAGCGGTGAGGCGCGCGCGCTACCTGGCGCGCGAGCGCGCGCCAGCGGGCTCGGCCGTTACACCGGTGAGCGCCACCTCCACCAGCCGCCGCGGCGGCTGCGGCTCCACGCTCCGATACGCCTCGATCCGGTCGATCACCACCTCGTCGGGGATGCGGACGCGCAGCAGCTCGCGCGCCGCCTGCGGCGTGAGCGTGCGGTAGAAGTTGAGCGTGCAGTGGGGAGTGAAGGCGAAGCGCGCCGGCTGGAAGCGCAGCCCGCTCGCCGCGATGCGCTCGTGCAGCGTGCGCAGCGGCCCGTGCGGGTCGAGCGGCAGCGAGACGATGTCCGTCTGCATGAAGCGCACGGGGGGGCCGAAGCGCAGCCGCAGCGGCGGCGTGCTCGCGCCGATCGGCTCGAGCGCCGCGCGCAGCTCGGCCACCGGCGTGTCCGCCAGGATCACCCCCGTGCCCGAGCTCCCGGCGATGGTGACGTGCGGCGGCGCGTGGCGCGCGAGCTTGGGATCGTACCGCTCCTGAATCTCCCGCACCCGCTCCGCCACCGCCCCCTGGAGCTCGGCGATGATGAAGATGCCGGATTTGAGAGCCATAGGGCGAGGGACGAGGTGAGAGGCACGAGCCACGAGGTAACGGCGGCGCGGGTAGTCACTCGTGCCTCCTCCCTCGTGCCTCGTGCCTCGCTCCTCTCATTCTTCCCTGTCCCGCCGCACCATCACCCGCTTCCCCTTGATCGTCGTGCTGCGCAGCGCGCCGATGATCTCGTCGGCGATCTCCGCCGGCACCTCGACGAGCGAGAAGCGGTCGGCGATCTCGATGGCGCCGATGGCGCTCGCGTCGATCCCCGCCTCGTTCGCGATCGCCCCCACCAGGTCGGCCGGGCGCACGCCCACCTTGCGGCCGGCGCCCACGTACAGCTTCGCCGTCTCCCAGTCGAAGGTGCGGCGGCCGCGCCGCGTCTCCCCCCGCTCCGGGCGCGCGCCGCGCTCCCCCGCCCCCTCGCGCACCGGGCCGCCCTCGCGCTCCCGGCGGCGCGGGCGCTCGGCGTCCGCCACCCGGGCGCCGCGCTCGCCGCGCTCGCGCCCGGGGCGCGCCTCGCGGCGCGCGCCGCCCTCGCGCGGCTGGATCACCGGGATCTCCTGCTCGTCCTCCCCCGCCCCGGTGGCGCGGTGCGCGATCTTCACCGCCGCCGCCGCCACGTCCATCAGGTCGAACTCGCTCGCCAGGCTTTCCACCACCACCCGGAAGTGGTCCAGGTCGGCGCCGTCGGCCACCAGCGTCTCGCGCAGCGAGGCGCGCGTCAGCTCCAGGCGCCGCGCCCGCAGGTCCGCCACCGTGGGGACGGTGGCCAGCTCGATCTTCTGCTTCGTGAGGTACTCGATGTTGCGCAGCGAGCGGTGCTCGCGCGGTTCGGCGATGGTGATCGCCACCCCCTCGCGCCCGGCGCGCCCGGTGCGCCCGATGCGGTGCACGTACGCCTCGGGGGCGTTCGGCACGTCGTAGTTCACCACGTGCGACAGGTGCTCGATGTCGAGCCCGCGCGCCGCCACGTCGGTGGCGACGAGGAGGTCCGCGGCGTTCGACCGGAACTTCTTCATCACCCGGTCCCGCTGCTCCTGGCTCATCCCGCCGTGCAGCGCCTCCGCCCGGTAGCCGCGGGCGTTCAGCGTCTCGGTGAGCTCGTCCACCTCGTTGCGCGTGCGGCAGAAGACGAGCGCCGACGTCGGCGCCTCCATGTCGAGCACGCGGCCGAGCGTGGCCATCTTGTGCACCCGCGGGACGATGTAGGCCACCTGCCGCACGCGCGGCACGGCCCCGGCGGCCAGCGTCTCGCGCGCGATCTTCACCTCGGCGGGGTCCCGCAGGTGCCGGCTGGCGATCGACCGGATGCGCGGCGCCATCGTGGCCGAGAAGAGCGCCGTCTGCCGCTCGCCGGGGGTGGCGTCGAGGATCTCCTGCAGGTCCTCCTCGAAGCCCATGTCGAGCATCTCGTCCGCCTCGTCGAGGACGAGCACCGTGAGCCCCCCCAGTGACAGCGTCTTCCGACGGATGTGGTCGAGCGCCCTGCCCGGCGTCGCGATCACCACGTCCACGCCGCGCTTGAGGGCGCGCAGCTGCTGCTCCATGCTCGCGCCGCCGTACACGGCGAGCACGCGCACGCCGAGCCCCTTGCCGTACTTGTGCACCGCCTCGGCCACCTGCATCGCCAGCTCGCGCGTGGGCACGAGCACGAGCGCGAAGGGCGCGCGCCCCTCCGCGTCGCCGCGCGTGGCGGCCCACCGCTGGAGCATCGGGAGCGCGAAGGCGGCGGTCTTCCCCGTTCCGGTGGCCGCCTGCCCGAGCAGGTCGCGCCCCTCGAGCAGGGTGGGGATCGCCTCGCGCTGGATTGGCGTGGGCTCCTCGTAGCCGAGCTGCGTGAGCGCGGCGACGATCTCCCCCCCGAGGCCGAGCGCGGTGAAGCCGGCGGCGGAGGGGGAATCGGTAGTGGTGGCTTCAGACATATGAATGAGGGACGAGGTACGAGAGGAGAGGCACGAGGTGCCGGCCAGGGCGGGGGCAGTCGCCTCGTCCCTCCGACCTCGTGCCTCGTTCCTCTCAATACGGCAATATCAGCACCCGCAGCCCGCCCACGCCACCGGAGCCCACCTGCACGCTCCCCGAGAGCAGCCACCGGTCGATGCGCGAGTCGGCGTGCGTCTCGTGGTAGCGCACCACCTTCAGCCCGCCGAAGGCGCCGATCGCCGCCCCCACGATCACGTCGCTCGCCCAGTGCTTGTTGTCGTACATGCGCGCGAGCCCGGCGAGCGTCGCGCCGCCGTACATCGCGGGCGCCACGTACCACACGCAGCCGTCGCACCACGCGGCGGCCTGCGAGGTGACCGCCGCCGCCAGCGCGAACGCCGTGGTCGTGTGCCCCGACGGGAAGGAGCGGAACTGCTCCTTGAGCAGCCCGCGGCCGAAGCCGAAGTCGCGCGGGTTGCTGTCGTTGGACACGTAGGGGCGCGCGCGGCCGGCCACCACCTTGATCACCGCCGTCGTGCCGAGGGCGTAGAGAAGCGCCTCGCCGGTGCGCACGCCGAGCGTGGCCATGCGCTCGTTGCCGCCGAGCCGTCCGAGGGCGTACAGCGTGCCGCTCACGAAGATCCCGCCCGGCTCGATGGCGAACGTGACGGCGCGCGCGGTGCGCCGGAGGAAGAGGTTCTCCTGCGTGTACGGGTACTGGAGCCGCTGCGCGACGCGCACGTCGAGCGGCACCGCCGCGGCGGTGGCGAGGGCGAAGCCGCCGAAGATCGCTGCGTCGGTACGCGTGAAGAGCGGGTCGTTGGAGCGCGGCGCCGTGTCCGCGGGCGCCGGCGCCTGCTGCGCGGCGAGCGGGCGCGAGGCGAGCGGCTGACCGGCGGTGACGGCGAGCGTGGCGGCGAGCGCGAGGGCGGCGGTCGTCGAGCGTAGCATGAATCGGGGAGCGGGTCGGTGCGGCCCCGCGCACGTGGCGCGGCGCTGGGGCGATGACGCGGACACGCCGGGCCACCATGCGAGTCGCGCGCCGCGAGCGCGCGGACGGCCTGTCCAGATGTTCACCGGCGTGCCTGACGACTGCTCCGTACGCCGGGGTACGGAACGGCGCGGAGTATGCTCCCCGTTGATCGCTCGCGCCTCGCCCTACTCCTGGGCGCGGGCCAGACAATCTGACCGGGGTGGATTCATGCGCTTCCGCTTTCTCGCCGTCGCCCTCGCGGGCGTCGCCGTCTCCGCGTGCGGGGACCGCGGTGCCGAGGGCACCGACACCAGCGCCGCCATCGCCGCCGCCGGCGACTCGGCGGTCGCCGCCGCCACCCCCGAGGGCGGCGTGATGGAGCCCGGCACCGCGACGACGACGAACGCGTCGCTCGCCGACCCGAGCACCGTCACCGATCTCGACCAGACCGTGACCGCCGCCGAGGGCGGGCTGACGAAGCTCGCGCCGGCCGCCGCCATCGCCATCATCCAACGCTTCGAGGACAAGCTCGACAACTCGAACGACCCCGACCTCACCGACATCGCCAAGGACCTCGAGAAGCTGCGCGAGGAGCTCGGCGACGACACGGTGGACGGCGAGGACACCGGCGACATCCTGAAGCGGCTCGGCGAGAAGGTGACCAAGGTCGCCGCCAAGCCCGGCGCCCCGGCCCAGCTCACGCGCCTCGGCAGCGCGCTGTCGTCGGCGGGGAAGCAGCTGGATCCGTAACGGCGAGGGACGGGGCACGAGGTCGGAGGGACGAGGTGCCCGCCACGGCGGTGGTAGTTACCTCGTGCCTCTCCTCTCGTGCCTCGTGCCTCGCTTCTTCCCCTTCTTCTTCGGCTTCGGCGCCAGGATGCTCCCCCGGCAGGTGGCGGCGCCGCAGCGGCAGGCGTAGAGCTTCTCCGACTCCTCGTCGTGGTCGTCGGCGCGCTCGTACGCGTAGTCGTACACCAGCTCCACGCCCGGCTGGATGTTCTTCAGCGCGTAGATGAAGATCCGCCCGTCCTCGATCACCGCCTCGCAGTTCGGCTCGCACGAGTGGTTGATGAAGCGCGCGTCGTTCCCGCGGACCGCGGCGTCCACCACCGTGTCGTCGTCGATCGCGAAGAGGAAGGTGTGGTGCCGGCCCATGCTCGCGTCGTCGTAGCGGCGGTCCGCCTCGTCGCGCGAGATGCGCTCCCCCACGTACTCGTCGATGCGCCCCCCGGCGCGGATGCGGCGCGTGGCGAAGGCGCCCTTCCCCTGGATGGCGGACTTGCGGATCACGTACGGAACGGCGGTGGCGCGGCGTGACGGCATGGGGTGCGGCGGGTCCGGGTGAGCGGTGGTCGGTCGTGACGGGCGGGGGCGGGTCAGGCCGCGGCGGTCGTGCCGTCGGCGGGCTCGCCGGCGGTGCGGTACCAGTAGGCGACGCCGAGCAGGAAGAGCCCCGCGGCAAGGTAGCTCCCCACGCGCAGCCCGATCGAGTCGAGCGCGCTCGCCTGCACCACGGCCTTGAGCGCCGCGTAGATGGCGAGCGCGAGCCCCACCTGCCGCGCGCCGGCGAGCCGCCGCCACCGCCCGACGAAGATCGCCAGCACGCCGGCGCCGGCATAGTAGCAGACGAGAAGAAAGGTGGAGAGCTCGGGGGAGCCGGCGCGCGTGAGCTCCTCGCGCCCCCAGAAGAACGCGGCGAGCGCGCCGGCCGCGCCGGCGACGGCCCGCTCGCGCGCCTGGTAGTCCGGCGCGTCGCGCAGCTCGGCCCGCGACGCGTAGTGCGCGAACGCCGCCCACCCCACCACCGCGGCGAGCGCCGCGAGCGAGGGGACGGTGACGAAGGGGACGTAGCCGTACGCCGGCCGCTCGCGCAGCAGCTCGAACGCCCATCCCGTGGCGACGAGGAGCGCGCCGATGGCCGGGATGGCGAGGAGCTTGGTGCGCGCCCGCTCCATCAGCGCGCTGGCGCCCGCGGCGTGGGCGGCGAGCAGCGCCACGGCGAGCGGGTGGCGCTCGCCGACGGCGAGCGGGATGGCGAGCGCGCTGGCGACGCCGGCCGCGGCGAGGTGCGGAGCGCGCAGCGCGTCGTCGGGCGCGTCCCAGGCGGCGACGAGCGCGCCCGCCGCCCACGCCAGAGCGATGAGCGCGCCGAGCGGCGACGACGCGTCGGGGAGCGCGACGAGCGCCGCCGTCAGGAAGCCGAGCGGAAGGAGGAGCGCCGCCGGCCGCGCCAGCGGGTCGTCGGCCGGCCGGCGGAGCGCGAGGTAGACGGTGACGGTCCCGAGCGCGGCGAGCAGGACGACGTCGTTCGCGCGCCCGCCGCGCAGGTCCATCGCGGCGTACGCCACGGGAACGAGCGCCACCGCGGCGAAGGCGCGGCCGAGCGCGGCGCGCCGCGCGCCCCCCCAGAGGAGCGCCGCCCACCCGCAGGCGAGCGCGAAGAGCGCCGGCAGCGCGCGGCTCGCGCGCGCGCGCGACGCCCACTCCGTGTCGATCGCCACGAGCACGTAGCCGAGGCAGGCGGCGACGAGCAGGCGCGCCGCGACCGGCCACCGCCGGCCGCGCAGCGCGGCGAGCGCGGAGGCGATGACGACCAGCCCGTAGGCGAGGAGCACCGCCGACGGCCCGCCGGCGCGCGACGTCACGAAGGGCGCGAGGAGCGCGCCGCCCACGCCGACGACGAACAGCGACTGCTCCTCCTCCCTCCAGGCGAGCGCGGCGAGCAGCGCCGACGCCAGCGCGGCCACGCCGAGCGCGACGGCGGGGGAGACGACGCCGAGGAGCGGCCCGGCGCCCCAGGCGTCCACGTGCACGATGGCGAGCGCGAGGGCGAGCAGCGTGTTGCCGAAGACGCGCGTGCCGCGGCGGCGCAGCCGCCACCCGAGCGCGGCGACGGCGACGGCGCCGAGCGCCCCGAGGGCGACGCGCGCCGTGGGGCCGAGCCGGCCGTTGGCGATCGCCCAGCCGAGGAAGGAGCCGGCCGCCATCAGGATGGTGAGCGCGGCGAGGGCCATCGCCCCGTAGCGCCCGACGAGCGACTCGAGGTCCACCTGGCGGGCGCGCGCGGCGGCGCGGCGCTCGGGCGCGGGGGCGCCCGGAAGCGCCGTTCCCCACATGGGCGCGGGCGGCGGCGCTGCGGCGGGGCGCTCGTGACCGGCGGCCGGCGTGGCCACGTGCGCAGCGGCGGGAGCGGCCGGCCGGCCGACGCGAGCGTCGCGCAGGTCGGCGCGCAGCTCGGCGACCTCGGCGCTCAGGCGGCGGAGCGCGGCCTCGAGCTCGTCGAGGCGCTGCGAGTCAGTCACGGCGCGAGTCTCCCGGGGGGTTGGTGCACGCGGGAGAGTATAACGCCGGCGAGGACGGGTCAGCGAGGCGCGGCGCGCCGGCGGCGCGCCGTCAGCGCCCCGCGTTCAGTGCCCCGCGCTCAGCGTGACGTGCTCGGCGCAGCGCGCTCGGCGTAAGGCGCTCAGCGCAGCGCGACGCGGCGGCGGCTCCAGCGTTCGACGAAGCGGTCGAGCTCCGTGAGGTCGAACGGCTTGGTGAGCACCGGGCGGTCGAGCATGTCGAAGTGCCGCTGCAGCTCGGGGGTGCGGAGGATGTCCCCGGTGACGAAGACGACGTTGGCGGCGACGGCCGGATGGTTGTCCACCAGCCAGTCGAAGAGCTCGAAGCCGCTGCCGTCGGCGAGCCAGAGGTCGATGAATGCGCCGTCGACGACGTGCTCGGCGAAGCACTCCTTCGCACAGTCGATGCTCGACGCCTGGTGGACCGCCGTGCCGCGGCGGCCGAGCCAGGTGGCGACGGCGCGGCGCAGCGGGGCTTCGTCGTCGACGTAGAGGACGGTGGGCATGGGACGCCTGACTATGCGGGACAGGCGGGAGAATATGCATCACTACGCGCGGCGGGGTATTAGAGCGGTGTAACAAACAGCCGGATAGGACGAGGGCCCCGGGGCGGTGTGCCCCCGGGGCCCTGTCACTTCAAACCGTCGTTGTTGGCTGCGGCTACTTCAGCTTGAACAGCGCCGAAATGCTCGATCCGTCGTCCGTGAACATCGTGATTCTATAGCAGGCTCCCACCTGCTTCGGGGTCTGCCAGTTCTGGATGAACTGCCCACCGGAAGTGTCGTAGCGCAGACTGGTACCGCCGGTCGAGAGAACCTCGATCTCGTCCGACAGGCTGGAAGTGCAGTTGATGGCCGTGGCCTTGAAGTAATCAATCGCGCTGACGTCGGTCAGCTCACTGCCGGCGAAGACCTCGAACTTGAGCGGAACCGTCGAGCCCGCCTTGACCGTGTTGTACACGTTGCCCATGTCCACCGGCTGGTAGAACCCGCCGAACGTCCAGGCCTTCACCGTGTAGCTCGCAGTCGCCGTGTTCGTGTTGCCCGCCTTGTCCGTGGCGGTCGCCGTCACGGTGTGCGATCCAACGACGGTGCTGTACCCGGTGACGATGCAGCTAGCCAGCCCGGAGAGCGCGTCACTTCCCGTGCAGGTGGGCGCGGCCGGAACACTGCCGAAGTAGTGGCTGCTCCCAGCCGCGGGGCCACCGACGAGGGCGACCGTCGGCGCGGTCTTGTCGATATTGATGCCGTTGACCGTGGTCGAGGCGGTGTTGCCGGCCTTGTCCGCGGCGTCGCCCGCCACCGACTGGTTGGCGCCCTCACTCAGCGTCGATGGGCCAGAGCAGCTGGCGATGCCCGAAAGTGCATCGGAGCACGCGAAGCTCACCGTCACATCGGCGTTGTTCCAGCCATTCGCGTTGGCCGCGAGCGACGGGCTGCCGCTGATCGTCGGGGCCGTCTTGTCGATGCTGATCCCGCTGATCGTGGCCGAGGCGCTGTTGCCCGCGTTATCGGTGACAGTACCGCTGGTGGACTGGCTCGCGCCTTCGCCACTCAGCGTCCGATCCGCGGGGCAACCCGTCGCATTAAGCCCCGACAGACCGTCGGCGCAGGTGAAGCTGACCGCGACGTCTGTGTTGTTCCAGCCAGCG